>Ga0308163_10000202_pt1 | contig 154264 bp, 135 predicted proteins | sample PhyTR1_FD_201037 | JGI IMG/M metagenome (GOLD analysis project Ga0308163, IMG submission 201037) | Phyllosphere microbial communities from UC Gill Tract Community Farm, Albany, California, United States - DLSLT.R1 | ecosystem: Host-associated > Plants > Phyllosphere > Unclassified | place...
CGTCTGCTCACGGACAACGGCCCTGCGTTCCGCTCACGCCAGTTCCGCTTGGCTTGTGACGAGCTCGGCATTAAGCACCGCTTCACGCGGCCTTACAAGCCGCAGACCAACGGCAAGGCGGAGCGCTTCATCCAGTCTGCGCTGCGCGAATGGGCCTATGGCTGGACGTACCAGAACTCAGCGCACCGCACGCTTGCCTTGGCAAGTTGGCAGCACCACTACAAGTGGCACCGGCCTCACAGCGGCATCGGAGGCATCGCACCGATGGCCAGACTCGACGTCTCGAGAAACAACCTCTTGACGCTTCACAGCTAGTGGGGCCATTGCTGGGCATTTGCATGGGTGCAATGGTTGCACTAAGATAGGCCATGCCTACGCTGGCCCGATTGGCAGACTGCACCATCGCAATGTATGCGGCAGATCATTTGCCGTCGCATTTTCATGTGCGCTACAAGGTCGGACGCGAGCGCTGGTCGAGATTGCCAGTCTTGCCGTATTGAGGGGCCAATTTACCGCGCGCGAGTTGGCCGCCGCCATGACTTGGGCCATGACCCACCGCAGCGCGCTGCGCATCAAATGGAAGGAACTGAATCCATGACGCAAAAACACTTCACCCTCACCGATGTACGCACCTTGCCTTCCAGCAGCCTGGAGTTGCGCTATGCCGACGGTGCTGTGCTGCGCGTGGATCTGGCGGCCATCATCCAGGCCCACCCCAGCCTCCACGGCCTGAGCCAGCCGGAGGTGTTCGCCCAGGCTGCGGTAGGCGAATGGGGCGGCAGTGTGATCTGGGCTGGCGATGACGCGCTGGAACTGGCCGCCGGCAACCTGCGGGCGCTGGCCGTCGAGCAGGCGGGTGGCGCATCGCATGAACGGCTGTGGAACTGGATGGCGCGCAATCAGCTGACGCTCGACGACGCGGCCAAGGCGCTGGGCCTGTCGCGCCGCATGCTGGCGTACTACCGCAGCGGTGAAAAACCGATACCGCGCACCGTTGCGCTGGCCTGCCTGGGGTGGGAAGCTGAGCAGCGACTGGCAACCTGAGCATAGGTAGCCGTCAATCAAAGTCAGCTTGCAACGATACCGCAAGGGTCAATTCACTGGCGGCAAATATCTAAAGAAGATGCGTTTTATCCCCCGTAAGCAAGGAGATGCGAGAGCTACCCGTCAAGATTTGTTCGGCTGACCATAGTAAAATCACCGCTTATGTACACCGGCACCGGCATCTACTCCGTTCAAGAGGCGTCGCGTCTGATCAACGTGCCGTCGCGGGATATCCGTCGCTGGCTCTTCGGCTATCACTACCGCAAGACGCCGGGCGAGGCCGCATCGCGTGTGGACGTGGCTCCGCTCTGGGAGCATGAGCTGGCGCGGGAAGAATTCGATGAAGACGTGATTGGTTTTCGTGATTTGGTGGAATTGCGCTTCATCCACGAATTCACCCAGCGCAAAGTGCCGCTGCAAGTCATTCGGCGATGCCTGGCTACCGCATCGGAGATGTTCGGTGTTTCGCACCCGATGTCCCTGCCGCGCTTCAAGACCGATGGTCGCACTATCTATGCGGAAGCACTGCATGAGGAACAGCAGGAGAACTCGCTGGTGGATCTGGGAAACCGCCAATCGGTTTTCAAGGACATCATCAAACCTTCGCTGTACGAGAGCCTCGAATACGACAAGAGTCAGCAGCACGCCAGCCGCTGGTATCCCGCAGGGCGCAAGTCGCCTATTGTTCTGGATCCAGCCCGTCAATTCGGCGCCCCCATTATCGATGCCACCGGCATCCCCACCAATACGCTCCATCAGTCCTATCTGGCTGAAGGTGCGGATACGAGAGCCTTGGCGATCACATCCCGGGTCTACGATGTGCCTGCCAAGGTGGTAACTGCCGCCATCCGCTTTGAGGAGCATCTCAAGCGGGGCATGCCTTGAACTTCATTTTTGACAACAACCTGCCACCCGCCTGGGCTGCGGCTGTTGCTCAATTGGGAGAACGTCGATTCGAGCCGGGTCAAGTCAATGAAGTGGTGCATCTCACGGGAAAATTTCCTGCGAACACTCCTGACCTTGAGTGGCTAACCGCACTGGGTGAAGAGCGCGGCACACGCTGGACCATCGTTTCGCGCGATGGTTTTCGCAAGCAAAAGGGCGCAGAGCGTCAGGTCCAACGGCAATTTGGCCTATCGGTTTTTGTTTTGCAGAAATCCTGGGCAAACAAGCCCTACTGGGAAATGACCGCCCAATTGGTCCATTGGTGGCCACGCATCGTTGAGCAGGCCTGCGCCACCGATCGCGTGGCGATGGAAGTGCCATGGAGCACTTCCGGGCGTTTTACGCAAATCTAACAAACAGGTGCACGCTCGTGGGCGGCGGCGCCCGAAAGGCCATGGCTGACTCTTTTGATACGACGCTGGCGCAACGTTCCAAATCGGCCCAAAGCGCGCCCCGCAAAGTCAGACTCCCAACCACAGCGCGCCCAGCGCCAGCGCCGCCGGCAAGGCCTGGATCAGCAGGATCTTGCGGCTGGCGGTAAAGCCGCCGTAGACGCCGGCCAACAGCACGCACAGCAGAAAGAACCACTGGAACTCCAGCCCCGCGCCGCCGCGCGCCAGACCGTAGACCAGGCCCGCGGCCAGGAAGCCGTTGTACAGGCCCTGGTTCGCGGCCAGGGTGCGGGTCTGGGCGGCGAACTCGGCCGTGAGGCCGAAGGCGCGCCGGCCCGCGGGCTTTTGCCAGAGGAACATTTCCAGCACGACGATATAGCAGTGGATGGCCGCGACCAGGCCGATCAGAATGCTGGCGATCATGGGTTTCCTCCGGTGGTCAATACAGGTTCACGGCGGGCGCCTCAGGGACGCAGCAGCACCTTGCCCTTGCGCCCGGGCTGCAGGCTCGCGGCCGCGGCCTGGGCGACATCGGCCAGATCATAGATGGCTTCGACCGGCAGCTGAAGCGCACCGCTGGCGACCAGGCCCAGCAGTTCGCCCAGCAGGCGGCGCTTGTCGGCGACCGACAGCGCCGCGCTGACCTTGCTGCCCCAGAAGCCCTTGACCGTGGCCTGCTTGAAGATCAGGTCGCCCGAAGCGATCTGCATGGGCTCGCCGGCCATGGTGCCGAACGACACCAGCAGGCCGCCTTCGCCCAGCAGCGCCAGCAGATCACCGCTGGCCTTGCCGCCAATCGAGTCGACCGCGGCGCGCAGGCTGGCCTCGCCAGTGATGGCACGCACCTGGTCCTTCCAGTCCTGCTGCGTGGTGGAAACCGCGTTGGCAATGCCCAGCGCTGCAAGTTCATCGACGCCCGCGTCGCGGCGCACCAGGTTGATGGTGTTCACGCCGCGCGCCGCGGCCAGCATCGCCAGCGTCTTGCCGACGGCGCCGTTGGCGGTGTTCTGCACGATCCAGTCACCGCTTTGGACTTCGAGGAACTCCAGCAGCATCAGCGCGCTCAGCGGCATGGCAATCAGCTGCGCCGCGGCCTCGTCGGCAATGGCTTCGGGCAGAGGCACCAGCAGCGGCGCGGCGGCAATGAAGTATTCGGCCCAGCTGCCATGCACGCCCGCGACGGCGATGCGCTGGCCCAGCGTCACGCCCTGCACGCCTTCACCCAGCGCGTCGACGATACCGACCGCTTCGCTGCCACCGATCGCCGGCAGCGTGGGCTTGTAGCCGTACTGGCCACGCACGGTCCACAGGTCGTGGTTGTGGATGGGCGACAGCAGCGTCTTGATCCGGACTTCGCCCGGGCCCGGCTGCGGCACCGGGCTTTCGCCCAGCTCAAGAACGTCGGCGGGTTCGCCAAAAGTGGTGTGGATGGCACTGCGCATGGAGGCTCCTTTCAGTTCAACGAGGGGGTTTATCAAGCCAGTTGCTTCAGCAGCGCCTGGGCACAGGCGGCCGAACTGCCGGGGTTCTGTCCGGTGACCAGGCGGCCGTCGGTGACGACGAACGACTGCCAGTCCGGGCCCTTTTCGTAGTGGCCGCCCAGGCGCTGGAATTCGTCTTCGATCAGGAAGGGCACGACTTTGGTCAGGCCCACGGCGTCTTCCTCGCTGTTCGAGAAACCCGTGACGCGGCGACCGGCAACCCAGGGCTTGCCATCGGCAGCGTTGACCTTGATCAAGGCGCCGGGCGCGTGGCATACCAGGGCCGCGGGCTTGTCCGCACGCGCAAACGATTCGAGCAAGGCAATGGACGTGGCGTCGTTGGCCAGATCCCACAGCGGGCCGTGGCCACCGGGGTAGAACACGGCGTCGAAATCGGCGGCATTGACGTTGGCCAGCGGCACGGTGTTGGCCAGCAGCTGCTGGGCGGCCGGATCCTGGCGAAAGCGTTGGGTCTCGGCGGTCTGGGCGTCGGGCTCGTCGCTCTTGGGATCGAGCGGTGGCTGGCCGCCTTTGGGCGAAGCCAGGGTGATGGTCGCGCCGGCATCCTTGAACACGTAATACGGCGCGGCAAACTCCTCGAGCCAGAAGCCGGTTTTCTTGCCGGTATCACCGAGTTGATCGTGTGAAGTCAGTACCAGAAGAATGTTCATTTTCAAGTCCTTTCGGGGGTGGGCGACGCCACGGCGGGCGCACGGTGATTGCATTCGAGCAGGTGATGGGTAGCGGCCAGGGCCTGGTGCAGCGGCGCCTTGTCGCGCCCGAGCTTGGTGAGCAGCGCCGCGCCCAGCCACATCTGGTAGAGCACCTGGGCCAGTGCCTGGGCATCGGCGCCGGGCGGCAGCGAGCCGTCCGCGCGGCCTTGGCGCACGGTGGCGGCAATGCGTGCCACCAGCGCGGCCACACCCTGGTCGAGGATGCGGCGCATGTCTTCGGAAAGATCAGCCACTTCGGCCGCCAGCTTCACCACCAGACAGTCTTCGGCCCAGCCGCGGCTGTCGGGCGTGCCCAGCCAGGCCTGCCAGTAGCTCAGCACGCGGTCGCGGCCGCTGCCTTCGGCGGCCAGCAGGGCCTGCAGACGCTGGCCGTAGTCGGCGACATACTGCTCAAGCAGCGCACAGCCAAAGGCTTCCTTGGAGGGGAAGTAGTGATAGAACGAGCCCTTGGGCACGCCGCAGTCGGTGAGCAGCTCCTGCAGCCCGACACCGACAAACCCCTTGCGCAGCACCAGCGCATGGCCGGCATCGAGCAGTTGCTGGCGGGTGGCTTCGGCTTTCTTGGTCAACTTCATGGCTTTATTCTACACAAAATAGACCAGTCGTCTATTATTCAAGGTGGCATCCTGATGCACAGGGCCCAGCCTGGAGCGTCGCCCCGGCCGCGCCCTGCCCCGCGTCAGCTCCAGACCGCGAACTCGTTGCCGCTGGGCTCGGTGAAATGAAAGCGCCGCCCGCCGGGGAAGTCAAAAATGGACTTGACGATCACGCCGCCCGCGGCCGTGACCTTGGCCAGCGTCTCTTCGAGGCGTTCGCTGTAGAACACGATCAGCGCGCTGCCCTGGGCGCTGCTGGCGGCGAGGTCGGCGCGGTAGAAGCCGCCGTCCAGGCCCTGGCCGGCAAAGGCGATGTAGTCGGGGCCGTAGTGCGTGAAGGTCCAGCCGAAGGCGGATTCGAAGAACGCGGCGGTGGCCTGGAGATCACGGGCGGCGTACTCGACGTAATTGATGGTTTCATGGGCGGGCATGGCGAATTCCTGGTTCGGCGTTGCAGACGATGGCGTCGCGCCCATTTTCACTCGTCACGCCGGCGCCTCATTCCTCGGCGAACTGCTTCAAGCCCACGCTCAGCGACTTGCAAAACACCTGCGCCGCGGGCGACAGCAGCGCGCCCTTCTGGTGGTAGATGAAGAAGTCGCGCCCCAGCTCGGGCGTATGCAGCCGCACCTGGCGCAGGCCGAAGCTGCCCGACAGCTGGGCCGCATAGGCCGGCACGGCCGTGACCCCCATGCCGTTGCCGGCCAGCGCCAGCGCCGTGGTCAGGTGGTTGACCTGGGTGATGGTGCGCTGTGCGAAACGGATGCTGTGGCGCTCGAACAGCTTTTCCAGGTACTGGTTGAACTCGCTGGAATAGGCAATCCAGTTCTCGTCGCCCAGCGCACTCCAGGCCACGCGCTCGCACTGCGCAAAGCGGTGGTGCTGCGAAACCACCAGCACCATGGGCACCTCGGTGAGAAAGATGCGGTTGATCTCGGGGCCGGCCTGGCGCTCGGGACCTATGCCCAGTTCGGCCTCGCCGCTGCGTACCACACCCAGCACTTCATCGGCCGTGCCATCGACCACGGTGAGCGCCACCTCGGGATAGAGCTGGCCGAAGCTGTCGAGCACGCGCGGCAGCCAGGTGCAGGCCAGCAGCTGGGGCACGGCGATCCTGAGCCGTTCGCGGTGCATGCGCTGCATGTCCTGCAGGCCGGCCTCCATCTGCGCCAGGCTGACCAGCACGCGCCGCGCCTGCGGCAGCAGCTCCCGGCCCTGGTGCGTGAGCTGCATGCTGCCCTGGCTGCGCTCGAACAGCTTGACGCCCGCATGCTCGCCGAACTGCTGGATCAGCATGCTCACGGCCGACTGCGTCAGGTGCAGCTCGCGCGCGGCCAGGGTCACGCTCTTGTGGCTGGCAACGCATACGAAGGCCCGGATCTGGCGCAGGGAAATGTTCATGGCAACAGCGAAAAGGCAGGCCGGCGACGCGCGGCGGAGGTGAATTGGCACAACCGCGTCGGCTGCGTGCCACGTGGCCATCACAAGCAAGTCCCGTGCGCGCCCATCGTGGTGCATGCCGCTGTGCAGGCCGGCCCTGCGCCACGCCCCGCTTTGGGCCGCGGGCGTGCGCCAATCTGGCGCAGGTGCCGGGCCGCATCAGGTTTGCTGATGGCGCCAGCAGATTTACTCGTTTGACCCCGGCTGGCACCCGTTCGAACAATGCAGTCATGAATATCGCTGTGATTGGTTCCGGAATCGTGGGCAGTTGCACCGCCGCCTGGCTGATGCGCGACGGCCACCGCGTGACCTTCTTCGACCCGCTCGCGCCGGGCGAAGCCTGCTCCTTCGGCAACGCCGGCTCGCTCTCGCCCAGCGCCTGCCTGCCGGTGGGCATGCCGGGCATGTGGAGGAAAGCGCCCAAATGGCTGCTCGACCCGCTGGGCCCGCTGACGGTGCGCCTGGAATACGCGCCCATGGTGCTGCCCTGGCTGCTGCGCATGCTGCGCCACTCCAGCCGCGAGGAAGTCACGCGCATCGCCACGGCGCTGCGCGGCCTGCTCGGCCCGCTGTTCGAATGCTACGGCCCGCTGCTGGAAAAAGCCGGGGCCCAGCATCTGGTGCGCAAGACCGGCTGCCTCTATGTCTACTCGTCGCGCGAGACGGCCGCGCAATGGGCCTGGGGCATGCAGCTGCGGCGCTCGCTGGGCGTGCAACTGCGCGACATCGAGCAGGGTGAGCTGGAGCAGCTCGAACCCGATCTCAAAGGCCGTTTCCGCTTTGGCATCCTGGCGCCGGAGAACGGCTCGACGCTGGATCCGTCGAAGCTGGTCAAGGCCATTCACCAGTCCTGCATCGACGATGGCGCGACCACGGTGCGCGCCCGTGTCGTGCGCCTGCACGGCCAGGGACAGGCGGTGACCACGCTGGAGACGGACGACGGCGCCAGCCACGGCGTCGATGGCGTGGTGGTCGCGGGCGGCGCCTGGTCGGGTGAACTGACGCGCCAGCTGGGCCTGTCGATTCCGCTGGAGACGCAGCGCGGCTACCACGTGACGGTGCGCAGCAGCAATCTGCAGCTGCGCCACACGGTGATGGCATCGGAGAACAATCTCATGGTCAATCCCATGGAAATGGGCTTGCGGCTCGCAGGCACGGTGGAATTCGCGGGCCTGAAGCCGCCACCGAATTACGCGCGCGCCGACGCGCTGCTGCGCCAGGGGCAGATGCTGTTCCCGCACCTCGACACCAGCGAAGTGACGCGCTGGATGGGCCACCGCCCCTGCCTGCCCGACAGCCTGCCGGTGGTGGGGCGTGCGCCAAAACACGACAACGTCTGGCTGGGCTTTGGCCACGGCCACATGGGCATGTGCATGGGTGCGGCGACCGGCCGCGAGATCGCGCACCTGGTCGCGGGCCGCGCGCCCGAAGTCGACCTGGCACCGTTCAGCCCGCTGCGGTTTGGTCGGCCATGAAGCGCGTCGCACTGATCTGCAACCGCGGGTTCTCGGACCTGCTGGTGCTGGGCCGGCAGAACCGCCCCGACCCGTATGCGCTGTGCACGCCGCAGTCGCCGTGGACGCAATGGATTGCGCCCGGGCACCGCCTGGAAGTCGATGCGCGCATCGATGCCCGCGGCGAGGAGGTGCAGCCGCTGGATCTCGATGCGCTGCGGACCCAGCTGGAAACGCTGGCTCCGGCGATTGACGCCGTGGCCGTGTGCCTGCTGTTTTCCTGGCGCAATCCGGCGCAAGAGCTGGCCATTGCACAGACACTGGCGCGGCATTTTCCATCGCTGGAAGTGCGGCTGTCGCATGATTTCGGCCATCTTCACACCGAGTACGAGCGCGCGCTGCAGACCGTGCTGGCGCTGACCGGGCCGCTGGCGCCGCCCGCCCCGACGGCCACCACCGAAGCACACGCGCCGACGCTGGCCGATCATCTGGGCGGCATTGCCAACCACATGCAGGCGGTGCTGGTGGAGCAGGCGGTCTCCAGCATCGCGCGCGAGGCCATGGACTGCGCGGCCGCGATCTTCCTGCCCGATGGCCGGCTGATCTCGCAGGCACGTTCCCTGCCCTTGCTGCTGGGCAGCCTGAGCCCGGCCCTGCAAGGCCTGCTCGCGGTGTATCCGGCGGCGCACATGCGCGCGGGCGACGGTTTCATGCTCAACGACCCCTGGGCCGGCGGCACGCACCTGCCGGACATCACGCTGGTGCGCCCGGTGTTCCATGCGGGCCGGCTCGCGGCGCTGCTGGCCTGCATATTGCATCACCAGGATGTGGGCGGCACGGCCGCCGGCTCGCTGCCCAGCAACGCCACGCATATCCACCAGGAAGGCATCATCATTCCGCCACTGCGGCTGTACCAGGACAACGCGATACAGCCCGACATCCTGCGGCTGCTGCAGGCGAACTCGCGCACGCCCGACAACCTGCGTGGCGACCTGGCCGCGCAATGGCAGGCCTTGTTGACCGGTGAGCCGGCGGTGCAGGCGCTGCTGGCGCAGACCGGCGCGGGCTTCGCCGCGCAGTGCGCGCAGCAGCTGGCGGCGTCGGCGGCGCTGACGCGCGCGGCCATCGCCCAGCTGCCCGACGGCGAATACCACTATGCCGATGCGCTCGATGGCGATGGCGTGGTGAGCGAGCAGATCCGCATTGCCGTGCGGCTCACGGTGCGCGGCGGCGAGATCGAGATCGACCTGAGCGGCTGCGCCGACCAGTGCGTGGGCCCGGCCAACGCCTCGCGCGGCGCGGTGCAGGCGGCGATCACCTACTTCGCGCGCATTCTCGCGCCGCACAGCGGCAGCGACGAAGGCTGCCTCGACGCGATCCGCGTGCGCCACCGGCCCGGCAGCCTGGTCGACCCGCAGTACCCGGCGGCGGTGAACGCGCGCACCAACCTGCTCAAGATCCTGGTGAACGCCTTGCTCGGGACGCTGGCCCAGGCCGATCCCGCACGCTTTCCCGCGCCCAATGCGGGTGCGGCCGTGGTGTTGTCGATGGCCGGCAAGCGCGCCGACGGCACGCCCTGGATGTACACCGAAATCATTGCCGCGGGCGCGGGCGGCACGCCCACGGGCGCCGGTGCGGCCGGCGTGTCCACCGACATCAGCAACGCGCGCAATACCCCGGCCGAAGTGCTGGAAAGCCAGGCGCCGCTGCGCGTGGAAACCGTGGCCGTGCGCGGCGCCTCGGGCGGCGCGGGCCGCCACCGCGGCGGCGACGGCGTGCTGCGCCGCTACCGCCTGCTCGAAGGCACGGCCACGCTGAGCTACCGCGGCGAACGCCATGGGATCGCGCCGCAGGGCGTGCTCGGCGGCGCGCCGGGCCAGTGCGCGCAGGCCTTCATCGAACGGGCCGCCGGCGACACGCTGGCGTTGTCCGCCAAGTCCACCGCCACGCTCGCCGCCGGCGACCGACTCACCATTGCCACCGCCGGCGCGGGCGGCTGGGGCAGCTCCCTTTGATCGCGTCACCACCAGCACCCACCATGAACTCCTCACACATCCCCACCGGCTTTCTGGCCTGCGCCCTGGCGCTGGCCTTCACCTGCAGCGCCGCCCTGGCCGAAACGGCGCAGGAATACCCGTCGAAAACCGTGAGCATCGTCGTGCCCTTCCCCACCGGCGGCAGCACCGATCTGCTGGCGCGGCGCGTGGCCGAGAAGCTGCGCGCGGCCTGGGGCAAGACCATCATCGTCGAGAACAAGCCCGGCGCGGGCGGTGCCGTCGGCGCCGAATACGTGGCCAAGGCCGCGGGCGATGGCTATACGCTGCTGATGGGCGTGACCGGCAGCAATGCGATCGCGCAGTCGCTGTACCCCCATCTGCGCTACCACGTGATCAACGACTTCAAGCCCGTGACCATGCTGGTCAGCGCGCCGCTGGTGCTGGCCGTGAACCCCCATGTCAAGGCCAATACGCTCAAGGAATATGTGGCGCTGTCGCAAAGCGGCCCGCGGCCGCTGACCTTTGGCTCGGCCGGCAACGGCACCTCCATGCACCTCACCGGCGAGCTGTTCAAGCAGCGCACGGGCGCCCGGCTCGAGCACATTCCCTATCGCGGCAACGGCCCCAAGGTCACCGATCTGCTGGGCGGGCAGATCGATTCCTCGTTTGGCGATCTGCTGGTGCTGCAGCCCCATCTGGAGAGCGGCAAGCTGCGCGCGCTGGCCGTGACCTCGGCCCAGCGCAACCCCATCCTGCCGAATGTGCCCACGGTGGCCGAAAGCGGCTATCCCGGTTTCGAGGCGCTGTCGTGGCAGGGCCTGTTTGCGCCGGCCTCGACACCCGACGCCATCGTGCAGAAGATCAACCAGGCCGTCAGCGCCGCCGTGAAATCGCCTGACGTGCAGTCGTTCTTCGCCGAACGCGGCTTCGTGATGGAAGGCAGCAGCAGCGCTGCCTTCACCCAGTTCGTGAAGGCCGAAACCGTCAAATGGAAAGAGATCGTGGAGAAGTCCGGTGCCAAGGCCGACTGATCCCGCAGGCGCTGGCGCGCCCGCTTTTGCCTGCATCGGCGGCCCGGTGGTGCGCGCCGGCGTGGTCCAGCCCATCTCCCAGGCCACGCTGCACAACGGCATGGTCTTTGTGTCGGGCCAGGTGCCCATGGTCGCCGGGCGCCCCGCGGCCGACGACATCGCGGGCCAGACGCACTGCGTGATCGACATGCTGGCCGCCATCCTGGCGCAGGCCGGCGCGGGCCTGGAACATGTGCTCAAGGTCAATGTGTGGCTCACGCATGCCGACGACTACGCGGCGTTTCACGCGGCCTATGGCGAGCGCTTCGCGCAGGCGCCCCTCCCCGCGCGTTCGACGGTGATCTCGGGGCTGATCGCTCCGGTCAGGATAGAGATGGAAGCCATAGCGGTGCTGCCGGTCGGCTCAGGGGCGTGAAACCGGCGCTATGCCCCTGAGCACACGCCAGCGCCCGCGCGCAGGCACAATCGGCCGGGTCTTCCACACCTGCTGAACTGCGCCTGCCCATGCCCGCCACCGAAATCACCGTCACCTCCGCTGGCAAAGTCGCGGGCCAGGAACTGCTGGTTCCCACCGGCCAGGAGGGGGAGCACTTCGCCCATATCCAGGACTGGCTCACGGCCCAGCTCAAGGCGAAAAAGACGGTGCGCGACATCAGCCAGAAAGTGCTGGTCAAGGGCATCAAGCAGTGGGCCGTCTACGAAGGAAAATCCGGCGGCAAGCCGGTGCGCTGGGTGTTCAAGATCACCTGAAGCCAGCGCGCGGCTTCCCGCCGCGCGCGCTTGTTCTTCCACCGTCCCGTCCCATGCGCCTGTTTGCCGTCTTTGCGGCTTTTTTCCGCGACAACTACCCCTCCTCCGAACGCCTGGGCGTGCCCGTGGCGCGCTGGCGCGAAAGCCTTTATCGCACGGTGTTCGAGACCAACACCCAGATGGGCAAGACCTTCGAGCGCTATCTGACGCTGGCCATCTTGCTGAGCCTGGGCGTGGTGATTGCGCACAGCGTGCCGGCGATCTCCGAAGGCTGGCGCGGCACGCTGATGCGCGCGCTGGAGTGGATCTTCACAGTGGCGTTCACCATCGAATATGTGTTGCGGCTGATCTCGGTGCGCAAGCCCTGGCGCTACGCGCTGAGCTTCTACGGCATCGTCGATCTGCTGGCGCTCATTCCCGCCTACCTGGCGATCTTCTTTCCGGATGCGCAGTATCTGGCTGCGATACGCGCGCTGCGGCTGGTGCGCACTTTCCATATCTTTCCCGCGCTGCGCGGCTTCCTGGACGAGTACCTGATGCTGGGCCGCGCCCTGCAGGCCAGTGCGCGCAAGATCTTTGTGTTCCTGAGCGTGGTGGCGGTGCTGGTGTTTGTCACGGGCACGCTGATGTTCGTCATCGAGGGCCCGGAAAACGGCTTCACCAGCGTGCCCATGGGCATCTACTGGGCGATCTCCACCGTGACCACGGTGGGCTATGGCGACGTGACGCCCGCGACGTCCATAGGCCGCTTCTTTGCCTCGGTGATGATGCTGCTGGGCTGGGGCATCCTGGCCGTGCCCACCGGCATCGTCGGCGCGGAAATCTCGCGCGGCGCCGGCACCCGCGCGCGCATGAAGGGCGTGGAATGCCGGATGTGCGGCGAGAACCGGCATGAGGAGGACGCACGCTTTTGCCGGCGCTGCGGCACCCGGCTGGCGCCGACGGCTGCCGCGGCGCACCCACCCACGGCACCGGCGATGCACGCCGCAGCCGCTGACCGGGCCACGGCCGCCATCGACTGAGCCGCGCCGCTCAGAGCATGCTGCGGCGCTGCGAGCCGACGCGCGCGCCGGCATCGGCCGCCTGCGCGCCATGGCGCCCTTCTGCGGGCGGTGGCAGCACCGCCGGCATGCCCAACCCCTTCAGCGCCAGCTCGCGATGCCAGCGCTTGCTGTGGTACAGGTGCTGCTCTTCGTCCTGCTCCACGCGCGCATAGGCATTCTTGAGCAGGTAGGCCTGCTGGCCGCTGGCCGCAGCCGCCACCTGGCCCAGCAGCTCCCAGTTGGCGTGGTCCTTGGTCTCGGCATGTATCACGCATTCGCAGGCGATCAATTCGGCGGCCTGCGCCGTGTCGGTGCTGGCCGCCAGCTCGATGCTCTGCACCAGCGCCTTGCCAATATGCTTGGCGACGTCGCGGCCGGCACTGCGCGTATCCGGGTCCAGCCCCAAGTCTTCGCAGAGGGTCAGCAGCACGTTGTAGTGCGTGCGGGTCTGCTCCAGATAGTCCTGCCATTCCTTCTTCAGGTCGGGATTGCGCGCCACGGGAATGGCTGTCTTGTAGACCTGTTCGCCAGCGAGTTCGGTTTCCAGCATCTGCAGCAGCAGGTCCTTGAGTTGCGTGGCATCGTAGGAGGTGTGGGCCATGATGTTTCCTTTTCACAACGGCAACAACCGCCAGCCCATGGTGAATCCTGCTGGACGAAAGTGACTGTAGGGCACGATCCTGACGCCAAGCAGGCGCCAGGTAGGCGCCCCTTGAACGACAGGCGATGCGAGGTCCTGCCGGAGTGCGGTTGAGCGCCAGGCGTTGCGCCTGCCGCACGCGCATGACCGGGCCGCGGCGGCGTTGACAGTGCCCAGGCACGGCCCACTACAATGAATTCAACGCGAACCTGACGGGTGCAGCGCTGTATCCATTCATCATCGACAAGGGGTTTCACATGTCCACCAATTCCGACGACGACAGCCAGCAACGCTTTGCACTGGGTTTCCTGTTTGCGCTGATTGCCCTGATCGTGTCCGCGGTCATCGGCACCGTGGTCTACCAACGCGTGCTCAAGGCGCCCGAAGCGACGCCGGTCAACAACGCCGTGGTGCCGGCCGCGACGGACTTCGAGGAAGCGCGCGTGCAGGTGGACAACGGTGTGGTCAAGTTCTACTTCGCGACGGGCAAGGCCGATGTGGCCATGGGCGGCAATGCGGCGCTGGCCGATGTGGTGCGCGGCGTGACGAACGGCAAGCGCGCGCGCATCTCGGGATTTCACGATGCCACCGGCGATGCTGCGGTGAATGCCGAGCTGGCCAAGCAACGCGCGCTGGCGGTGCAGGCCACCTTGCTGGAACTGGGCGTGACACCGGAAATGATCGAACTGAGCAAGCCCGAACAGACGCTGGCCGGCGGCAGCAATGCCGAGGCACGCCGCGTCGAGGTGGTGCTGATCGACTGATCGCTGCTTGCCCGCGCGAGACCGGCAGTGCCTGACCAGGCCTGGCGGTCTTTTTTGTTTCCAGGCCTGCCGGCCATGGAACGCTGCTTGCGGTTTGGTTACAGAAGATGACGGCTGCGCCGGGTCCGCCAACGCGCCAGTTCCACCTCATCTTGACGAGCCGCCAAATGACCAGTGTGCAGAGCCTGCACTTCACTGCCCTTGCGCCGCAATCCGACGTATTCACGCGGACTGCCCAGCGCATAGGCCGGTCGATTGCCGGCATTTTCCAGGGCAAGGGCAGCAGCCCGCCGCCGACACTGGGTCCGGCGCTTTCCGGCGCCCAGGCCCAGGCGCTGGGCCAGAAGTATGCGGATCAGTTGGGCGAGCGCTTCGGGCCCGAATTCGGCAAGCGCTTCGACGCCAAGGCGCCCGAGGGCACGGTTTTCAACGGCTATCGCGTGCTGGGAGACAAAGCCAAGGGCGTCGAGCCGGGATTCATCGCGCACAAGGACTGGAGTGCGCAGGACGACCACAAGCTGCAGCAGCCGCATGAACCGCTGCACCAGGCGGCGCGCCAATGGGTGCACCAGCAGATCGCCGCCGGCTCGCCGCTGACGAAGGAGCCGGTGCAGATGGCCATCCAGACGCTGGCCGCACAAGGCCATGCAGACCCGGACACGGCGAGCGCGCTGAAGGCGATGGCGGCGCTGCCCGAAAAGGCCGGCTCGCTTGCATTGCAGCAATGCGATGCCGACCTGATGGCTGAAATCGTGCAGCAGACCGTCAAGCACATTGTCGCGGCGCATGACAGCCCGGCCGCCGCCCCGCTGTACCAGGACCTCAAGCAGCACCTCATGGCGTCGCAGCCCCAGTTCACCGAGAAGCACTACATCAAGCTGGACTACTACGAAACCGACAAGTCGATCTTCGGCAACTACACCATCCCCTACGACAAGACCAAGGCCATGGCCGGCATTCCCGTACTGGGCAACCTCGGGCACCAGTGGGCGAAATCCGTGTCCCCGCGCGAAATCAACAGCGGCGCGGTCAGCGAGAAGCTCGCAAACGACTAGGACCAGGGTCTGGTCCAGCTGGACGGCGCCGTGCTGCATCTGCAGATCTACCAAAAGGAAGGCGCCAACGTGCTGGTGCTGCTGGCGGATCTCGGGCCGCTGCCGCGCGAAAAACGGCTGGCGCACTACCAGTTGCTGCTGGCCGCAAACAGCGGCTGGCGCGAGCTCGCAGGCGGGGCACTGTGCACCGACGAGACCGGTGAGCGTGCCTGGCTGCGGCTGCGGCTGGATCTCAATACACTGGCGGCCAAAGTCCTGGGCCAGTGGCTCACGGCGCTGGTGCAGGCGGCCGAAGCCTGGGCCGTGCGCCTCGGAACACCTGCTGCGCCGGCCACCCCGCCGCGCGCCATGCCGACCGTGCCACCGGGCTTCTTCGGCAGCCATCCCTTTCAACTGGTCTGAGCCAACACATGCCAAGTCTTGACTTTGCCGCCCTGGTGCAAAACTATTGCCGCTCGGCGCAGCTGCCCGCACCGGTGCTGATCAACGGCGTGAGCTGCTGCATAGAGGCCGCGGGCCGCGCGCCGGTGGTGATTGCCTGGGACGAGACGCGCGACGATGTGGTGATCATCGTTCCGCTGAGCGAACAGCCCATGCCGCTGAGTGTGGAACGTGCGCAGGAACTGCTGAGCGCGGCTTTCGTCGGCCAGGACCTCGACGGTGCGGCCATCGGCCTCGACCCGGCAACCGGCGTGCTTTCGCTGTGGCGTCGGCTGGCGAGCGAGGCGGCGACGCTCACCCGGCTGGCGCTCGATATCGAGCGCACCAGCGCCACGGCGCTGCTGGTGGCGCGCTGATCAGAGCTGGAAGGCGACGGTACGCACCATGCCCTCGAAGATCTCGCGCGGCCACGACGGCCGGCGGCTGACATAGGGGTCGGCGCCGGCCAGCAGCGTCTCGTGCCACTGCTGCAGCCACTGCACTTCGGCCTGGCCATAAAAAGCGGTCATGGCCTCGTAGTTCAGGAACAGGCTGCGCGCATCCAGATTCAATGAACCGCTGAGCGCCCACTCGCCGTCGACCAGCACGCATTTGGCATGCAGCATGCCGGGCAGCAGATGGATTTCGGCGCCGGCCTGGGCCAGCTGGCGCAAGGCGCGCTCGCGCGCCCAGTCGGCCAATCTGTGATTCGAGCAGCGCGGCAACAGCAGGCGCAGACGCACGCCGCGCCTGCAGGCCAGCGTCCAGGCCGCGAGCAGCGCATCATCGGGAACGAAATACGGCGTCACCGCCACGATGCTTTCACGCGCCTGGAAGGCGGCCGACAGCAGCAGCGCATGCAGCGTGTCGTCGGCGTGGTCCGGGCCGCTGGGAATCCATTGCACCCAGGTCTGGCCGGGCGCGGGCGCCAGCGCCGCGGGGTGGGCCACCGGCGGCGCGCGGTGCTTCTTGCGGTGGATGCGCCCGGGCGCGGCGCGCCAGTCGGCCTCGAACTGGGCCAGCGCCTGGGCCGCGAGCGGGCCCTCGACGACAAAGCCCAGATCGACCCAGGGCGGCGCGCCGTTCTTGCCGACGAAGTACTCATCGGCCAGATTGCGCCCGCCACTCCACAGCCGCTGGCCATCGGCCACCACCAGCTTGCGGTGGTTGCGCAGATTGAGCCGGCCGTAAAGCGGGTTGTGCAGCAACGGCATGAAGCGGCGCACGACAATGCCCATGCCGCGCCAGTCGCGCAGCAGCGTGCGCGGCGTCTGCAGGCTGCCGATGGCGTCGATCAGCACGCGCACCCGCACGCCGCGCGCCACGCCGCGCTGCAGGGCCTGGGCCACCTGCTCGCCCGTGGCGTCGGCGGCCAGCACATAGGTGCTCAGCACCAGCTGCTCGCGCGCGCTGTCGATGGTGGCCAGCAAGGCGGCCAGCGCCTCATCGCCGTCGCCCTGGAACTCCACCCGCGCGTTGCGCATGGCTTCGGGCAGGCCCAGCGCGCGCAGCAGGCACGCCACCCATTCGGGCGGGGTGGCGCCGGCCGGCGCGTCATCGCCCTCGCTCCAGGGCTGCGGGGTGGGCAGCAAGGCTGGCTGGCGCTGCACCGGCCGCAGGAACTTGCGGCTGCCGATCAGCAGGAACAGCGGCAGCGCGCCATAGGGAAACGCCACCATGGCCACGACCCAGGCCAGCGCCGCCGAAGGGTGGCGGCGCTGCTGGCCGATGCGCGTGGCGAACATGTAGACCAGCAGGCTGGCGATCACCACGATGCTGTGGCCCAGGCCCGAGAGCAGCGCAATCATGGTCATCGAAAGAGTTCTCGCAGCATTGGGTTCATGCAACGAGCATAGCGGTTGCCACGCAGCCACCGCGTGGGGCGCGTCCTACGGCAAATTCGCCGTGCCCAAATTCGCCGTGCCGTACCCCAGCAGCCACCAGCGGGTCTCGTTGTGCGGGCCCTGCTCGATGCCGCCCTGCAGCACCTCCAGGCCATGCAGCGTGGCCGCAAGCGCCGGGCCCAGGCAGGCCAGGGCCTGGTTTGCCGACGCCGCCACCGCCTGCGCGGCCGCGCCGGCCGACGCGCAGGCACGCTGCGGCAAGGCCGGCAGGTGCTGTCGCAGCCAGGGCGCGGCCTCCTGCAGCGCCACCGGATGGGCGCAGACGGCCTGCAGCTGCGCCAGCGCCACGCCGGGGCGCGCCATCAGGCTGTAGCCGATCTGCAGCCGGCATTCGCCCACGACCTGCAGCGCATCGGTCTGGCCTTGACCTTGGCTCGCTGCGAGCATGGCCAGCATCGGCGTCTGATAGGGCGTGGCACCGACGAGGCTGGTGCTCACGGGCAGGCAGACCGCATCGACACTGCGCTGCGCGAGCGCCTGCAGCGCCGCATCGGCCGCCATGGGCAGCAGTTCGGGGCCGGGCTGCAGGCCCGCGGCCTCGCGCCACTGCAGGCAGGCCTGGTGGCTCCAGGTGCCGGCCGGGCCGAGATACGCCAGGCGCTGGTGGGCATCACGCAATGCATCGGGCCACGCCGAGTAGATGCCCGGTACCGCCATGCCTGGGTTCATGCGGGCAGCAGCGTCAGCACCTTCTCTGGCGGACGGCACAGTTGCGCGCCGCGCGGCGTGACGACGATCGGGCGGTTCAGCAGCACCGGGTGAGCGGCAACGGCGTCGATCAGATCAGCATCGCTGACGGCCGGCGCATCGAGCTGCAGCTCGGCGTAGACCGCCTCCTTGCTGCGCAGCAGATCGCGCACCGGCACGCCCAGCTGGCGCACCAGCGCCGTGAGCGCGGGCGCATCGAGGGGCTCGGCAATGTAGTCGACGATGGTCGGCTCGATGCCGCGCTCGCGGATCAGCGCCAGCGCGCCGCGCGAATTGCTGCAGCGGCTGTTGTGGTAGATCATGACGGGGAAATCGGCAGGGGATGGTGTCTGGCTCATGCAGCGCAGTGTACTCAGCGCGAGCGCAGCGTGCGGCTCAGCATGATCACCGGCACCAGGCCCACGGCCACCAGCGCCAGCGAGGGCAGCGCGGCCTCGCCCAGGCGTTCGTCGCGCGCCAGCTGGTAGGCGACGACGGCCAGCGTGTCGCTGTTGAACGGGCGCAGCACCATGGTCGCGGGCAGCTCCTTCATCACATCGACAAACACCAGCAGCGCGGCCGCGGCCGTCGAGCGCTTGAGCAGCGGCCAGTGCACGCGCGCCAGCAGGCCCCAGCTGCGCGTGCCCAGCATGCGCGCCGAATCGTCGAAGCTCACGGGAATGCGCGCGTAGCCGCTTTGCATGGACTGCAGCGCCACGGCGCAAAAGCGCACCAGATACGCCCACACGATGCCCACCGCCGTGGCCGTGATCAGCGAGGCCAGGCCCCAGTCGGGCACTGCCGCCTGCAGCCAGCCCACGGGCAGCAGCAGGCCCACGACGATCACCGCGCCGGGCACGGCATAGCCCAGGCTGGCCAGCTGGGCCACGCCACGCGTGAGCGCGTCGGGCCGGCGGCGCACGGCAAACGCCAGCGCCAGTGCAATTGCGACGGCCAGCACCGAAGTGATCGCGCCCAGGCGCACGCTGTTCCAGGCCCATTCGAGAAAGCGCGACCAGGGCAGGACCGACCAGTCGGCGGCCAGCGGGCGCAGCATGAAGAACACCGGCGCGACAAAGCCCATCAGCACCGGCAGCAGGCAGACCAGCCAGGCCAGCGCCGCATGCCCGCCGCGCAGGCGCAGCGGCTGGGCTTCGGCCGAACCCGCGCGGCCCACGCCGTTGGTGACGAAACGCATGCGGCGCTGGGCGCGCACTTCGATCTGCAGCAGCAGCACGACCAGCACCAGCAGGAAAGTCGCGAGCTGGGCCGCGGCAATGCGGTTGTCCATAGACAGCCAGGCCTTGTAGATGCCGGTGGTGAAGGTCTGTATGCCGAAGTAGCTGGCGACGCCGAAATCGGCCAGCGTCTCCATCAGCACCAGCGCCACGCCCGCGGCCACGGCCGGGCGCGCCAGCGGCAGCGCCACCGTGGTGATGCGCCGGCGCAGCGGCGCGCCCAGCAGCCGCGCAGCCTCCATCAGATGCGCGGCGCGCTCGCCCAGCGCGGTGCGCGCCAGCAGATAGACATAAGGGTAGAGCGAGAAGATGAACACCCAGACCGCGCCGCCCAGGCTGCGCACTTCGGGCAGCAGCCGGCCTTCGAGGCCATAGGTCTCGCGCAGCCAGACCTGCAGCGGGCCGCTGAACTGCAGGAAGTCGGTATAGGCATAGGCCGTGACATACGCCGGCATGGCCAGCGGCAGCAGCAGCAACCATTCCAGCGTGCGCCGCCCGCTGAAATCAAACAGCGTCACGGTGGCCGCGGCCACGGTGCCGACCACGGCCGCGCCCAGCGCCACCATCAGGCCGAGCCACACCGTGGTCATGGCATAGCCGGGCAGCACCGTGGACGCCATCTCGCGCAGTATGGGCCCGGCCAGGGCATCGCCGCCCCAGGGCAGCCAGGCGGCAAACACCGCCAGCACCGGCAAGGTGAGCAGCAGCGCCAGCAGGATCAGCGGCAGGGAACGGAAGGCAAGAGTGATGCGGCGCAAGATAGGGCTCGGCTGGGGGAGTGGGGCACAGGAGGTGCGGCGGCGGCCGGGGCCTTTCGCGCAAATGCGAATTCTAAGCATTTGCACCGCCCTACAATCGCGGAATGTTTCTCAAGGTCTCCCAACTCGGGGTGCGCTATGCCGGCCGCCCGCAGGCCGCCGTCCAAGGCGTTTCACTGAATCTGAACGCCGGTGACATCGGCGTGCTGATCGGCCCCTCGGGCTGCGGCAAGACCACCTTGCTGCGCGCCGTGGCCGGGCTCGAGCCCGTGAGCTCCGGCGAGATCCGCCTGCTCGATCAGGTGGTCAGCAGCGCCAGCGTCTCGCTGCCCCCGGAGCAGCGGCGCATAGGCATGGTGTTCCAGGACTACGCGCTGTTTCCGCACCTGAGCGTGGGCGCGAACGTCGCGTTCGGCATCCATTCCCTGCGCAAGAGCGAGCAGGCCGCGCGCGTGGCCGAAGTGCTGCAGCTGGTCGGCCTCGAAGGCAGCGCCGGGCGCTTCCCGCACGAGCTGTCGGGCGGCCAGCAGCAACGCGTGGCGCTGGCGCGGGCACTCGCACCACGGCCGCAGCTGATGCTGCTTGACGAGCCGTTCTCCAATCTCGATGTCGATCTGCGCGAACGCCTGGCCCACGAGGTGCGCAGCATTCTCAAGGCCGCGGGTGCGACGGCGCTGTTCGTCACGCACGACCAGCTCGAAGCGTTTGCCATCGGCGATGTGATCGGCGTGATGAACCATGGCGAGCTGCACCAGTGGGACAACGCATACACGCTGTACCACCGCCCCGCGACGCGCTTTGTCGCCGACTTCATAGGCCATGGCGTGTTCCTGCCCGCGCGCCTGGTGATGCGTGACAGCGGCGTGGTGGCCGAGACCCCGCTGGGCGAGCTCAGCGACGTCGCTGAATGCCCGCTGCCCGCGAGCTACCCGAACGGCGAATGCGATGTGCTGCTGCGCGCCGATGACGTGATCCACGACGACAACGCGCCCGTCAAGGCGCAGATCGTGCGCAAGTCATTTCGCGGCTCGGAGTTCCTCTACACCATGCGCCTGGCCAGCGGCCAGACCGTGATGGCCCATGTGCCCAGCCACCACAACCATGAGCTGGGGGAATGGGTGGGGATGAAGCTGGCGGTGGAGCATGTGGTGGCGTTTCCAAGGGAATAGGACAAAACATCCTGTGCACAGGGCGCGGCGTTTACGCCCCCACGAAGCTATCCCGCCCCCGCCCCCCGCCCTTCTGGCTGCGCCTGCCGCGCGCAGGGCCCGGGCTGAGCCGGAGTGCCGAAGGACACGGAGGCCTCGTCAACTGACTCACCGCGGTTGTCCGAGCGAAGCGGCGTAGCCGCGTAGCGAGTTCCGCGGTGCAGCCCGGGACCGAGCACGGCAGGTTGCCCGCAGCGAAGCGGAGGGTCGCAGACAGCAGGGCCGCTTTCTTTTGGTTCGTTTTCTTGTGCGTACAAGAAAATGAACTCGGCTGCCGGGCCGAGACCCGGCCTCTGCCCTAAGGCAAGCCACTTCGGGTGAATAGACCCTAACGCCTGACGCCCAGCAACTTATCCAGAAACTGCTGCGCCCGCTCGCTTTGCGGGTTGGAGAAAAACGCCTCGGGCGCGGCCTGTTCGATGATCTGGCCCTGGTCCATGAACACCACGCGGTCGGCGACCGAGCGCGCGAATTCCATTTCGTGGGTCACGCAGACCATGGTGATGCCCTGGCCCGCGAGTTCCACCATGACGTCCAGCACCTCGTGCACCATTTCCGGGTCGAGCGCGGACGTGGGCTCGTCGAACAGCAGGATCTGCGGCGCCAGGCACAGGGCGCGGGCGATGGCCACGCGCTGCTGCTGGCCGCCCGAAAGCTGCTGCGGGAACTTGTGTGCCTGGTCGGCGATGTGCACGCGCTCGAGCTGGGCCAGCGCCTGGGCTTCGGCTGCGGCGCGCGGGACCTTGGCTACGTTGCGCGGCGCCAGCGTCAGGTTGTCGAGCACGCTCAGATGCGGAAACAGATTGAACTGCTGGAACACCATGCCCACGCTGCGGCGCACCTGCTGCACCGCGCGCAGGTCTTCGCGGCCTTCGACGGCCAGCGCCACACCGTTCACCGTGAGGCGCCCTTCCTGGAAGGGCTCGAGCGCATTGATGCAGCGGATCAGCGTCGACTTGCCCGAACCCGAAGGGCCGCAGACCACCAGGCGTTCGCCGCGCGCGATGTCGAGATCGATGTCGCGCAGCACATGGAAGTCGCGCCCGAACCATTTGTTCAGTTGCTCGAAGCGGACCATGGAAGTGTCTGACATGTATTCTTTCAACGGGCCAGGCCGCGCGCGTGCCGCTGCTCGACCCAGAGGCTGTAGCGGGACATGGCCGCGCAGACCACAAAATAAATCGCGGTGATGAACAGGTAGCCCTCCACCATGAACGGCCGCCACTCGGGGTCGCCGCTGAGGGCCAGGCCCAGCGAGCCGGTCAGCTCGTAGAGGCTCACGATGGTGATCAGCGAGCTGTCCTTGAAGATGGAGATGAAGCTGTTCATCAGCCCCGGCACGACGGCGCCCAGCGCCTGGGGCAGCACCACCAGGCGCTGCGTCTGCCACCAGCCCAGGCCTATGCTGTTGGCGGCTTCGAGCTGGCCCTGCGGCACGGACTGCAGGCCGGCGCGCACGGTTTCGGCCAGGTACGCGGCGGCAAACAGCGCAATGCCCAGCAGCACGCGCACCAGCACATCGGGCGTGGCGCCCACGGGCAGGAACAGCGGGAACAGGAAGCTGGCCATGAACAGCACCGAGATCAGCGGCACGCCGCGCACCAGTTCGATGAAGCCCGCGCACAGCGTGCGGATCGCCGGCATGCGCGAGCGCCGGCCCAGGGCCAGCAGCACCGCCAGCGGGCAGGCCAGCACGATGGACAGCGTGGTCAGCATCAGCGTCAGCGGCAGCCCGCCCCAGCGCTCGGTGGGCACCTCGGCCAGGCCCAGCACGCCGCCGCCCATCAGCGTGAACACCACGACCCAGACCAGCACCCAGGCCAGCACCAGCCAGCGGGTCCAGAACAGCCGCACGCCGCTGGCGATGACCAACGCCAGCAGCAGCCCTGTGGCCAGCACCGGGCGCCATTGTTCTTCGAGCGGATAACGGCCCAGCAGGATCAACCGGTGCTTTTCCGTGATCACGCCCCAGCAGGCGCCCACGCCGCGCGCCGCCTGGCAGGCATCGGCATCGGCCTGCCACACGGCGCGCCACAGCAGCCAGTCGAGCGCGCCCGGCAGCGCCCACAGCGCCCAGCCCAGCAGCGCCAGCGTGGTCAGCGCGCTGACCCAGCTGCCAAACAGTTCGCGCCGCACCCAGGCGCGCAGGCCGCCTGAACTGGGAGGAGCGGGCCGGGCAGGAATCGTCTCGGAGGGCCGCATGCTCATGGTTCCTGGCGCGCGCGATCGCGCCGGTCGAGCCGACCCATCAGCAGCGCCGTGGCCAGCGACAGCGTCAGATAAACGGCCATCACGATGGCAATGCACTCGAGCGCGCGGCCGGTCTGGTTCAGGCTGGTGTTGGCAATCGACACCAGATCGGGGTAGCCCACGGCCACGGCCAGCGAGGAATTTTTCGTGAGATTGAGGTACTGATTCGTCAGCGGCGGCGCCATCACGCGCAGCGCCTGCGGCGCGGTGACCAGGCGCAGCGTCTGCCAGCGGCTCAGCGCAATGCTTTGCGCGGCCTCGATCTGGCCATGCGGCACCGAGGCAATGCCGGCGCGCACCACTTCGGCGACAAAAGCCGCGGTGTAGAACGTGAGGCCGGCGAGCACGGCCAGGAATTCCGGCGACAGCGCGGCGCCGCCATCGATGGCAAAGCCGTCGATCGCCGGCACGCTCCAGTGCCACCCATTGGCGCCCTGCTGCGGAAACGGCAGCACCAGCCCCGACTTGCTCAGGAAAATGCTGTGCCCCCAGCTCCAGGCTTCGGTGGTATCGGGCAGGAATTCCACCAGCAGCAGATACCACACCAGCAATTGCACCAGCAGCGGCACATTGCGAAACAGCTCCACATAGCCGCGGCACAGCGCGCGCACCGGCAGGTTGCGCGAAAAGCGCCCTACCCCGACCAGCGCGCCCAGCAGCGTGCACAGCACGATGCCGGCCAGCGCCACGCGCAGCGTGTTGAGCAGGCCGACGAGAAACGCGCGCCAATAGGCGTCGGTGGATTCAAACGCGATCGGCTGCTCGCCGATGTCGAAGCCCGCGGTCTGGCCCAGAAAGTCCCAGCCGCTCTGGATGCCGCGCGCGGCCATGTTGGTCTGGGTGTTGTAGACCAGCCAGCCCAGCAGCGTCACCACGCCCAGCAGCGCCAGCACCTGCCACAGCCGCGCGCGCGTTGCCGGATGGTGCCAGGACCACCCGGCGCGCGGGCGCGCCGGAGCGGGCCGCGGCGGTATCAAGGGAGACCGGGGCGCAGGGCTCATCGCACCGGCAGGGCGTACATCAGACCGCCATCGGTCCAGAGCTTGTTCTTGCCGCGCGCCAGGCCCACGGGGGTCTTCTCGCCGACGTTGCGCTCATAGATCTCGCCGTAGTTGCCCACGGCCTTGATCGCGCGCACCAGCCATTCCTTGTCCAGGCCCAGCAGCTTGCCCGTGTCTTCGGTCTTGCCCAGCAGGCGGCCGATGGTCGGGTCGGTAGTGTCGGCCTTGAGCTTGTCGACATTTGCCTGGGTGATGCCGTTTTCCTCGGCTTCGACCAGGCCGTGCACGACCCAGCGCACCACGGCCAGCCACTCGTCGTCACCGCGGCGCACCAGCGGGCCCAGCGGCTCCTTGGAGATCAGGTCCGTGAGAATCACATGTTCCTTGGAATCCTTGGCTTCCTTGGCACGCACCGAGGCCAGGCCCGAAGCGTCGGTCGTGTACGCCTGGCAGCGGCCCGCGAAGTAGGCGGCGTTGGCGGCATCGAACTTGTCGAACACCACGGGCTTGAGGTTGAGCTTGTGGATGCGCGAGAAGTCGGTCATGTTCTTCTCGGACGTGGTGCCCGACTGCACGCAGACCGTCGCGCCCTTGAGCTGCTTGGCGCTGGTGACCTTGGTCTTGGCCGGCACCATGAAGCCCTGGCCGTCGTAGAACACCACGGCGGTGAAGGCCAGGCCCATGGAGGCATCGCGCGTCAGCGTGACCGAGGTATTGCGCGACAGCACGTCGACTTCGCCCGACTGCAGCGCGGTGAAGCGCTGCTGCGAGACCAGCGGCACCCACTTGACCTTGCCCGCATCGCCCAGCAGCGCCGCGGCAATCGCCTTGCCCACATCCACGTCCAGACCGGTCCACTGGCCCTTGCTGTCGGCCGCCGAGAAGCCCGGCACGCCGCTGCTGATGCCTATGCTGATCTGGTCGCGCTGCTTGATGGTGTCTATGGTCTTGCCGGCATGCGCCGAGGTGATACCGGCCAGAGCCAGGGCCAGCAGGGAAAAACGGGAAATCTTCATGGGTGCACCTGTCAAGTGAGTAAGCCGATGGCTGGGGGCCGCCTGCGCGCAGGTTACCGCAATGTGCGAAGCGCTGCGCTATGGCGTAAGCCGCGTAGGGTAGCGCGGTTCCAGGCCGACTCCTTGCGCGAAAAACGACTAAGCGTTGCGCAGACGCTCGACTTCGGCTTGCAAGTCCTGTGCCCAGGTGCGCCGGTCGCGGCCCTGCGCGGTCTGCGGCGTGCCGTACACCACGCGCGCGATGAGGGGCGGCGCGCTGAGCGTGCGCCAGATCGAGGTCCACAGCGCCGTGTCGCCCGCATAGACCGGCGCCAGGCTGTCGGCCCCCGTGGCCGCATCGATGAAGCGCAGGCCCAGCGGCTGCACCGGCGCATTGACCTGGATCGCCGCCTCCAGCAAATTGGCGCGAAACGGCAGCATCGCGCCGCCGTCGCTGGTCGTGCCTTCGGGAAACACCGCCAGCACATCGCGCTGGCGCAGCGCCTCGGACATCAGCTTGACGATGCGCAGCGTGTCGCGGCGCGAGCCGCGGTCGATGAACAGCGTGCCCGCGGCGCGCGCCAAGGTGGACACCAGCGGCCACGAGGCGACATCGGCCTTGGAGATGAAGCGGCAGTGGCGCGCCGCATGCAGCACCGGAATGTCGAGCCATGACAGGTGGTTGGCGACCAGCAACACCGGGCCGTTGGCCGGCGGCGTGCCCTGCACGTCGAGCTGCACGCCGACGCGCGGCAGCAGGCCGCGGGCCCAGGCCTGGACATGGGCATTGCGCTGCTCCACCGACAGGCGGGGAAAGCGCGTGAGGATGATCCACAGACCGCGCAGCAGGTGGCCTGCAAGCCGCAGCAGGCGCAGGCCGGCGCGCACCCCGCGGTGCTCAGCCACGCTCGAACGCAATGCGTCCCGCGACCAGCGTGCAGCGCACGCGGGCCGGCAGTTCATAACCGCCGAAAGGCGTGCACTTGCCCTGGCTGGCCAGCGCCTCGGGCTTGACTTCCCAGTGGCAGTCGGGATCGACGAGGCACAGGTCGGCGGCGCCGCCCACCTGCAGCTGGCCGATCTGCGTCTGCAGCTCGCCCAGCGCCGTGCCCAGCACGCGCGCGGGCGCGGCGGTGATCACTTCGATGGCCCGGGCCAGCGGCACTTCCTGCGCCTGCGACCATTTGACGGCCAGCGACAGCAGCAGCTCGACGCCGGTGGCGCCGGGTTCGGCCTCGGCAAACGGCAGCACCTTGGCGTCGTCATCGACGGGCGTGTGATCGGACACCAGCGCGTCTATCGTGCCGTCGGCCAGCGCGGCCGACAGCGCATCGCGGTCGCGCTGCTGGCGCAGCGGCGGGTTCAGGCGCGCGCTGCTGTCGAAGTAGCCGATGTCGGCATCGGTCAGGTGCAGCGAATTGATGCTCACATCGGCGGTCACGTTCAGGCCTTCGGCCTTGGCGCGGCGCACCAGCTCGACGCCGGCGGCGCTCGACAGCCGGCACAGATGCACGCGTGCCGCCGTGCCGCGGATCAGCTCGAAGATGGTGTGCAGCGCAATCGTTTCAGCCGACACCGGCACGCCCGACAGGCCCATGCGCGTGGCCAGCGGGCCGCTGGCCGCGACGCCCTTGCCCAGGTGCATTTCCTGGGGCCGCAGCCACACGGTGTAGCCATAGGTGGCAGCGTATTGCAGCGCGCGCTGCAGTGTCTGGGTGCTGGCCAGCGGCACATCGGCCTGGCCAAAGCCCACGCAGCCCGACTCCGTCAGCTCCTTCATTTCGGTCAGCACTTCGCCGGCCAGTCCGCGCGTGAGCGCACCCAGCGGGAACAGGCGCGACTGGTGCAGCTTCTCGGCGCGGAACTTGAGCATCTCGACCAGGCCTTGCTCGTCGAGCACCGGGTCGGTGTCGGGCGGGCAGACCAGGCTGGTCACGCCACCGGCGACGCTGGCCGCCATCTCGCTTTGCAGCATGCCTTCATGCTCGTGGCCGGGCTCGCGCAGGCGCACGGCCAGGTCGACCAGGCCGGGCAGAACCCACTGGCCACGCGCGTCGATCACGCGATCAGGTGTGAAGCCTTCGGGCTGGCCACCGATGGCGGCAATGCTGCCGGCCTCGATGGCGATGTCGCAGACCTGGTCAAAACCGCGGGCCGGGTCGATGACGCGGCCGTTCTGGATCAAGAGTTTCATGGTGTCTTCAAGCCTCATTACCGGCGACGATGGACATCACGGCCATGCGCACGGCGATGCCGAACGAGACCTGCGACAGGATCACGGCCTGCGGGCCGTCGACCACTTCGGAGTCGATCTCGACGCCGCGGTTGATAGGCCCGGGGTGCATCACGATGGCGTCGGGCTGGGCCAGACGCAGCTTCTCGGCCGTCAGGCCGAAAGCCTTGAAGTACTCCTGGCTCGAAGGCAGCAGCGCGCCGGTCATGCGCTCGTTCTGCAGGCGCAGCATGATGATCACATCGGCGTCGCGAATGCCTTCTTCCAGCGTGTGGAACACGCGCACGCCCATCTGCGCGAGTTCTGCCGGCACCAGGGTGCGCGGGCCGACGACGCGCACTTCGGCCGCGCCCAGCGTCGTGAGCGCATGGATGTCCGAGCGCGCCACGCGCGAGTGCAGCACGTCGCCGACGATGGCCACGCGCAGATTGGAGAAGTCCTTCTTGTAGTGGCGGATGGTGTACATGTCCAGCAGCCCCTGCGTGGGGTGGGCATGGCGGCCGTCGCCGGCATTCACCACATGCACATGGGGGGCCACATGCTGGGCCACCAGGTAAGGCGCGCCCGACTCGCTGTGGCGCACCACGAAGATGTCGGCAGCCATGGCCGAAAGATTGGCGATGGTGTCGAGCAGCGACTCGCCCTTGCTGGCCGAGCTGCGCGCGATGTCGAGGTTGAACACGTCGGCCGACAGGCGCTTGGCGGCGATCTCGAAGGTGGTGCGGGTGCGCGTGCTGTTCTCGAAGAACAGGTTGAACACGCTCTTGCCGCGCAGCAGCGGCACCTTCTTGACTTCGCGGTCGTTGACGCTGACGAAGTTGGCCGCGGTGTCGAGGATATGCGTCAGGATGTCCTTGGACAGGCCTTCGGTCGACAGCAGATGGATCAGCTCGCCATTCTTGTTGAGCTGGGGATTGCGCTTGTACAACACGTTCAGGCCTCCTGGATGCGGAACTGGAAGCGGCCCTGCTCGTCCTGGGCCAGGGCCAGCGACTGCGTGGGCGGCAGTGCGATGCGCGCGGCGGCGAAGTCGGCCTGTATGGGCAGCTCGCGCCCGCCGCGGTCGACCAGCACCGCCAGGCGCACGCAGTCGGGGCGGCCGTAGTCGTAGAGCTCGTTGAGCACGGCGCGGATGGTGCGGCCGGTGTAGAGCACGTCGTCGAGCAGCAGGATGTCGGCGCCGTTGACATCGAAGTCGATCTGCGTCTGCGCGCTGCTGGCCATGCCGCGCTGCGCGAAGTCGTCGCGGTGCAGCGCCGAGGACAGCACGCTGGGCGTGCCTTCGAGGTTCAGGTCCTTGTGCAGGCGCTCGACCAGCCAGGCGCCGCCCGAGGTGATGCCCGCCAGCCGCGTGGAGGCTCCCATGAGGCTGCGCACACCGCGCAGCAGTTCACGGTACAGCGCCTCGGCGTCCAGCACCAGGCTGCCGCTGCCGGCGATCTTATCGTTCATGGAAGACTCCTCAGAAACTGTTCAAGAATGATGCAGGCCGATGCGGCGTCGGCGTCGCGCGCGCCGCCGGACAAGGCCTCGGTGGTGCTGTAGCGCTCGTCGACTTCAAACACCTGCAGGCCGAAACGCCCGCGCAGCTGGCGGCCGAACTTGAGCGCGCGCGCGGTGTTCTCGTGCGCCGCGCCATCGGGGTGGTAAGGCACGCCGATGACCAGCGCGTCGGGCTCGAATTCCTTGATGCGCGCCGCCACCTGCAGCATGCGCGCATCGGCGCCTTCGGCCTTGATGGTCGCCTGCGGGGTTGTGAGCCCCATCATCCGGCTGCCCGTGGCCACGCCGGTGCGCTTGGTGCCGAAGTCAAAGGCCAGAAAGCTCTGGAAATGCGCGGGCACCACGACGGGCGCGCGTGACGGGGCAGCGGGCGCGGATGCGCCCGGGGGGGAAGCTGCGTTCATGCGTGCCCCACTTCCGGGGACAGGGAGAACGCCTGCAGGCCCAGCAGGCCCAGCGCGCGGTCATAGCGCTCGGCCACGGGGGCATCGAAAATCAGGGCGACGTCGGCGCCCACCGTGAGCCAGGTGTTTTCCGAGAGCTCGGATTCAAGCTGTCCTTCGCCCCACGAGGCATAGCCCAGCGAGACAAACACGCGGCGCGGACCGGCGCCATTGGACAGGGCTTCGAGCACATCCTTGGAGGTGGTCATCTCCAGCCCTCCGGGGATGGTCATGGTCGAAGCGTAGATGGATTCGTCGGAAGGAATGCCGCCTTCGGCCATGAAGGCTTCATGCAGCACGAAGCCGCGGTCGGTCTGCACCGGGCCACCCCGGTAGACCATGTCGGCGCGCAAGTCTTCGCGGCCGAGGGAAAGATCGATCTTGTCGAGCAGGCCTTCAAGGCTCAATGGCATGGGCTTGTTGATGATCAAGCCCAGAGCGCCACGCTCGCTGTGCTCGCACAGGTACACCACGCTGCGCGAAAAAGACTCATCTTCGACGCCGGGCATGGCAATCAGAAAATGGTGCGTCAGGTTGATAGGCGCAGAATCAGCAGGCATATTTTGATTTTAACGGTGATCCATGGCACTTTCGGGACCTGTGGGCTTGGTCTGGCTGCGACGCGACCTGCGCGTGAGCGACCACGCCGCCCTTTTTCACGCGCTGCGCAGCTGTTCCCAGGTGCATTGCGTGTTTCTTTTCGACACCGCCATCCTGGCGCCGCTGCCGCGCGCCGACCGGCGCGTGGAGTTCATTCACGACAGCCTGGCGTCGGTGGATGCGGGACTGCGCACGCTGTCCGGTCAGCCCGAGGCCGGCCTGATCGTGCGCCAGGGTCTGGCCGAGGCGGAAATTCCGCGCCTCGCGCAGGCGCTGGGCGCGACGGCGGTGTTTGCCAACCACGACGATGAACCCGAGGCACTGGCGCGCGATGCGCGCGTGCGCGCCCAGCTGCAGGCCGTGGGCGCGGCGCTGCACACCTACAAGGACCATGTGATCTTCGAGCGCGACGAGGTGCTGACGCTCTCGGGCTCGCCGTTCAGCGTGTTCACGCCCTACAAGAACGCCTGGCTGCGCAAGCTCAACGCCTTCTATCTGTCGAGCTACCCCGTGCAGCGCTACGCCGCGCAGCTCGCGCCCCGGCCCGCGGGCGAGCGCCTGCCCACGCTGGCCGAGATCGGCTTCGAGCCCACGAACCTGCACGAACTGCCCCTGCCCGCGGGCAGCGAAGGCGCGGCGCAGCTGCTGGCCGACTTCCTGCCGCGCCTGGCCGACTATGGCGAGGCGCGCAACTTTCCGTCGGTGAAGGGGCCCAGCTACCTGGGCGTGCATCTGCGCTTTGGCACGGTCTCGATACGCGAACTCGCGCGCCTGGCCTGGAACGCCGCGTCCCAGGAACAGAACCCGGGCGCGGCGGTGTGGCTCAGCGAGCTGATCTGGCGCGACTTCTACCACCAGATCCTGTCGCACCATCCGCATGTGGCGACGCAGAGTTTCAAGCCCGCATATGACGCCATCGAGTGGGAGTCGGGCCCCGAGGCCGAGCGCCTGTTTGCCGCCTGGTGCGAAGGCCGCACTGGCTACCCGCTGGTGGACGCCGCGATGGCGCAGATCAACCAGACCGGCTACATGCACAACCGGTTGCGCATGGTGGTGGCGAGCTTTCTGGTCAAGGACCTGGGCATCGACTGGCGCTGGGGCGAACGGTATTTCGCCGAGCAGCTCAATGATTTCGATCTGGCCTCGAACAACGGCGGCTGGCAATGGGCATCTTCGAGCGGCTGCGATGCCCAGCCCTATTTCCGCATCTTCAACCCCATCAGCCAGAGCGAGAAGTTCGATGGCGCGGGAAAGTTCATCCGGCGCTATGTGCCGCAGCTGGCCGGGCTATCCGACAAGCTGATCCACGCGCCCTGGAAGGCCGGGTCGGTGGAGCTGGCGGCGGCGGGAATCACTTTGCTGGATGCGGGTGAGGTGCCGGGCCCGGCCAGCTATCCGCGGCCGCTGGTGGACCATGCCGAGGCCAGGGAGCGGACGCTGGCGCGGTATGCGGTGGTGAAGGGGGCTGCGGCCGCGACTTGAGCGCGGCCTCAGGCCGATGCCGCCGCCAGCACCGCATAGCGCTTCACCAGCCCCAGCAATTCCTCATCCGAATACGGCTTGCCCAGATAGTGGTTCACACCGATCTGCTGCGCATGCTCGCGGTGTTTCTGCGCGATGCGTGAGGTGATCATGATGATGGGCAGATCATGCAGGCGCGCATCGGCGCGGATCTGGCGCGCAAGGTCGAAGCCGTCCATGCGCGGCATCTCGATATCGGACAGCACCACGGCCGGGCGCCGGCCCTGCAAACGCTCCAGGGCCTGCACGCCGTCCGAGGCGACTTCGACGCGGTAGCCTTCGCGCTGCAGCAGGCGCTGGGTCACGCGGCGCACGGTGATCGAGTCATCGACCACCAGCACCAGCGCTACCTCGCCCGCACCCGCGGCCTGCGGTTGGGCCAGGGCCACGCCATCGCCGCCCGTGGCCTGCGGCGCGGGCGCCAGCTGCTCGCGCAGCTGTTCGCGCACCTGGTCACCATAGACCGTGGCCAGCGCCACCGGGTTGTAGATCAGCACCACCGCGCCCGAAGCCAGCACCGACATGCCGGTCAGCCCCGGCAGACGCGCGAGCTGCGGGCCCAGGGGCTTGACCACCAGCTCCTGGTTGCCCAGCACTTCGTCGACATGCAGCGCCAGCCGCTGCGAGGCGCTGCGCAGGATCACCACGGCGCGGGTCTTGCCCACGCCTTCGAGGCTTTGCGCCGAAGACTGCCACAGCGCACCGCCCCAGAAGAACGGCAGATCGGTGTCGCTGCCCGGCTCCTGCAGGCTGCCGCTGCGATAGGCCTGCTCCAGCGCGGCCAGCGGCACGCGGCGCACGATTTCCACCAGGTTCGCGGGCACGCCCACGGCCAGTTGGCCGACGCGCAGCATCACCACTTGCGTGACGGCGGTGGTCAGCGGCAGCACCAGGCCAAATGTCGACCCCTCGCCCGGCGTGCTGTGGGTCTCTATGCGCCCGCCTAGCGCGTCGACTTCGGCGCGCACCACATCCATGCCTATGCCGCGCCCGGACACGTCGGTGACTTCGGTGGCGGTGGTGAAGCCGGGCTGGAAGATCAGCTGGCCGGCTTCGAGCGGCGTGATCACCGCGTCTTCGGCCATCAGGCCGCGCGCCACGGCCACGGCGTGGATGCGCTTGAGATCCAGCCCCGCGCCATCGTCCTCGAAGCGCACGCGCACATCGTTGCCCTCGTGCTGCAGCGTCACGCCGATGGTGCCGACGGCCGGCTTGGCCAGCGCCTCGCGCTGCGCGGGCCGCTCGATGCCGTGGGCCACGCAGTTGCGCAGCAGATGCTCGAAGGCCGGCACCATGCGGTCAAGCACGCCGCGGTCCATTTCAATCGTGCCGCCAACGATGTTCAGCCGCACCTGCTTGCCCATTTCCTTGGACGTCTGGCGCACCACGGCGTAGAGCCGCTCGGACACGGCGTCGAACTCGACCATGCGCGTGCGCAGCAGATCGCGCTGCAGCTCGCGCGCCTGGCGGCCCTGGGCGACAAGATCGTCCTCGGCGCCGGCGAGGTCGCGCTGCAGGTTGCGCTGCACCGTGGCCACGTCGTTGACCGACTCGGCCATCATGCGCGTGAGCTCCTGCACGCGCGTGAAGCGGTCGAACTCCAGCGGGTCAAAGCCCGCAGCCGAATCCTTGGACAGCGCCAGCCGCGACTGCATCTGCGTCTCCGCCTGGACTTCGATGTCGCGCAGCTGCTGGCGCAGGCGCTCGAGGTTGCCGCTCAGGTCCTGCAGCGAGCTGCGCGCCTGCACCAGACGCGCATCGATGCGCGAGCGTGCGATCAGCACTTCGCCCGACTGGTTGATCAGCCGGTCCAGCAGCTGGCCGCGCACGCGCACCGACTGCTGCGAGGCACTGCGCGTGGCCGTGAGCGGCATGCCGGGCGTGAAGGTCGGCGCCCGCAGATCGGTGCGCGCCGCAGCCGGCGCGGCCTCGGGCGCAGCGACGGGCGCGGGCAGGGCCGGCGCCGTCGCGTTGTCTTCGGCGCCCAGACGCAGCGCGGCGAAATGCGCATGCAGCGTGTCGAAGCTGGCCAGCAGCGGCTCGATCTGCGCGGACTGGGCAGCGTGCGCGTCGATATGTTCCATGGCCGATTCCAGCCGGTGGCTGATCTCGCCCAGGCGCAGCGCGCCCGCCAGCCGCGCGCTGCCCTTGAGGGTATGCAGCGCGCGCAGGCTGACATTGCGCGCTTCGAGCCGCTGCGGATGCGCGGCCCAGTCGCGCAGGGCCGTGCCCAGTTGCGGCAGCAGCTCGGCCGCCTCTTCCTCGAAAATCGGGAACAGGTCGGGGTCCAGCGCATCGAGCACTTCGATGTCGTCGTCGATGTCGCTGTCCATGGCGGCATCCAGCCGCTGCGGCGCGGCTGGCTCGTCTGGTGTGCCTTGGACGGCTTGGGCGTTCGGTTCGCGCGGCTCGGACTGCTGCGCCGCGGCGGCGTCGGCCTGCAGCTCCAGCGCCCAGAGCGCATCTTCGGCATCGACGGCCGCGCCAGCTGCGCCCGAAGGGCTCTGGATCTCGGACGCGAGCAGCTGCTGCAGCCCGGCCTCCACCGATGCCAGCGGCGTCTTGAGAAAGCCTGCGGCAAACTGGTGCAGCAGGCGGCGGATGTCATTGGCCGCGGCCTGGAGCGCGGCCAGTTGCCGCGCCTCGCCCGCGCCCTGGGGCCGCACATGCATCAACGCATGTTCAAGCGAACGCGCCAGGCGCGACAAGTCCTTGAAGCCCACGGTGGCCGAGCTGCCGGCCAGCGAATGCGCCCAGCCCACGGCCTCCTCGGGCTGGGGCCGGTGCGGCTCCAGCGCCCACTCCTGCAGGCACACATCCAGGCAGCGCGACCACTCGTCGGCTTCGTTCAGATAGACGTTGTACAGCGGCAGATGGATGCGCAGGCCGTCGATCCGCTTGATGTTGTCGTCAAGAGGCTCAGGCTCAGGCAAGGACTCGGCCGCCGGTTCACTCCACTCTGGCTGGATCTGCGTGTCCTCCCACGGCGCGGCGTCGCCGTCGGCCACCAGCCCGGGCTCGGGGTCGCTTTGCGGCAGCTGTTCGCTGGCCTGCAGCGCGGACTCAAACGCGGCAAAGTCGATTTCCTCAGCGTGAACCGGGTGCGGCAGCAGCGCCGGGCTGGGCTCCTCCGCGTTGGAAGACAGCTCCTCGGGTGCCGGCCCTGCCCGGCGACGGGCCGAGGGGCGCAGCGCCACGGGCGCGCGCCGGCCTTCGAGACGCATCGCATCGGCAGCGGCGCGAAACGGCGTGGCCGACCACTCCTGGTCGCGGCCCGCGGCAATTGCCTCGGTCCAGGCGGCAAAGGCCTGCAAGGCCTCGCGCGCCAGCGACTGCCATTCGCCAGGCATGGCTTTTTGCTCGCCCAGCCAGGCATTGAGCATCTGCTCCAGCGCCCAGCCGGCTTCGCCAAACTCGTCCAGGCCCACCATGCGCGCGCTGCCCTTGAGCGTATGGAAGGCGCGGCGCAGGCTGGTCTGGGCACTGCGCTGTGCGGCATCGCCGGCCAGCGCGTCCAGGGCGGCCAGGCCCTGACCGACGACTTCGCGCGCTTCGTCCAGGAAGATGCCGCGCAGTTGCGCGTCGGTATCTTCGGGCGCCAGGCTCAGCGGCGCGGACGCGGACGCGGGCGCGGCAGCCGGTTCAGCCGCGGCAAGCGCTGCGGCTTCGGCCATGGCCGGCGCAGCGATCACTTCGACCTCCGGCAGCGCGGGCTGGGGCGCGCGGTTCTCGGCGCGCTGCGTGCGCTCTTCGGATGCATCGCTGGCGCGCGCGCGCTGGCGGCCCATGATGATGCGCAGTTCGCCCAAGGCCTCGTCATAGACAAACAGCGTGCGCGCCAGGTTGCGCTGGTAGCTGAGCATGTCGATCAGAAAGCCCAGCGCGCCCAGACTGTTGCCCAGCCGCGCGAAGACCGCGGCCTGAGCGGCCACGGGAATCTCGCCGCGCATCAATTGTTCTACGCTATCGCGCATGCGCACCACCGCCAGGCAGGCCTGCTCCAGGCCCAGCACCGACAGCACGCCGCGCATCTGCGCCATGTGCACCGCGACCTGGGCCAGCAGCTCGACCTGGGTAGGCGCGCGGAAGAATTCGTCCAGCAGATGCTCGGTCTCGGCCAAGGTCGCGCGCAGTTCGCCGACCACGCTGCCCATGGTCTGGCTGTCGCTCACCTGCCGGTACAGGTCTTCCATCCAGGGCTCGAGCGGCTGCGATTCCAGGCCCTGGCGCACCTCGTCCAGGCGCTGCGCCAGCCGGGCCGAATGCGTGACCAGCGACGCATCGGCCAGCTCGGGCGCGGCCAGCGCCGCCTGCAGGTAGAGAATCGCCGTGGCGACTTCCAGCGCCAGCGCCGGCGACGGCGGCTCGCCGCTGCGCGCCATGCCATCGATCACGCGCTGCAGCGCGCGCGCCAGCGCCGGGCTGTCGGGATAGAGCTTGTTGAGCGACTCGCAGGCCTGGCCGAAATGCTCGACCACGGGTTTGATCTTGCTGCGGTCGCCACCGGCGAGCACAGCCCAGCATTCGGCGGCCGCGGCCACGCGCTTGCGGGCCTGCGCCAGCAGCGCGGGATCGAAGCGGCCAAAGCGCGTGCGCTCGTAGTCGACGCGAGCGTGGCGCTGCAGAGCAAAGGAGTCGCGCACCGCGCGCAGCGCCGGCGCCGTGCTGCCGGCATCCTCGGCGGCCTGTGCGCAGAAGAACAGCAAGTCCTGGGTCAGCCGTTCAGGCAGGCGGTTGTCGCCCTTGGCCATGGCTGCGTACTGCATCAGCACGCGCGAGGCCGCGCGCTTGGCGTAGACATCGGGCTGGACCAGGCCTTGCGCCAAGGCATCGAAGAAACCGGCCGCGATCTTCCAGAAGGTGCGCGCCTCGGCGTCGGTCTGCGCGGCCACGAAGCCCAGGCAGACGGCGCGCAGCTGGGCCGCGGCGGTCGAATGGCCGGTCTTGACCAGCGCCAGCACGCCGGCATCGAGCAGCGCACGCGCCTGTGGCCCGTAGGCCAGTGGCGGCGTGGTGTCCTGCCAGGCGGGCTCGTGCATGCGCCGCTCGGCGGGCCAGAGATCGGCCGGATGCACCTTGTCATTGCCCGCCAGCGCCTGCACGCTGCGGTATTGCGGAAACAGCGCCACCGCCGCCACCTTGCGCCCGGCAAGCACCGTCTCCAGATATTCCAGCAGCGCAAAGCTGGCGTTTTCCAGCGTGCTGGCGGCTTCGGCCGTGCAGCGCTCGGGTTCCTGCTCCAGGCGCAGCAGCGCGGCCTCCATGGCCTGCACCAGGCGCGCGGGCGCGGGCATGGCCACCATTTCCAAGGCACCCGCCACCTGGTGCAGCGACTGCTGCAAGGCCAGCGTGTCGAGCGCGGCCAGGCCAGCATCGGGCGCCAGTTCGGTCTCGCGCGCGAAGCGCGCGCAGGCCTTGGCGCTGCCTTCGAGCGCTTTGCGCAGCTCGTCCATGACCCATGCCAGGGGCCCGAGGTCCTGCTCACCGTGCGCAGTGTCGGCTGGTGCGGTCGGGGCGGAAACCGCGGAAACAATGGCGTCAGTGGAAGACATGCGGAACTCCCCGGCGCGTCGGCACCGGTCTGGTAAAGGGGATGAAGCCTCAGGCAATCTTGAAGCGGGCCACCGATTGGCGCAACTCCTCGGCCATGTGCGACAGCTCGCGCACCTGCTCGGCCGTGCTGCGCGTGCCTTCGCCGGTCTGCTCGGTCACCACGAAGATATGCTGGATATTGTCGGCCACGCCGTTGGCCAGATCGGCTTCGCGCGATGTCGACTGCGAGATCTGCTCGATCAGCTCGGCCAGGCGGCGTGACACGCTGTCGATCTCGCTGAGCGCCGTGCCCGCGGTATCGGACAGCTGCGCGCCCTGCACCACGCCCTGGGTCGAGCGCTCCATGGCCGCCACCGCATCCTGGGTGTCGTTCTGAATTGCCTTCACCAGCACCGAGATCTGCCGCGTCGCATCGGCCGAGCGTTCGGCCAGGCGCTGCACTTCCTCGGCCACGACAGAGAAGCCCCGGCCGGCTTCACCCGCCGAGGCGGCCTGGATGGCGGCGTTCAGCGCCAGCACGTTGGTCTGCTCGGTGATGTCGGAAATCAGTTCGGTGATTTCGCCGATCTCCTGCGATGACTCGCCCAGGCGCTTGATGCGCTTGGAGGTGTCCTGGATCTGGTCGCGGATGGAGTTCATGCCGCCAATGGTGTTCTGCACCGCCTTCAAACCCTGGTCCGCGGCCTGCAACGACTGGCGCGCCACCGCGGCCGATTCCTGCGCCTGGACCGAGACCTGGTTGATGCGGGTCGCCATGTCGAGCACCGAGCGGCCGGTTTCGCGGATCTCGCGCAGCTGTTCGGTAGACGCGGCGAGCAGCTCGGTCGACTTGCTGTCGACCTGGGCCGTGGTCTGCGCCACGCGCGTGGCCGTGTTCTGCACGCTGCCCACCAGCACGCGCAGTTCCTCCACCGTGTAGTTCACCGAGTCGGCAATCGCGCCGGTGATGTCCTCGGTCACGGTGGCTTCCTGCGTCAGATCGCCTTCGGCCACCGATTGCAGTTCGTTCATGAGTCGCAGAATCGCCGCCTGGTTGGCGTCGTTGACGCGCTTAGCCTCCAGCTCCTGGCGGCGCGCATCGCGCTGCTGCAGCTCGGCCGCACCCTGGCGGCTGCGGCTGTCGAGCAGCTGCACGCGCGAAATGCCCACGCCGCACAGCAGCGCGAACAGGCCGATCAGGCCCAGCAGTGCAAACTGGCCCGCGCTCAGGCCCGCGGCATCGCGCAGCTGGGCCTGCAGCGTTTCGAGGCCGCGGCGCAGCGCTTCGCTGTCGTTGTTGATCGTGGTCTGGCCTGCGCGTGCCGCGACCAGGCCCTGCAGGTTGCCCAGGATGGCGCTGGCCTCGGTGCGCGTCTGCTCGTACAGCGCGATCAGCGCCTGCAGCTGCTCGCGGGTCTGGGCGTCGCGCGTGGCCGGCAGGCGCGCGTCGGCGTTGCCGCCGAGCAGGCCTTCGGCGATGTCCTTGAACGCGTTCAAGTCCTTGCCCAGCAGGAACACGGCTTCGGAGCTCACGCCTTCAGCGGTCTGGAACTCGTTGGCCGATTTGGCGATGCGCTGCGTCAGCATCACCAGCTGGCCGGCGGCGGAAATCTCGTTGGGCGATGCGCCCTGCTGCAGCTTGAGCGAAGCAATGGTCTCGGCCACTTCGAGCAGCTGCGACGACTGGCGATTGACCGCGCGCAGTGCCTCACCGACCTGCGTCAGCACCTCGCGCTGCGCCAACACCTGGCGTGCCTGGCTTTCGGCGCGCTCCACCAGCGGCGTGATTTCCTGCAGCGTGGCCGCGTAGTCAGGGCCCAGCGGCTGCACGCCCAGGCCGGCGTCGCCGCCCGCCAGCGCGCGCACGCTGCGCGCCAGCACGTCGGCGCTTTCCTGCACGCCATCGAACGCCGACGCATTGCCGGTCATGGCCTGCGATGCCGACTTGGCCAGCCGCTGCGACTGCATCAGCGCCTGGCCGTTGGCGGCGAGCTGCTGGGCCGAGCGTTCGGACTGCTGCAGCAGCCAGCCGGCCATCAAGGCCAGCAGCACCACGCCGATTGCCAGCAGCGTCAGCAGGCGGCGCTGCTGCTGGGCCGCGGGCGCACGGCCCAGCAGTGGCAGCGCGACCCGGTCGTCGCCCGGCAGCGGCTCGGGCGCAAACGACGAAAGCGCGCTGTCGCCGTGCAGGCCCGCGTCAGGCGGAGTGTTCGGCGCTTGGCCGCGGTCGGCAGCACGGCGCTGGAACATTTTTCCAAAATTCTGGGCAAAAGACATGACGCAGCCTCACAGGGGAAAACTTCAGGCACGGATATGGAGAAATTCAGGGTCCTGGGCCAGGCGCTGCAGATCGATTGCCTGCCAGGAATCCCCGGCTTCGTCGAAATAGGTCGCACCCCAATAGCCCGGAGCATCGGCCGGAGCGTCGCGCATGCCGGTAAAGCTCTGCGCGCCGCGCAGGCCCAGCAGCCGGTCCACGAGCAGCGCCGCGTGCACTTCCAGCGCCGGGTTGAAGGCCAGCAGGCTGGCACCGGTCAGCGCCATTTCGCTGCGCGCCACGGTCCGCCCCAGCAGGCCGGAGAAATCGACCACCGCGGCCAGCGTGCCACGCAGATTGGCCACGCCCAGCAGCCAGGGCCGGGTATAGGGCACGCGCAGCACGCCCGACCAGGGAAAGATTTCGCCCGCCTGGGCGAGCGGCATCAGATAGCGGCTGGCGCCGGCCTCGACGGCCAGCCAGGTCGCCGTGGCCACGTCTTCGCTGCGCGCTGCCTGCAGTCGCGCGGCCAGCCGCGCATGCAATTGCCTCAGGGCTTCACGGTTTGCCATGGACGCGCGCCGCTCAGCCGAGCGCGTCGATCTTGGCCTGCAGCTGCGCCGGGTCCACGGGTTTGGTGATGTAGTCGCGCGCGCCCTGGCGCAGGCCCCAGACGCGGTCGGTTTCCTGGCTCTTGCTGGTGCACATGATGATGGGCACATCGGCGTACTGGGGGTCGCGCGTGATCGCCCGCGTCAGCTGGAAGCCGTTCTGGCCGGGCATGACCACGTCCATCAGGATCAGATCGGGCTTTTCGTCGGCCAGGCAGGCAAAGGCCTGGTCGGCGTTCTCGGCGCAGCGCACCTGCATGCCCTTCTTCTGCAGCAGGTCGGTCAGAAACATCAGCTCGGTCTTGGAGTCATCAACCACCAGCACCTTCTGCACAGCCATCACATCGCTCCTTGGGGAATCTTGCCGAATTGCCGCACGGCCTGCAGCAACTGGTCCTTGGTAAAGGGTTTGGTCAGGTATTCCTGACAGCCGACCATGCGTCCGCGGGCCTTGTCGAATACGCCGTCCTTGGACGACAGCATGACCACGGGGGTGTCGGAAAAGCGCGCGTTGCGCTTGATGATGGCGCAGGTCTGATAGCCGTCGAGCCGGGGCATCAGGATGTCGCAGAAGATCAGTTGCGGCTGATGGTCATTGACCTTGGCCAGCGCGTCGTAGCCATCGTCGGCCAGAAGCACCTCATAGCCGCCCTGGCGCAGGAAGATCTCGGCACTGCGCCGGATGGTGTTGCTGTCGTCCACCACCAGCACCTTCAAGGGTGCATCCGCTGTCGTCGTCACAAGAGAACCTCCCAGTCAAACCACGGCACAGGTGCAGCCTGTACTCAAATTTCAACCATCTCGAAGTCTTCCTTGCGGGCAGCGCATTCCGGACAGGTCCAGTTCATCGGCACGTCTTCCCAGCGGGTCTGCGCGGGAATGCCATGCTCGGGACAGCCCAGCTCCTCATGGTAGAGCCAGCCGCAGATCAAACACATCCAAGTCTTAGGGTTCGTCACAGCTTAAAGGGCCTTCACATAGAATGCAACGATTGTATCCAGTCATCACCCTGACACACCCAGGCATTGGCGCAGGGGCAAACTAAGGCCCATCATGGCAACCACTCCCACCCCCCCCACCGCCCTGGGCGCTCCCGCGCCTGAAGACTTCGACGTCGCGCAGCCGGTGTGCGTGCTGGTGTTCAACGCCAGCGACCCCAGCGGCGCGGGCGGCCTGACGGCCGACATCACCACCATTGCCTCGGTGGGCGGCCACCCGCTGGGCGTGGTCACCGGCACCTATGTGCGCGACACCAGCCGCATCTTCGAGCACCACAGCTTCAACGACGACTGCGTCGACGAACAGGCCAGGGCCGTGCTTGAAGACCTGCCGGTGCGCGCCATCAAGGTCGGCTTCGCGGGCAGCCCCGAGAACCTGGCCGTGATCGCCGAAATCTCCTCCGACTATCCCGATCTGCCCATCATCAGCTACATGCCCGAGCTGTCCTGGTGGCGCGACGATCTGCTCGATCAATACCTAGATGCATTCCGCGAACTGGTGCTGCCGCAGACGTCGGTGTTGGTCGGCAACCACAGCACGCTGTGGCGCTGGCTGTTGCCGGACTGGGACGCCAGCCGCAGCCCGAGCGCGCGCGACCTGGCCATGGTCGCCGACACGCTGGGCGTGCCCTATGTGCTGGTGACCGGCATTCCGCTGCCCGAGCAGTATCTCGACAACGTGCTGTCGACCCAGCACGCGGTGCTCGCCAGCCACCGCTTCGAGATGTTCGACGGCAGCTTCATAGGCGCTGGCGATACCTTGTCGGCGGCGCTCACGGCGCTGGTCGCCAGCGGCAACGACCTGATCAGCGCCACCCAGGAATCGCTGGAATACCTGGACCACAGCCTGGACAACGGCTTTCGCCCCGGCATGGGCCAGTTCCTGCCGGACCGCATGTTCTGGGCCCAGCCCGAGGACGACGAACTCGATGCCGATGCCGAAGCCGAGGAAGCGCAGCCCCTGGCCGCCCCCCTGGCCGGCCGCTCGGTGAATGAACCAATGCCCCTGGAGGGCTTTGTGATGCCACCCCATGACACCAAACACTGACCTGAATCTTCCCCTGTTCGAACGCGCCAAGGCCGTGATCCCCGGCGGCGTGAATTCCCCGGTGCGCGCCTTCAATGCCGTCGGCGGCACGCCGCGCTTCGTGCAGCGCGCCCAGGGCGCGTATTTCTGGGACACCAACGACCAGCAATTCGTCGACTACATCGGCTCCTGGGGCCCGATGATCCTGGGCCATGGCCACGCCGAAGTGCTGGCCGCGGTGCAGCAGGCCGCGCTCGACGGCTTCAGCTTCGGCGCGCCCACCGAGCGCGAAGTCACGCTGGCCGAGAAGCTGATTGCGCTGCTGCCGGCCATGGAAATGGTGCGTCTGGTCAGCTCCGGCACCGAAGCCACGATGAGCGCCATCCGCCTGGCGCGCGGCTTCACCGGCCGCAAGAAGATCATCAAGTTCAACGGCTGCTACCACGGCCACTCCGACGCGCTGCTGGTCAAGGCCGGCTCGGGCCTGGCCACGTTCGGCAATGCGACCAGCGCCGGCGTCACGCTCGAAGCCGTGCAGGACACGCTGGTGCTCGAGTACAACGACATCGCCCAGCTCGAGGAAGCCTTCGCGCTCTACGGCGAGCAGCTGGCCTGCGTGATGATCGAGCCGATTGCCGGCAACATGAACTTCGTGCGCGCCAGCGTCGAGTTCACGCGCCGCATCCGCGAGCTGTGCACCCAGCATGGCGCGCTGTTTGTCTACGATGAGGTGATGACCGGTTTCCGCGTGGCGCTGGGCTGCGCGCAAAGCGTCTACGCCAAGCACATTCCCGGCTTCGCCCCCGACATCACGGTGCTGGGCAAGGTGATTGGCGGCGGCATGCCCATGGCCGCGTTTGGTGCGCGCCGCGAGATCATGGAAAAGCTCTCGCCGCTGGGCCCGGTCTACCAGGCCGGTACGCTGTCGGGCAACCCCATTGCCACGGCCTGCGGCCTGAAGACGCTGGAGCTGATCAGCGCTCCCGGCTTCCATGAAAAGCTCGGCCGCCAGACCGGCCGCCTGATGGCGGGCCTGACCGCAGCCGCGCATGAAGCCGGCCTGCCGTTCTGCACCGACCACGAAGGGGGCCTGTTCGGTTTCTTCTTCCTGCCCGAACTGCCGACCACCTATGCCGAAGTGATGCGCACCGACGGCCAGCGCTTCAACAAGTTCTATCACGGCATGCTCGAGCGCGGCCACTACTTCGCGCCCGCGCTGTATGAAGCCGGCTTTGTCAGCGCGGCGCATACCGATGCCGATATCGACAGCACGATCGAGGCCGCACGCGCGGTGTTCAAGACGCTTTAACCGCATCCCGCCCCGGCGCAAAGCCCCGCACCGGCCTGAACTGGCCTGCGGGGCTTTTTACCGTCTGCGGCCGGTGCCGTGGCGCGAATGCCACGGGATCGCGGCAAATATACGGAATGAGAACTATTCCTTAAAATACCGGCTTGCCAACGCCTGCACCTTGCCGGCACCCACCCGTCTGCCTGCCATGTCCCACTCCCTGCTTCCCGATGTCTTCAGCGACAGCTATGCCGCGCTGATCGGCTTTGTCGCCCGGCGCACCGGCAACCGACAGATGGCGCAGGACCTGGTGCACGACACCTGGCTGCGGCTGGCCGAGCGTGAGCAGCGCGCCGAGACACCGGGCCAGGCCGCCACGCGCTCCTACCTCTACACCGTGGCCGATCACATCGCCATCGACCACCTGCGCCATGCCCGACGCAGTGCCGAGCGCTTCGATGGCAGCGGCAATATCGATCTGCCTGCGGCCACGGCCGTGCGCGATGTCGCCGACCGCCATCTGCACCGCGAGGCGCTGATGGCGGTCGATGCGGCACTGGCCGCCCTGCCCGCGCGCTGCCGCGCGGTCTTTCTGGCCGAACGGCTCGACGGCACGGCGCATGCGGTGCTGGCGCAGCAGCACGGCGTCTCGGTCAAGACGATAGAGCGCGAGGTGATGCGCGCGCTCGACGCCGTCGAAGCAGCGCTGCTGCGCTGGCGCGGCGAGACGGCGGCGCCGCGGCGCGGGCGCCGGCGCGCGCTGTCGACCTTGTTGGGGTTCGCAGGCATGGGCCTGGCCGGCAGCGCCGCTTGGCAGGCGTGGCGCCAATTTGTGCCGAGCTGGCAACTGGCGCTGGCCACCGCACGCGGCCAGCAACTGGAGCGCGATCTGCCCGACGGCAGCCGCATCACCCTCGATGCCCAGGGCCGCGCCGAAGTGCGCTTCTACGCCGGCCGGCGCGAAGTCGCCTTGCTTGCGGGCAGCGCCTTCTTCAGCGTCACCGCCGATGCCGGCCGGCCATTTGTGGTCGAGGCATTGGGCGCGCGCGTGACCGTGGTAGGCACGCGCTTCGAAGTGGCCGTGGGCGACGCTGGCGAATTGCGCGTCGCGGTGGAAGAAGGCCATGTGCAGGTGCAGGCACCGGGCGCGGCGCAGCAGGACCTGCATGCGGGCGACACGCTGCGCTGGTCGCCGGGCGATGGTGTGCAGCGCGCGCAGGACCGGGGCGAGATCGCGCCGTGGCGCAGCGGCTGGCTGGATTTCCGCCATGTGCCGCTGTCCGAGGCCGTGCAGCGCCTGGCGCGCTATAGCCCGCTGGCCCTGCAGGTCGCGCCCGATGCCGCGGATCTCACGGTCTTTGGCCGCGTGCGCATTGCCGAGGCCGGCACCTGGCTGCGGCTGTTGCCCGGCAGTCTGCCGGTGACGTTGCGCGAGCAAGGCCAGGGCGCCGAACGCACGCTGCTGATTGCACGCCGCTGAAAAATATTTCGGCAAAGCGTGAGGGAAGTCGCGCCGCCGTTCGTTTCAACCCTGGAAGCCACGCGAATGCGTGGCGCTTTGCTTCATCACCAGGGTTTCCATCTCACATGCCATTGCCTACCTTCCACCCCCGCCACCACCTGATTGCCGCCGCCATCCTGGCGCTGGCCACGCCCGCGGCCTGGGCCCAGCCCGCCGCCGCAACGTCTGCCGCCACGGCGGCGCGCAGCTTCGACATTCCCGCCCAGCCGCTCGATGCCGCGCTGAGCGAACTCGCGCGCCAGGCCGGCGTGCAATTGCTGGCCCCCGCGGAGCTGGTGCAAGGCCGTACGGCGCCGGCCGTGCGCGCCACGCTGGCCCCCGCCGCGGCCGCGCAGCGCCTGCTCGAAGGCAGCGGCCTGGCGGCGCGTGTGAATGGTTCGACGCTGGTGATCGAGCGCGCGGCCCCCACGGCCTCGCTGGCCGAAGTGCGCGTGGCCGCACGCCGTGCCGCCGACGGCACGACCGAAGACACGGATTCCTATACCAGCCGCGTGACCAGCATTGCCTCCAAGACCGACCAATCGTTCCGCGAGATTCCGCAGTCCGTGTCCGTGATCACGCGCCGGCAGATCGAAGACCGCCAGATGCTCGACATCCGCGACGCCCTCGAGGCCACGCCCGGCATCACGCGCGTGCAGCCCAACTTCGACTCCAGTTCCTACTATTCGCGCGGTTTCCAGATCGACAGCATGCAGATCGATGGCGGCGCACCGCTCAACATCGCCAGCTTCACCTACAGCGTGAACCAGAACCTGGCGTTCTACGACCGCGTGGAAGTGATGCGCGGCGCATCGGGCCTGCTGGGCGGCGTGGGCGATCCGGGCGGCATCATCAACCTCGTGCGCAAGAAGCCGCTGGCCGAACCGCGCTTCATCGTGCAGCAGTCCGTGGGCAGTTGGCAGGACTACCGCACCATGGTGGATGCCACCGGCCCGCTGGCACTCGACGGGCGCGTGCGCGGCCGCGCCGTGCTGTCGTACCAGGATTCGGACTCATTTGTCGACATCAAGCACACGCGCTCACCGCAGATCTACGGCGTGATCGAGGCTGATCTGACACCCGACACGCTGCTCACGGCCGGGTTGACCCGCGCCAACACCAAACTCAAGGGCGTCGGCGGCGGCGATGTGCCGCGCTACGACGATGGCAGCGACATCGGCCTGCCGCGCCACACTTCCCTGGCCCAGCCCTGGGCCCGCAGCGAGCAGAAGGTCAGCGAAGTGTTTGCCGGGTTCGAGCACCGCTTTGCCAACCGCTGGAAGTTCAAGCTCAACGCCACGCGTGCGACCGCCGACTACGACGGCAGCACGGCCTTCGGCTATGGCGCGGTGAACCGTGCGACCGGCGCAGGATCGACCTGGAACGGCGGCGGCCACTACCTGTATGAAAACCAGCAGACGGTGCTGGACGCCAGCCTGTCAGGCACGTTTGCATTGGCGGGCCGCAAGCATGAATTCCTGCTGGGCATGGACCAGCAGAAGGTCGAAAGCTTCTGGAATGTCGGCTATTCCAGCTCGCCCGCGTATACCGACCCCATCGACGTCTTCAATCCCGGTGCCTGGAACCCCGCGCCGGCGGGTGCGGTCTCGCGCCGCTACAACCCCTGGGGCCAGGAGCAGCGCGGTGGCTACGGCCTGCTGCGACTGCATCCCAGCGACCGGCTGCACGTGATCCTGGGTGCGCGTTATGCGAAATACAAGTTCAACCAGGTGTATGAAACCCTGGGCGCGGACGGCAGCTGGAGCCTGGCTTCGGGCAGCCGCTTCACCGAGCCCGCCAAGGCCACGCCCTATGGCGGCGTCATCTACGACCTCGACAGCCAGTGGTCGGCCTATGTGAGCTATGCGTCGATTCTCCAGCCTCAGGCGCTGTCGAAGGCCGGCCCGCCACCGGGCAATTCGCTGGCCCCGATCAAGGGCAAGAGCTATGAGGCCGGCGTCAAGGGCGAGCTGGCCGACGGCCGCCTGAACGCCACCTTCAGCGTGTTCAACGTGGAGCGCACCGGTACCGCCGTGGCCGATACGCGCTATCCATCGAACTACGAGGAATGGTCGGGCAACTGCTGCTACCTGCCGCAGGGCAAGGTCACGAGCCGCGGCTTCGATGTCGAGCTCGGCGGCGAGGTGCAGCCGGGATGGCAGCTGAGCGCGGGCTACACCTATGCCAGCACCCGGGACAGAAGCACCGACACCGCCTACAGCAGCATCACGCCGAAACATCTGCTCAAGCTGGCTACGGCGTATACGCTGCCGGGCGAACTGTCGCAGTGGCGCGTGGGCGGCAGCGCCCATATCCAGAGCGGGCAGTTCAAGGCCGATACGCTGTATGGCCCGAACTGGACGCCGATCCGCGACTATGACTACACGCAGGGCGGCTATGCGGTCTGGAACCTGATGCTGCAGTACCGCATCGATCCGCGCTGGACGGTGTCGCTCAACGTCAACAACCTGTTCGACAAGGTCTACTACCAGACCCTGGGCTATGCCTCGGGCAGCAACTTCTACGGCACGCCGCGCAACGCGGTGCTGACCCTGCGCGGTCAGTTCTGACCGGGCGCGCGCGCCAGCCTTGAATGGCGCGCGCCATAGGCGAAATAGACGATCACGCCCAGCACCAGCCAGACGACAAATCTCACCCAGGTGAGCGTCGTCAGGTTGAGCATCAGATAGAAGCACAGCACCGCCGACAGCCAGGGCAGCAAAGGCACGAGCGGCACGCGGTAGCTGTGCGCCTGCGTCAGGTCCGGGCGCTTGCGCCGCAGCAGCGGCACGGCCAGGCTGACCATCACAAAGGCCGACAGCGTGCCGATGTTGATCATCTCCTCGAGCAGGCCCACATTCGTGAAACCGGCCAGGAAAGCCACCACAACGCCGCACAGCAGCTGCAGCCGCACCGGCGTCTTGCGTTTGGCCGAGGTCGTGCCCCAGGCGCGCGGCAGCAGGCCGTCGCGGCACAGCGCCAGCAGCACGCGCGAGGTGCCCATCAGCAGCACCATCACCACCGTGGTCAGGCCGGCCAGCACGCCCACGGCAATCACCTGCGCCGCCCAGTCGGCGCCGACCAGCTGGAAGGCCGTGGACAGCGATGGATGCTCGGCCTTGGCCAGCTCGGTGTAGGGCACCATGCCGGTCAGCGCCAGCGTCACCAGGATGTACAGCAGCGTGACCAGGGCCAGGCCGCCAAAGATGCCACGCGGCAGATTGCGCTGCGGGTCGCGCACCTCCTCGGCCGAGGTGGCCACCACATCGAAGCCGATGAAGGCAAAGAACACCAGCGCCGCGCCCGAGATCACCCCGGTCCAGCCGTACTGGCTGGGCACCGCGCCCGTGAGCCAGGACAGCAGCGGCTGGGTCCAGGCGTCCGCCCCCACACCGCCCGGGCCGGCAATCGGCGGCTGTGACGGCGGCACGAAGGGCGTGAAGTTCGCGGTATCCATGTAGCTGAAGCCCACGGCAATCACGAACAGCGTGATCGCCACCTTGATCAGCGTGAACACGCTGTTGACCCGGGCCGAGACCTGGGTGCCGACGATCAGCAGCGCCGTGAACACGGCGACGATCAGCAGCGGACCCCAGTCCATGGCCACCGAGCCCAGATAAACAGTGCTGGGCACATCCCAGCCGCCCAGGCTGAACACCGTGCTCAGATAGATGCCCCAGTACTTGGCGACCACGGCCGCGGCCGCGACCATCTCCAGCAGCAGGTTCCAGCCAATGATCCAGGCCAGGCCCTCGCCCATGGTCAGGTAGGTGTAGGTGTAGGCGCTGCCCGTGACCGGAATGCTGGACGCGAACTCGGCGTAGCACATCATGGCCAGCGCGCAGGTCATCGCCGCGAGCACGAACGAGAACATCACCGCCGGCCCGGCAAAGCTGCCCGCGGCGCGTGCGCCCACCGAGAAGATGCCCGCGCCCACGGCCACCGCCACGCCCAGGATCATCAGGTCGAACACGCCCAGGCTGCGCTTGAGCTGACGCCCCGGCTCATCGGAGTCGGCAATCGCCTGTTCTATGGATTTGGTTCTGAGCCACTGCATGCGCGTCCTTGCGAGATGACGGCGTCTGGATGGACGGCACTGCCCTGTGCAGCCGCCCACGCGCCGTTTGAAAGTCGCGCAAGCATAGTGAGTTGCGCAATCCCACACAGTAGATATGCGTCAATGGTAGCAAAATCGTTGGTTTCTTGCGCCCTTGTTGCCAGCATCCTCGGTTTCGGATAGCAGCACCATCGCGCAGCGCGATGGCAAGGCTAGGGAGAAACCGGATCCGGTTGGGCCAGCACCCAGGCCGCCAGCACCTTCGCCTGCTCGGGGCCTATGCCCGGCTGGCGCGGCATCAGCTTGCGGCCCCAGCGCCCGGCGCTGCCCAGATGGATGCGCTCGGCCATCTGCGCCAGAGCCTGGGGATCATTGCGGTAGCGTTGGGCGATCTGCGCAAAGCCCGGGCCGACATGCGTGTGCTCCATGCCGTGGCAGCGCAGGCAGTACTGGCTTTGCACCAGCGCCCAGCCTGCGCTGGCCGCGGGCAGCGCGGCGGCGCTCACGGCGGCAGCGACGGGCGCGGCCGGTGGCGGCTTGCGGCTGTTGATGCTTTGCCAGGCCAGCCAGGCAAACATCGCCGGCACCATGGCCACGGCCAGGCCCAGCCCCACCCGGCGCCAGCGCCTGGATGGGGTCGAAGGCGGCTGAACCATCGCGCGTCAGCTCAATGGCGGAAGTGGCGCACGCCGGTGAACACCATGGCCACGCCGCGCTCGTTGGCGGCGTCAATGACTTCTTGGTCGCGCATGGAGCCGCCAGGCTGGGCCACGCAGGTTGCGCCGGCGTCCACCACCACATCGAGGCCGTCGCGGAACGGGAAGAAGGCATCGCTGGCGACCACGGTCTGCTGCAGCGACAGCTTGGCGGCTTCGGCCTTGATCGAGGCGATGCGCGCCGAGTCGAGGCGGCTCATCTGGCCCGCGCCCACGCCCATGGTCATGCCGTTCTTGCAGAACACGATGGCATTGCTCTTGACGTACTTCGCGACTTTCCAGGCAAACAGCAGGTCCTGCAGTTCTTCCTGGGTGGGCTGCTTGATGGTCACGACCTTGAGATCGGCCAGTTGCAGCTCGTGGTTGTCGGCGGTCTGCAGCAGCATGCCCGAGCCCACGCGCTTGGTCTCGATGACATTGCGCACCTGGTTGTAGTCGGCGGGCAGCGCGATCTTCATCAGGCGCACATTGGCCTTGGACTTGAAGACTTCCAGCGCTTCGGGCGTGAAGTCGGGGGCCATCAGCACTTCGGTGAACTGCTTGGCGACGGCCTGGGCCGCGGCCAGATCGACGGTGCGGTTGAAGGCAATGATGCCGCCGAAAGCGCTGGTCGGGTCGGTCTGGAAGGCCTTGGCATAGGCGTCATGCGCATTGCCGGCCACGGCCACGCCGCAGGGGTTGGCGTGCTTGACGATTACGCAGGCCGGCGCTTCGAAGCTCTTGACGCATTCCCAGGCCGCGTCGGCGTCGGCGATGTTGTTGTACGACAGTTCCTTGCCTTGCAGCTGGACGCCGGTGGCGAGCGAGCCGGCAGCGGGCGCCAGATCGCGGTACCAGGCGGCTTGCTGGTGGCTGTTTTCACCGTAGCGCAGGTCCTGCACCTTGAGAAACTGGCTGTTGGCCTGGCCGGGGAAGGCCGCGCGCTCTGGCACGTATTCTTCCGACAGCTTTTCTTCTTCGAAATTCACGCTCGACAGGTAGTCGCTGATCGCGCCATCGTACTGGGCAATGCGGTTGAACGCGGCCACCGACAGTTCGAAGCGCAGCTTGTGCGACAGCTTGCCACCGGCTTGCAGTTCGGCCAGCACGGCGGGGTACTGCGAAGCATCGGTCAGCACGCCGACATCGGCCCAGTTCTTCGCCGCGGAACGCACCATGGCAGGGCCGCCGATGTCGATGTTCTCGATGGCGTCGGCCAGCGTGCAGCCGGGCTTGGCAACGGTGGCTTCAAACGGATAAAGGTTCACGACCAGCAGGTCGATGGTGGCTATGCCATGCTCCTGCAGCGCTGCCATGTGGGCGGGCACATCGCGGCGCGCGAGCAGGCCGCCGTGCACCTTGGGGTGCAGGGTCTTGACGCGGCCGTCGAGCATTTCGGGAAACTGGGTCACTTCAGCGACTTCGGTCACGGGCAGGCCCTTGTCGGCCAGCAGCTTGGCGGTGCCTCCGGTCGAGAGCAGGCGAATGCCCATGGCATGCAGGGCCTGGGCGAATTCAACGATGCCGGTCTTGTCGGAGACGGAAAGAAGTGCGGTGAGGGACATGGTGGGAGATCTTCAAAAGGAAAAAGGGGGCGGCGCGAGGGGAACGGCGGGCGGCAAGCTGCGGGCGGCAAGCTGCTCAGAGCAGCTGGTGCTCGACCAGCTTCTTGCGCAGCGTGTTGCGGTTCAGGCCCAGCCATTCGGCGGCGCGCGACTGGTTGTGGTCGGCCTGGTGCATCACCACTTCCAGCAGCGGCTTCTCGACGACGCGCAGCAGCATGTCATACATGCCGTTGGGCGCTTCGCCATCCAGGTCGCGGAAATAGCTCTCTAGGCTGTCGCGCACGGTTTGTTCTATGTTCTGGTTGCTCATGCAGTCTGTCCTGCGGGTTCTTCGTGAAGCTGGGCCGGGTCGGTCGCGGCCGCCACCGGCAGCCGGTCCATCTGCGTGGCCAGCTGCTCCAGGTAGTCGGCCACAGCCTGCCATTGCACGCCGCAGTCCTCTATGGTGTTGATATGTTGGCGCAAGGCCTCCCCCCCGGGCAGGCTGCGCAGGTACCAGGCAATGTGCTTGCGCGCGCTGCGCACGCCCGTGCCTTCGCCGTACAGGCTGTAATGGTCCTGCAGATGGTCGAGCAGCAGGCGGCGCAGCTCGGCCACCAGTGGCGGCGCCATATGCTCGCCGGTTGCCAGGAAGTGACCGATCTCGCGGAAGATCCAGGGCCGGCCCTGGGCCGCGCGGCCGACCATGATGGCATCGGCGCCGGTATAGGCCAGCACATCGCGCGCCTTTTCGGGCGAGGTGATGTCGCCGTTGGCGACCACGGGCACGCGCACCGCGGCTTTCACCGCGGCAATCGTGTCGTATTCGGCAAAGCCCTTGTAGCCCTGCTCGCGCGTGCGTCCGTGGACGGTGAGCATCTGAATGCCCACGCCCTCGAACGCGCGTGCCAGCACCTCGGCATTCCTGTGGTCGTCGCTCCAGCCGGTGCGCATCTTGAGCGTCACCGGCACATTGGCCGGGGCGCAGGCCTCGACCACGGCCTGGGCGATCTCCACGGCCAGCTTCTCGTTTTGCATCAGCGCCGAACCGGCCCACTTGTTGCAGACCTTCTTCGCCGGACAGCCCATGTTGATGTCGATGATCTGCGCGCCGCGGTCCACGTTGTAGCGCGCCGCATCGGCCATCATCTCGGCATCGGTGCCCGCGATCTGCACCGCGATGGGACCGGGCTCGCCCTCATGGTTGGCGCGGCGAGAGGTCTTGAGGCTGTTCCACAGGTCCTTGCGCGACGTGACCATCTCGCTGACCGCGTAGCCCGCGCCCAGCGCCTTGCACAGCTGGCGGAACGGCCTGTCGGTCACCCCAGCCATGGGGGCGACAAACAAGCGGTTCTCCAGCGGAATGTGACCAATGCGCAGCGCAGCCATCGAAGGTGTCGGGTAGGAAAAGAGAGGGAGGAAAAAGAGGCAGGATTGTATCTGCTTAATTTTTCAGCAGAAAGAAAACGGCCTAAAGCCAACAGCAACGCGTCAACTACCCCGCCGGCGGGATCATGGTTCAGCGCGGGGCGAACGCCCACCAGGCATCGGCCACCGGGCGCAGGCCCTGCTCGGCCATGCGCTGGCGCAGCCAGTCGCGGTTGAACAGTACGTCGGGCGACAGCGAGTCCTTGGGCGGCTGCACCAGGCTGGCGGTGCTCACGCGCTGCATGGTGCCGCCCGCGGCATGGGGCGCGGCACTGCCCATGTCCAGCAACTCGCCATCGGCCAGCGGGCCGCGCACGGTGTCCGCCGCGCGTTCGCCGTCGACCACGACCACGGCCACTGCAATCACCTGCGTGCCGGCGGCCTTGCCCGCCGACGGCAGTTGCGGGCAGCCCAGCACGCGCAGCGCCATGCCTTTGCGCGCCAGCGCCGCATGCACGTTCTGCAGGCGCGAGCCTTGGTCCGCCAGCGAGCGGCATGCGGACTGCGACAGCACCTGGGCGATATCGCCATTCGACTTGGGCGACGCCAGCGCCGTGGTCTGGCCAGCCTCCCCCTGAGGCGGAACCACGGCGCAGCTGGCCATGCCCAACGCCAGCACGCTCAACACGCTGTGTATCCATCCCCTACCCGTGGTTTGTTCAGTCGGCATGGCGCGGCACCTGTTTCTATTGTGTCAAGCGGTTACCTTAACCGTGGTCCTGATAAAGACAAGCCAGTCCAGGCCTACATTTGCACTGGCCGGTCCACCCCTACACTTGCGCTCACATGGAAATATGGCTGCATCAATTGCTGGAGTATCTGTCTCTGCCCCAATTCGGGCTGAGCACGGTATTCCTGGTCGCCCTGATTTCGGCCACGCTGCTGCCGCTGGGTTCCGAGCCCGCCGTCGCCGGCCTGCTGCATCTCAACCCCGACCTGTTCTGGCAGGCGATCTTTGTCGCCACGGCCGGCAATACGCTGGGCGGCGGCATCAGCTGGTGGATGGGACTGGGCGCGCACAAGGCCTGGGAAAAGGCCAAGGAAACCGCCAAGGAAGCCCACCTGATCGAAGGCAGCCCGCGCGCCAAGGAACCACGCCAGCCTTCGCGCCATGAGCGCAAGGCGCGCGTCTGGCTGCGCCGCTTTGGCGCCAAGGCCTGCCTGCTGAGCTGGCTGCCCCTGGTGGGCGACCCGCTGTGCGCCGTCGCCGGCTGGCTGCGCCTGCCGTTCTGGCCCTGTCTGTTCTACATGGCGATCGGCAAGTTCTTCCGCTACCTGATCATGACCAGCGCCATCATCTGGATCTGGCCAGCGTAAACTGAAGCACCCCCTGAGCGACTACGTCGCTTCCCCCTCTCATCCTTCGGTGGAGGGGGACGGCAGCCTCGGTGCGGGGCGGCCCTTCCTCGCTGCCCCCCTGATCGTGCATGCCAATTTAAGCGCTGTGAACTGAAGAACGCATCTGGCTAGTTACGAGGCTACACATCCTTCCGGATCAGTGCCCCGGTGAACAGCACCGGCCCCGTGGGCCCGGTTTCGCTGGGCACGCCGCCCTTGGGTTCGAGGCTGATCGCCAGCGCGGGCACGGCCTGCATCTGGGTGGCCTGGGTCGGGATCTGCTCCAGCCGGCCCTCACCCAGCACGCCGAGCGAGCGCGGCGCGCCCTGGGGTGGCAGGGCCCACAGTTGCAGGGACTGGTCGTCGCCTTCGCGGAACGCGCCGACACGCTGCAACACCAGGCGGTTCTGGCGCGCGTCGAACGTCACCAGCATCGAGGGGTCTTGCTTGCCGTCGGCCAGCACGGCCACATACTGGATCTGCGGCGCGGCCTGCAATGCGGCCTGCGCGGTCTGCACCTGGCCTTGCAGCAGCGCAAGCTGGCGCTGGCTGGTCTGGCGCAGGTCGTCATGCGCCCACAGGCCCACGGCCACCGCAGCAATGGTGGCAAACGCGCCGCCCCAGGCCGCATTGCGCCACCAGGAGGCCACGCGCGCGGGCTCGGCGCTGCGCCGGTGCGCTTGTGCCGCGCGCGCCTTCTCGGCCTGCAGCATATTGTCGATACGGGTCCACACTGCGGCATCGGGCTGCACCGGCACCTGGACTTCGGACAGCGCGGTCCAGCGGCCCTGCCACAGCAAGGCCACGGCGCGCACCTGCGCATGTTCGCGCGCCAGCTGTTCGAAGCGACGGCGGGCGCCGCCACGCAGCGTGCCCAGCGCATAGCAGGCCGACAGGCGGTCAAGGAGTTCGGGGTTCTGGGTCAGATTCATGGTGACTGCTCCTCGCGTTCAGACGTGACGTGCCATGCATTTGCGCAGCTGTTCCAGGCTGCGGCGCATCCATGACTTGACGGTGCCCAGCGGGAGTTTGAGTTGGGTGGCCAGTTCGCTGTGGCTCAGGTCGCGCAGATAGGCCAGGCTCACCACCTCGCGCTGCGCCTGCTCCAGCCGCTGCATGCATTGGTGCAGCACCAGCGCCTGCTCGCTGGCCTGGGCCAGCTGCATGGGCCCGAGCGCGTCGCTGGCGGGCAGGGCATCCTGGGCATCGTCCAGCGTCACGCTCAGATGCATGCGCTCGGCGCGCCGCCGGCGCAGGAAGTCCAGCGCCCGGCCGCGCACCACCATGCCCATCCAGGCCAGCGGTGGGCTCAGCGAGGCGCGGTAGCTGCCGGCATTGCGCCAGATGCCGAGAAAACTGTCCTGCAGCACATCCTCGGCCCATTCCTTGTTGCCGACCACGCGCAGCGCCAACCCGTAAAGGCGCGCGGCGGTGTGCTCGTAAAGCTGCTTGAGCGCAGCTTCCTCGTGCAGGGCAATGCGGTCCAGAAGGTCCATCAGCTCGCTATCCGGTGTATTGGCGCTCATGCTGCCATTGTGCGTAAAAGCGCCTCGATTCAGAGGCGCTGTTGGATTGATGCAAAGCCAGGTGAATGGGGCTTGCATACCTTCCTATACGCAGGCAGGAGTCCATTGGATGCAGCCGCATTGACCGCAGGGGCAATCACCGATCGAAAGTCAGTCGGCCTTGAGGCCTATGCTTTTCACCAGCTCGCCAAAGCGCTCGGCCTCGACCGCATGGTGATCGATGAACTGCTTGCGCGTCATCAGCGCCGGCGTTGCGCCCAGGCCGGCAACGATATCACGCACATTTTTCTGTTCCATGGCCTTGGCAACACCCTCGCGCACCTTGTTCACCACCACCTCGGGCACGCCCGTGGGCGCGTAGATGCCGAACAGCGTGTCGGCGTCAAAGCCCGGCAGGCCGCTTTCGGCCAGCGTGGGGACGTTGGGGTACTGGGGCGAGCGCTGCGGGCTGCCCACGGCCAGCAGGCGCAGCTTGCCGGCATCGACATGCTTGAGGCCCGGGCCGGGATCAAACCAGTACTGCAGCTGGCCACTGACCACGTCGTTGAGCGCGGGCGCCGCGCCGCGGTAGGGCGCATGCACCGCATCGACCTTGGCCATGCGCTTGAACATCTCGCCCGCGAGATGCGGCGAACTGCCCTGACCCGGCGAGCCGTAGCTGACCTTGCCCGGGTTGGCCTTGAGGTACTGGATGAACTCGGCCACGTTCTTCGCCGGCACATCGGGATGCGTCTCGAGGTAGACATGCACGCGCGCCACGGCCGCAATCGGCGTCAGGTCGCGCGCCGGATCGAAGCTGAGCTTCTCGTAGATCATCGGGTTGATGGTGATCGCGCCGCCCGAGCTCAGCAGCAGCGTATAGCCGTCCTTGGCCGCGCGCACGGTTTCGGCAATGCCGATGTTGCCGCCCGCGCCCGGCTTGTTCTCGATGATCACCGGCTGGCCCAGCGTCTTGGCCAGCTGCGGCTGGATGGCGCGCGCCAGCACATCGGCCGCGCCGCCGGGCGCGAAGTTGACGACCAGGCGCACCGGCTTTTCGGGCCAGTTCTGCGCCATCGCGGGCAGGGCCAGCGCGGCCACGGCCAGCGCGGACAAGGTCTTGAGGCCCTGGCGGCGCGTGGCTTGGGAATGGAATGTCATGGTGCTTTGTCTCCTTGTGAATTTCTTGTTTTTTGCCGTCGCGGTCAGACCACTTCGACTTCAACCAATATCGGCCGCGGCGCGGCAATCGCCGTCTCCAGCACGGCGCGCAGCTGCAGCGCATCTTCCACATGCACGCCGTCGCAGCCCTGGGCCTTGGCCAGGCCGACAAAGTCGATGTCAGGCAGCTCCGTGCCCTCGACCTTCTCGCCGTCGCGGTAGCCAAAGACCTTGGCGAATTCCTGCAGCGCCGCATAGCGCCGGTTCTTGAGGATCACAAAGGTGATCGGCAGCCGCAGCTGGGCCGCGCTCCACAGCGCCTGGATGGCGTACATGCTCGAGCCGTCGCCGATCACCGCAATCACTTTCTTGGCCGGCTCGGCCAGCGCCACGCCCACGGCCGCGGGCATGCTGTGGCCCAGGCCGCCGCTGCACATGGTGTAGAACGTGGCCGAATGGAAGATCGGCAGATGCGCCTGGATGGTGGAGCGCGAACTCGGCGCCTCCTCGACGATGATGCTGCGCGGGTCGCGCACTTCGGCCAGCGTCTGCATGGCCCAGGCCACCGACATGCGCTGCCCGGCCGCGGGTGGCTGCGCGCGCGCTGCGGCAACGCGCCGCGCGGGCGCGGCCCGCACGCCAGGCGCGGGCCGCGCCAGCAACTCCTGCACGCCCAGGCGGACATTGCCTATGGCCGCCGTGCCCACCGGGGACCAGGCGGCAATCGCCGGGTCCTCGATCAACTGGTACAGCGCCGCGCCTGCGGGAATGTGCGGGCCCTGGCCTTCGACGTGATAGGTGAAGGTGGCCGCTCCCAGCGCCAGCACCACATCGTGTCCGGCCAGCAGTTGCACGATGCGCTCGCGCATCGCGGGCAGAAAGCCGGCAAACAGCGCATGGTCCTCGGGAAAGCTGCAGCGCCCCGACATGGGCGCGACATAGACGCGCGCCTGGTGGCGCTCGGCCAGCGCCACCACTGCCTCCCAGGCCGCACCGCGGTCCACGGCCGCGCCCACGACCAGTGCCGGCGCACGCGCGCCATCGAGCGCGGCACCGATCAGCTCCAGCACGCGCGGATCGGGCCGGCTTTCAAAGCCCACGTCGCGCACCTCGATGGGCTCGGCCGGCTGGTCCCAGTCATCAGCGGGAATCGACACCAGCACCGGGCCGCGCGGCTCCTGCATGGCGATGTAGTAGGCGCGCGCCAATGCCTGCGGCACATCCTCGGCGCGCGCCGGCTCGCAGCTCCACTTCACATAGGGCTTGGGCAGCTCGGCGGCCTGGTTCGAGTGCAGGAACGGGTCGAACTGCAGGATGGAGCGCGCCTGCTGGCCCGCGGTGATCACCATCGGCGTGCGGTTCTTGAAGGCGGTGAAGATATTTGCCATCGCATGGCCCACGCCCGCGGCCGAATGCAGGTTCACAAAGCTCGCGCGCCGCGTGGCCTGGGCATAGCCATCGGCCATGCCCACGACCACCGCCTCCTGCAGTCCCAGCACATAAGAGAAGTCTTCGGGATAGTCGCGAAACAGCGGCAGTTCGGTCGAGCCGGGGTTGCCGAAGATGCGCGTCATGCCGAGCTGGCGCAGCAGGTCGATGACCGCATGGCGCACGGTGAATGGGGTGGAGGTCTGGAGTGAAGTCATGCCGTGCATCGTGCCCGCGGTGATAATTTCCAGCAATTGAATAAACCATCTAAGAGATATTCATCCCATGGATATGACCCGGCTGGACCTGAACCTGCTGCGCGTGTTTGACGCCGTCTACCGCCACCGCAGCGTGAGCCGTGCGGCCGAGGAACTAGGCCTGTCCCAGCCCGCGGCCAGCCAAGCCGTCACGCGGCTGCGCCTGCTGCTGGGCAATGCGCTGTTCGAGCGCGTGCATGGCGGGGTGCGCCCCACGCCGCGCGCCGAGCGTCTGGCGCGGGTGGTGCGCGCGGCGCTGGAGGCGCTCGAAGTCGGTCTGGGCGAGGCGCGCACTTTCGAGCCGCGCGCCGCGCGCCAGCTGTTTCGCCTGCACCTGAGCGATATCGGCGAAGCGCGTTTCCTGCCGGCGCTGATGGCGGCGCTGCACGAGCGCGCGCCCGGTATCCGCATCGAGACGCTACCGCTGCCCATGGCCGAGATTGCCGATGCGCTCGACCGCGGCACGCTCGATGCGGCCATAGGCTTTCTGCCCGGCGTGCTGAGCACCGAGCGCAGCGTGCTGCTGCATGACCACTATTGCGTGCTGTTGCGCCACCAGCACCCGTTGCTGGCCGCCGCGCCCGACCAGCGACTGGGCCTGGAGGCGCTGCGCACGCTGGAATTCGTCGCCGTGCGCTCGCATTCCGAGACCCTGCGCATCCTGCAGACGCTGGAACTCACCGATCGCATCCGCCTCTCGGCCGCCCACTTCCTGGCCGTGCCGGCCATCGTCAGCGAGACCGACCTGGCCGTGCTCATGCCCCAGGAGATTGCGGCCGGCTTTGTGCGCCGCGGCGGCTACGCGCTGCTCGATGCCGACCTGCCCGGCCACCGTTTCGCGGTCTCGCTGCACTGGAGCCGGCGCTTTGCGCAGGAGCCGGCAAAGCGCTGGCTGCGGGAATGCATTGCAGAGCTGTTTGAGCAGCGGTGATGGCGGGTGTGCATCGGGGCGACCGGCCGGGCGTGGAATGCGGCGCCGGCTGACGAGGCCGCGGTCTGAATCTGCGCAAGATCGTGCTCGAACCCCATTCGAACAAGGCGCGCAAAACCATGGCCAAGCTGATCTATGTCGACGAGCAGACCGAAGGCTGGCACCGAGTGCGCCGCGGCAAGGGCTTTTCCTATCGCGCGCAGGACGGCAGTGCCATCCGCGATGCCGAGCATCTGGCGCGCATACGCCAGCTGGCCATTCCGCCGGCCTATACCGATGTGTGGATCTGCCCCGATCCCCTGGGCCATCTGCAGGCGACGGGGCGCGACGCGCGCGGGCGCAAGCAGTACCGCTACCACGCTCTGTGGCAGGAGCAACAGAAGCAGGCCAAGTTCGAGCGCATGCTGGAATTTGGCCACCGCCTGCCCGCGATACGCCGCGCCGTGGAACGCGATCTGGCGCAGCGCCGGCCCGGGCTGGAGCTGGTGGCCGCCGCCGTCGTACGGCTGCTGGACCGCACCGGCATGCGCATAGGCAACGACGAGTACTCCGCACAAAACGGCTCCTATGGCCTGACCACGTTGAAGAACCGCCATGCCAAGGCCAGCGCCAGCCAACTGCAGCTGCATTTCAAGGGCAAGAGCGGGGTGATGCAGGAAGTGTCCGTGGTCGACAAGCGGGTCGCGCGCATCGTGCAGCGCTGCCAGGAGCTGCCCGGCCAGCGGCTGTTCCAGTTCCTCGATGACGAGGATGCGCTCCAGCATCTGCGCTCCGACCATGTGAACGACTACCTGCGCTCGCTGAGCGACGTGGATTTCACCGCCAAGGACTTCCGTACCTGGCATGCGAGCGTCTGCGCGATGGAACTCGCGCTGCAGGCGCGCCAGGCGAATGCCGAAGCCGGGCGGCTGGACGAACCGGCGATTGCCGACATCGTCAAGCAGGTGGCCCAGCGCCTGGGCAATACCAGCGCCGTCTGCCGCAAGTTCTATATCCACCCCGAGGTGCTGAGCTACTGCGCGCGCGAGGCCGAAAGCGGCACCCACGCCACGCGCAAGAAAGTCGGGCTCAGTGCCACGGAATGCGCGCTGCTGCAACTGCTCGACCCCTGCAAGCCCGTGGCGCGCAAACGCAGCGCGAAAGCCGCGGTGCCGGCATGAGGTGCGCCTCCCGCCAGATGGACGACATGCGCTACATGGCTGTTCGTCCTATGGCGCTTTGCCGGCAGTCAGGATAGGCTCAAAACACCCCGCCCGGCGCGGTCTGCCCGTGCCCATAACCAGAGGAGCAATGCAATGGATCCAGCCGATCACCGCGCCTATGGCGTATTCAAGCCTGTAGGGCATATGGTGGTGTCGTTTCCCGATGCCGCCAGCGCCAGCAACGGCCAGGAGGCCCTGATGGCGCTCGACTACGAGCGTGGCGATATCCACCGCTACACTCCCGAGCAGATGGTGGCGCAGTGCGATGCCGACATTGCGCGGGCCAGCCCGCTGGCCGGCGTGGGCCAGGAGCTGAACCTGGTGAAGGCCTACCGCGAGCTGGCTGAACGCGGCTTTCACTGGCTGGTGCTGCGCGAGGACGACGATGACCGTGCGCGCCGCGCCGCCGATGTGCTGCAGGCGCAGGGCGCCGAACGTGCCCAGCTGTATGGGCGCTTCATCATCGAGGAGATGATAGAGCGCGCGGCCGATCTGCCGCAGGTCAAGGAATCGCCCGATACCGGACTCGATCCGCAGACCCCTTCCGGCCAGGAAAAGGAAAGGGCGCATATGCGCCCTTCGGAAGATTCAAGCCGCGACAAGAAGCGCTGAATCGCCAGGCCGCTCACAGCGGCCTGGGCGACTTACGCGTCGTCGCGCGCGCGGGCTGCGTTGCGCAGCGTGCGGATCTCGTCATGATTGCGCTTGGCGCCTTCGTACTGGCGCTGCACCACGACGCGCACATCGGCCGGCAGCTCTTCCTTGAGCGCGTCGCGGTAGCGCTCCAGCGCCTTGTCTTCGCCGCGCTCGGCTTCTTCCAGCATGTTCAGATCGCTGTAACCGGCCAGCGTGCCCTTCACGGCCACCCAGCCGCGGTGCGCGGCACCGGCAATCGTGCCGCCATCGGCAGCGGACTTGCCGCCGAGCTGGCCGACCAGAACGCGCAGCTCTTCGGCAGCCTTGCGGCAATCCTGCGAGCGCGCCAGAAAGGTCTGCTTCAGGCTGTCGGTGCGTGCATGTTCGGCGCTGGCGTTGAAACCGAATTCGCCGTCCTTGCAGTTCTCGATCAGGTCGTTGAGAGTGTCGATGACTTGCTTGTTGTCCATGGTGCTGATTCCTGGTTGATTGACGAAAAGGCCCGCTTCATGGGCGGGCTTCGTAGGCATCTGCCGTGCCCGCGGCATTGCGCTGCGGGATAGGAATCATTTGACGTCATCACCCATCAACGCCGAGTCGGTGGACTGCCCTTGTCCGGCGCGGCCGGCTCCTACAAGCGGCTGCGGTGCGGATCAGAACCGGTGGTGCAGCGTCATCTCGACGCGCCGTCCTTGCGCCACAAACCACTGGGTGGTGGTGTAGTAGGCGGTGGAGAAGAACTGCCGGTCGCAGACATTGAAGCCGCGCAATGCCAGCGTGGTGTCGGCGCTGGCCTGCCATTGCAGCGCCAGATCGGCCGTGGTGTAGGCCGGCAAGGCCAGCGTATTGGCGTTGTTCGCCTGGCGCTCGCCGACATGGCGCAGACCGCCGGACAGCGTCCAGTCAGGCTGCAGCTTCCAGCCCAGCCACAGGTTGACCACGCGCTGCGGCACATCGACCGGCCGCTTGCCCTTGCGCGAGACCACGACCGCGCCCACTGCTTCATTGAAATCGTCGTAGCGCGCCCGCAGCAGCGCCAGATTGGCGTCGATGCGCAGCGCGGGTGTCGCCTGCAGGCCCAGCGTGCCCTCCACCCCCTTGGACGAGCGCTTGCCGACCTGCAGGCGGCGCGCGGGATCGCTCGCGTCACGTGTCACCAGGTTGTTCTTGCCGATGGCATAAGCCGCCAGGGTCCAGTCACCGCGGCCCTGCAGGAACGACTGCTTGAGACCGGCTTCGAGCTGCCGGCCCCGGGACGCATCAAAGCGTGCATTGGCCGCCGACAGCATCAGCAGCCCGCTGACCGGGTCCGCGGCCTGCGACGCCTGGCCATACAGCGAGAGATGGGGCCGCAGCCGGTAGACACTGCCCAGGCGCCAGCCACCATGGGAATAACGTCGATCAAAGGCATCGGTGCCGGCCACGAGATCGCGGCGCGACAGCTGCGCATGGTCGAGCCGCGCGCCGGCCACCAGCGACCAGCGGTCGGTCAGCGCCAGCCTGTCCTCGGCAAACAGCGCGTACTGCCGCAGCTGGTTGCGCGCACGTGGAATATAGGGCGCGTCACTGAGGTAATGGCCTGGCGCCGGATGGAAGGCATGGACCGCGCCCGAAGTGCCCACGTAATCATTGTGCTGGTGCAGGATTGCAGCGCGGTGGATGTCAAAGCCCAGCGACAGCTGGTTGTCGCGCCCGAACAGCGTGCCGCCGACAGTCACATCCGTGGTGTTGCCGGTCTGCGTCTGGTCATGACCGATCTCGGTGTTGCCCGGTCGGTCGATCAGGCCGCTGGCGGCATTGAAGGTGTAGGTCTCGGCGTTGCGCCAGTGGCGATCGCTGGTGATGTGATACAGCTTGCTGCGCAACACCACAGCGTTGCCCAACACCCATTGCGCGCTGAGTTCGGTCCAGCGGTCGCGCAGGCGGATGTCGCTGTCCATCACATTGAAGTTGCTGCGGCGCAGCGCCGGCTCCCACTGGCCACGGATCAGCGGCACGCCGAAGTAGCGCGCGGGCGCCTGCCGGCCCTGCGCATGCGCGAGCTGCCACTGCAGATCAGGCGTGGCGTCCCAGCGCAGCGCGACCGACAGCGCGCGGTTGCGGAAGTCGCCGCGCTCGACCCAGCCCTGGCCCTGGTCGCCGCTGAGATCGAGCCGGTACGACCATTTGTCGTTGAGCGCGCCGCCGCTGCCCAAGGCCAGGGCGCGCTGGCCTGCGCTGCCGGCCGTGGCCTGGACTTCGTTGCGCACCGGGCCGCGCATGGGCTTCTTGGGAATGATGTTGACCACACCACCTATCGCGCCATCGCCATGCACCACCGACGCCGGCCCGCGCAGCACCTCGATGCGTTCGATGGCCCAGGTGTCGAACGGAAAGCTCACGCCCACGCCGCCGTACTGGCGCGTGCCGTCATACAGCCGCAGCACCGCGCTGGTATCGGTGAAGCCGCGCGCCGACAGGCTGGCGCTGTTGCCCGCATGGCCCAGGGCGGTCATGCCTGTCGAGCGGGTGATCGCATCGAGCAGCAGGCTGTCGCCGCGCGCCTGCAGCTGTGCGCGGGTGATGGCCTCGACGCTGGCCGGGGTCTCACGCACGCTCAGATCCAGCCGGCTGCCCACAGCGACAGCGCGCTCCAGCGTACTGTGCCCGCCAGAGTGAACCTCAATCGTGTCCAGCTGCGGCGTGCTCTGGGCCCAGCCCAGATGGGGAAATCCCCCCAGGGCCAACAATGCGGAAATGGTCGACAGGACACCGCAGAAGGAAAACAATCCAAACAATGATTTCATAGCGCAAATCTATCATTATTCACAATCGATAGATCTATTTGCGTAACCGGATGGGTTGCCAATACCTGTGCGCCCCGCGTCCAATGCCGCGGCCACCGACACCGGGCGGCGGAACTGGGGATAATTCCGCAATGCCGTCCCTGCGCCCGTCCTCAGCCCTGCTTCGCCTCGTTCTGGCGTGCTATCTGCTGGTGCTGGGAATTGCCGGCGTATCGCCCGTGGTGCATCCGCTGCGCCTGGAAATGGTGTGCCATGGCGATGGCGTGATGACGCTGGTGGCCGTGGACCATCAAGCCGGCCAGCACACGCTCGATTGTTCGCTGTGCCTGCCGGCCGCGCTGCCGGCGCCGCCAGCGCAGATCCACCAGGCCTTTGCGCCGCCGCTGGCCTTGGCGCTGGCGCCGATGCGGGCCGCGCAGATCGCGGCGCGCACAGGCGCGCGCTTTCCACCGCGCGGGCCGCCCGCGTTCGCCTGATCTCGCCCCTGTCTGCCGCCTGACCGCATGCTTTGCGCCGGGCGGCCCGCATTGCCTCGCGCGCCCCGGCCACCGGCGCTGATTTGCCCGCACGCGCCCGACTGCCTGGCGCGTGCAAAACCCCAAGATTCCCATGACGCTTCCCTCCCCCGAGACCGGCGTGCGCCCCGCGCGCGAACGGCGCTCCCCTGATCTCTATCGTGCGGTCTGGCGCTGGCATTTCTATGCCGGGCTGCTGGTGCTGCCGTTTCTGATCTGGCTGGCCATCACCGGCGGCCTGTATGTCTTCAAGAACGAGATCGACGGCTTTTTCCACCAGCGGCTGCTGACGGTGGCCCAGCCTGCGACGCCTGCGCGCGCGCCAACGGAACTCACGGCCGCGGCGCTTGGCGCGCATCCCGGCACGCTGGTCAAGTACACGCCGCCGGCCACGCCCACGCGCAGCGCCGAGGCGCTGGTGGCCACCACCACGGGCGAACGGCTGGCGGTGTTTGTCGACCCGTACAACGCCCGGGTGCTGGGCGCCATGCCCGACGGCGGCAGCGTGGCCTGGACCATACGCAAGCTGCACAGCCTCAAGTACTTCAGCCCGATAGCGCGCGGCGCCATCGAGATCGCGGCCGGCTGGGCCATCCTGCTGGTGCTGACCGGCATCTACCTGTGGTGGCCACGCGGGCAAAAAGGCGGCGTTGTCACGGTGCGCGCGACGCCCGCCAAGCGCGTGTTCTGGCGCGACCTGCACGCGGTCACGGGCCTGGGCGTGGGCGGCATGCTGCTGTTCCTGGCTCTCACCGGCATGCCCTGGTCGGTGCTGTGGGGCAACCAGATCAACCAATGGGCCAACGGCCACAACTACGGCTACCCGGCAGGCGTGCGCGTGCAGGTGCCGATGTCGCAGCTGAAGCTGGCCGATGGCGAGACGCCGGCCTGGTCGCTGCTGCAGGCGCGGCTGCCGGAGTCGGGGCATGAAGGCCATGAAGGCCATGAAGTGCATGCAGACCACGACGGTCATTCCGGCCATGACGGCCACGAAGGGCATATGGCCCATGCCGGCCATGCGATGCCCGAGATGCCGGCACTGCCCTCCGCATTGACGCTGGACCAGGCCGTGGCCGCCTTTGACCGCCTGGGCCTCGCGCCCGGCTATGCGGTGCAGCTGCCGCGCGGACCGCAAGGCGTCTACTCGGGCTCGGTCTATCCCGCCGATCTGTCCCAGCAGCGCGTGGTGCATCTGGACCAGTACAGCGGCAAGCCGCTGCTGGACATGAGCTACGCCGACTATGGCGCCATGGGCCGGGCGCTCGAATGGGGCATCAATGTCCACCTGGGCATGGAGTGGGGTGTGTTCAACCAGGCGCTGCTGGTCGTGACCTGTCTGGGCATCGTGCTGCTGTGCGTCAGCGCGGGCGTGATGTGGTGGAAGCGCCGGCCCAACGGCAGCCTGGGCGTGCCGCCGGCGCCGGCCAATCGCAAGCTGCAGGCGGGAGTGTTCGCACTGCTGCTGGTGGGCGGCGCGATCTTCCCGCTGGTCGGCGCGTCGATGCTGGTGATGGCCTTGCTTGACTGGCTGGCGTTCGCGCGGCGGCCGACTATTTGAAGAGCTTTTCGCCGAGGCAGTCAATGAGCGCGCGCAGCTTGGGCGACAGATCGCGGCTCGCGGGCCACAGAATCCACATCGTGCCGCTGTCGCCGCTGCAGTCGTCGAGCACGGTCTGCAGCCGGCCGGCGCGCAGGTGCGGGGCGGCAATGAAGTCCGGCAGGCAGGCAATGCCCTGGCCGTGCAGCGCCAGGTGGATGCGCATTTCCACGCTGTTGCAGACCAGCGACTGCGGCAGCTCGGGCGGTGCATCGCCCTCCATGGGCGGCAGCGGCCAGGCCTCGAGCCGTCCCGTGCTGGGATAGCGGTAATGCAGGCAGATATGCGACTGCAGCGCGGCCGGGCTTTGCGGCCGGCCATGCGCCGCGAAGTACGCGGGTGAGCCGACCAGCACGCGCCGGAAGCTGCCCAGGCGGCGGCGCTTGAGGCCGGAGTCGGCCAGCACGCCGGTGCGCACCACGGCATCGAAGCCGTCGCCGATCACATCGACCATGCGGTCGGAAAAATCCAGGTCCAGCTCCACCGCGGGATGGCGGCGCATGAACTCGGCGATCACCGGCTCGAACAGGCCGCTGTGGCGCGGCAGGCTCACGCGCAGCTTGCCGCGCGGCGCGGCACTGGCCTGTGTCATTTCAAGCTCCGCGGCTTCGACTTCGCACAGGATGCGGCGGCAGCGCTCGAGGAATTTCTCGCCTTCGGCCGTGAGCGCCAGGGTGCGCGTGCTGCGGTGCAACAGGCGCACGCCCAGCCGCGCTTCGAGCCGCGCCACGGCCTTGCCCACGGCCGACGGCGACACGCCCAGATCGCGCGCCACGGCCGAGAAGCCCAGCCGTTCGGCGACGCGCACAAAGATGCCGATGCTGCCCAGGTTTTCCATCATCACGTTGCTTTATTTAAGACATTCATGTCCGAAGTATTCGGAAATATAGCCGGTTTTTCTTTTTGCTTCGCCCGCCTAACCTACGGCCCGGCCCTGCTGCAGCGCCTGCGCGCTGCCGGGAACTCCTGCAAATTTTCTGGCGAACTTTCCTCATGTCTTCGATCTCTTCCCCTGGGACACGGCGCTGGCTGCAGCTGCTGGCCGCCTGCCTGACCGGCCTGCTGATTCCACTGTGCTTCACCGGTCCGGCCGTGGTGCTGCCCGCGATCAGCCTCGAGCTGGGCGGCAGCCCGGCGCAACTCGCCTGGATCATGAACGGCTACATCCTGAGCTATGGCGGCGCGATGATGGTCGCGGGCAGCCTTACCGATCTGCATGGGCGCCGGCGCATCTGGCTCATCGGCCTGGCCTGGTTCTGCATCTGCACTTTCGCCATTGCGTCTGCGCCCAGCGTGCTGTGGATCGATCTGCTGCGCCTGCTGCAAGGCCTGGGCGGCGCCGCGGCGTTCGCGGCCGCCATGTCCTCGCTTGCGCCGCTGTTCGAAGGCCGGGCCCGCGCGCGCGCTTTCAGCCTGCTGGGCACGACGTTCGGCCTGGGCCTGGCCTTCGGCCCGCTGATTGCGGGCTGGCTGGTGGAGATCAGCAGCTGGCAAGGCGTGTTCCATGCAACAGGCGTGGTCGGCGTGCTGAGCTGGCTGCTGGTCGCCACGAGCACGCCGCGCGAACGCCCCATAGCCCAGGGCGGGCTCGACTGGCCCGGCGCAATCAGCTTCACGCTGGCGCTGGGACTGTTCACCTACGGCATGCTGCTGGTGCCCGAACAGGGCTGGCGCGACGCCACGGTCATCGCCTGCCTGCTGGCCAGCGCCGCGATGTTTGCCGCGTTCACGGCCATCGAACGGCGTGTCGCGCGCCCGATGCTCGATATCCGCTTTCTGCGCGACCCAGGCGTGCTGGGCGTGCAGGCGCTGGCCGCGTCGCCGGCCTTTTTGTTCATCGTGCTGATCGTGCTGCTGCCCAGCCGCTTCATAGGCATCGACGGCTATGGCGCGCTGCAGGCCGGCCAGATGATGGTCTGGCTCGCGGCGCCGCTGCTGGTCGTGCCGTTCGCGGCCGCGCTGCTCACGCGCTGGTTCACGCCGGCCACGCTGTCGGGCGCGGGCCTGCTGCTGGTCGGTGTCGGGCTGGCCTGGCTGGCCCATGCGTTCGGCGATGGCGCCGGCGCAGCGCTGCATGCGCCGCTGCTGCTGATCGGCGTGGGCATAGGCCTGCCCTGGGGACTGATGGACGGCCTTGCGGTGAGCGGCGTCGCGCCCGAACGCGTGGGCATGGCCACGGGCCTGTTCAACACGGTGCGCGTGAGTGCCGATGGCGTGGCCATTGCCGTGGTCAGCGCGCTGCTCGCCGGGCTGATACAGCACCGCCTGGCCGCGCAGATCGGCAGCGCAGTGTCGGCCGACGCCCTGCTCGAAGCCTCGGGCCGCGCCGCGCTGGGCGAGCTGCAGGCCGGCGCGGCCCTGCTCGCACCCCATGCCGCGCTGCTGGCGCAAAGTTACGCCGAGGCTTTCATCCGCCTGCTGCACCTGCTCGCCGGCCTGGCCGTGCTGACCGCCGGCGCCGTGGTCTTTCTGCTGCGCCGCCCGAAACCTGCGGCGGATGCGATCAGCCCGCGAAGCGCTTCAGGATCAGCGTCGCGTTCACGCCGCCAAAACCAAAGCCATTGAGCATCGCATGCTCTATGGCCTGCGGCCTGGCCTGACCCGTGACCAGATCCAGGCCCTCGGCCAGGGGATCGGGGGTGTCGAGATTGAGCAGCGGCGGCACGACCTGGTCGCGCAAGGCCAGCACCGTGAAGATCGCCGCCGCACCACCGGCCGCGCCCAGCATATGGCCCAGCGCGGATTTGGTGGCCGTGATGGCCGGGCCCTGGCCCGTGCCAAACACCTTGCGAATGGCGGCGAGTTCGCCGCGGTCGCCCACGGGCGTGGAGGTCGCATGGGCATTCAGATGCTGGATGTCACTCGGCTGCAGCTTGGCCTGGCGCAATGCCGCCTGCATCGAACGCGCCGCGCCCGAGCCGTCTTCTGGCCCTGACGTCACATGGTAGGCGTCACCCGAAGTGCCGTAACCCACGACTTCGGCCAGCGGCGTGGCGCCGCGCGCCAGCGCCTGTTCCAGCGACTCCAGCACCAGCAGGCCCGCGCCCTCGGCCATCACGAAGCCGTCGCGCCCGGCATCGAACGGCCGCGAGGCCGCTGCCGGGTTGTCGGCGCCGGAATTCGACAGCGCCTTGGCCGCGGCAAAGCTGCCCAGCGCCACGCGATCGATGGTGGCTTCGCTGCCGCCGCACAGCGCCATGTCGGCTTCGTCGTTGCGTATCAGCCGCGCGGCATCGCCGATTGCCTGGATGCTCGCGGCGCAGGCCGTGACCGGCGCACCGATGGGGCCTTGCAGCCCATGGCGTATCGACACCTGGCCCGCGGCCAGATTGGCGAGAAACGCCGGCACCGTGAACGGCGACAGGCGCTGCGGCCCCTTGCCATCGGTGGTGCGCACCGCATCGACAATCGTGCCAAAGCCGCCCACGCCCGAACCAATGATGGTTGCCGCGCGCTCGTTCTGCTCGGGCGTCGGCTCCAGCCATTGCGCCTGCGCCAGGGCCTGGTCGGAGGCGCCCAGCGCGAACGCCCCGAAGCGGTCCAGACGGCGCAGCTCCTTGGCGGGAATCGTGGCCTCCGGATTCCAGCCGGCCTCAGGGTCTTCCGCCAGCGTGGGCACGCGTCCGGCCACCGCCGCACCGGTGCCGGCGCTGATCGCGGGATCCAGGACGCGCACGCCCGACTGGCCGGCCAGCAGCCGCTGCCAGGCCAGCTCCACATTGCAGCCCAAGGGAGAAACCAGCCCCAAGCCGGTGATAACCACACGTCGTCCCATACCGCACCTTTCGCTCGCCACGCCCAGCAATCCTGGCGCGGCTGTATTGATGATGGCCGCAATCATAATGACTTTTGATGATGGATATCATCTATCCCATGAAAGTCAGCAAGACCCAGGCCGCCGAAAACCGCGCCGGCATTGTCGACGCCGCCGCCCGGCTCTACCGTGAAAAAGGCCTCAGCGGCGTCGGTGTCGCCGAAATCACGCGCGATGCCGGGCTCACGCATGGCGGACTGTACCGCCACTTCGAGTCCAAGGATGCGCTGGCGCGTGAGGCCTGCCTGCGCGCTTTCGAGTGGACCATCACGCCGCTCGATGGGCTGGAGCAGGATGCCAATGCGTCAGCGCTGGAGAAGCTCCAGGCCATGGTCGACAGCTATCTGTCGACCCGCCACCGCGACCATCCGGGCGAAGGCTGCCCGGCCGCCGCGCTGGCGACCGACGCCGCGCGCGCCGGCCCGGAAATGTCCGAAGTGTTTGCCCAGGGCGTGGAACGCAATATCCAGCGCTTCATGCGTGTGCTTGAAGGCGAGTCCGCGGAAAAACGCGCCCAGACCATGGTCTTGCTCAGCAGCATGGTCGGCGCGCTGGCGCTGGCGCGCGCCACGGCGGCGGGCAACCCCGCGCTGTCGCAAGAAATCCTCCAGACCTTGCGCGAGCAGCTGGTGCCGAGGACGCAGGCGGCGGCACGGCACAACGTTGCCCCCGCGAACGATGCAGATGCCGGGCTGACGACCAAGGGAAAACCCTAGGAAAATGTAAACTGTGGCCTTGGCTTGCGCCAATGCCCGCTTGCGGCCTTTTCCCCGATTTTCTCCATCGCCCTGCTGCCTGGCCCGCGTGCCCGGTGGCGCTCCTATTGCCCGCCCATGGACAGCCCCGTCATACCACCCCCGTCCCACCCGGCCGCTGCCGCCAGCGTCGGCGATCGCTCCTTCCGCAACGCGCTGCTGGCCCTGGGCGTGGGCGGCTTCAGCATAGGCACGGGCGAGTTCGTCATCATGGGCCTGCTGCCCGATGCGGCCCAGGATCTGGGCGTCTCCATTCCCCACGCCGGCCACCTGATCAGCGCCTATGCGCTGGGCGTGGTGATAGGCGCGCCGGTGCTGGCCGTGCTGGGCGCGCGCCTGCAGCGCCGTGCCCTGCTGGTGGCGCTGATGCTGCTGTACGCGCTCGGCAATTTCGCCAGTGCCATGGCGCCCGACTACACGACCATGGTGCTGATGCGCTTTTTCAGCGGCCTGCCGCATGGCACCTACTTCGGCGTGGCGGCGCTGGTGGCCGCGCATCTGGCGCCGCCGGGCCGGCGCGCCCAGGCCGTGGGCTTTGTCATGCTGGGGCTCACCACGGCCACGCTGCTGGGGGTGCCGCTCGCCGCCGGTCTGGGCCAGTGGCTGGGCTGGCGCGCGGCCTTTGCGCTGGTGGGCGCGATCGCGCTGCTGGCCGTGGCGCTGATTTGGCGCTGGATTCCCGCCCTGCCCGCACCCGCCGACGCCAGCCCATGGCGCGAACTGAGCGCCTTGCGCAGCAAGCAGGTCTGGCTCACGCTGGGCATTGCGGCCATTGGCTTTGGCGGCATGTTCTCGGTGTTCAGCTATGTCAAGCCTACGCTGATGCATCTGGCGGGCCTGCCTGAACATGGCGTGCCGTTTGTCCTGGCGCTGTTTGGCGTCGGCATGGTGGCCGGCAATCTGGTCGGCTCGCGCCTGGCCGACAAGGCGCTGATGCCCACCATCGGCGGCCTGCTGTGCTGGTCGGCGGCGGTGCTGCTGCTGTTTTGCTTCACGTCCCACCACCTGTGGCTGGGCGCCTTCAATGTGCTGCTGGTGGGCACGGCCGTGGCTTTGGGCCCGGCCTTGCAGATCCGGCTGATGGATGTGGCCGGCGAGGCGCAGACGCTGGCCGCGGCCCTGAACCATTCGGCCTTCAACCTGGCCAATGCGCTGGGCGCCTGGCTGGGCGGCATCACCATCTCCATGGGCCTGGGCTGGGAGTCCACGGGCTGGGTCGGGATGCTGCTGGCGCTGGGTGGCCTGTTGATCTTCGGCCTGGCGCGCGCCGACATGCAGCGCAACGGCTGAGGCCGGCTCAGCCGATGGCGCCAGAGACCCGCGCGATCAGTTCCATGCCGAGAATGGCCGCGCCGGCCAGCGATATCAGGCCGCCGGCGCAGCGGCGCGCAATGGTGCGCCGACGCAGGCGCGGGGCCGTCTGCCCGGCTGCCGAGCTGCTGAAAGGCAAATCCATGGGAACTCCTTTGGTGCCAATGCCGGTCGATGGGCCGGAGCCGGTGCGCGCGCCCACCGACGCGCGCACCGGCCCGGCGATCAGGCGTAGGCGCTGCTCATCACCAGCGAACCATTGACCCCTGCGGGGAAGAAGCCACCCTTGGATGCGGCATCCTTGTTCAGGTAGACGATGTTCAACACATCACCCGGCGAGCGGCTGTAGGCAATGCCATTGGCGTCCAGCGGCACGATGTTGGACGTCGTGGCGTCACCGGTAATGCCCTGGTCGACATCGGTGGAGCCATCGAGGCTGTCGCGCGCATTGGAGATCGCGCCCGCCGCATCGCGCAGTGCGGGCGTGGCCAGACCTTTGGAGTACAGCACGGTGCGCACCAGGCCGGCGTGGTACGCCTCGGCCGCCAGGATGCCGGCAGCGGCTTCCAGGTAGGTCTTGTTGGTGATCAGCGGCGACGCGCCCTTGTAGGCCGTCACGCCCACGTCTTCGAAGATGAAGGCGCCCAGCAGGAAGTTCTCGTCATTGGCATAGGGGTCGAAGGCCACGCCCGGACCGACCAGGCCGGCCGCGCGCGCCGCCACGGAAAATGCCCCGTTCGGATCGGTACCGCCGATGTCGATCTGCGGCTGGGCCACGGCCGCGGAGCCCAGGGCCTGGCGCAGGAAGGCCACATGGGCCAGTTCGTCCTGGGCGATTTCCTTGGCGTACTGCGCCACCACCGGATCACGGAAGGCCACGGCCCGCCCGCCGATCACGGCCCCCTGCGTGCCCGTGCCGCCCAGCAGATTGGCCGGCAGGCCGGTGCCGAACACCGCGTAGTAATAGAACTGCGACTCCAGATACTCCAGGTTGAGCGCGAAGTTCAGGATCTCTTCATCGGTGGGCCCGGAAGACTGGGCAATTGCATCGCCGCCCCCGCCGCCGCAGGCGGTCAGGATCGCCCCGCCCGCCATACCTGCAGCAATCCCGCCCGTCTTTCTGAAGAACTGGCGCCGGTCTTCGAGTTTCTCGGCACGCTTTTGCAAGACACCCATCAACACTGATTCGTCGGACATGGTGATTCCTCTCGATTCGCGTCAAACGCGAGTACCAACGTGAAATGCGCCTTCGGCTGAAAGCACATGTGTGGCAAGAGATGCCGGCATTGGACAGGCTCGGCGCCGGCTGAATCCACCGCCGGCATCTCTTGCTACCTATAGGTACGCAACGCCTCAGCGGATCGGATGCAGTTTTCTTCCGAGATTTGTAACCACATCAACACATTTGCGCACAGCGGATAAATCGCCGGCTTGGCGCGAAATTTTTGCATCCAGCGCCGCGCCTGCTGCGTATTCATTACAGCTGAACAGATTCGGCTGTACCACCCAACTCAAGGAGCATTCCATGACATCGATTCAAACTACCCGCAAGCTGGCCTCGTTCGGTCTGGCCCTCGTGATGTCGGCCGCCTCCGTGGCCGCCATGGCAGATGTGATGGTTGGCGGCGCACCGATGCTCGCCTCCAAGGACATCATCGACAACGCCGTCAACTCCAAGGACCACACCACCCTGGTGGCCGCCGTCAAGGCCGCGGGCCTGGTCGACACGCTCAAAGGTCCTGGCCCGTTCACGGTGTTCGCGCCCACCAACGCCGCGTTCTCGGCCCTGCCCGCCGGCACCGTCGACAACCTGCTCAAGCCCGAGAACAAACCCATGCTGACCAAGGTGCTGACCTACCACGTGGTCGCCGGCAAATGGGACGCAGCGGCGCTCTCCAAGATGATCAAGGACGGCAAGGGCATGGCCAGCATCAAGACCGTCAGCGGCGGCACGCTGGTGGCGAAGTCCAACGGCGGCAAGGTCATGCTGACCGATGAGATGGGTGGCATGTCGACGGTGACGATTGCCGACGTCTACCAGTCCAACGGCGTGATCCATGTGATCGACAAGGTGCTGCTGCCCAAGTAATAGCGCCTGGCACGAAACGCCTGCGGCAAGCCGCCGTGGCATGGCAAAGATCCCGCAGATCAATCGTTTGCGGGATCTTTTTTTGCGCAGTTTCCGCTCGAAACTGGTCCCATGACCATGCTGCTGCCCAGGCAAAACCCCACGTACCCAATCGAGCAACAAAAAAACCCTGCAAATCCATGACTTGCAGGGCTTTCTGGCACCCCATGCGGTCGCATGGGGCCACAGTCCGAACTCAGACGTTGAACAGGAAGTTCAGCACGTCGCCATCCTTGACCACATATTCCTTGCCTTCGGAGCGCATCTTGCCCGCGTCCTTGGCGGCCTGCTCGCCCTTGAGGGCGATGTAGTCGTCAAAGGCAATGGTCTGGGCGCGGATGAAGCCGCGCTCGAAGTCGCCATGGATCACGCCAGCGGCCTGGGGCGCGGTGGCGCCGACCGGCACGGTCCAGGCGCGGACTTCCTTCACCCCGGCGGTGAAGTAGGTCTGCAGGCCCAGCAGGCTGAAGCCGGCGCGGATCAGGCGGTTCAGACCGGGTTCGTCCTGGCCCATCTCGGCCAGGAACATGTCGCGGTCCTCGTCGCTCATCTCGGCCATTTCGGCTTCCATCTTGGCGCAGATGGCGACCACGGGCGCGCCCTGGGCGGCCGCGTATTCCTTGAGGCGCTCGAGCAGCGGGTTGTTCTCGAAGCCGTCATCGCTGACGTTGCCGACGAACATCGCGGGCTTGGCGGTGATCAGGCAGAACTGCTTGAGCAGCGGCGCATCTTCCTTGGAGACCGGCACCACGCGCGCGGGCTTGCCTTCGTTGAGCGCGGCCAGGATGGGCGTGAGCAGCGCCACCAGCTTGGCGGCTTCCTTGTCGTTGCCCGACTTGGCGGCCTTGCTGTGGCGGTTGAGCGCTTTTTCCACCGTGGTCATGTCGGCCAGGCACAGCTCGGTCTGGATGACTTCGATGTCCGAGATCGGGTCGACGCGGCCGGCCACGTGGATCACGTTGTCGTCCTCGAAGCAACGCACGACGTTGACGATGGCGTCGGTTTCGCGGATGTGGGCCAGGAACTGGTTGCCCAGGCCTTCACCCTTGCTCGCGCCCGCGACCAGACCGGCGATGTCGACGAACTCGACGATGGCCGGAACGATGCGCTCGGGGCTGATGATCGCGGCCAGCTGGTTCAGGCGCGGATCGGGCACTTCGACCACGCCGGTATTCGGCTCGATGGTGCAGAAGGGGTAGTTTTCAGCCGCAATGCCGGCCTTGGTCAGTGCATTGAAGAGGGTGGACTTGCCCACATTGGGCAGGCCCACGATGCCGCATTTCAGGCTCATGGCAGGGCTTTCAGGAAATTCTCAGGACAAACCCCCGATTTTAAGCGCTGGGGCAAATCCCTGCCAGCAAAGGCTGCTGGCCGCCCACTTCCCCGGGCCCCGCCAGCGTCAGAACGCGTGCGACACGCCCACACCAAACGCGGTGCGCGACTCCACGTTGGCATCGCGCTTGTGGCCCAGGCTGGCATACAGCGTCGTGCGCTTGGACAGCGCGTAGTCGGCGCCCACCGAGACAAAGCGGTGGGTGTCCTGGTTCAGGCGCTGGTGGCCGTAGCCGGCCTTGAGCGTGGTGGCGCCCAGGTTGTAGGTGCCGCCCAGCGTGGTGGCGCGCGACTTCCCGGCATCGACGACCTTGCCGGCGCTGCGGCTTTCGTCATGGGCCAGCATCACGGCGGCACTGCCGAAGCTGTACTTGCCGGCGAGGAAGGTGTTCTTGTCGCCCACGCTGTTGCGCTCGTAGGCGGCCAGCGCCGACACGCCGTGCTGCTCATACTCGAGCGCCGCGGCATAGGGCCGCTGGGTCGCCCCCAGTTCGCTCTGGCGCTCGGGCGAGGCGCTCAGGCGCAGCGTGAAGCCGGCCATCTTGGGCGAATCGTAGAAGATGCCGTTGTTGATGCGGCCGTATTCGGCCGTGCCGTTGTTGCCGTAAGGATCGCTTGGGGTCAGCGCGTGCCACTGGTGCCAGGCCGGCGAGGCAATGCGGTTGAAGTTGCCCCAGGGGTCGAACTTCCAGTCCTGGGCCCACATCGGGGTCAAGGCGCGCCCGATGCGCACCGTGCCCCAGCCGCCTTGCAAGCCGACGGTGGATTCGTCATGCCAATAGGGCTTGAACCCCACGCCTTCGGATTCGCCGGTGTCGAGATCCAGGCGCGTGCTCAGGCGGAAGATGGCCTTGTTGCCGCCGCCCAGGTCCTCGAAGCCCGAGATCGCGACATTGCTGCGCTGTATGGTGCCGAGCTGGTTCACGCCATCGAAACCGCGATAGACGCCGGCATCGAGCAGGCCGCTGATCGATACCGAGGATTGCGCCCAGGCAGGCACGGATGCCGCGAGGGTGGCAAGGACTGCACAGGCCAGAAGCCGATGGGGGTTGCAGCGCATGATGAAAGTCTCTCCTTTGGACTATCGCTTCCGGCAACAGCTTTCCAACCCCTGCTTGCAGGGGCGGAAGCTGGCGCCATCCCGGGGGCAGGATCGACGTCTGGAAGCGATTGTTTCGAGGCGGTTGCCTCAGGCGATGGCCGGGCTGGCGCGTCTTGCGCGCATCACCGACCAGCAAGGAACTGCGCTGCCAGGGCTGGATCAGGTCCAGCGGCAGCAGCAGCGTCGAGAAAGCCGCAGGAAGTGCGGGATCGGCACAAGGGCGCCAAGCGCAACGCCTTGCATTGCTGGTCCATGCCAAACCCACGGCCCGCGGCCAAAGGCGGATCGACGGTGGCCTGGGCCGCCGTCTTCCAGCGCGCATTCTAGCCAGGGCCTGGCTCAGGACGCGGCGGAAAAACCGCGCGCTGGCGTGCTGCTTTTGCGCCGTCTCAGCCGGCTGCCGGAGCGTCGGTTATGGTGTCCACGCGCGCGCCCGTGCGCAACCATTGCCCCGCGCCGCGGGCGACGATCGCATGCCGGCCAAACGTCACGGCGCCATGCACGGCAGCGTGCGCTGGCTCAGGAAGCGGCCGGACGCATCCACCAGCATCCAGCTGCGGTCCCAGGCCAGCCCGGTGGCCCGCAGCTCGGCCTCGGCGACTTCGATGCCGGCAAAGGATTTGACCGGATAGATCCACATGCGCGCGATCCGGCCCGCGATGGGCGACGATTGCGGGAACGTTCTGCGGTCTGGGCGGTCTATATCACTCATGCAAGCGATTCTCCCCGCTATCGACAGCGCGCAATGTGCGCCGGGCACCGAGGAATTCCCAGCCTCCTACAATCCCCAGCATGGCGCAAACCTTTGATATCTGTATCCGTGGGGCCGGCATTGTCGGCCGCACCCTGGCCCTGCTGCTGGCCCGTGAACGCCTGCGCGTCGCGCTGGTGGCGGCGCCGAGCCCGGCCCCCGGCCACCATGACGTGCGGGCCTACGCCCTGAACGCGGCCTCGCGCCAGCTGCTGGAATCGCTGCGCAGCTGGCCCGATGCCCAGCATGCGACCGCCGTGCGGCACATGGAAGTGCATGGCGACCTCGACGGCAATGTGCATTTCGATGCCCAGGCCCAGGAGGTCGACGCCCTGGCCTGGATCGTCGACGTGCCCGCGCTGGAAGCGCGTCTGGGCGAAGCCGTGCGCTACCAGCCGGGCATCGAGGTGGTCGCGGCGCCCGTGGCCGCGCCGCTCACCGCCATCTGCGAGGGGCGCGCCAGCCGCACCCGCGCCGAGTTCGGCGTGGAGTTCGCCATCACCCCCTATGGCCAGCATGCGATTGCCACGCGCCTGCAGTGCGAGCTGCCGCACGGCGAGAGCGCGCGCCAGTGGCTCGCGCCCGAAGGCATCCTGGCGCTGCTGCCGCTCGATGGCCCGCAGGGCCAGACCGTGGCCGTGGTCTGGTCACTGGCGCAGGAAAATGTCGCCACCTGGATGAACGCCAGCCCCGAAGCCTTCACCCAGCGGCTCGAAGACATCAGCCAGGGCGCGCTGGGCCGCTTCACGCTGGCCAGCGAGCGCGTCGACTGGCCGCTGCAGCAGGCCATGGCCGACCGCTGGAGCGGTGCCATGGGCGATGCCGGCAGCTGGGTGCTGGTCGGCGATGCGGCGCACAACGTCCATCCCCTGGCCGGCCAGGGACTCAATCTCGGTCTGGGCGATGCCCAGGCCCTGGCGCGCGTGCTGCAGGAACGCGACGCCTGGCGCAGCACGGGCGATTCCCGCCTGCTGCGCCGCTACGAGCGCGAGCGCAAGGCCGCGCTCGCTCCCATGGGCCTGGCCATGGATGGCCTGCAGCAGCTCTTCACGCGCCGCGAGGCGCCTTTGCAGGCACTGCGCAACTGGGGCATGAAGGGCTTCGAGCACAGCGGCCCGATCAAGGCCTGGATGGCGCGCCAGGCCATGGGTTTGGGGACTTGAGGGCGCGGCCCTCGTTGACAACGGAACATTTGCTATGAAATTGATTTCCTCGCTGCTCGCGGCCGGCCTTTTGTCCTTTGGCATGGCCGCCCAGGCCCAGGATGCGGCGCTGAAGAAGACGCTGACCGAACGCATTCCCCAGCTCGACAAGATCGAGGAAGTGCGGCCCACGCCCATGGCCGGGCTGTTCGAGGTGCGCATAGGCACCGACCTGTTCTATACCGACGCCAAGGGCAACTACCTGATCCAGGGCGAGCTGATCGACACCAAGGCGCGGCGCAATCTGACCGAGGACCGAATCAACCAGCTGACGTCGGTGGACTTCGCCTCGCTGCCGCTCAAGGATTCCTTCACCATCGTGCGCGGCACGGGCGCGCGCAAGATGGCGGTGTTCGAAGACCCGAACTGCGGCTATTGCAAGCGCTTCGAGCGCGATCTGCAGAAGGTCGACAACGTCACCATCCACCTGTTTCTCTACCCCATCCTGAGCCCCGACTCGGCCGAGAAGTCGCGCAACATCTGGTGCGCCAAGGACCGGGTCCAGGCCTGGGATGACCATATGCTGCGCGACAAGGTCACGCCGCCGGCCAGCTGCGACACCGCGGCGCTGCAGCGCAACCTGGCGTTCGGGCGCAAGTACAAGATCACCGGCACGCCAACGCTGATCTTCGCCAACAACGCGCGCGTGCCCGGCGCGATCAGCGCCGCCGAGGTCGAAAAGCACCTCGCGGCACGCTGATTGCAGGGGGCGCCCGCGCCCCTGGACGCTCTTCTTCCCCTTGCGGCCCGGGCGCGGCACTGCACGCGTTCCAGGCCCCGCCCTGAACGGTCATCGCCATGCCCCACACCAAGTCCGCCTCCGCTCCCGCCAATGTGCACTACCACGTCAGTGCGCATGATCTGCAGGCCCGCCTGTTTGCCATCGAGCTGCGCGTGCAGGCGCCCGTGGCGCAGCAGCAGGTCGCGCTGCCGGTCTGGATTCCGGGCAGCTATCTGGTGCGCGAATTCGCCAAGAACCTGCAAGGCCTCGAAGCCACGCAGGCCGGCGCCGCCGTGGCCATGCGCCAGCTCGACAAGCAGCGCTGGCAGATCGACTGCGCGGCCGGCGTGCCTTTGATACTGCGCTACCAGGTCTGCGCCTACGACAACTCGGTACGCACCGCCTGGCTCGATGCGCAGCGCGGCTTCTTCAACGGCACCAGCCTGTGCCTGCGCGTGCTGGGCCAGGAAGATGCGCCGCACAGCCTGGAAGTGGCGGCCACGCCGGCCACGGCCGGCTGGTCGGTGGCCACCGGGCTCGAGCCCGCGCGCATCGACAAGCAGGGCCTTGGCCTGTACCGCGCGCAGGACTATGACGAGCTGGTCGACTGCCCGGTCGAGATGGGGCGTTTCTGGAGCGGCTTCTTCGAGGCCGGCGGCGTGCGCCACCAGTTTGTCGTGGCGGGTGCGGCCGAATCGTTCGACCATGCGCGGCTGCTCGAAGACAGCCGCAGGATCTGCGAAGCGGCAATCGCCTTCTGGCAGGGTGCGCCCCACAAACGCTATGTGTTCATGCTGAACGTCGTCAACGACGGCTATGGTGGCCTTGAGCACCGCAACTCCACGGCGCTGATCTGCAGCCGCCGCGACCTGCCGCGGCTGAGCGAGAAGGCCGGCGACAGCAAGCCCAGCGACGGCTACACCACGCTGCTGGGCCTGATCAGCCACGAGTACTTCCACACCTGGAACGTCAAGCGCCTGCGCCCCGATGCGTTTGCGCGCTACGACTACAACCAGGAGAACTACACCGAGCTGCTGTGGTTCTTCGAAGGCTTCACCAGCTACTACGACGACCTGCTGCTGCTGCGCGCCGGGCTGATCGACGAGGCGCGTTATCTCAAGCTGGTCACCAAGACCATCAACCAGGTGCTGCAGACCCCGGGGCGCCAGCTGCAAAGCGTGGCCCAGTCGAGCTTCGATGCCTGGGTCAAGTACTACCGCCAGGACGAGAACACGGCCAACAGCACGGTGAGCTACTACACCAAGGGCGCGCTGGTCGCGCTGTGCCTGGACCTGACGCTGCGCCGCGAAGGCCGGGGCTCGCTCGACGCCGTGATGCGCGCGCTCTGGCAGCGCTGCGACGGTGGCCCGATGAGCGAGGCTGATGTGCTGGCCGTGCTGGAGCAGGTCGCGGGCCGCAGCTATGCCGAGGAACTCGCGCAGTGGGTGCATGGCACGCAGGAGCTGCCGCTGGCCGAACTGCTGGCCGCGCATGGCGTGCGCCTGCAGGCCGAGCCGCCCCAGCCTGCCCAGCGTCTGGGCCTGCGCGTGCAGGAGAACCACAGCATCCAGATCAAGGCCGTGCTGCGCGGCGGCCTGGGCGAGCGCGCGGGCTTCATGGCCGGCGATGAATGGCTGGGCATAGAGCTGGAAAGCGGCGCGGGCTGGCGCCTGACAAAGCTCGAGGACATTGCGTTCTACGCGGGCGAGGCGCGCCAGCTCACGGCACTCGTCGCGCGGGACCAGCAGCTGCTGCGCCTGCCGCTGGGGCTGGTGGAGGCGCAGGATGCGCTGGCGGCAAATGTGGGCTTGGCGGTGGACGACGCCGCACTGGCGAAAAGCTGGCTGAGGGACCAGGCCTGAACTTTGCCGAACGGCCTTGGTTATAGTGGCAAAGCCATTTACAACTACGACACGGAGATATCCCCTTGGCCTACGAAATGATAGAAGTTCGCACCGAAGCCGAAAAAGTCGGCGTCATCACCCTCAACCGCCCCAAGCAGCTCAATGCGCTCAATGACCAGCTCATGACCGAGCTGGGCGCGGCGCTGCAGGCGTTCGATGCCGACGAGCAGATTGGCTGCGTCATCATCACCGGCAGCGAGAAGGCATTTGCCGCGGGGGCCGATATCGGCGCGATGGCCAAGTACAGCTTTGTCGATGCCTACAAGGGCGACTACATCACGCGCAACTGGGAATCCATCCGCAGCATCCGCAAGCCGGTGATCGCGGCCGTATCGGGCTTTGCGCTGGGCGGCGGCTGTGAGCTGGCCATGATGTGCGACTTCATCATTGCCGCCGACAACGCCAAGTTCGGCCAGCCCGAGATCAAGCTGGGCGTGATTCCCGGCGCGGGCGGCACGCAGCGCCTGCCGCGCGCCGTCGGCAAGGCCAAGGCCATGGACATGGCGCTCACGGGCCGCATGATGGATGCCACCGAAGCCGAGCGCGCGGGCCTGGTGAGCCGCGTCGTGGCGCTGGACAAGCTCATGGACGAAGCCCTGGGCGCAGCGCTGCAGATCAGCGGCTTCTCGCAGATCGCGGTGATGGCCGCCAAGGAATCGGTCAACCGCGCGTTCGAGGGCAGCCTCAGCGACGGCGTGATGTTCGAGCGCCGCCTGTTCCACGCGCTGTTCGCCACGCAGGACCAGAAGGAAGGCATGGAGGCATTCGTGAACAAGCGCCCGGCCAACTTCACGCACCAGTGAAGCAGAAGATTTTTTTGCAAAAAACCCCCTGAACGGCGCGAGGCCGCGATTTTTTGCATATAATTGCTGGCTTCGGTCGTATAGCTCAGTCGGTTAGAGCGCAGCATTCATAATGCTGATGTCGCAGGTTCGAGTCCCGCTACGACCACCAGACAGGAAACCGCAGTGTTTGCAAAAGCACTGCGGTTTTTTCTTTGCAGCAGTGAAATTTTCAGACGCCGCTTTGGCTCATGGATGAAAATTTCCAAATTGGCAGCTGAGGAAGTTTAGTCCTGTATAATTTTGGGCTATCGGTCGTATAGCTCAGTCGGTTAGAGCGCAGCATTCATAATGCTGATGTCGCAGGTTCGAGTCCCGCTACGACCACCAGATTCAAGCCCCAAGCGCGCCAGCGCTTGGGGCTTTTCTGTTTGCCCAGACCGCAGGCGCAATCCGCCACACTACGCTGGTGGCGACTTCCAGATTCCCGGAACGTGCGACAAATGGCGTTTACGCCACACAAACAGACGCCAGGCCGACAAATCTTTGACTTGCGAATCATTGCTATTTACATTTGCATTCAACGGCCGGCCCCAAGGCTTGCCCGTCTGCAGCTCATAGCCCGCCGCTCAGGCCAGCCAAAAGCACTCTTTCGCGTCGCCGTCTCCACGCGCGGCCAGCATGCTTGGCGCCGGCCGATTCTTTGCGGCTTTCAACGTCCAACCGTTTACCACGCCCACCAGCGTGCGTGAGCCTGCGTGTCTGGTCTGCCCTGCGTTGCTTCGGCATGTGCCTCACCATCACTCCCTCGCCCTTTGGGCCACCCCGAATCATGATCGCTGGAAAGAAGATTGACGACCGCAGCCTGCGGCATGCGCGCAGCCTGCGCCACTCCACGCTGGCCCGCGCCGTGGCACTGGCCCTCGCGGCCGGCGCGCCGGCGCTGGCCGTGGCCCAGAGCGCAGGACCGTTTGGCGCCTCCGTCGCTCCCGCTGCCATCGCCTTCGACCTGCCGGCCCAGCCCCTGGCCAGCGCGCTGCGGCAATACGAGCGCCAGGCCAGACAGGAAGTGCGCGTGGATGCCCGCCTGCTCGAGGGCCGTACCTCCAGCGCTGTCACCGGCAGCCTGGGCGCCGTCGAGGCCCTTGAAATGCTGATTGCCGGCACCGGGCTGACTTTCGGCCCGGCCCAGGGTGCGATCCTGACGCTGGCGGCCGATGGCCATGCCCCCGCTGCCGCGCACGGATCTGCCGCGGCAGCCGCCCTGCCCACGGTCACGGTCAGCGCCGACGCGCTGGACGCCACCACCGAGAATTCAGGCTCGTACACCACCGGCGGCATCACGATAGGCAAGGCCACGCGCACCTTGAAGGAGACGCCGCAATCCGTCACCGTGATGACGCGCTACCGCCTGGACGACCAGAACATGCGCACCATCGACGATGCGCTGCTCAGCGCGCCCGGCATCGTCGCCGAGTACCAGAGCAGCACCGAGCGCCGTTTCTATTCGCGCGGCTTCGAGATCGAGCAGGTGCAATACGACGGCGTCACGACCCAGCGCGGCAATGGCTTCAGCACCAGCCCCGACCTGGCGCCCTATGACCGCGTCGAGATTCTGCGCGGTCCCGCAGGCCTGTTCAATGGCGCCGGCACTCCCGGCGGCACCGTGAACCTGGTGCGCAAGCGGCCCACGCCCTACCAGCAACTGCAGGTGCAGGCGCGGGCCGGCAGCTGGAACTTCAAGCGCCTCGATGCCGACTTGAGCACCCCGCTCAACGCGAGCGGCAGCGTGCGCGGCCGGGTGATCGCGGCGCGTGAAGACCGTGATTTCTTCTTTGACTACGCCACCGCCAAGAAGGATCTGGTCTACGCCATCGTCGAAACCGACCTGGGCCCGCGCACCACGCTGGCCGCAGGCCTCAACTACGAGCGTACCGACTCCGTGCCGTATTACACCGGCCTGCCGCGCTACAGCAACGGCGTCGACCTGGGCCTGCCACGCTCGATCTACAACAACGGCGGCTGGTCGGTTTCGGACATCCAGAACACCACCTTGTTCGCCGACCTGAACCACCATTTCAACGACGACTGGAAGCTCAAGCTTGCCGTCACCCGCATGCGCGAGGACAACCACGAGACGACGGGGGCCGCCTACAACCCGGTCAATATCACCACCGGCTTGGGCCCGATGATCTCGGCCTTCGACCAGCACCTCGAAGGCCAGCAGACCTCCATGGATGCCCACCTCAACGGCAGCTTCGCCGCCCTGGGCCGCAAGCACGACATGCTGGTCGGCGCCACCTACCAGAAGTGGACCTACGACAACGACAGCCAGGCCTACTCCGGCTTTGCCTACAACCCCTTCACCTACGATCCGCGCAACTTCCAGACCAAGCCCACGACCTTCGCGCGCGCCGCCGGCGCGACCACGCTGGAGCGCGAGCAGACCGGCCTCTATGGCTCGCTGCGCCTGGCCATAGCCGAGCGCACCAAGCTGCTGCTCGGCGGCCGGGCCAGCCGCTGGGAGACCAGCACGCTCAACCGCGTGACGGGCGCCACCAGCGCGGCCTACAAGCAAAGCACGGTGTTCACGCCCTTTACCGCGCTCACCTACGACCTGACGCCGGTGTGGACCACCTACGCGAGCTATGCGACGATCTTCCGCTCGCAAGCCGACCGCTTCACGGCAGCCGGTGAACGGCTGGACGCTGTGAAGGGCAGCAACGTCGAGCTGGGCCTCAAGGGCGCCCTGCTTGACGGCAGGCTCAATGCCAGCCTGGCGCTGTTCCGCACCCTGGAGGACAACCGCTCCTCGGTCGATCCCGACCATCCTTCGCCCTGCGCCGGCTCGCCCACCGGCGGCGCCTGCTATGTGTCGGAAGGCAAGGTCCGCAGCCAGGGCCTGGACGCCGAGCTGACCGGTGCCATCACGCCGCGCTGGCAGCTGTCGGCCGGCTACACCTTCAACCAGACCAAGTACCTGACCGACCTCACCGCCACCGGCGCCGCCAGCGGCAACCAGGGCCAGCCCCTGGCCAGCTTCACGCCCAGGCACCTGCTGCGCGTGTGGAGCGCCTACAAGCTGCCCGGGCAGCAGTCGGCATGGACGGTGGCCGGCGGTGTGAACTTCCAGACCGAGGCGTTCAAGACCAACGCCAGCTCCAACAACGCCACGGCGCCCACGATACGGGTGGCGCAGTCCACCTACGCGGTCTGGTCGGCACGCGTGAGCTACCAGATCAACCGCAACCTGCAGGCCGCCATCAATCTCAACAACATCTTCGACAAGAGCTACTACCGCACCATTGGCACGGGCACCGGCAACTGGTACGGCGATCCGCGCAATGTGATGGTTTCACTGCACGCCGCGTTCTGATGCGGCTTGGCGCCGGCCTGCGGCCGGCGGCCGCGCAGGCGCCTGCCCCAGGCCATGGTCATGGCCGCAAGGGCAATGGGGGTGCGTCTGCCACAGACAAAAACGTATTCGTTTGTTACGCACTGCATCCAAGCGCGCGTCCCGTGGGTAGTGGACAGGTCGGCACCAAATCGCAAACAACAGCGTGCATGACATTCCTCCACTCCAAGGACATGCAATGAATCGATCCAATATCTTTCGCCCGGTAGCGGTTATGTCGGCTGTCTTCGCTCTCGTCGCCTGTGGCGGCAACGGGGATGACGATGAGGTGGTGCCGAATCCGCCCGCAGTGACACTGGGCAATGCCATCGCCGTGACGGCTTCCGGCCGGGTCGTGAGCTTCGACCGCGCCGCGCCCGGCACCCTGTCGAGCAATGTCGCCCTCAGCGGGCTGGCCACTGGTGAAACGCTGGTCGGCTTCGACGTGCGCCCGGCCGACGGCCTGATCTACGCGGTCAGCTCGACCAGCCGCATCTACACGCTGGATGCCAAGACCGGCGCGCTGACGTTCAAGTCGGCGCTCAGCACCGCGCTTTCGGGCAGCCAGTTCGGCGTCGACTTCAACCCGGTGGCCGACCGGCTGCGCCTGGTCAGCAACACCGGTCAGAACCTGCGCGTCGATGTGAGCACGGGCGCGGCCACGGTCGACGGCCCGATCAACGGCGTGGCCGGCGCGGCAATCACGGCCTCGGCCTATACCAATTCGTTTGCCGGTGCGACGACCACCCAGCTCTACAACCTGGATGCGGCTGGCACGCTGTATCTGCAGGATCCGCCAAACAACGGCACGCTGGCCAACCCGGTGGCGCAGAAGGTCGCGTTCTCGGCCAGCAATGGCTTCGACATCGACGCGCGCAACAACCAGGGCTATGCGGCGCTGTCCGTCAACGGCACGGCCCAGCTCTACACGATTGCACTCAGCGGCACGGACGGCGCCAAGCTGGTGGGCACGATAGGCACCGGCGAAGCCCTGGTGGGCCTGACGCTCACCCAGGCCGCGGCCCCGGTGGTCTATGTGCTCGATGACGCCGCACAGCTGCGCAGCTTCTCGCCGGCCACGCCCGCCACGCTGTCGGCGCCGATCAAGATCTCGGGCCTGACTGCGGGCGAAAACGTTCTCGGCGTGGACTTCCGCCCGAGCAACGCCCGCCTGTATGCGCTGACCGGCAACGGCCGCCTGCTGACGGTGGATCCGACCACGGGCGTGGCGACCGCGGTGGCAAACCTGAGTGCCGACGCCGCAGATACCTCCCTGCCCTACGCCGGCCTGAACGGCACCAGTTTCGTCGTCGACTTCAACCCGGTGGCCGACCGCCTGCGCGTAATCAGCAACCTGGGCCAGAGCCTGCGCATCAATGTGGACACCGGCGCGACCACGACGGACGGCAACATCAACCGCGCCACGCCTGCCGTGGTGGCCGCCGGCGCCTACACCAACAGCTTTGCGGGCACCACCGCCACCGATCTCTTTGACATCGACAGCACCGAGAACGTGCTGGCCAAGCAGGTGCCGCCCAACGACGGCACGCTGGTGAACGTCGGCGCGCTGAACCTGAGCGTCAACGGCGCGGGTGCGCTGGACATCGCCGGCGGCGCCAACGGCCTGGTGCTGGCCGCGCTGCGCAGCGCAGCGTCCGGGCCTTTCAGCCTCTACACGGTCTCGCTGACCACGGGCGCGGCCACGCTGTACGGCAACACCAGCGGCGATGTGACACGCTCCTATATCGGCGGCGCAGCGGGTCCGGTGGTGCGGGATATCGCCATCCGCTATTGAGACTGAACCAGCGTCCCGCGCCTGGCCTGGCCAGCGCGGGGCGCGGCCTGGCCCTCAGCCCGCGAGCAGGCCGTAGTCGCGCCGCGCGGCGGCCTGGCTGACCTTGCCGTCGAGGATATCGTCCTGCAGGCTGGCAGCCGTGCGCTCCATGGGTGCGCCGCAGCCGCCGCCCCCCGGCGTCTCCATGCGTACGCTTTCGCCCACGGCCAGTTCGATGTTGGCGGTCTTGGAGAACATCGCGGTCTCGCCGGACTCGCCGAAATTGCGCAGCAGGCGCGCGCGCCGGCCGTTGTGCCCACCGGCCACGCCTTCGGGCACGCCCACCACATGGCTGTCGGAGCGCGACGAGAACACGATGCCGGGCGCGAGCGCACGGATCTGCTTGGCGATGCCCATGCCACCGCGCGTGCGGCCCGCGCCGCCCGAATCGGGGATCAGCGCATATTCATCCATCAGCAGCGGGTATTCGTTTTCCAGCGCCTCGACGGGCAGATTGCTGGTGTTGGTCATGTGCACATGCACGCCATCCATGCCATCGGTGTCGAAGCGCGCGCCCGCGCCGCCGCCTATGGTTTCCAGATAGACGAACTGCCCGGCGCGCTGCGCCAGCCGGCCCGAGAACACGATGGCCGGGCACAGGTCATTGCTCGACGCCATCAGCTTGGACTCGGGCAGCAGGCCGCGGAAGGCGCCAAACAGCGTGCCGGCAACCTTCTGCGCGGTGATGGAGCGCGCGCCCACGGCCGCGGGATGCTCGGGGTTGGTGATGGTGCCCAGCGGCGCGTGGATGTCTATGGGCTCGAACAGGCCGGCGTTGGGCGCGAGATCGGGGTCGAGCTGCGCCTTGACCGCGTAGTACACGGTGGCGTGGAGCGCATTGATCGGCAGGTTCATCGCGCCGCGCGCCTGCTGGCCCGAACCGGTGAAGTCGAACTTCAAGCGGCCGTCGGCCACGGTGAGCGTGACGCTGATGGCCACCGGCTCGCCGCCCATGCCATCGTCGTCGAGGTAGCTGGTGAAGGCGTAGCTGCCCTGCTTGAGCTCGGCAATGCGGTTGAGCAGGCGGCGGCGCGTGTAGTTGATGACATCGTCGACCGAGCGCAGCACGGCTGGCAGGCCCATCTGGCGTATCAGCCCCCGCACCGCATCGCTGCCGCGCTGGTTGGTGGCGATCTGCACCTTCAGGTCGAGCAGGCGCTCCTCGGGGTCGCGCGTGTTGTTGCAGATCAGGCGCAGCAGGTCTTCCTGCAGTTCGCCGGCGCGCACGATGCGCGCCACGGGAATGCGTATGCCCTCCTCGAAGATGCTCTTGAGCCCGCCCGCGATGGAGCCCGGCACCGAGCCGCCGACATCGGAATGGTGGGCGATGTTGGCGGTGAAGAACTGCAGCCTGCCGTCCCAGAACACCGGCGTGACGATGTTGATGTCCGGCAGATGGCTGCCGTTGGCCAGATAGGGGTCGTTGCAGATGAATACATCGCCGTCGCGAATGGTCTCGACCGGGTACTGCGCGCGCACCGCCTGGATCGCGCCATTGAGCGAGCCCAGGTGCAAAGGAATCTGCGTGCCCTGCGCCACCAGCCGGCCCGCGCCGTCGAACAGCGCCACCGAGCAGTCCTTGCGCTCCTTGATGTTGGTCGAGAACGAGGAACGCACCAGCGTGTTGTTCATGTCCTCGGTGATCGACAGCAGGCGGTTGGTGAAGACCTCCATCTCGATGGGATCGGACAGCTTCTCGGAAAAGTTCGCACGTGCGTTCATGCCTGTGTCTCCAGCGAAATGATCAGGGTGCCGTAGGTGTCCACCAGGGCCTGGTGGGTCGGGCCGATGACGGTGGTCGAGCTCATTTCCTCGATCACCGCCGGGCCGGCGATGCGCGTGCCGGCGGACAGCAGGTCGCGGTCGTAGACCGCCGTCGCCTGCCAGCCATGCGCCTTGCCGTGGTAGACCTCGCGGCTGCCGGTACGCGCATCCGCGAGCGTGGTGTCGGTGCGCGCCGGCGCCAGCGGCGCCTTGAGCACCTGGCCCACGGCCTGCAGCCGGCAGTTGATGATCTGGATGGCGCGGCCCGCCACCTGGTAGCCGTACTCGCGTTCATGCGCGGCATGAAAGCGCTGCACGAAGGTGTCGAGCGCCAGGCCTTCGCCTTCGTCCATCGCCACCTGCACCTCGAAATTCTGGCCGTCGTAGCGCGCGTCGATGGCGCAGACGCAGCGCCGGCTGTCCTCGGCCACATGCTCGCTCGCGAGCCAGGCCAGCGCATCGCGGCGCAGCTCGGCAAAGGCCTGGCCCACGGCCGGCCAGGTGCTGGCGTCGACCTGGGTGATCAGGCTGCGCACGAAGTCAAACGAGATATCGGTCAGCAGAATGCCGCGCGCGCACATGGTGCCCGGCTCCTGCGGCACGATCACCGTGGCGATGCCGCATTCCTCGGCGACTTCGACGGCGTGCAGCGGGCCCGCGCCGCCATAGGCATAGAGCGCGAAGCGCGACAGGTCGTAGCCGCGCTCGGTCGAGACCGCACGGATGGCGCGGCTCATGTTGGCGTTGGCGATGCGGATGATGCCTTCGGCCGCGTCCTCGAGCGACAGGCCCAGCGGCGCGCCCACGCGCTCGCGGATCACGCGGCGCGCGCCTTCGGCGTCGACCGGCATGCGGCCCTTGAGCAGCACCTCGGGGTTGAGCCGGTGCAGGCTGATCTCGGCGTCGGTGATGGTCGGCTCGGTGCCGCCACGCGCATAGCCCACGGGGCCGGGCACGGCGCCCGCGCTGTGCGGGCCGACCTTGAGCGAGCCAGCGTCATCCATCCAGGCGATGCTGCCGCCGCCGGCGCCGATCACATGGATATCGACCATGGGCGTCTTGACCGGATAGCCCGCGACCTGGCGGTTGGACGTGAACAGCGGCCGGCCAGCGGCGATCAGCGAGACATCGGTGCTGGTGCCGCCGACATCGAAGGTCACCAGGTCCGAATAGCCTATGGCCCGGCCCACGGCCGCCGCCCCGACCACGCCCGCGGCCGGGCCGGACAGGCAGGTGCGCACCGGAAACTGGCGCACCGAGCCGGCCGACATCAGGCCACCGTTGGAGTGGATGGTGAAGGGATCGTGGGCAATGCCCAGGCCCTTCACGCGGTCGAGGAAGCGGTCGAGATAGCGCGCCATGCGCGGGCCAACAGCGGCATTGAGCACGGTGGTCGACAGGCGCTCGTATTCACGGAACTCGGGCAGCACTTCGCTGGAGACGCTGATATAGGCCTGAGGCATGACTTCACGCACGATGTCGCGCGCACGCTGCTCGTGCGCCGGGTTGCCGTAGGCATGCAGGAAGCAGATGGTCACAGCCTCGATGCCGGCGTCGCGCAGCGCGAGCGCGGCGTCGCGCACGCCCTGCTCGTCGAGCGCGACGCGCACCTGGCCTTGGGCGTCGATGCGCTCGTCCACCTCGAGGCGGTGGCGCCGCGGCACCAGCACCGGCGGCTTGCCCACCGCATAATCGAACAGGTGGGGCCGCGTCTGGCGGCCGATCTCCAGGATGTCCCGAAAGCCGCGCGTGGTGATCAGCCCCACGGGCGCGCCCTTGCGCTCGATGATCAGATTGGTGGCCACCGTCGTGCCATGGCCTACATGCGAGATGTCGGCCGCGGCAATGCGGTGCTGGGACAGCAGGTCGGAAATGCCGCGTTCTATGGCTTCCGAGGGGTCGTGCGGTGTCGAGGGCACCTTGTGGAATTTCACCTCGCCGAGGGTCTCGTCGATGATGGTGAAGTCGGTGAAGGTGCCTCCGACATCTATGCCTATGCGGTACATGGAATCTGTCTCCTTGGGGAAATGCTGCGCCCGGTGCGGGCTTGTTATTCGGGCTGGACGCCGGCCGCGGCCGTGACCTTGTGCCACTTGGCGGTCTCTTCGCGGATCAACCTGGCGAACTCCGCGGGGCTGATGCCTGAAGGCATCGCTCCCTGGGCGATCAGGTAATCGCTCATCTTCTTGCTCTGCACCACGGCAATGATTTCGCGGCTGAGCTTCTCGGCCAGGGCCGGCGCCATCTTCGGCGGCGCGAACAGGCCGAACCAGACCATGGCCTCGAAGCCCGGGTAGCCGGACTCGGCCACGGTGGGCACCTCGGGCAGCAGCGGCGAGCGCGTGGCCGACGTCACGGCCAGCGGGCGCAGCTTGCCGCTCTTGATGTAGGGCAGCGAGGTCATGACCACATCCGCCATGGTCGTCACATGGCCGGCCACGGTGTCGGTGAGCGCCGGACCCGAGCCCTTGTAGGGCACATGCACGGCCTTGAGACCGGTGCTGGTCTTGAGCAGCTCCATCGCCAGATGATTGGACGTGCCATTGCCGTTGGAGGCAAAGGAGAAGTTCGCCTCGGGCTTGCGCGAGGCCGCGACGAATTCCTTGAGATTGGCCACCGGCAGATCGGCGCGCACCACCACCACATTCGGGATCGTGGCCAGCACGGTCAGCGGCGTGAAGTCCCTGGACGGGTCATAGGCCAGGCGCGGATAGATGCTGGGCGCCACGGCATGCGTGCTCACCGTGCCCAGCAGCAGCGTGTTGCCGTCGGGCGGCTGGCGCGCCACCCATTCGCTGCCAATCGTGCCGCCCGCGCCGGGCCGGTTGTCGACGATGACCGTGGCCTTGATGCGCTCGCCCAGGTCCTGTGCGATCTGCCGCGCCACCAGGTCGGTCGAGCCGCCCGGCACGAAGGGCACGATCAGCTTGATGACCTTGCCATGGGGCCAGTCGGTCTGTGCCTGGGCGGCACCTCCGGCAAGGCCGAGGCACATGAGGCTCAAAAGGAGACGCCGGGAAAAACGCATGGAAACTCCTGTGGGATGACGAGTTCTGGAGGGCTGCGTTCGATGGTAGGTACGCAGCTTGCATACCGCGAGCGAGTTATATTTATGACAGCATCATTACGGTTTATGCACTACCCGGAGCTTTTCCCATGCGCCCTGGCGATCTCAACCTGCTGCTGCACTTCGATGCGCTGATGAGCTGCCGCAGCGTCTCGCGCGCCGCCGAGCAGCTGGAGATCAGCCAGCCGGCAATGAGCGCCGCGCTCAGCCGCCTGCGCCGGCTGTTCAACGATCCGGTGCTAGAGCGCGTGGGCGGTGTCTGGCAGCCCACGCACAAGGCGCAGGACCTGCATGCGTCCTTTCGCCCCATGCTCGACATGTGGCGCCAGGTGGCCTTGCCGCGCCTGAGCTTCGACCCCAGGACCAGCCTGCGCAGCATCAGCATGTTCACCACCGACTATGTGCAGTTCGCGGTGCTGGGCCGCGTGATGGGCCGCCTGGCCAAGGAGGCGCCGGGGCTGGAGTTGCGCGTGGTCGCGGCCCAGCCGCAGCTGGGCCTGGACATGCTGGAAAGCAACCAGGTGGAGCTGGTCGCGGGCTACTACCCCAAGCCCGGCGCCAATCTGCGCACGCGCTTTCTGTTCGAGGAAAAAGTCGTGTGCCTGGTGCGCGCCAGCCATCCCTGCCTGCAGCGCCCCTGGAACCTCGATGCCTACCTCGGCTATGGCCATGTGAACCTGGCCGCGCACACGCGCTATTTCAGCGAACGCATAGACCAGGCGCTGCTGGCGCAGAACCGCACACGGCGCGTCGCGCTGACCCTGTCGAGCTATCTGGCCTGCCCTTTCGTGGTCGGCAATTCAGACCTGGTGGCCACGGTGCCGGCCAGCGTCGCGAGCGCGCTGGGCAAGCAGGCCGGCACCGTGACGCTCGAAGTGCCGCTGCCGCTGCCCATGCTGACGGTGTCACTCTACTGGCATGAGCGCCACCACCGCGATCCCGCGCATGCCTGGGTGCGGCAGTTCATAGGCGCGATGTTCAACTAGGGCGGCGCTACGCGCTGGCTGCGCAGCCGCTCGGCGCGCTCGGCATGGGCGCGCGCCTGGCCCTCGCGCTGCTGGCTGCGGTACAGCGTGGCCAGGTTGTCGAGCAGCGGCAGCAGGCGCGGCGACTGCATGCCCGCCGCCTGCTCGGTCAGCGCCAGCGCGCGCGCAAAGCGCGCTTCGGCCGACGCCAGACGGCGCTGGCGGTAGTCCTGGCCGGCGAGAAAGTTCAGCACCTGGGCCTGGCCCAGCAAGGCCTCGCTGCCATCGCCATGGGTTTCGTAGATGGCCAGCGCGCGGGCATACAGCGTCCGGGCCGTCACGCCATTTCCCTGGGCTTCATGCAAGTGGGCCAGATTGGCGGTAATGCGCGCGGTTTCCAGGCTGTCGGCATCGCGCTGCACGACGATGGCCAGCGCGCGTTCCAGGGTTGCGCTTGCCGCCGCGTATTCGCGGCGCTGCAAGTGCCACAGGCCCAGTTCGTTGAGATGGCCGGCCAGGGCTGCGGATTGCGGCGCGACAGTCTCCAGCAGGTCGGCGGCGCGCCCATGCAGACGCGCGGCGGCGTCGTGATCGCCCTCCCGGGCCAGCATGGCGGCCAGCGCCGACAGCGTGCGCAGCCAGGCCTGGCCATCGCTGGACACGTCCTGCTCACGCAGTGCCAGCGCCTGTTCGAGCGCGGCACGCGCAGCCGGCCCGCCATCGAGCTGCGCCTGGCGCTCCAGCGCCTCGGCTTTGAGCGCCGGACCCAGAGGCAGGCGGTCTTCGAGCAGGCGCTGGTTGTAGCGCGCCGCGGGCGCCGTTTCGCCGCGCTGCGCATGCGCACGCGCCAGTGCCGACCACACCTGGGCACGCACCGGCGCCTCGGCGGCCAGGCCTTCGGCGATCGCGGCGCTGCGCTGCCAGGCGGCCAGCGCGGCTTCGCCGTCACCCACGGCCTCAAGGGCATTGCCAAGATTGAGCGCCAAAGCGGCCGTGGCGGCGGGGTCAGCCGCCGCTTCGCCGACGGCCAGCGCCTCATTGAGCAAAGCCACGGCCTCGCCGGCCTGGCCCTGGCGCTGGCGCACCAGCGCCAGCAGGTTGAGGCTGCTGGCGACAAACGACTGGTTGCCGCCCTGCCCGGCCCGCGCCTGGCGCAAGGCCTCGCGCGCGGCCGGCTCGGCCGCTGCCAGATCGCCGGCGGCATAGGCTTGCTGCGCCTGGTCGTGCGCCCTCTGCCAGGATTGCATGGCGCTGCCTTGCGCATGCACCGCGGGGGTGGCCAGCAGCAGCGACAGCGCGAGGGTGGTGAGTAAGGCCAGGATGGGGTTCACAGCGGGTCGCAAAGCAATGGGTGGCAGCCGGATTCAAAAAGTCTTGCTGAAGCCCAGCGTCAGGCGGTTCTTCGCATAGTTGTAGGCATGCGGGATGGAGCTGCGGTTGTTGCGGTATTCGTACGTCATGGTCGGCGTAAGCCCCTGCCAGGCATGGCCGGGCAGCGCCACATTCAGATAGAGGCTGGCCTCGTGGTCGCGCTGGCGCTTGCCGAACACCGCGTTGGCGGCCTTGGCCTGGCGCTCGCGCCAGCCATAGGCGGCATTGACCGTCACCTGGCCCGCAAAGTTCTTGAAAATGCCAAGCCGGGCGGCGCGTTCCCGGTAGAAGAAGATCTGCTGATGCGCCGCGCTTTCACGCCAGCTGAGGCTGGCATAGCCCTGCAAGCCCGGGGCAATGAAATGGCTGCCAAACAGCGACGCGCTCTTGTAATCGCCTTGCAGATTCGCCGCGAACAGCGGTGAAAATCGACGCTGCTTGTATTCATAGCTGGCTTCGAGCTGCGTGCGCTGCGTCAACTGGTGCATATAACCCAGGCGCGCGCCAAACGCATGGTAGATCTTGCGGCTGCCTTCTGCATTGAATTCATACAGCGGCAGGAATTGCAACTGGTCTTTCGCCGAGGAAAACTGATAACCCAGATAATTGGTCGACACCCGATTTTCATAATCCTTCTCATGGCGGTATTGGTTGCCGTAATTGATGCTGCGCAACAAGACGCCATGGTTTCCCGCCAAGGGCCAGAGTTTGCTGAGCACGGCCTCGAAATATATTCCGGTATCGGCTTTTTTCTCGCCGGGTGTGTTTTGCAGGCAGGTGCCGTAGAAAACCAGCGCGCAGGCATCGACAAAGGTCGACATGCCGTTGACGTTGTCCTCGCGCACGGCGGCCAGCGTCAGCGACAGCTGCGGCCGCTCGCGCTGGGCAATGGCCGTGCGGTAGCCGTCGACATGCCGCAGCACCTCGGGCGGCAGCTGCTGGCCGCTTAGCTGCGCGAAGGCCTGGTGCGCGTCGCGCAGGCGGTTGTCGGCATAGAGCATGCGCGCCAGATCGAGCTCGGCGCGCGTGAATTGCGGGCTGGCCTGCATCACCTCGCGATACTTGGCGATGGCTGCCGCGGTGTCGCCGCCGGCCGCAAGCCGGCTGGCGTCGACGAACGTCGCCAGCGACGGGTCGTACTGCGGCAATTGCCGGTATTGGCGCAGCAGCCGCTCGGCGCCAAACCAGTCCTGGCGATTGACCGCCTGCAGGATCGCCCCAAACAGCTGCTGGGCGCGCACCTGCGGCGTCTGCGTGAGCGCGGCAAAGGCGGAGTCATGCAGGGCGCGCTGCGCCTCCTCGGCCAGCGGCGCGGGTGCGGCGCGCTCGCGCGCCTGCTGCTGCGTGCCCTGCCACAGCCGGTCGGCAGTGTCCTGCTGCGCCTTGGCGTTGCTGGCCATCAGGCAAAGAATGGCGGCGGCCAGCGTCTGCAGGCGCCAGCCCTGGAAAGATGGAATCATGGAAGCGGATGCGCGGGGAGACCGGAGAGAACCTGCCCCGGAACGGCTTCCAGGGCAGGGATTTCAAGCTATCGGACGGGACCGGCTCAGTTGCGGATGCCGCCAAAGGCCGCGACATAGCCCGCGCCGGTGGCCGTGCCCGCGACCGCGCTGGTGGTGCCGGCGCCATAGAACTCGCCCCGGGCGGAGCCGGTCACGGAGGCGCTGTTGTAGTAGGAGCTGCCGCTGAAGGTGCCGGTTGCTGCAGCGACGGCGGTCTGGATGCCCAGCGTCGCACCCGTTGTCGCGCTGACCAGGTTGGCAGCGCCGCCGGCCGTGGTCGCGGTGTTCAGCGTGCCGGCCGTGTCATAGCGCAGATTGCCGGTCAGGACATCCGTGCCGCTGGTTCCCGACACAAAGGCCACGGTGGCGTAGTTGGTGTTCGAAGTCGGCACGGCATAAGCCGTGCGGTCGCCGACATAGAACGCCGCTTGCGCGCCGCTTGCGGGCTCGTTGGCCAGGCCGAAATAGACTTCACGCGAAACTCCGGACGATGCCACCGAAGGAATGCGGAACCAGTTGAAGTTGGTCGACACCGAGCCGCCCCCGTCGACATGCTGGTAGCCGTCGAGCTTGTGCTTGCTGAACGTCGCGCCCGAAACCGACTGGCTGCCATTGCCAGTGAAGAGCGCGATGCCGCCCAGATCGATGATATTGCCCGCCCCGTCAACGCCGACGCCAGGCTTGCCAGCCGAATGCGGACCGCCCACCACCGTGGAGGCGCCGACATAGACCACGCCCGTGTTGGTCGAATAGCCAGCGACCTGAGCCTGTGCGGCAAAAGCGGACAACACGGCGGCAGCGATCAAAATCTTTTTCATTTCAAATAACTCCTGAAGAAAATGCGTGCAGAGGCACACGGGTGGTTTAAATGCAATCTTCTGGCTGAAAAACCATCAAGAAAGCATTTTCATGTTGCGGCTGATTCTCATTCAATGCAAGCAATAAAAATAAACCGCAAAAAACTCATTGATATTCAACAACGAAATACAAGAAGACGAGCACCCACCGCCCCTGCAAGCAGGGGATAAACGCCTACCAATACCTTCAGCATGAATTCAATTCAAATATCCAGAAACCGAAAACTCCCCATTTCCTGAATATTCATAGGTCCAGATATGAATGCATTTTCCCCTTGCGCCTGCGCGGCCGAATTCATTGGCACTGGCGCGCAGGCGGGGCATGGATTACTTGGGACCGATATAGAACGTGAAGTCGTCTCTTTCGGCGACACGGAACGACCAGGTAAAGCCATAGGAGGCCAGCAGTGCCTTCTGGCGCGCAGCCTCGTTGTCAAACGCCGCCCTTGCCTCGGTGCTGTTGGAGCTCTCCGCTGCGAGCGCCAGATAGCGCTCGGCAAGTGCGGCTTCATCGACGATGCGCGGCCGCTCGAGCTCCAACACCACGGACTCGCCCTTGCGTATGACCTGGCCGTTGACCAGCCCCTTGAAGCGGGGCTGATAGCCAGCCATGGCAGCGCTCGTCTGCAGCCCGGTGATGGTGTAGTCGCGGTCGAATGCCGTCAGGCGATACCAGACGCGGCTGTTGAAATTGAACTGGGTGCCCGTCATGACGACCGCGTCATACTGCACAAACGGGAAGTATTGCTGGAAGGACAGCGAATCCTGATCTGCTTCGGGATTGGTGCTTTCCAGCAGCAGCGACGGGAATTCCGCGCGTTCCACAAAGCGCACGCTGGCACGCCGGGCGTCGGCGGTGGCCACGCCATCGCTGACCAGAGCCTCGATTTCATAGTCGCCGGCCGCGGTAACGGCCCCCATGGCTGCGCCCGTGACAAGCGCGGTATTGACGATGCGATTGGCAACGCTGGTCAGCGCGGCAGTTCCTGCAGGCTGCCTGGTGGCAGCGACCTGGAAGTAGAGCGGCGTGTCTTGGTCCGGGTCGAATGCCTGCAGCGTGAAGTTCATGAACCCGCGGTTGTCTTTCATGATCACAGGCTGATCGGCCGCAGGTTCGAACGGCAGGTCGCCATACAGCGACAGCTTGGCAATCACCGGCGGATTGTTCTGCGCCTTGGCAAACACGCTGCCATGGGCGGCAGCCGACCATATCGAGCTCAACAGACCGCCCGAGTCGCGCAGCTGCAGACGCGCGGTGTAGAGGCCGGGCTGGTCGGCCACCACATGGGGCTTGGCGCTGGCCGCGTTCTGCAGCACGGCATTGCTGCCATCGGGGCGGTCGATCAAGGTCCACCGATATTCCAGACGGTCGCCATTGGCATCCGTGCTGCCGCTGCCGTCGAACTCCATGGTCTCGCCCCGCAGCACCTTGGCCGAGGCGACCGCCACGCGGCCGACCGGCGGCAGGTTGGCACCGGTCTTGATGACGAACCTGCGCGTGGCCACGGCGCTGTCGGCCTGGCCGTCGTTGACCACCAGTTCGGCTTGATAGCTGCCCGCAGGAAGGCCGCGGCCCAGGTTCAGCGCGGAACCGCTGGCAGTCTCCCGGATGGCGGGCGTGGCGGTGTTCCACCAGGTCCAGCGATAGGTCAGTGTGTCGCCATCGATGTCATAGGAGCTACTGCCGCCCGGAGTGGCCCAGGCGCCGGTTTCGTATTCGATGGCGTCGACGTCCTGGTAAATCGCCGAACCGATGCGCGCCACGGGCGCGGTATTGGCCGCGCCTTCGGGCTTGGCCACCTGGATGGTCGAGCGCTGCGTGGTGGAGACACTGCCGTCGTAGATCGTCAGATCGACCACATAGCTGCCGCCGGAGTCGGGCACGAACGAGGCACGCGCGCTGTTGGCATTGCTGATGGTGGCGCTGGAGCCGTAGGGAATCGCATTGGCGAGGTCCCGGGCAAAGTTCCAGCGGTAATGCAAGGGCGTGCCGTCAGGATCCTGGCTCGTGCTGGCATCGAGCACCACCGCCTGGCCACGCACGGCCGTGGCCGGAACGCTCAGGCCAATTACCGGCGCGCTGTTCGTGGTGCTGACCGTGATGGTGGCTTCGGCCGCGGCACTGAGCTTGGCGCCATGGCCCACGACCAGCGTCGCGCGGTAGATGCCGATCTTGTCCGCGGTGAAGTTGGCCTTGGCGCTGGTGCTGCTGCGCAGCGCCGTGGCCACGCCCGCGGGCTGCTCGATCAGCCGCCACTGGTAGCTCAGGCCCGCGGCGTCGGCGCCCGTGGGCGCCAGGCTGGCACTGCCGTCGAGCGTGACGCTGCTGCCCAGCAGCACGCCCTGGGACGCGGGCGTGATCAAGGCCAGCGGGTCGGGATTGGTCGCGGCCACCGTCACGCGCGCCGCCGCGCTGCTGGTGCGCGCGTCCTTCACGACCAGCGCGGCAACATAGTTGCCGGGCCGGTCCGGCACGAACGTGGGCTTGGCCGTCGTGGGATTGGCGAGCGCCGCGGCGCTGCCGTCGGGGCGCGCGGCCAGGGTCCACTCGTAGCCCAGGCTGCCGCCGTTGGGCGTGCTGCTTGCGCTGCCGTCGAGCGTGACGGTGCTGCCGATGGCCACGCTGGCCTGGTCGGCCCTGGCCACGGCCGTGGGAGGGGTCGCGGTGGAACCGCCGCCGCCATCACCGCCGCCGCCGCAGGCGGCAAGCAGCAAGGTGGCGGCGCCCGCCAGCCCTGCAAGCAGGTTGCGCAAGGAGTGTTTCATGGTTCCGGAATCCTTTTCAATGAAGGGCTGCCTGCAGGCGGCATGCGAAGTGATGGATGAAATCGGTGGCGCTGCCGCGCGCCCGCAGGCGCTGGCAGTGCGGCTCAGAACTGCACGCTGACGCCCAGCCGCGCCGTGCGCCCGGGTGCGGGAATCAGGCCCAGGCCCAGCGCGTCGAGGTAGTAGCGGTCGGTGAAGTTGTCGAGGTTGAAGTCGACGCTCACGCGCTGGTTGACGCGGTAGCTGGCAAAGAAGTCGAAGACCTTGTAGCGGTGCCAGGGCACGACCTGCAGGAAGCTGCGGCCGGTGTCGTCGTTGTATTCGGGCGAAGGCGTGCGCTGGCCCATGAAGACGCCACGCACGCCCAGCACCAGCTTGCGCTCCAGCAGGCGCGCGCCCAGCGTGAGATTGCCGTGCCAGCGCGGCGGCACCATGTTGTTGATGTAGCTGCCGGCGATGCCGTAGTCGTTGCAGTTGGCGACGCGGTAACTGCCCTCATGGCAGATCTCGATCTGGTGGTACTTGGTGACGCCGAACTCGGTGAACACCGGGCCCAGGTCATAGGCACCCGACAGCTCCAAGCCCTGGAACAGCGCGCCCTGGATGTTGCGCATCACCAGCGCATTGGCCAGCGCGCTCTCGCTGCCGCCGGTCTCCCAGAGGTTGGCGGTGGTGCGCGTCAGATAGTCCTTGGTGTAGTTGCGGAAGTAGGCGAACTTGAGCCGCAGCTTGTCGTTGCCGTGCAGCACGCCGTCGCGCAGGAAGTTGATGCCCAGTTCCTTGTTCCGGGTGTGCTCGGGGCGCAGGGTGACCTCGGGCTGGGCCTGCACGGAAAATCCCGTGGTGCTCTCGAACAGGCTGGGCATGCGGTAGGCCTCGGCATAGCGGCCGTAGAACTGCAGGCCGCGGTGGCCCGGCTCCCAGCTCAGGCTGACCACGGGCGCGGTGCCGCTCTGGCGGTTGTCGTTGGGCAGCGGATCGCAGGCGCTGGCGCTGGCGCTGTGCGTGCACCAGGGACTGGTCGGGTCGGTCAGCACGATGTCGCGCGAGTCGCGCGAGCTGAAGCGGGTATGGCGCAGGCCGGCGTCGAACACCACCGTGGATACGGGCTTGTATTGCCAGGCCGCAAACAGGCTGGTTTCGTCGCGGCTGCCGTTGTGCCCGGACAGTTCGTGATAAGTCTCGGCCAGCGAGACCGAGCCGACTTTCTCGGCTTGCAGCGCCAGGCCGTAGCGCAGCTCGCTCGTGCCCCAGCCTTCGGCATGGCGCAGCGTCGATGTGTTCTCCAGGCTCAGGCCCCAGCGGCGGTAGCTTTCGCGCTCGTTGTTGAAGCGATCGACTTCGGTGTCGCTGGGACTGTTGTTGGTGGCGCGGGTGCGCGTGTGCCACAGATTGGCGCGCAGATCGACCAGCGGCTGGGCTTCGGGATTCCAGCGGTAGCGGCTGCTGTAGGTGTCAACGGTGACCAGGCTGTCGCGCGGCTGCGCGACCGGCGCGAAGTTGCCGAAACGCGTGATCTGCGAGGGCATGATCTCGCTGTAGGCGCTGCTGTAGCGCAGGTAGCTCAGCTCCAGCTCCTGCTCTCCCGGCAGCCAGGTCGTGGCCTTGAGCAGGCCGGTCTTGCTCTGGAAGTTGGTGCCGGGAATGCGTTCGCCGGCCTGGAACACCGAGGCCCCCTGGATCGACGGCATGACTTCGGTGTAGAACGGCCGGCGCCGCTGCTCGGAAATGTCGACCCAGGCGCTGGGGCCGTGCGTGCCGGCGTAATAGTTGCCCTGGCGGCGCTGCGCGTAAGCCGCCACGAGATCGAATTTTTCCCAGCGCCGCGCCGCGGCAATGCTGCCAGCCCAGCTCCTGGCGTCCAGCGTATCGGGGCGATCAAGCCCCTGCGGATAGCCCCATTCGCTGGGCAGCGCGGGCGTGCAGGCACTCGCGCTGGCGCAGTTGGTACGGTAGACCGGCGCGGCGCCGAAGAAGTTGCCGGTGAACAGGCCCGCGGGCGTGCCCGGCTCCATGGGATTGCCGGTGTTGTTGCCCAGGGCCTGGCCGCGCAGGCGCAGGCCCGTGGTCTGGCCCGGGCGCACGATATCGTCGGCATTGAGCGTGCGCATGTTGACCAGCCCGCCGGTCGCGCCCGTGCCCTGGGCCGACATGGTCGGACCCTTCTCGATCTGGATGCCGCCTATCAGGTCGGGGTCGATGTAGCTGCGCGAGGCCACGCCAGAGTAGCCGCGGTAGACCGTGCTCTCCTGGCGCGCGCCATCGACCAGGATGGGCACGCGGCCCTGGCCCTGCATGCCGCGGATGTTGACGTCGAGGCCGCCGCTGTTGCGGTTCTCGCCGATCAGCACGCCGGTCGTGCCCTTGAAGATGTCGCCGACCGAGCTGCCGCGCGAACGCTCTATGTCCTCGCGCGAAAGATAGCTCGACGAGCCGGCGCTGCGAAACGCGCGGTCCTTGAGCTCCTCTTCGGGCTGCTCGGCACGCACTTCCACGGTGGCCAGATCGATCTCCCGGCCGGCCGCGCTGGCCGTCGTCGCGGCGCCGGCCGGGATGCTGTCAAGCACAAAGCCCGAAGCGGTGGCGCGCGCGACCAGTCCGGTGCCAGCCAGCAGACGGTTCAAGCCGACCTGCGGCGAGTGGTTGCCGCGCAGGCCGGCCGAGGTCTTGCCCTGCACCTGCTCGGGCGGGAAGGACAGCGCGAGCCCGGACTGGCGCGCAAAGCGGTTGAGCACCTCGCCCAGGGCGCCGGGCGCCACGTCGTAGCTGCGCACCTCGCCCGCCGCCACGGGGCTGGTCTGGGCATGGGCCGCGGGCCACGGGGCCGACAGCAGGCCGGCCACGGCGATGGCAAAGGCGCTGGTCAACAGGGTGCGGGGAAACGCGAAGGAGGGTATCGGCATGGCGGCGTTGTGTGGCTATACCCCGTCTGCCGGACAAGTCCGCAAAACCCGACAAGAATTTTTCAGCGCGGTCCCAGGCCTGGACGCCGGCGCCGCACCTGGGTCCAGTAGCGGGTGCGTGCCACGGTCTCAATGGGCAGGCTGTGCGCCAGCAGGTCCAGCACGCGCGTGGTGTCGGCCAGGGGATAGGTGCCGGAGATGCGCAGCTCGGCCACCTCGTCGTCCCAGGCCAGATGGCCGGGGCGGTAGCGCGCGACTTCGGCCAGGAAATCGGCCAGCCGCATGTCCTCGACCACCAGCAGGCCGTCGGTCCAGCCATGGATATCCATGCGGGGCGCTTTATCCGCCAGCAGCTGCGAACGGGTCATCAGCCAGTGCTGGCCCGCTTCGGCAACGCGGGGGCTGGCATCCGCTGCCGGCAGCATGCGCACCGCGCCCTGCTCCACGCCCAGCCGGCTTGCGGGCGGCAGATGGTTGGGCAGCAGCCGCACGGAAAAGCGCGTGCCCAAGGCTTCGAGCATGCCCTGGGCGGTCTGCACGCGCAGCGGCCGGCGCGCCGGGCTGGCGGCGTCGGCGCCGCTGCTGACAAAGATCTCGCCGCGGTCGAGCAACACCAGGCGCTGCGTCGCATCGAAGCGCACGCGCACGGCGCTGTCGGTGTTGAGCCAAAGCCGGGTGCCGTCGGGCAGCACGATGTCGCGGCGCTCGCCGGTGGCCGTGGCGTAATCCGCGCCCAGGCGCTGCCAGGGCAGCGCGCGCTGCGCCAGCCAGGTGCCGGGCGCAACGACCAGTGCCAGCGCGGCCAGCCGCCCCAGGGTGCGGCGGCGGCCACCGAGCGCGGCCGTGCGCTGCAGCGCATGCATGGCCGGCGCCGCGGCGCTGTCCGGCAGGCGGGTAAAGCTTTGGCGCATCAGCGCATAGGTGTGGGCCACCGCCTGCCAGGCATGTTCATGCGCCGGGTGGGCGCGGCGCCACTGCTCGCAGGCGCGCTGCAGGCGCGCGTTGGCGGGCTGGGCCTGCAGGCGCACCAGCCAGGCAATCGCCTGGCGCTCCAGTGCTTCGAGGTCCGCGCAGGGCGGCGTTGGCGCGGTCATCACGCTGCGCTGCGCACCGCGGCCACCTCGCCGCGCAGGATGCGATGGCAGCGGTACAGCGCATCGGTCATCCAGCGCTCTATGGTGCGCACCGACACGCCCATGTGCTGCGCGATCTCGGCATGGGTCCGGCCTTCGATCTGCGCCAGCAGGAAAGCCGTGCGCACATTTGGCTTGAGGGCTTCGAGCAGGCGCGCGATCTGCTCCAGGGTTTCCAGAATGATGGCGCGCTCCTCCACCGAGGGCACGACCGCTTCGGGCCGCGCGGCCAGCGCTTCGAAGTAGGCCTGCTCCAGCGTCTGGCGGCGCCAGTGGTCGATCATCAGCCCATTCGCAATGGCGCGCAGATAGGCCAGCGGCTCGCGCATTTCGCCCACCGGCAACGCTGCGCCCTGGGAACGCACCAGCAGGCGCATAAAGGTGTCATGCGCCAGATCGGCGGCGTGGCTGGCGTTGTTCAACTTGCGCTGTATCCAGTCCCTCAACCCGGCATGGTGCCGCTGGTAAAGCCATTCGATGGTGTCGGCAGTCGGAGTCTGGACGGTCATGGCAGGCGGCGGAGGGAAGAAATGGAAGTAAATCTTAATGCAAATGATTTTCAGTATCAATAACAATCAATGAAAGGATTTCGTCCGGATCTTTGCGCTGGCGCGGGCCAATGCAGTGGCGTGCAGCAAGCCCCCGGCGCAGACACCGGACCGGCCGACAAGGGGCGATTTTCAAATATCGAAGCATGAAAAACTTCGTTGGGCAAACCCGCCCCCCTGCCTAGCATGGATGGGCCAGCGCTGCGCCACCCTTCCCTGGTGAAACGCAGCGACTCCCTCATCAGCCGCCAGAGTTTCCATGCCCCCCATACAAGCTGCCCCCTCCTCCCAAGCCGTCCCCACTGCCCTTGATGCGCGCGTGCGCGTTGCCGTCGATGTGGGCGGAACCTTCACCGATGTCGTGCTGTTGCACGGCGCCATCAAGCACACCGTCAAGGTGCTGACCACCCCGCAGGCGCCCGAGCTGGCCGTGCTGTCGGGCGTCGAGGAAATCCTGCGCCTTGCAGGCCTGGACTGGCCGCAGGTCGAGCTGCTGATACTGGGCACGACGCTGGCCACCAATGCGCTGATCGAGCGCAAGGGCGCGAAGACCGCGCTGATCACCACGCACGGTTTCCGCGACCTGGTGGAGATCGGCCTCGAAGACCGTTTTGCGCAATACGACGTGTTCCTGGAAAAACCCGCGCCGCTGGTGCCGCGCCACTGGCGCCATGGCGTCGTGGAACGCGTGAATGCCGCGGGCCAGGCGCTGACCGCGCTCGATGAAGCCCAGGTCGAGGCGCTGGCAAGGCAACTCGTGGCCGATGGCATTGAAAGCGTGGCCGTATGCTTTCTCCACGGCTACGCCAACCCGCTGCATGAGCGCCGCGTGCGCGCCCTGCTGGCCCAGCATGCGCCTGGCCTGTGGGTGTCGCTGGCTTCGGATGTGTGCCCCGAAATCCGCGAATACGAGCGCCTGTCCACGGTCTCGGCCAACGCCTATGTGCAGCCGCTGGTGGCCGGCTATCTGCGCCGGCTGCAACAGGGCCTGCAGGCACGCGGCCTGCATTCCGAGCCTTTTCTGATGACTTCGGGCGGGGCGCTGACCACGCTGCAAAGCGGCATCGACGAGCCGGTGCGGCTGGTCGAGTCCGGCCCGGCGGGCGGCGCGGTGCTCGCGCGCCAGGTGGCCGAGCAGATCGGCGCTTCGCGCGCGTTGTCGTTCGACATGGGCGGCACCACGGCCAAGATCTGCTTCATTGACGATTACCAGCCGCAGATCAGCCGCAGCTTCGAGTTCGGCCGCGTGCACCGCCATCTCAAGGGTTCGGGCCTGCCGATTCGCATCCCGGTGATCGAGATGGTCGAGATCGGCGCGGGCGGCGGCTCGATTGCGCGCGTCAACCACCTGGGCGTGGTGCAGGTCGGCCCCGACAGCGCGGGTTCCAGCCCCGGCCCCGCGGCCTACGGCCTGGGCGGCGAGCAGGCCACGGTGACGGACGCGCATGCGGCGCTGGGCCATGTCGATCCGGCGCGCTTTGCCGTCGGCAAGGTGCAGCTCGATCCGGCACTGGCGCGTGCCGCGCTGGAGCGGGGCCTGGGCGCGCAAACCGGCCTGGAGCCCGAAGCCGCGGCCCAGGCCGTGGTCGACATCGTCACCGAGAACATGGCCAATGCCGCGCGCGTGCATGCGTCGGAACTGGGCAAGGCCGCCGACGAAAGCACGCTGATCGCGTTTGGCGGCGCCGCCCCGCTGCATGCGGCGCTGCTGGCGCGCAAGCTGGGCATCGCGCGCCTGGTGGTGCCCAACTCGGCCGGCGTGGGCTCGGCGCTGGGCTTCCTGTGGGCGCCCGTGGCCTACCAGACGGTGCGCAGCCTGCACCAGCGCCTGGACCGCATCGACCACACGGCCGTCGAGCGCCTGCTGGGCGAGCTCACCGAGACCGCCGATGCCGTGGTGCTGCGCGCCGCCCCCGGCGAAGTGCTGGTGCGCCAGCGCCAGGTGTTCATGCGCTATGCAGGCCAGGGCCATGAAATTCCCGTGGCCCTGCCCGATGGCCCGTTCGATGCCGCGGCCAGCGCCCTGCTGCACCAGCGCTTCGAGCAGCGCTACGCCGAACTCTATGGCCGCAGCCTGCCGCATATCGCCGCCGAGGCCGTGAGCTGGTCAGTGGCGGTGCAGGCCGGCGAACATGCGGCGCCCGCGCCCGACCATATTCCCGCCGACCAGGCCCGCGCGGTCCCGACGCAATCCCGCGAGGTCTATGACGCCGAGCGCGGCGCCTGGCACAACGTGCCGGTCTACGAGCGCCATCTGCTCAAGCCCGGCCAGTGGCTGGCCGGCCCGGCCCTGGTGGTCGAAGACGAAACCACCACCCATGTGATTGCCGGCTTCGAAGTGCGGCTGAGCCAGCTGGGCGCGCTGATCCTCGACGACACGCAGCAGCTGGCGCAGCTGGAAGCGGCCGAAGCCGAACTGGTGGTGGCCGCATGAGCGCCGCACCGCAACGCCAGGCCTCACGCCAGAACATACGCCAGCAGCTGATCTGGAGCCGCCTGCTGGCTGTGGTCGAGGAGCAGGCCCAGGCGCTGATACGCACCGCCTTCGGCACCTCCACGCGCGAGGCCGGCGACCTGTCGGCCGGCGTGTTCCTGCCCGACGGCCGCATGATTGCCCAGGCCGTCACCGGCACGCCGGGCCATGTGAATTCCATGGCCGACTCGGTGCTGCATTTCCTGCGCGCCTACCCCGCCGACACCATGCGCGATGGCGATGTGTTCATCACCAACGACCCGTGGAAGGGCACGGGCCACCTCTATGACGTGGTCATGGTCACGCCGGTGTTCCATCAGGGCAAGATCGTCGCGCTGTTTGCCTCGACCGTGCATGTGGTCGATATCGGCGGCCTGGGCGCCGGGCCCGATGGCCTGGAGATCTTCCACGAAGGCCTGTTCCTGCCCCTGCTGCACTTCGTGCGCGCCGGCGTGCTTGAAGAGTCCATCCTGGCCATCGTGCGCGCCAACGTGCGCGAGCCGGAACAGGTCGAGGGCGACCTGCATGCGCTGGTGGCCTGCAATGCCGTGGGCGCGCGCCGGCTGCAGCAGCTGCTGCGCGAGTTCGCGCTCGATGACCTGCAGGCCCAGGGCGACTACATCGTGGAGCGCTCGGCGCGCGCGATGCGCGAAGCCTTGCGCGAATGGCCCAAGGGCACCTGGCACAACCAGATGACCGTGGACGGCTACGACACGCCCCTGGAGCTGCAGGCGGCCGTGACCATCGATGACGACGGCGTGCGCGTCGACTTCAGCGGCACCTCGGGCACGGTGGCGCGCGGCATCAACGTGCCCAAGGCCTATACCGATGCCTACACCTCGTTTGGCATTCGCTGCCTGATAGGCTCCGACGTGCCCAACAACTCGGGCTCGCTGGCCGCCATCCAGGTGACCGCGCCCGAAGGCTCCATCGTCAATGCGCTGCCGCCCGCGGCCGTCACCGCGCGCTCGGCCATCGGCCAGATGCTGCCCGACCTGGTGTTCGGCGCGCTGCGCCAGGCCCGCCCCGACCGCGTGCCGGCCGAAGGCGCATCCTCGCTGTGGAACATCCATCTGGTGGGTGGCCGGCCCTTCCCGGGCGGGCCCAACGAAGCGCTGGCAAAAGCACGCCGCTTTTCCATCACCAGCTTCACCACCGGCGGCACGGGCGCGCGCCCGGGCCAGGACGGCCTCTCGGCCACGGCCTATCCCAGCGGCGTGCGCAATGTCTCGCTGGAGATCCTGGAAACGCAGGCGCCGCTGCTGTTCCGGCGCAAGGAATACCGCGCCGATTCGGGCGGCGCGGGCGCGCAGCGCGGTGGCCTGGGCCAGACGATTGCCGTGGAGAACGCCGATGGCGCGCCCATGGTGCTGGCCGCGAGCTGGGACCGCGTGCGCTTCGCGCCGCGCGGCGCACTCGGCGGCGGCGATGGCGCCAAGGGCCGGGCGCGGCTTGAACATGCGGGCACGCTGCTGCGCGGCAAGGGCAGGCAACTCATTCCCGCGGGCGAGGTGCTGATTGTCGAGACACCCGGCGGCGCCGGCCTGGGCGATCCACGCGAACGCGATCCCGCGCGGCTGGCCAAGGACCTGCAGTCGGGTGTGGTCACGCCCGAAGGCGCGGCGCTGTACGCGGCTGCCACGGAGGTGGCGGCATGAGCGCAAAGCAAGTCATACGCCAGCAGCTGGCGTGGAACCGTTTGTTGTCCGTGGTGGAGGAACAGGCACAGACCTTGATACGCACCGCGTTTGGCACGCCCACGCGCGAGGCCGGCGACCTGTCGGCCGGCGTGTTCCTGCCCGACGGCCGCATGGTGGCCCAGGCTGTGACCGGCACGCCCGGCCATGTGAATGCCATGGCCGAATCGGTCAAGCATTTCCTGCAGGCGTTTCCCCTGGCCACCATGCGCGACGGCGATGTGTTCCTGACCAACGACCCGTGGAAGGGCACGGGCCATCTGTTCGACATGACCATGGTCACGCCGGTGTTCCGCCCGGGCCGCGCCGTGGCGCTGTTTGCGGCCACGGTGCATGTGGTGGACATAGGCGGCATAGGTTCGAGCCCCGACGGCCTGGAGATCTACCACGAGGGACTGTTCCTGCCGATATTGCGCTTCATTCGCGAAGGTGCCGTGGACCCGGCCGTGCTGGCCATCATCCACGCCAATGTGCGCGACCCGGCCCAGGTCGAAGGCGACCTGTTTGCGCTGGTTGCCTGCAATGAAGTCGGCAGCCGGCGGCTGCAGACGCTGATGCAGGAGTTCGCGCTTGATGACCTCGACGCGCTGGGCAACTACATCATCGGCCAGTCCGCGCGCGCCATGCGCCATGCGCTGGCCGGCTGGCCGCGGGGCAGCTGGCACAACACCCTGGTGGCCGACGGCTACGGCGCACCGATCACGCTCACGGCCAGCGTCACCATCTCCGACGACGGCATCGACGTGGACTTCAGCGGCACCTCGGGCACGGTGGCGCGCGGCATCAATGTGCCCAAGGCCTATACCGATGCCTACACCTCGTTTGGCGTGCGCTGCCTGGTCGGCGCCGACGTGCCCAACAATGCCGGCTCGCTCGCGCCCATACGCGTCAGCGCGCCCGCAGGCTGCATTCTGAATGCGCTGCACCCGGCCGCAGTCACGGCGCGCCATGTGGTGGGCCAGCTGCTGCCAGACGTGGTGTTTGGCGCGTTGCGCCAGGCCCGGCCCGACCTGGTGCCGGCCGAGGGCGCGTCCTCGCTGTGGAACATCCAGCTGGTGGGCGGCGAAGGCCTGGCCGGCGCCAGCAGCGAAGACAACGCCGCGCTGCGCGCCGGCCCGCGCTTCAACGCCATCAGCTTCTCCACCGGCGGCACGGGCGCGCGCCCGGGCCAGGACGGTTTGTCCGTGACCGCCTATCCCAGCGGCGTGCGCAATGTGTCGCTGGAAATCCTCGAGACCCAGGGCCCACTGGTGTTCGAGCGCAAGGAGTTCCGCACGGATTCTGGCGGCGCCGGGGCGGCGCGCGGCGGGCTGGGCCAGGTGATCGAGGTGCGCCATGCCGACCCTGCGGCCGCGCTGCTGATTGCCGCGGCGTTCGACCGCGTGCACCACCCGGCGCGCGGCGCGCTCGGCGGCCTCGACGGCGCGCCCGGCCGCCTGCATCTGGCCTCGGGCGCCACGCTCCAGCCCAAGGGCCGCCAGGTCGTGCCCGCGGGCGACCGGCTGATCGTCGAGACCCCGGGCGGCGGCGGCCTGGGACTGCCCGCGCAGCGCCCGGCCGCGCGCATTGCCCAGGACCTGCGCCATGGGCTGATATCGCCCGCGGCGGCCGCCGTCTATGCCAACGCCCCCGCCACGCTTTGAATGTCCTGCTGATCCATTTTCTTTCGCGTTCCCGTACAAGCCATGAAACACACGTTCACTTTCCGTTCCCGCTCCCTGCTGGCCGCAGCCCTGCTGTCCGTCGGACTCGCCAGCCATGCCGCGCCGCCCGACCACAGCGGCACGCTCACCCTGCTGCTGCCCACCGAGCCCACGGCCCTGGTCACCGTGAGCAATGTCGCCACGCCCATCCTGAGCGTGAGCGCCAAGGTCACCGAAGGCCTGCTGAAGTACGACTTCGGCGTCAACCCCCAGCCCCAGCTGGCAACCAAATGGGCCATCAGCCCCGATGGCCTGACCTATACCTTCAACCTGCGCCAGGGCGTCAAATGGCATGACGGGCGCGAGTTCACTTCGGCCGACGTAGCCTTCTCCATCGACCTGCTGAAGAAGATCCACCCGCGCGGGCGCAACACCTTTGCCAACGTCAGCGCCATCGAGACGCCCGACAAGCACACGGCCATCATCCGCCTGTCCAAGCCCGCGCCCTATCTGATCCGCGCGCTGGTGGCCTCCGAGACGCCCATCGTGCCCAAGCACCTGTACGAAGGCACGCCGGCCCAGTCCAACCCCGCCAACAATGCGCCCGTGGGCACCGGCCCGTTCAAGTTCAAGGAATGGGTGCGCGGCAGCCATATCGTCTATGAACGCAACGCCGACTACTGGGACAAGCCCAAGCCCTATGTCGACCAGTTGATCGTGCGCTTCGTCGGCGACCCGGCAGCGGCGGCCGTGGCCTTCGAGACCGGCACCGTGGACCTGGGCTACCGCACGCCCGTGCCGCTGGCCGATCTGGAGCGCCTGAAGAAGATTCCCTCGCTGCGCTTCGTGACCAAGGGCAACAGCTATTCGCACAACGTCACGCGCCTGGAGTTCAATCTCGACAACGAATATTTCAAGAACGCCAAGGTGCGCCAGGCCGTGGCCCATGCGCTGGACCGCAATGTGATTGTCAAGGTCGTGAACTACGGCTATGGCAAGGTCAGCTACTCGCCGATCGCGCCGGGCCTCACGGCGTATCACGACCCCGCGCCTTCGCCCTATGCCTACGACCTGAAGAAGGCCAATGCGCTGCTCGATGAAGCCGGCTATCCGCGCAAGGCCGGCGGCGTGCGCTTCTCGCTGCCGCTGGACTTCAACCCGATCAGCGCCGAAGGCACGCGCCTGCCCGACTACATCCGCACCGCGCTGGCGCGCATCGGCATCGCGGTGACGGTGCGCGCCCAGGACCCGAGCGCCTTCATCAAGCGCATCTACACCGACCGCGACTTCGCCTTCACCACCAATGGCGCCAGCAACCTGTTCGACCCGACCGTGGGCGTGCAGCGCCTGTACTGGTCGAAGAACTACATCAAGGGCGTGCCCTTCTCCAACGGCACGAACTACAACAACCCGGTGGTCGACAAGCTGCTCGAAGACGCGGCCGTCGAGAACGATGTGGCCAAGCGCAAGAAGCTGTTCAAGGACTTCCAGGACCAGGTGGGCCGCGATGTGCCTGATCTGAACCTCTACCAGCCCGAGTTCATCACCATTGCCAACCAGCGCGTGCATGACCACTCGCTGACGGCCGATGGCGTCGAATCGAACCTGGCCGATGTCTGGGTCGAACCCAAGAAGTAAGCACCTGCGCCTGGCGCATGCCCATGCACCAGGCGTCTTGTTTAGCCGATCCGCAGCAGGTGGCGCTGAAACAAAGTTGTCACGAATACGAAATACGCCAGAAGTAACATTTGCGTACATCGTTTCTTCCTAGAGTTTCATGCGCGATCTCCCCGTGTATCTCAGCGGCGTCCGCCCCCGCTTTCGCCATCCCAGCGCCGCCGATCTCTGCATCGAGGTGCCGAGCATGACGCCGGACGAGACCAACGAGAAGGTCATGGAGGTCTTCAGCCGGCACAAGGATCTGGTGAGCCTTCCCGTGGTCGAAGGCAACAAGCCCATAGGCCTCATCAACCGCAGCATCTTCCTGTCGCAGATGAGCAAGCAGTTCCGCCACGAGCTGTATGGCAAGAAGAGCTGCATTGCGTTCATGGACAAGGAACCGCTGGTCGTCGATGCCGCGCTGGACATCGACGCGCTGACGCTCAAGACCGTGGAATACGGCGAAAAAGCCCTGACCGACGGCTTCATCATCACGCGTGAAGGCGCATTTGCCGGCACCGGCAACGGCTTGCAGTTGATGCGCGTGGTGGCCGACATGCAGGCCTCGCGCAACCGCCAGATCATGCACAGCATCGAGTACGCCAGCGTGATCCAGCGCTCCACGCTGCGCAGTTCGCTGGAGGCCATGGCGCGCGCCTGCCCGCAGGCGCATCTGGTCTGGGAGCCGCGCGACATCGTGGGCGGCGATTTCTACCAGTTCTGCACCGCCGCGGACGGCTGGTTCGCGAGCGTGGCCGACTGCACCGGCCACGGCGTGCCCGGCGCCTTCATGACCCTGATTGCCTCCACCAGCCTGAACCAGGCCATAGAGCAGAACGGACCCAAGGACCCGGCGAGCCTGCTGGGCCATGTCAACCGCAGCATCAAGCAGATGCTGGGCCAGGTCGATGGCCAGGACGAGACACCAGGCTCCGACGATGGAATGGACGCGGCCTGTTTCTGGTTTGAACCCGCCAGCGGGCGGCTGGTGCTGGCCAGCGCCCGGCTGACGATGTTCGTGCTGCGCCCGGGTGCCGACAGTGTGGAAATGTTCGACGGCCAGCGCAAGGGCGTGGGCTATGTGGACAGCGAATTCGACTACGTCTGGCACAACCAGGAAGTGCTGCTGCCCGCGGGCAGCCTGGTGTTTGTCAGCACCGACGGACTGGTCGACCAGATCGGTGGCCCCCGCGCAATTGCCTTTGGCAAACGCCGGGTGCGCGAACTGCTGCTGGCGCAAAAGGACGACACGCCCGCGGCCATCAATGCCGCGCTGCTGCAGGCACTGCAGCTCTGGCAGGGTGAGCAGCCACGCCGCGACGACCTGACCTTCTTCTGCTTTCGCACCTAAAGAAAGCCCGACACATGCCTTCCCTCATGATTGCCGAGAAATACGGCTCCTTCTTCCAGCTGGCGCGCCAGCACCAGGTCATCTTCTACTACGTGGGCTACTTCTCGCAGCACATCGTGGCCGCCATGGCGGATGCAGTGAAGCTGCAGCTCGAAGTCGCCGGCGTGGCCGCGCCCACGCGGCGCAAGCTGTTCTCGTCGTTCGTTGAAATGGCGCAGAACATCATCCATTACTCCGCCGATTCGCTCACGCCGCCCAGCCTGAACAATGGCGAGTTGCGCCACGGCTCGGTCTGCATCCGGCGTGAAGACGACGGCAGCTTCCTGCTGCTGTGCGCCAACCCGATAGAGCCCGTCATGGCCGAGGAACTGCGCGTGAAGCTGGGCGCGCTGCGCAACATGACGCTGGAGGAAATCAAGCAGGCCTACCGCCAGACGCTGCGCGAGGAAACGCCCGAAGGCAGCAAGGGCGCGGGCATGGGGTTTCTCACCGTCGCGCGCGACGCACGCCTGCCCCTGGAGTTTGATTTCGACACGGCTGACGCGTCAGGCGCCTCGCCGGTCTTCTACCTGAAGGCCGCCATCTAGGCCCCCGCCCCGCCAACGAATCGAGATTACGCATGGAAAACCTCTACATCGCCCCCACCCCCAGCTCGCCCGAGGTGGATTTCCAATTCGAGGCCCGCACCCTGAGCCTGCGCGGCGAGTCCTATCCGGAAAACGCCGCCGCCTTCTATGGCGACATCATTGCGCGCCTCAAGGAATTCCTGGCCGCGCAGACCGGCATCGCGCTGGAAGTGAACATCGCGCTGGCCTACTTCAACAGCTCCAGCACCAAGATGCTGTTCAACCTCATCGAGGCCTTGAGCAATGCCGCCGAAGATGGCAACCAGGTGCGGCTCAACTGGTACCACGACGAGGAAGATGACACCATTCTCGAATTCGGCCAGGAACTGAGCGAAGACTTTCCGGCCATCGAGTTCGTCACCCGCGCAGTCGGGGCGGCCTGAATGGCCTGCGCTGCGGCGGGGCCCGTGCCCGATCTGTTCGATGCCGAGAACCAGGCGCTGCTGGCCGCCAAGTCGGCACAGGCGGCAGGTCAGCAAGGCGGCCAGGCGCTGGGCGATCTGATCATTGCCTATGAACGGCTGCTGCGCGAAACCCGCCGGCTGGTGCGCCGCAGCGACAAGGCCGAGCTGGAGATGAACCAGCTCAACACGCGGCTGCAGGATCTGGCCGCCGAACTCGAGCACCGCGCCAACCACGACCCGCTCACCGGCGTGCTCAACCGCGCCGCGATCATCGATCTGGTGAACCGCCATTTCGCGCGCCAGGACCTGGCGCTGATCGTGCTCGACATCGACCATTTCAAGCGCATCAACGACAGCTTCGGCCACCCCATGGGCGACCAGGTGATCCTGGGCGTGGTGGCCTGCCTGCAAGCCGTCGTGCCGGCCAACGCCCAGGTGGGGCGCGTGGGCGGCGAGGAATTCACGGTCGTGCTGCCGCAGCACAGCGGCGCCGAATCGGAGCGCGTCGCGCAGCAGCTGCGCCGCGCCATCGAAAGCCATGGCTTTGATCTGCCCGATGGCAGCAGCGTCACCGCCAGCTTTGGCGTCTGCTGGGCGGCCGCCGGCGGCGACTTCGACAGCGCCTATGGCCTGGCGGACGAAGCGCTGTTCATTGCCAAGCGCGCGGGCCGCAACCAGGTCCGGCTCGCGACCGCTTCCTTGCCAGCGGCCGAGCATGTGGTGTAACCCTGCAGCGGGCGGCCGGGAGACCGGCTGGTCCGCCTTCCATGGCGCAACCGTGCGGGCACCGGACAACAGCCCCAGGTGGCGGGTGCTGGTGGTCGACAACGACCCCGATGTCCACGCCGCCACCTGCGCCGCGCTGGACGGCCAGCTGCTGTTCGAGCGCCCGCTGGTGTTCATGCATGCCTACTCGGGCGATGAGGCGCGCGCCCTGCTGCTGCGCGAGCACGACCTGGCCATGGTGCTGATCGATGTGGTGTCCGGTCCCGGCAGCTCGGGGCTGGAGCTGGTCGATTTCATCCGCCACAGTGCCGGCCTGAAGAACACGCGCATCGTGCTGCGCACCGGCCAGCCCGGGCAGGTGCCCGATCTCGAGACGCTGCTGCGCTACGACATCAACGACTACCGCACCAAGGCCGAACTGACGCATGACCGGCTGCTGGCCATGGTCGTCACGGCCGTGCGCTCGTACAAGCAGCTGTGCGCGGTGCACGCCAGCGCCTACCACGACCCCCTGGTCAACCTGCCCAATCGTGCGCACTTCATCGACCGCGTCAACGAGTGCGAACAACGGGGCATGGATGACTACATCGTGGCCTTGATCGACATCGACGATTTCAGCGCCACCAACGACATGATGGGCCACCATTTTGGCGACTGCCTGCTGGAAAAAGTCGCGCGCCGCCTGCAGGAGTCGCTGCCCGCCGATGTACTGCTCGCGCGGCTGGACGCGGACACGTTCGCGGTGCTGGGCCCGGTGCAGCAGGTGCAGCCCCGGCGTCTGCTGGAGTGCGTGCGCCAGCCATTGCATGTCGAGGGTGTGCCGCACAAGGTGTCGCTGACCTGCGGCTATGTGCTGCTGCCCAAGGCGCCGCAGCCCGGCGCCGATCTGATCAAGGACGCGACCATCGCGCTCAAGCGCGCCAAGCGAGACCATCGTGGCCAGTACCTGCAATACGCCGACCAGATGGGCACCGAGGCCCGCGCGCGCGCCCTGCTGCTGTCGGAGCTGCGCGATGCCATCGAGAAACAGCAGCTGTTCCTGGTGTACCAGCCGCAACTCGATCTGGGCACGCGGCAGCTCACCGGACTCGAGGCGCTGCTGCGCTGGCGCACTGCGGACGACCGCTTCATTCCGCCCGACCAGTTCATTCCCGTGGCCGAGCACTCGGGGCTGATCGTGGCGCTGGGGCAATGGGTGCTGGCAACGGCCTGCGCGACCATGCGCGAGCTGCTCGATGCCGGGTTGGCGCCGCGGCGCATGGCCGTCAATGTCTCGACCGTGCAACTGCGCGACCCGGGGTTCTTCGACCTGGTCTGCGCAGCGCTGGCCGACCACGGCTTGCTCGGGCGGCATCTCGAACTGGAAATCACCGAATCGGTCGCGGCACTGCCCACCCAGTTGCTGGACCTCACGCTCTGCGCCTTGCGCGCCGAGGGCATCTCGATTGCCATCGACGACTTCGGCACCGGATATTCATCGCTGAGCTATCTCGAGCGCCTGCCGCTGGACCGCATCAAGATCGACCGCTCCTTCACGCGCCAGCTGGGCGATCCGCATGGCGCGCGCATCGCGGAAATGGTCGCGCAGCTGGGGCGCAAGCTGGGGCTGAGCGTGCTGGCCGAAGGCATTGAGGATGCGGCCGCCTGGCAGGCCCTGCTGGCCATGGGCTGCCAGGAGGGCCAGGGCTACCACATCGCCAGGCCCATGGACAAGGCAGCGCTCACGGCCTGGCTGGAGCGCCAGCCGCTGCCAGCGGCCTGACCGCCCCGGCTCAGGCCGCGAGCCGGTGCTGCGCGCCCGGCACCGAGGCAATCAGGCTGCGCGTGTAGGCATGCTGCGGCCGCTGCCAGATGTCCTGGTGGCTGCCGGTCTCGACGATACGGCCCTGGTGCATCACCAGCACCCGGTCGGCGAAATAGCGCACCACCGACAGGTCGTGCGAGATGAACAGGTACGACAGGCCGAAGTCCTCCTTCAGTTCCACCAGCAGGTTCAGTATCTGCGCCTGCACCGACACATCAAGCGCCGATACCGGCTCGTCCAGCACCACCAGCGACGGCCGCACGATCAGCGCGCGCGCAATGCCTATGCGCTGGCGCTGGCCGCCGGAGAACTCGTTGGGGTAGCGCGCCGCGGCATCGGCCGGCAGGCCCACGCGCTCCAGAATGCCGGCAATGCGCTGGCGGCGCTCCTCGCGCTGGTCCACACCATGCACCCGGAGCACGCTGTCGAGAATGTCGAACACGCTGCGCCGCGGATTGAGCGAGGCATACGGGTCCTGGAACACCATCTGGATGCGCCGGCGCCAGGGCTTGAGCGCGCGCGCGCCCAGCGGCGCGATATCCGTGCCGTCGAGCACGATGCGCCCGCCCGCGGGATCGAGCAGGCGCAGCAGCGTGCGCGACAGCGTCGACTTGCCGCAGCCCGACTCGCCGACCAGGCCCAGGGTCTCGCCGGGCGCGATATCGAACGACACGCCATCGACCGCATGCACCACGCCGCCACTGCGCGTGGGGTAGTCGGTGCGCAGCTCCTGCACCGACAGCAGCGGCGTGCCCGCGGCCGGCGCGCGCCGCTGCCGCGGTGCCACCGGCCGGTGCAGGGTGAAATCGCGCAGTTGGGTGTCGGCATCGGTGCGCACGCGGATCTCCGGCAGGCGCTCGGCCGTGTAGTGCAGTTCACGGCCGCCATGCAGCGACGCGCCCAGCAGCCCGCGCGTATAGGCATGGGCGGGCTCGGCAAACAGCTGCGCCGTCGCCGCCTCCTCGACCTTCTCGCCGCCATACATCACCGCCACGCGGTCGGCCCATTGCGCGACCAGCCCCAGGTCATGGGTGATCAGCAGCAATGCCATGTCGAACTCGCGGCGCAGGCCGTCAAGCAGCTCCAGTATCTGCGCCTGCACCGTCACATCGAGCGCCGTGGTGGGCTCGTCGGCCACCAGCAGCCGTGGCCGGCAGGCCATGGCCATGGCAATCATCACGCGCTGGCGTTGCCCGCCCGAGAGGTGGTGCGGGAAGTCATCGAGGCGGCGCTGCGGCTCGGGAATGCGCACCAGATCGAGCAGCTCGACGGCGCGCTGGCGCGCTGCCGCCGCAGACAGGCTCTCGTGCCGGCGCAGCGTCTCGATGATCTGCGCGCCAATGCTGTGCACCGGGTTCAGCGAGGTCATGGGCTCCTGGAACACCATGGAGATATCGCGCCCGCGCAAGGCGCGCAGCTCGGCCGGCGCCATGGCCAGGATGTCGCGGCCGTCAAACAGGATGTTGCCGCGCAGCGCCGCGCCCGGCGCCAGCAGGCGCAGGATGGACAGCGCCGTGGTCGACTTGCCGCAGCCCGACTCGCCGACCAGCGCCAGCGTCTCGCCGCGGTGGATCTGCAGATCCAGCCCGCGCACCGCCTGGATGGGGCCGCGCGCACCGCGGAACTGGATGTCGAGGCCGCGGATATCCAGCAGCGGCGCGGGGGGAGGAGTGAGTTCAAGAGCCATGTCAGCGGTTGCGCAGTCGCGGGTTGAGGGCATCGTTCAAGCCTTCGCCCACCAGGTTCAAAGCCAGCACCGTCAGCACGATGGCCGCACCGGGCAGCGCGCACAGGTACCACGAGGTGCGCAGCAGTTCACGCCCTTCGCCGATCATGCTGCCCCAGCTCACGGTGTTCGGGTCGCCCATGCCCAGGAACGACAGCGCCGATTCGATCAGAATGGCGCTGGCGACCAGCACCGACGTCGTCACGATGACCGGCGGCAACGCATTGGGCAGCATCTCCTGGAGCATGATGCGCAGGTGGCTCAAGCCCTGGCTGCGTGCGGCCAGCACGAACTCCATTTCCCGCAGCGTGCGGAACTCGGCGCGCACCAGGCGCGCGATCACCGGCCACGAGGCCAGGCCTATGGCCAGCACGATCACGGCCATCGACGGCTGGCCGATCGCCACCACCACGATCACAAACAGGAACGAGGGCATGGTCTGGAACAGCTCGGTGATGCGCACCAGCACATCGTCGACCAGCCCGCCGAAATACCCGGCCGTGGCGCCGACCACGATGCCTATCAGCAGGCTCAGCACCGCGGCCACCACGCCGACCGACAGCGACATGCGCGCGCCATGCGCGATGCCCGCCAGCACGTTGCGGCCCATGGAATCGCTGCCCAGGGGAAACGCCGGGTCCTGCCCCGGCCACAGCAGCGGCGTGGCCACCATGTCCAGCGGATCGCCGGGAAACAGCCAGGGCGCGAGCAGCGCCATCGCCAGCACGAGCAGCAGCAGCAGCACCGCGCCGACGGCAGCGGTGTTGTGCAGGAAAGCCTGCAAGGCGGCGCTGCGGGAAGTGGCCGCCGGGGCGGCGGCGCGTGGCGTGCGCCGCGCCAGCCGGCCCAAAAGGGCGCGCAGCGCAGGCGCGGGGCGCGGGCCGGTCACGGGAAAGGAAGTGGACATGGAGCGTTACGTGATGAGAAAGAAGATCAGCGCAACTGGATGCGTGGGTCCAGCCAGGCCTGCAGCAGATCGACCAGCATGTTGGCCAGGATCACCAGCAGCGAGGACAGCAGCAGGATGCCCAGCAGCACGGTGTAGTCGCGCGCCATCACCGACTCGAAGGCCAGCCGGCCCAGGCCGGGCCAGCTGAACACCGTCTCCACCACAACCGCGCCGCCCAGCAGCGTGCCGAAATGCATGCCCGCCACGGTGGTCACGGGAATCAGCGCATTGCGCAGCACATGGCCGAAGGTGACGCGCAGCGGATGCAGACCCTTGGCCTGGGCGGTGCGCACGAAATCCTGGCGGCTGACTTCGAGCATCGAGGCGCGCGTGAGGCGCGCGAAGATCGCGATGTAGAACCCCGACATCGCCAGCGCCGGCAGCACCAGATGGCGCAGCCGGTCGACCACGCTGTCCCAGCCCGCCAGATCGGCGCCAATGCTGGCGCTGCCGCCCGTGGGCAGCCAGCCCAGGTGCACCGAGAACAGCACCACCGCCATCAGCCCCAGCCAGAAGCTGGGCGTCGAGTACAGCAGCAGCGCCAGCACCGACAGCAGGCGGTCCGACCAGCGGCCGACGCGGCTGGCCATGATGCTGCCCAGCAGCACGCCCACGGCCAGCGCCGTGCCCAGGGCGGCCAGCATCAGCAGCAGCGTATTTGGCAGGCGCGAGCCAATCAGTTCCGTGACCGGCAGGTTGTAGCGCGGCGAAGTCCCCAGGCTGAAGTGCGCGAGATTGTTGAGATAGGCGCCGAGCTGCTCCAGCACCGGCAGGTCCAGGCCGAAATGGCTGCGCAGCTGCGCCATGCTCTCGGCCGTGGCCGAACCTGATTCGGCGGCAATGACATCGGCCGCATCGCCGGGCACCAGCTGCAGCAGGCAGAAATTGAGAATGACCACGCCAATCACCGTGGGCACGGCCTGCCACAGGGTGCGCCGCAGAACCCGGCCGGCTTTGAGAAGATTCATGGAAATCGATGCAGTGGAGAAAGAAAAGCGCCCACCAGCATAGAAGCCCGGCCCCGGCGCGCGCAACGAACGAAAACGAGTAAGCAAACTCGGTTTTTTCCGGCGCCCGGCAAGGCCGGCACGATCGTCGCTAGGATTCGCCCCATGCAACGCTTCACCATTTCCCTGCAGGACAGCCTGGCCGAGGAGTTCGATGCCTTCATGGCGCGCACCGGCCACAGCAACCGCTCCGAGGCCATACGCGACTTGCTGCTCACGCATCTGGGCCGCCAGCGCGAAGCCACCCAGGCCATGGGCCCCTGCGTCGCCAACCTGTCCTATGTCTACGATCACCATGAGCGCGAACTGTCCGAGCGCCTGGCGCGGCTGCAGCATGCGCACCACCATCTGACGATTGCCACCACCCATGTGCATCTGGACCATTCCCGCTGCCTGGAAACGGTGATGCTCAAGGGCCCGGCCGAGCAGGTGCGCCAGTTTGCCAACCAGTTGATGGCCGAGCGCGGCGTGCACCATGGCCAGCTGAATGTGGTCATGGGCCACACGGACGCCAACGCGCACCATCACCACCACGACTGAGGGCAGCGCGCACCGCCAGGGTGCGGCCGCACCGTAGCGGTGCAGAAAACACCGGCCACGGCTGGTATGAAGTTTGCTGAAAACTTCATACACACCGTTTGCCACTGCGCCATGACCTCCAGCCTCGCTTTGCCCGCCACCCACCTCGCGCCCATGCTTTCCCTGGCCCTGCTGCTGCCGCTGGGCGCTGCGGCCGAGGAGCTCGCAGCCATCACCGTCAAGGGCCAGGCGCTGGAATCGGGCCGTGCGGCCTACTCCGTGCCCACGCTGGGCCGCGAAGAGATCCGGGGCGCGGGTGTCAGCGAAGTCGAGGCGCTGTGGCGCCAGGTGCCGGGCATGCATGTCAACGATTACCAGCTCAGCGGCGTCGCCAACAGCGTGGTGCTGCGTGGCTTCGCGGGCGGCGGCCATGGCGGCGATATCGCGGCCACGCTGGACGGCATCGCGCTCAACGAAGCCATGTCGCATGCCGATGGCTACTTCGATCTCAACGTGGTCGTGCCGCTGGAACTTGAAGAAGTCGCGGTGCACCAGGGCCCGGTGTCGGTGCTGCAGGGCAATTTCAACCGCGCCGGACTGATCGAGCTGCGCACGCGCCGCAGCGGCGAATACCGCGATGTCGCGCTGCAGGCCGGCAGCCATGGCGCGCTGGACGCCCAGGCCGCGCTGGGCCTGCGCCTGGACGACACCAGCGCGCTGTTCCTTGCCGCCCAGCACGCGCGCGGCGATGGCGCACGGCCCGATTCCGGCCATCAGCGCAGCACGCTGAGCGCGCGCTGGCAGCGTCAGCTCGATGCGGGCTTGAGCGTTGCGCTGTCGGGCCGCATCCATGCCGCGCAAGGCGCTTCGCCAAGCTATCTGACACGGTCCCAGTGGCAGATCGACCCCCAGGGCAAGGACGCGCGCGTACAGGGCGATGGTTCGGAAAAGCATTTCCAGACCCTGCGCCTGGACGTCAACTACGCTTTGGACAACGACACGCGCCTGCTGGCCTACGCCTATGGCACGCAGCAGGATTTCGTGCGCTGGTTCACGCGGCCCAAAGGCGGCAGCTGGGCGCAGCGCGAAGAGCGCTATGACCGCGGCGTCGCGGGCACAGGACTGAACCTGAGCGGTGACGCACGTTGGGCCGATCGCCCTGCGCAATGGACGCTGGGACTGGAAGCGCTGCGTGAATCCACCGATTACGGCTACTGGGACGATCTGCAGCAACGCCGGCGTTCCGCCGCCGCGATCAGCGACCGGCAGGCCACGCTGAACAATGCCGCGGCCTTTGGCCAACTGGCCTGGCAGCTGCACCCGCTGTTCGCGCCCAGCCTGGGCCTGCGCTGGGACCGCTTCACCGGCGATTGCCGGCGGCGGGGCGGGGAAACCGGCAGCGATCCCTGCACCCGCATGCAGCGCGTGGCACACACCAGCCCCAAGCTGGGCGTGCGTGCCCGCGTGCACGAGCAGGTGACGCTGCGCGCGAGCTGGACCGAAGGCTTTGCGCTGCCCAGCAACTTTGCCAAGTACGCGCTGGGCGCCGCGCAGCTCGAGCCGAATGTGTTTCGCCAGACCGAGCTGGGCCTGCAATGGCAAGCGAGCCGCCAGCTGTGGCTGGATCTGGCGCTGTACCGCATGGCGTCGAGCCAGGAGATCCGCAATCTCGCGCCCGGCGTCTATGAGAACTTTGGCCAGACACTGCGCAAGGGTGGCGAACTGCAGGCCCTGTGGACGCCCATCAGCACGCTCGAGCTGCGCTGGAACTACGGCCGCGCGCAGTCGCGCGTGACGCACAACGCCAATGCCGCGCTGCTGGGCAAACCCGTCGCCGCCGTGCCGCGCTACACCAGCACGCTGCAGGCGCGCTGGCAGCTGCATGCCGACTGGGCCTTGCAGGGGGCGCTGCGCCATGTGGGCCGCATGGCCGTCGATGCCGCCAACACCCGCTCGGCCCCGGCCTACCACGTGGCCGATCTGGGGCTGCAATACCGCCTGCCCGCGTCCTCGGGCCTGCAAAACGGCACGCTGAATCTGATGCTGCGCAATCTGGGCAACCAGGCCTATGCATCCAGCATGTCCGTCATTGGTGGTGAGCTGCTGGTCGCGCCGGGTGCGCCGCGCACGCTGCTGCTGGGCCTCAATTTCTCTCTGTGACAAGGAATCGAAGAATGCAAATCCGGCAATCCCTGGCGCGTTGCGCTCGGCATATCGCGCTGTGCAGCGCCGCACTGCTGGCCGGCGCGGCCCAGGCCCACAATGTCTGGCTCGAACCCGATGCCAGCGGCGGCTATCTGATCCAGTTCGGCGGCCATGCGGGCCAGCGCGAAGCCTTTGCGCCCGAGAAGCTGCAAGGCGTGCGCGCCTTCGACCGGCGCGGGCGCAGCGTCGGCGCGCGCGTGGAGCCGGCGCCGCCAGGCCTGCGCGTGCTGCCCGCGCCCGAAGCGGCGATGATTGCCGTCGAACTCGACAATGGCTTTTTCAGCGGCAGCGCGGGCGGCGCGATGCGCAACCTTCCCATGGACCAGAACCCCGGCGCCACGCGTGGCGTGCATGCCCGCAAGTTCCACAAGACGGTGATCGTCTGGAATGCGCTCACGCAGCGCGACATCGCCCAGGCCTTTGAAGTCACGCCGCAGCAAGGCCGCGCGCCGCATGCGGGCGAGCCTCTGGAACTGAAGGTGCAGCTGCAGGGCAAGCCGCTGGCCGGCGCGCGCGTGCGCCTGGGCGAGAACGGCCCCGCGGTCCTCACCGATGGCCGCGGGCTGGCAAAAATCCAGACCGCACGCGGCACCAACCATGTGCAGGTGATCTATCGCCAGCCCGTGCAGGGCAATGTGCAGATCACCGAAAGAAGTTACGAAGCCTTATTCAGCTTCGCAACCCACTGATCAACTTTTCTCTGGGATCCACTGATAGCCTTCGCCCTGTTTGCGGATGCGGCCCAGCGACGGCATGGGAAAGTGGAAGCCCCCGACCAGGCCACCTTCCTGCGCCATGCGCGCCAGCAGCGCGTGGCGCGTGGTGCGGGCCCGGGCCGGGTCCATGTCGAACTGCACCTGCCAGTCGGGATTGCGCACGAACAGCGCGGGGAAATGCGCGGCATCGGCGAGATAGGTGAAGCGCTCCTTGCCCGAGCGCAGCGCCAGCGCCGTATGGCCGGGCGAATGGCCGAAGGCGGGAATGCTTTCGATGCCGCCGACCACGGCCATGCCGGGTTCGAACAGGCGCAGCTGATCTGCGGGATAGTCCTGGAACACGCGCTGCACGGCCATGAAGCCGCCGCGTGCGGCTTCGGGCGCGGCATTGCGCCGCTCGGCATCGAGCCAGAACGCGTGTTCGGGCGCGGGCAGATAGACCAGCGCCTTGGGATAGACCAGGCTGCCGTCCTTGCGGCGCAGGCCGTTGATATGGTCGCCATGCAGATGGCTCAGCACCACGGCGTCAATGGACGCGGGGTCTATGCCCGCGGCGCGCATGTTGGCGTGCAGCTGCCCCGTGCCGGCCGGGCCGTTGTCGGCAAAACCGGTATCGAGTAGATAGCGCTTGCCGTCGACTTCCAGCACGAAGCAGGTGTAGGGCACATCGATGTAATCGGTGGGCAGGTCCTGGGCCGCGAGCATGGCCTGTACCTGGGCCAGCGGCGCATTGCGCACAAAACCTTCGGCCAGCGGCCGGCGGCCCACGCCGTCGCTCAGCGCCACCACCTGGGCATTGCCGACCTTGCGGCGGAAAAATCCCTGCGCGCTGCTGGTCGCAGGCGCATGGGCGCAGCCCGAAAGCCCTGCGGCCGCAGCCATGCTACCCGCTCCCCAGACCAGCCATTGACGGCGTGTTGCTTGCATAGTCGATCGTCCTTGTAGGTGCAGACAAAGAAACGCCCGGCCCCGGGAAAGCGGGCACGGGCCACGGTGGCGGCTGCCCGCGCGGGCAAACCCTGTGTCGGGCCAATGTAGCACTCCGTAGACTGGCTCACCGATTTTTTGATGCCTGGAAGCTTGATGACTGCAGCACTTTCTCCCCTGGCCCGCGCCGCGCTGGAGCGCCGCCAATACCTGCAACTGGCCCTGGCCGGCGCCCTGGGCGCGGCATGGGGTCCGGCGCTGGCCCAGACCCGCTACCCGAGCAAGGCCATCCGCATGATCATCCCGTTCACGCCCGGCGGCTCGGCCGACATCCTGGGCCGCGCCATCGCCCATGAACTCACGCAGGCCTGGGGCCAGTCGGTGGTGCCCGAGAACGTCGCCGGCGCGGGCGGCAGCATTGGCGCCGACCGCGTGGCCAAGGCCCAGCCCGACGGCCATACGCTGCTGATGGGCCATGTCGGCACGCTGGCGATCACGCCCGGCCTCTACCCCAAGCTGCCCTATGACCCGATCAGGAGCTTCACGCCGATTGCCTGGGTGGCACGCGTGCCGAACGTGCTGGTGGTGCACCCTGCCCTGCCGGTCAAGGACCTGGCCGGTTTCATTGCCTACGCCAAGGCCCATCCCGGCAAGATCAACTACAGCTCGGGCGGCAACGGCAGTGCCGCGCACATGACCATGGCCTATCTGGCCCAGCAGACCGGGCTCGACATGCAGCACGTGCCCTACAAGGGCACGGCGCCGGCCGTCAACGATCTGGTCGCGGGCCAGGTGCAGGCGCTGTTCACCGGCATTCCCGCGGTGCTGGCGCAACTGCGCGCGGGGCAGATCAAGGCGATTGCGGTGTCATCGCCGCAGCGCGTGGCCGTGCTGCCCGATGTGCCGACGGTGGCTGAAGCCGGCGTGCGCGGCTTCGAAGCCGACCAGTGGTATGGCGTGGTCGGACCGGCCGGCATGCCGGCCGATGTCGTTGCGCGCATCAACGCGCAGATCAACGAATCGCTCAAGAGCCCGGCCATTCTCGAGCGCCTGCAAAACGAAGGCGCCCAGCCCATGCCCACCACCCCCGCGGCCTTCGGCCAGCTGATCGCCAAGGACCTCGCGCGTTGGGGCAAGGTGATCAAGGACAACCATATGACGCTTTGAGCGGTTTTTACCGTTCGCCCCGAGCGCCCCCGCGTCCGCCCTGAGCCTGTCGAAGGGCCGGTGAACCGCGCAGCCAGCCCAGCCCGGCGCTGGTCGCTGCCGCGGGCAGATATTCACACCCCACCCAGCCCGCATAGCCCAGCGCGTCGAGCAGCGCGAACAGATAGGGATAGTGGACTTCGCCCACATCGGGCTCATGGCGCCCGGGCACGCCCGCGATCTGCAGATGGCCGACGCGGCCGCCGGGCAGATAGTGGCGCAACTTCGTGGCGAGGTCGCCTTCGCTGATCTGGCAGTGGTACAGATCCATCTGCACCTGCACGTTGGCCGCGCCGATCTCGGCCAGCAACGCATGCGCCTGGTCCTGGCGCTGCAGGAAATAGCCGGGCATGTCGCGGCCATTGATGGGCTCGATCATCAGCGTGATGCCCAGCGGCGCGGCCAGCGCGGCGGCCCGGCGCAGATTGCCGACATAGGTCGCCTGGGCTTCTTCAGCGGCCGCCGGCACGATACCGGCCATCACATGGATGCGCGGGCAATCGAGCTGGCGCGCATAGTCCAGCGCGCGTTCCATGCCGGCGCGGAATTCGTCCTCGCGCCCCGCAATGCAGGCCAGGCCGCGTTCGCCCGCCTCCCAGTTGCCCGGCGGCGCATTGAACAGCACCTGCTGCAGGCCATGCTGGCGCAGCTGCCCGGCCAGCGTTTCGGGCGCATGGTCGTAGGGAAACAGATATTCGACGCCTTGGAAGCCATCGGCTGCGGCCGCGGCAAAGCGCTCCAGGAAATCGACTTCGCGGTAAAGCATCGACAGATTGGCGGCAAAGCGGGGCATGGCGGGGTTTCCTGGCGCGGCGGATGGCAGACGCGCCGATTATGACCAGCGCCCGCGCCCCGCGCTGCACGCGCTTGCGTCTTTCCCGCTACAATGCCGCCACTTCAGCGCGCTCCGCGCCGCATTCCAGGCCCTGCAAATTGCCGATTTGCCGGGCTTTTGCTTTTATCAGAAGCCCTCGCATCCGCGACCGGCCCGAATCCCGCTTTTCACCCTCCCTTCTGCCCCCTGGCACAGCCGTGCCCGGAGACTGCTGCCCCGCGGCCGGCGCAGCTGCGGCTGGAAGTTTTGTTTGACAAGGAATCAACGTGTCTTCCCTTCCCCATACGGCTGAAGCAGCATCAGCGCCCACCGAGATCAATGGCTACAGCTGGAAGGCCCTGGCCGGCTCGGCCGTGGGCTATGCCATGGACGGCTTCGATCTGCTGATCCTGGGCTTCATGCTGTCGGCGATCTCGGCCGATCTGAACCTCACGCCCGGCCAGGCCGGCTCGCTGGTCACCTGGACGCTGATCGGCGCGGTGGTTGGCGGCTTCTTCTTTGGCGCCATGAGCGACCGCTACGGCCGCATCCGCGTACTGACCTGGACCATCGTGCTGTTCGCGGTGTTCACCGGCCTGTGCGCGTTTGCGCAGGGCTACTGGGACCTGCTGGTCTACCGCACGATTGCCGGCATAGGCCTGGGCGGCGAGTTCGGCATCGGCATGGCGCTGGCCGCCGAGGCCTGGCCCGCACGCCACCGCGCGCGCGTGTCGTCCTATGTGGCGCTGGGCTGGCAGGTCGGCGTGCTGGCCGCGGCGCTGCTGACGCCGCTGCTGCTGCCGATGATAGGCTGGCGCGGCATGTTCCTGGTCGGCGTGATTCCGGCGCTGGTCGCCTGGGTGATCCGCAACAAGCTGCACGAGCCCGAAGTGTTCGTGCGCAAGCAGCGCGTCAAGGCACCGCGCTTTCATGCGCTCAAGCTGCTGATGCGCGACAAGGCGACGACGCGCGTGAGCATAGGCATGATCGTGCTGACCTCGGTGCAGAACTTCGGCTACTACGGCATCATGATCTGGATGCCCAGCTTCCTGTCCAAGCAGCTGGGCTTCAACCTGACCAAGTCCTCGCTGTGGACCGCCGTCACGGTGCTGGGCATGATGGCCGGCATCTGGGTCTTCGGCCAGCTCGCCGACCGCATAGGCCGCAAACCCAGCTTTCTCATTTTCCAGCTCGGCTCGGTGGTGATGCTGCTGACCTACTCGCAGCTCAGCGACCCCACGGCCATGCTCTGGGCCGGCGCGCTGCTGGGCATGTTCGTCAACGGCATGATGGGCGGCTACGGCGCGGTGATGAGCGAGGCCTACCCGACCGAAGCGCGCGCCACGGCGCAGAACGTGCTGTTCAACATCGGCCGCGCGATTGGCGGCCTGGGCCCCATCGTGGTCGGCGCCGTGGCCATGGCCTATTCGTTCCAGGTGGCGATCGCGCTGCTGGCGGCGATCTATGTGCTCGACATGATCGCCACCGCCTTGCTGATTCCCGAGCTCAAGGGCCGGGAACTGCAATAACGCGCGGCGTCAGGAGACGACTGCCAGCGCCAGCGCGGTCTCGGGCAGCGACAGCACGACGCGCGCGCGCGCGCGCAGCCCGCTGGTCGCTTGCGCAAACCCCACCATGTGTACACCCGCGTCGAGCTGGGCCGCGACTTCGTCGCCCGCCTCGCCGCGGGAAACCCGGGTGACGCGCGCCGGCCAGCAGTTCTCGCCCGTCGCTTCATCGGCCAGCCCGGCGCGCACCTGCACCGCCGTGGCCTTGGCCAGTGCCAGCACCGGCTGGCCCGGCGCCAGGCCCAGCAGCTCGGCGCTTTCCTGCGTGATGCGCGCGGCCAGCCGCAGCGCCGCTGCCGCCGCATCCGCGCCGCGCAGCTGCACCCGCACCAGCGGCCCCTGGGCCTGCAGCGCCTCGACCATGCAAGGCCATTGATTGCGCATGCTGGTGCGCAGCGCCAGCCGCGCGGCCACCGGGGCCTGACCGCTCAGGCGCGCCAGCACCTCGGCGCGCGCCGCGTCCATGGCCTGGGCCGCATCGAGCAGTGCCTGGCCCGCGGGCGTGAGTTCGGCGCCGCCGCCGCCGGCACCGCCAACCACGCGCTCGACCAGCGCCACGCCGGCCAGGTTGGTCAGCGTATCGAGCGCCTGCCAGGCGGCCTTGTAGCTCACCCCCACGCTGCGCGCGGCTTCGGAAATCGAGCCGCCGGCGCCGATCTGGCGCAGGATGGCAATGCGCCGGTCGGCCGGACCATGGTCCAGCGCCGCGGCCAGGGACAGGGAAGAAGACGGATCTTGCATGCCGCCATCATGCCGCGGATCATGCCGGGATCCGGGCTGCGCGGCCGATAATGCGCCATGTCCTGTGCTGCCCGCCCCCCGTCCTCCGTCGCGCCGCTGAGCCAACACGCCGTCGCGCTGCACCGCCTGCCCGATGACGCCCGCCTGCCCGCGCAGGTGCTGGCGCAGCAGCGCACGCTGGCCAGCGAAGTGCCGGTGGCACTGGTCTTCAATGGCATCTCGCATGCGGTGATGCTGGCCACGCCCCAGGACCTGGAGGATTTCGCGCTCGGCTTTGCGCTCAGCGAAGGCCTGATCGACAGCGCGGCCGACTGCTTTGGCGTGGAAGTGGCGCCCGTGGCGGCCAGCGCCGCGGGCCTGCCCGACGGCCTCGACGGCATGGAAGTGCAGATCGAGATCTCCTCGCGCTGCTTCGCGCGGCTCAAGGACCACCGGCGCAGCATGAGCGGGCGCACCGGCTGCGGCGTCTGCGGCGTGGAGAGCTTTGCGGCACTGGATCTGTCGTTCGCGCCCCTGCCCGCGCGCGACTGGGTCGGCCAGATCGCGCTGCCCCAGGTGCTGCGCGCCATGGACGCATTGCGCGGCAAGCAGTTGCTCAACGCCGAAGCCGGCGCCATCCACGCGGCCGGCTGGGCGCTGGCCGATGGGCAGCTGCAGGATGTGATCGAGGACGTGGGCCGGCACAACGCGCTTGACAAGCTGCTGGGCCGCCTGGCGCGCACCGGCCGGCTGGGCGAACCCGGCTTTGTCGTGCTGTCGAGCCGCGGCAGCCATGAGCTGGTGCGAAAATGCGCCAAGCTGGGCATAGGCGCGCTGGCGACGATTTCCGCGCCCACGGCCATGGGCGTGCGCATGGCCGAGCTCACGGGGCTGCGCTTCTGGGGCCTGTGCCGCGCGCCGAGCGCGGTGCTCTACGCGCCCGGCGTCGGCCAACCGGCCATCGCCCGCTAGCGGCGCATTGCCCCAGCGCGGCGCTGCGCCGTGGCCAAATCCGTAGAATCGCGGCCTCAGCCACTGGATATACACCATGCACCGCTGCTTCCCTTTCCCTTTCCTGCGCGCGCTTGCAGGCAGCCTTGTGCTGCTGGCCGCCGCCGTACCCACGGTCCAGGCCCAGGCCCAACCGGCGCCGGCCGTGACCGCCGCGGCCGCCGGCACGCGCAACTTCCCGCCCGATGCGCGGCGCGGCAAGCTGGTCATAGGCACCATGCCCGAAGTCAAGCTCAACGGCAAAGCCATGCGCACCACGCCGGGCTTCCGGCTGTTCAGCACCGAGGGCCGGCTGATCATGGCGCACACCGTGGCCGGCCAGAACCTGCTGGTCAATTATGTGATCGAGCCCAGCACCCAATGGCTGCACACCGCCTGGGTGCTGACGCCCGAAGAAGCCGCGCTCAAGCGCCCCTGAATACCCCGGCTGCGCACCAGTGCCGCCCTTGCCCGCTGCCCGGCGCAGCGGCATGCCGCTTTGCAGAGAACTCCACGATGTCCAAAAAAGTATTTATCAAGACCTTCGGCTGCCAGATGAACGAGTACGACTCGGACAAGATGGCCGATGTGCTCAATGCCGCGCAAGGCTACGAGCCCACGCAGAATGTCGATGAAGCCGACCTGATCCTGTTCAACACCTGCTCGGTGCGCGAAAAGGCGCAGGAGAAAGTGTTCAGCGACCTGGGCCGCATCAAGCACCTGAAGGAAAAAGGCGTGCTGATCGGCGTGGGCGGCTGTGTGGCCAGCCAGGAAGGCGCCGAGATCATCAAGCGCGCGCCCTATGTCGACGTGGTGTTCGGCCCGCAGACGCTGCACCGCCTGCCCGATCTGCTCAACGCGCGCGCCGCCAAGGCCAAGCCCCAGGTCGACATCAGCTTTCCCGAGATCGAGAAGTTCGACCACCTGCCACCGGCGCGTGTCGAAGGTGCCTCGGCCTTCGTGTCCATCATGGAAGGCTGCTCCAAGTACTGCAGCTACTGTGTCGTGCCGTACACGCGCGGCGAGGAAGTCAGCCGGCCGTTTGACGATGTGCTGGTCGAAGTCGCGGGCCTGGCCGACCAGGGCGTGAAGGAAGTCACGCTGCTGGGCCAGAACGTCAACGCCTATCTGGGCAAGATGGGCGACACCCAGGAAATCGCCGACTTCGCGCTGCTGCTCGAATACGTCAGCGAAATCCCCGGCATCGAACGCATCCGCTACACCACCAGCCATCCGAACGAGTTCACGCCGCGGCTGATCGAAGCCTATGCCAAGCTGCCCAAGCTGGTGAGCCACCTGCATCTGCCGGTGCAGCATGGTTCGGACCGCATCCTGATGGCGATGAAGCGCGGCTACACGGCCATGGAATACAAGAGCACGGTGCGCAAGCTGCGCGCCATCCGCCCCGAGATGGCGATGAGCAGCGACTTCATCGTCGGCTTCCCCGGCGAGACCGAGGAAGACTTCCAGAAGATGATGAAGCTGATCGACGACGTGCGCTTCGACAATTCGTTCAGCTTCATCTTCAGCCCGCGCCCGGGCACGCCCGCGGCCAACCTGCACGACGACACGCCGCACGACGTCAAGCTGCGCCGCCTGCAGGAGCTGCAGGCCGTGATCAACCGCAACATCAAGGACATCAGCGAGGAGCGCGTGGGCACGGTGCAGTGCCTGCTGGTCGAAGGCATTAGCAAGCGCGACGGCAGCGAACTCATGGGCCGCACCGAATGCAACCGCGTGGTCAACTTCGCGGGCCAGGAGCGGCTGATCGGGCAGATGATCGATGTGAAGATCACCGAAGCCAAGGCCTACACCCTGCGCGGTGAAGTCCTCGTGCGCCATTGAGCGCGCGCTCCAGAACCCGTTCGGGCTGAGCCTGTCGAAGCCCTCTACAGGCCCGGCCTATGCGAACACCGTGCGGGCTTCGGTGAACCGCTTGCTGAAATAAACGTTGTCCATGCCGACGACGCGCACGATGCCGCCGCTCGAGGGCGCATGCACGAAGCGCTCGCCGCCGATATAGATGCCCATGTGCGAATAGCGCCCGCCCGAGGTGTTGAAGAACACGAAGTCGCCGCGCTGCAGATCGCGGCGGTTGAGCGTGGTGCTCACGCTGGCCCACTGGCTGGTGCTGCGCGGCAGGCGCTTTTCGGTGATGCCCTGCAGCGCGTACTGCACCAGCCCGCTGCAGTCGAAACCGCCTTCGGGCGTGTTGCCGCCATAGGTATAGGGCGTGTTGACGACCAGCATGGTGCGCGCATAGAGCGCATCGCGCAGCGTGCCATCGAGCGCCAGCGGTGTCACCGGCGGTGGCGCAGGCTGGCCGCGACGCGCCGGAGCGGAACTGCAGCCGGCCAGCACGGCAGCGCCGGCAAGTGCCGCGGACAGAAGAAGCCGGCGCGGCGGCGCGGCATGGGTTTCAGGCAGCGTTTGCATGCGGCCATTATGGGCAAGGGCAGTGCAAGGGCCAAATCGCAGGACGCGAAGCCCTCATGAACTGGTGTTCAGAACGGAAGTTTCGGCATGCCGCCGCCGCCGCCCATCATGCCCTTCATGGCCTTCATGCCGCCCATGCGCTTCATCATCTTCATCAGGCCGCCGCCCTTCATCTTCTTCATCATGTCCTGCATCTGCTCGAACTCCTTGAGCAGGCGGTTGACCTCCTGCACCTGCACGCCCGCGCCCATGGCGATGCGCTTCTTGCGCGTGGCCTTGATCAGCTCGGGCTTGCTGCGCTCCTTGGCGGTCATCGAGCAGATGATGCCTTCCTTGCGGCGCATCTCGCGCTCGGCCTTGTCCATGTCCACCTGACCGGCCTTGGCCGACATCTGGCTGGGCAGCTTGTCCATCAGGCTGGACAGCCCGCCCATCTGCTTCATCTGCTGGATCTGGCCCAGGAAGTCGTTGAGATCGAAGCCGTCACCGCTCTTGACCTTGGCCGCCAGGCGTTGCGCGGCTTCCATGTCGACACCGGCCGTGACCTGCTCGACCAGCGCCACGATGTCGCCCATGCCCAGCACCCGGCCCGCATGGCGCTGCGCGTCGAACACTTCGAGGCCGTCGAGCTTTTCCGAGACCCCGGCGAACTTGATCGGCGCGCCCGTGATCTGGCGCACCGACAGCGCCGCACCGCCGCGCGAGTCGCCGTCGAGCTTGGTCAGCACGATGCCGGTCAGCGGCAGCGCTTCCTTGAAGGCCTTGGCGGTGTTGATCGCATCCTGGCCCTGCATGGCATCGACCACGAACAGGGTTTCAACGGGCTTGAGCGCCGCGTGCAGCTCCTGGATTTCGCGCATCAGCACTTCGTCGATCGCCAGGCGGCCGGCGGTATCGACCAGCAGCACGTCAAAGAAGTGGCGCTTGGCGTAGTCGAGCGCGGCGCGCGCGATGTCCAGCGGCTTCTGGTCGGGCGTGCTCGGGAACCATTCGGCGCCGGCCTGGGCGGTGACGGTCTTGAGCTGCTCGATGGCCGCGGGGCGGTAGACGTCACCCGAGACCGTCAGCACCTTCTTCTTGCGCTTTTCGATCAGGTGCTTGGCCAGCTTGGCCGTGGTCGTGGTCTTGCCCGCGCCCTGCAGGCCGGCCATCAGGATCACGGCCGGCGGCTGGGCATTGAGATTGATGTCGCTCACGCCCTCGCCCATGGTCGCCGCCAGTTCGGCGTTGACGATGGACACCAGCACCTGGCCGGGCTGCAGCGAGGACAGCACTTCCTGGCCCAGCGCCTTTTCCTTGACGCGCGCAATGAAGTCGCGCACCACGGGCAGGGCCACGTCGGCCTCGAGCAGGGCCATGCGCACTTCGCGCAACATGTCCTGCACGTTGGATTCGGTGATGCGGGCCTGGCCACGCATCTCCTTGACGAGGCGCGAGAGTTTTTCGGTAAGAGCGGAGGCCATAAGCAGGAAGTTCCGGTAGGTGCTGCGGCCCGCCGCGGGTCGGCAAGCGCCAGGCAGGCGCAAAGGCGGCAGCAGGCAAGAGTGAAGGGCTGAATTTTACCCGCTGGGGCGGTCCGCGGCAGTCGCCCATGCCCTTGTCGTCGCGGGCCGGCGGGGATTGGCGGCGCGGGCGAAACGTGTACGATTTGATACATGCAGCCATGCCCGGCCCGCACTGCGGCCCTGCGGGTGCGCGGCCACCCTGCGCCGGTCTATGATTGAAAGATGGTTTCCTTTGCCTCCATGCATTCACCTTCTCCGACCCTGACCTGGCTGCTGGCCCTGTCCGCGGCCTGCGCCTATGCCGTGCCGGCCGCGCGCATCGGGGAAACCGCGGCCCGCACCGCCCTGGCCGTGGCCTGGGCGCTGCACGCGGCGTTTCTGGCCTGGGGGCTGCTGGGCGCGACGCCCCACTTCGGCTTTGCCCCGGCACTGTCGATCACGGCCTGGCTGATGCTCACCGTTTATGGCGTCGAACAGCAGCTCTATCCGCAACTGCGCACGCGCGCGCTGCTGGGCCTGCTGGGCGCGGCCGCGGTGATACTCGCCGCGCTGTTCCCCGGCCTGCCGCTGCAGGTCAACTCCTCGGTCTGGCTGCCGCTGCACCTGGCGCTGGGCATTGCCTCCTATGGCCTGTTCACCGCCGCCGTGGTGCATGCGGCATTGATGAACCATGCGGAAAAACGCATGCGCCTGGCCGCCGACGACGACAGCGGCATTCCGCTGCTGGCACTCGAACGGCTGACCTTCCGCTTTGTCGCCGCGGGCTTTTGGCTGCTCTCGGCCACGCTGCTTGCCGGCTGGCTGTTTGGCGAGGCGCTGTATGGCCGCGCCTGGCGCTGGGACCACAAGACAATTTTCTCGCTGCTGTCGTGGCTGACCTTCGGCACGCTGCTGATCGGCCGCGCGCGCTTTGGCTGGCGCGGCCGCCACGCGGTGAACGTGCTGTATGTCGGCGCGGTGCTGCTTTTGCTTTCCTACGCAGGCTCGCGCTTCGTCATGGAAGTACTGCTGAATAGATTCGCATGAAATACATCCTCGTTCTTCTGGTGCTGGTGATTGCCGTAGGCATCTGGCGCAACAACCGCCGCCGCGCCGAACAGGTGCAGCGCCCGCAGCCGCAGCGTGAAACCCGGCTGCAGCCGCCGCAGGACATGGTGGCCTGCGCCCACTGCGGCCTGCATCTGCCGCGCAGCGATGCCTTGATGCTGGGCCATGCGGCCCAGCCCAGCTACTACTGCTGCGCCGAGCACCGCGCGCAGGGCCCGGCCTGAGCCGGCCTTTCCCCCGGGCCATGGCCGCCGCGACCGATCCGCACCGTCCGTTCCCGGCCGAGCCGCAGGCGGTGCGGCTGTGGAACGGTTTTCTCAACGGCCGGGTGCTGGTGGCCGTGGTGCTGCTGGCGCTGCAGGGGCTGAGCCTCAGCGTACAGACCCAGAACGCACTGCTGCTGTGGGCGATCTGCGCGGTCTATCTGGCATTCACGCTGTACGCGCGCCTGGCCGGGCGCCGCACGCCACCGCCGCCGCAGGTGGGCTGGCACTGGCTGCCGCTGATCGGCGTCGACATTGCCGTGGTCTGCCTGCTGCAGCTGCAGCAGACCAGCCCGATGAACTACGCGCCGCTGCTGGCGCTGCCCATCCTCATGGCCTCGGCCCTGGGCACGCTGCTGCTGGCGTTTGCAACCACGGCCAGCGTGACGCTGCTGCTGCTGGGCTGGACCGGCTGGACCGGCCGCTACGGCCTGACGGACATCACGCAGCAGTATTTCCAGACCGCGCTGACCTGTGGCGGCTATTTCCTGATGGCCTACCTCACGCACCAGCTGGCGCAGCGCCTGCAGCGCGAGCAGCAGCTGTCGCAGCAAAGCCGCGAGGCCGCCCATCTGCAGGCGCAGGTCAATCAGCTCATCATCCACCACCTCGACGACGGCGTGCTGGCCATGGACCGCCAGGGCCGGGTGCATGCCGCCAACCCCGCGGCGCTGCTGCTGCTGGACTGCGCGGCCGGCCTGCCGCTGCCGTTCGCCCTGGCGGCCACGGTGGGCAATGCCCCGCTGTCGACGCTGGTGGAGCAGACCTTTGCCAGCGGCGCGGCGCTGAGCGCCGACATGGACCTGGTGCATGCCGACCACAACCCGCTGGGCCTGCATGTGCGCACCTGGCTCACCAGTCCGATGGCCGACATGGAGCCGCCGGCGGTGTCGGAGTCTGCGTCGGCGTCGGACTCTGCAGCGTCTCAATGGTGCGTGGTGTTCCTGCATGACCTGCGCGAGATGCAGGCCCGGCTGCGCACCGAAAAGCTCGCGGCCATGGGCCGGATGTCGGCCGCCGTCGCGCATGAGATCCGCAATCCGCTGGCGGCGATCAGCCAGGCCAACGCCCTGCTGGCCGAGGACTTGACCGATCCGGGCCAGCAGCGCCTGAGCGCCATGGTCGCGCACAATGCCCAGCGCCTGGCGCGCATTGCCGAGGAGGTGCTGGACATCGCGCGCGTGCAGCAGCAGATCCATGCGGCCGAAGCCAGCGCGCTGCCGCTGGACGCACAGGTCGAGTCGATCTGGCAGGAATGGCGCGCCCAGGGACCGGAGGGGCGCGAGGCGGTGGTGCAATTGCAGGCCGAGCAGGCACTGGTGGCGTTCGACAGCGAGCATCTGCGGCGCGTGCTGGTCAACCTGCTGGACAATGCCCAGCGTTTTCGCAGCAATGCCGCCGACGGCCTGCAACTGCACACCGGCCATGCGGGCCCGGTGCCCATGGTTGGCGTGCCCCAGGTCTGGCTGCAGGTCTGGAGCGATGGCGCACCGCTGGACGCCTCGGTGCAGCGCCACCTGTTCGAGCCTTTTTTCTCGTCGCACAGCCGCTCCACCGGCTTGGGCCTGTACATTTGCCGCGAACTCTGCGAGCGCTACGGCGCCCGCCTGGGCTACCAGCGGCTGGCGCGCCCCACCACGCGTGGCAGCATCGAAGGCAATGCCTTCACGCTGGTGTTCTATCCCACCGCCGTGCTGGGCACGCCCGCGTCCCGCCTTGACAACCTCGTGGTCTGACACCTGCCCATGCCTGACACCACCGCCTCCATCCTGGTCATAGACGACGAGCCCGACCTGCGCACGCTCTATGAGCTGACGCTGCTGCGCGAGGGCTATCGCGTTGAAACCGCCGACAGCGTGCAGCAGGCGCGCGCGCAGCTGCAGGCCCAGCGTTTCGACGCCGTGCTGACCGACATGCGCCTGCCCGATGGCCTGGGCCTGGAACTGCTGCACGAGCTGCGCGCCCAGCAGCGCTCCGAGCGCTGCGTGGTCATCACCGCCCACAGCTCGGCCGAGAACGCGGTCGAGGCGCTGCGCGCCGGCGCGTTCGACTACCTCAGCAAGCCCGTGGACCTCAAGCAGTTCCGCGCCGTCGTCGCCTCGGCCGTGCACCGGCCCGCGGCCGGCACGGCCCCGGCCGCACGTGGCGCGCGTGGCCCGGGCACGCGCGAAACCGAGGGCCGCGCGGCCGATCCGGCCGGCGCGCTGGCCCAGCTGGTCGGCGAATCGCCGGCGATGCGCGCCGTCAAGCAGAACATTCTCAAGGTCGCCAAGGGCATGGCGCCGGTGCTGGTGCAGGGCGAATCGGGCACTGGCAAGGAGCTGGTGGCGCGCGCACTGCATGCCTGCAGCCACCGCGCCGACGGCCCGCTGATCGCGGTGAACTGCGGCGCCATCCCCGACAACCTGCTCGAAGCCGAGTTCTTCGGCGCGCGCAAGGGCTCCTACACCGGCGCCACCCAGGACCGCGGCGGCTACTTCCAGGCCGCGCGCGGCGGCACGCTGTTTCTCGACGAGATCGGCGACCTGCCGCTGGCCATGCAGGCCAAGCTGCTGCGCGCCATCCAGGAGCGGCGCGTGCGCCCGCTGGGCTCGACCCAGGAGGAGCCGGTCGATGTGCGCATCGTCAGCGCCACCCACCGCGACCTGGCCGAGGAAGTGCCCGCGGGGCGCTTTCGCCAGGATCTCTATTACCGGCTCAATGTCATCGAGATCCGGCTGCCGCCGCTGCGCGAGCGCCGCGAGGACTTGCCGGCGCTGTGCGAGGTGCTGCTGGCGCGCATTGCCGCCGAGACCGGCTGCGCCGTGCCGGCGCTGACGCCGCAGCTGCTCGAGCAGCTCGCGCGGCTGCCGCTCACCGGCAATGTGCGCGAGCTGGAAAACCAGCTGCACCGCGCGCTCACGCTCAGCGAAGGCCAGCCGCTGTCGCTGGAAGCGGCCGCGGCCGAACCTGACACGCCCATGCCCACGCCGGTGGCGGGCGGCCTAGCGGCGAGCGGCCTAGCGGCGAGCGGCCCAGCGGCGAGCGGCCCAGGGGCCAGCGCCCCCCCGGCCAGCGCCCAGGCGTCTGCCGCCACTGTGCCCCTGCCCCACGACCTGCAGGCCTGGCTCGACCAGCAGGAGCGCGACATCCTGGTGCGCGCGCTGCACGAAGTCGGTTTCAACCGCACCGCCGCCGCGGCCCGGCTGGGCATCAGCCTGCGCCAGATCCGTTACCGCATCGCGCGCCTCAACATCACCGCACCGCATGACAGCGACGCCCCCGACCATGCCGACAGCTGATACCCGCTGGCCCGCCAGCCGCTGGCAAGGCGGCTGGTACCAGCCCGCGCAGATCCTGCCCTCGCCCAACTTCGGCCCGCGGCCCGAGGGCGCGCAGATCGACCTGCTGGTGCTGCACTCGATCAGCCTGCCGCCCGGCGAATACGGCACGGGCGCGGTGCAGCAGCTGTTCACCAATCAGCTCGACTGGGACGCCCATCCTTATTACCAGGGCATACGCGGCATCGAAGTCTCGGCGCATTTCTTCATCACGCGCGCAGGCGTGGTCTGGCAGTTCGTGGACTGCGATCAGCGCGCCTGGCACGCAGGCGCATCGTGCTGGCGTGGGCGCGACAACTGCAACAACGATTCGATCGGCATCGAACTCGAAGGCCTCGAAGGCCTGACATTCGAATCCGCGCAATATGGGGCGCTGGCGCAGCTGTGCGTCGATCTGGTGGCGCATTACCCGATACGCCATGTCGCCGGCCATGAACATGTCGCGCCGGGCCGCAAGCTCGACCCCGGGCCGGGCTTTGACTGGCCGCGGCTGCGCGCGGCCCTCGAGCCCCGCGTGCTGGAGTGGCCGGCAGGCAGCGCAGCGGGCGTTTAAGGCCTTTCTCCCGCAGCGTCAATCCCGGACTGCCGGGAGGCCGGCTTTTTTGCCACGCCGGCAAAAAATTTTTGTCGTCCCCGGCCATGCGGCGCAAGCCCGCGCGGGGCTTGGTTTTTGCGCCGCGCGCCCGCCGCTTTCCTGCGCCAGGACAAGGTTTTTAAGCAGTGAAACACCCCCTTGGCGGATGCTCCGCGCTACACTAGCACCCGAAGCAAAGACACTACCTGTAGTGGTCACTAGCCTCCACAAACACTACATTTAGTGTTAAAAAGTTGTGCACAGCATGTGCACGGCTTGTGGACAAGCCCCCTGCGCTGCCGGCCATCCGCCACTACAGCGCCATCACTTAAACGCCCAAGAGGAATCCATGCAAGAAGCGTTGAACCCCGTATCCACTGCGTCCGCCGATGCAGCGACCACCTCGGCCAACGAGCAGTACCACGTCATGCGCCGCAGCGGCGATGTCGTCGACTTCACGCCGCAGAAAATCGCCATCGCCGTGACCAAGGCCTTCCTGGCCGTGCGCGGCGCCCAGGGCGCGGCCTCGTCCAGCGTGCGCGAAATGGTGGACGAGCTCACGCAAGGCGTGGTGCGCGCGCTGGTGCGCTCGCGTCCGGGCGGCGGCACGTTCCACATCGAAGACATCCAGGACCAGGTCGAACTCGGCCTGATGCGCGGCGGCCACCATGAAGTTGCCCGCGCCTATGTGCTGTACCGCGAGCGCCGCAACCAGGAGCGCGCCGAGCAGAAGAAGGCCAGCCAGGCCACGGCCGCCCCGGCGCCCGCACTGCAGGTCACCGACAACGGCCAGCGCGTGCCGCTGGACCGCGCCCGCCTGCTGGCGTTGATCGAATCCGCCTGCCAGGGCCTGAACGCCGACATCAAGCCGGACCCCATCGTTCAGGAAACCATGCGCAACCTGTATGACGGCGTGCCGATCGACGAAGTGTTCAAGGCCGCCATCCTGGCCGCGCGCACGCTGATCGAGAAGGACCCCGACTACACCTACGCCACCGCGCGCCTGCTGCTGCACACCATCGTGCGCGAAGTCATGGGCCGCGATGTCGCGCCCGCCGACATGTCGGCCGCCTATGTCGACTACTTCCCCGGCTTCGTGCAAAACGGCGTCGACAACGAACTGCTCAACCCCGAGCTGCTCAACTACGACCTGCCACGCCTGGCCAAGGCCCTCAAGGCCGAACGCGACCAGCAGTTCGACTACCTGGGCCTGCAGACCCTCTATGACCGCTACTTCCTGCACGTCAAGAAGACCCGCATCGAGCTGCCCCAGTCGTTCTTCATGCGCGTCTCCATGGGTCTGGCGCTGGGCGAAGCCGATCGCAACGCACGCGCCATCGAGTTCTATGAGCTGCTGAGCTCGTTTGACTTCATGAGCAGCACGCCCACGCTGTTCAACAGCGGCACGCTGCGTTCGCAGCTCTCGAGCTGCTACCTCACCACGGTGCCCGACAATCTCGAAGGCATCTACGACGCGATCAAGGAAAACGCCCTGCTGTCGAAGTTTGCCGGCGGCCTGGGCAACGACTGGACGCGCGTGCGCGCCCTGGGTTCGCGCATCAAGGGCACGAACGGCGAATCGCAAGGCGTCGTGCCTTTCCTCAAGGTGGTCAACGACACGGCCGTGGCCGTGAACCAGGGCGGCAAGCGCAAGGGCGCGGTCTGCACCTACCTGGAAACCTGGCACCTCGACATCGAGGAGTTCCTGGAACTGCGCAAGAACACCGGCGACGACCGCCGCCGCACGCACGACATGAACACCGCCAACTGGATCCCCGATCTGTTCATGCGCCGCGTGATTGAAAAGGGTACCTGGACGCTGTTCTCGCCGGCCGATGTGCCCGACCTGCATGATCTGTTCGGCACCGATTTCGAAAAGGCCTACACCGCCTATGAAACCAAGGCCGCCAACGGCGAAATCAAGCTGCACAAGACGCTGCCCGCCACTGACCTGTGGCGCAAGATGCTGTCGATGCTGTTCGAGACCGGCCATCCCTGGATCACGTTCAAGGACCCCTGCAACATCCGTTCGCCGCAGCAGCATGTCGGCGTCGTGCATTCGTCCAACCTGTGCACCGAGATCACGCTCAACACCAGCGACACCGAAACCGCGGTCTGCAACCTCGGCTCGGTCAACCTGGTGCGCCACATCAAGAACGGCCAGCTCGACCACGAAAAGCTGCGCAAGACCATCACCACGGCGATGCGCATGCTCGACAACGTGATCGACATCAACTACTACGCAGTGCAGAAGGCCAAGGACTCGAACCTGCGCCACCGCCCCGTGGGCCTGGGCCTGATGGGCTTCCAGGATGCGCTGTATGAAATGCGCATGCCCTACGCCTCGCTGCCGGCCGTGGAGTTCGCCGACCAGTCGATGGAAGCCATCTGCTACTACGCCTACTGGGCCTCGACCGAGCTGGCCAAGGAACGCGGCGCCTACTCGACCTTCAAGGGCTCGCTGTGGGACCGTGGCATCCTGCCGCTGGATACGCTGGACCTGCTGGAAAAGGCCCGTGGCGGCTACGTCGAAGTCGATCGTTCGATGCGCCTCGACTGGGAAGCCCTGCGCAGCAAGATCGCGGCCGACGGCATGCGCAACTCGAACTGCGTGGCCATCGCTCCCACGGCGACGATCTCCAACATCGTGGGCGTCGATGCCTCGATCGAGCCTTCGTTCGGCAATCTGTCGGTCAAGTCCAACCTGTCCGGTGAATTCACCATCATCAACAACTACCTGGTGCGCGACTTGAAGCGCCTGGGCCTGTGGGATGACGTGATGGTCATGGACCTGAAGCACTTCGACGGCTCGCTGCGCCCCATCGACCGCGTGCCCCAGGAGATCAAGGACCAGTACGCCACGGCCTTCGAAGTCTCGCCCGAATGGCTGGTCGAAGCCGCGTCGCGTCGCCAGAAGTGGATCGACCAGGCGCAGAGCCTGAACATCTACATGGCCGGTGCCTCGGGCAAGAAGCTCGATGACACCTACAAGCTGGCCTGGCTGCGCGGTCTGAAGACCACCTACTACCTGCGCACCACCAGCGCCACGCAAGTCGAGAAGTCGACGGTGCAAAGCCGCACGCTGAACGCCGTGTCGTCGTCGGCTCCGGCCGCCGCGGCCGCCACGGCGGCGATCACGGTCGCCTCGGCCGCCGCCGCTGCCGTGCCCAGCGCGCTGGAACGCGCCGCCGCCGCCGCCCTGGCCAGCACGCCCGCCACGGACATCAAGTTCTGCGCGATCGACGACCCGGGCTGCGAAGCCTGCCAGTAATGGCATGCGGCACAGGCCTGAAGCCACAAGCGCTTCGGGCCCGCGCCACCCGCCCGCCGGTGCCCTGCGCCGTGCGGGCGCACCCCCATTTCCAGCCTGGCCCGTGGCTTCGCTGGAACCTGCCAAGGCCGCCGTCGCCCCACGCCACCGCGCCTCTTGCAGCTCTCTTCAGGAACACACCATGCTGACTTTCGACGACGACATCACCCCCAGCACCCCAGCCGCTGCCCCCGCAGCGGGCACCCCCTCGGCGGGCACCCCCGAGACCTACAAGCGCGTGAATGCCGCCGACAAGCGCATCATCAACGCCAAGACCGACGTCAACCAGCTGGTGCCGTTCAAGTACAAGTGGGCCTGGGAAAAGTACCTCGCCACCTGCGCCAACCACTGGATGCCGCAGGAAGTGAACATGACGCGCGACATCGCGTTGTGGAAGGACCCCAACGGCCTGACCGAAGACGAGCGCCGCATCGTCAAGCGCAACCTGGGCTTCTTCGTCACGGCCGACTCGCTGGCCGCGAACAACATCGTGCTGGGCACCTACCGCCACATCACCGCGCCCGAATGCCGCCAGTTCCTGCTGCGCCAGGCCTTCGAGGAAGCGATCCACACCCACGCCTACCAGTACATCGTCGAGTCGCTGGGCCTGGAAGAAGGCGAGATCTTCAACGCCTACAACGAAGTCAAGTCGATCCGCGACAAGGACGAGTTCCTGATCCCGTACATCGAGGCGATCATGGACCCGAACTTCCACACCGGCACGCCCGAAACCGACCAGACGCTGCTCAAGTCGCTGATCGTCTTTGCCTGCCTGATGGAAGGCCTGTTCTTCTACGTCGGCTTCACGCAGATCCTCGCGCTGGGCCGCCAGAACAAGATGACCGGTGCCGCCGAGCAGTACCAGTACATCCTGCGCGACGAGTCCATGCACTGCAACTTCGGCATCGACCTGATCAACCAGCTCAAGCTCGAGAACCCGCACCTCTGGACCGCCGAGTTCAAGGAAGAAATCAAGGCGCTGTTCACCAAGGCCGTGGAACTCGAATACGCCTATGCCGAAGACACCATGCCGCGTGGCGTGCTGGGCATGAACGCATCGATGTTCAAGGGCTACCTGCGCTACATCGCCAATCGCCGGGCCACGCAAATCGGCCTGGAAGAGCTGTTCCCCGGCGAGGAAAATCCGTTCCCGTGGATGAGCGAGATGATCGATTTGAAGAAGGAACGTAACTTCTTTGAGACACGCGTCATCGAGTATCAGACCGGCGGCGCACTTTCCTGGGATTAATCGCTCTCCAGCAGGCACAATGGCACAAATCAACCGCCCCATGCACATCACCTTGAATCGAGGTGCTGCGCCGGGCGATTCCGTGTTCATTGCGATGCGTCACTCCACATCGCTATGGATCGCTTCCTGCCGCTGCGCAGTCGAAGTGTTTTGTGCAAATCGACCAAGGAGAAGATGATGGCAACTGCGAAAAAAACGGCCGACAAAAAGGCCTCGACTGCGACCCCGGCAGAGACCGTGAAAAAAGCGGCTCCCGCCACGAAGACGACGGCAACCAAGGCCACGCCCGTGACCAAGGCTGCGGCACCGAAGAAGGCAGCTGCGCCCAAGGCCGCAGCCAAGCCCGCCACGGCCGCCGCTCCAGCCAGCAAGGCTGAGGCCGTCAAGCCCGCAGCCGCCAAGAAGACCGCTGCTGCCAAGCCGGCTGCAACCTCTACCAAAGCCGCGGTGACCAAGACCTCCACGGCTTCGGCCAAGGCTGCGGCTCCCGCGAAGAAGGCTGCTGCGCCGGCCAAGGCTGCTGCCACGGCCAAGGCTGCTGCTCCCGCCAAGAAGGCTGCCGCCCCGGCAAAGGCCGCCTCGGCAAAGGCCGCCCCGGCAAAGGCCGCCCCGGCAAAGGCCGCACCTGCCAAGGCTGCCGCTCCTGCCAAGAAGGCGGCGGCACCTGCCAAGGCTGCGGCTCCCGCCAAGAAGGCTGCCGCTCCCGCCAAGGCTGCTGCCCCCGTGAAGGCGGCGGCTCCTGCCAAGAAGGCTGCGGCTCCCGCCAAGGCTGCCGCTCCGGCCAAGAAGGCTGCGGCTCCCGCCAAGGCCGCGGCTCCTGCCAAGAAGGCTGCGGCTCCCGCCAAGGCCGCTGCTCCTGCTAAGAAGGCTGCAGCTCCCGCCAAGGCTGCGGCTCCTGCCAAGAAGGCCGCTGCTCCTGCCAAGGCTGCTGCTCCTGCCAAGGCTGCTGCACCGGCAAAGGCTGCTGCTCCTGCGAAGGCTGCCGCACCGGCAAAGGCTGCTGCTCCTGCCAAGGCTGCCGCACCCGCTGCACCGGCCAAGAAAGCTGCTGCAAAGAAGCCCGCGAAAGCTCCAGCCCCGGCCGCCGTTGCCGCCGCACCCGTGGCCCAGACCGCGCTGAACCCGCAAGCCGCCTGGCCCTTCCCCACAGGCACCAAGCCCTGAGGTGTGATGCCCAGCACCAAAGCCCGAAGCCGCAAGGCCTTCGGGCTTTTTTCATGCGTGCGCAGCGTCAGGCATCGGAGCGCGGCCCGGCCTGACGCGGCCCGGCCTGGCGCGGCCCGGCCATCCCACCAAAATGCTTGACCACCAGCTCCCTGAGCAGTTGCGCGACGAAGCGCGTCAGGCGCGTGGCCGGCTTGGCACGCGGCAGGGCCAGCACGAAGTTGTTGCGCATGGCCGGTGACACCACTTGCGCCACATGCAGCGGCTGGGGGTAGTTCCAGCCCATCGTCCCGCTGATCGGCAGCAAGGTGTCGCCCACGCCGCGCGCCACCAGCGACAAGACAGTCTGCACCGAATCCACCTCGGCCACCAGCCGCAGCGACAGGCCGCGCGGCTCGGTATGGGCCTCGAGCAGCGAACGCAAGGCGTTGGGTGAGCGCGCCATCACCAGCTCGCGCTGCACCAGCTGGGACAGGCGGATCTTGGCCGGCAGCGGCTGGTTGCTGATGAAGACCATGGGCTCGCGCAGCAGGGTCTCGGTCAGCAGCTGGGGCGAAGGCGGCGGGTCGAAAACCAGCGCCAGGTCCACCCGCCCGGCCAGCAGCCATTCACGCAGTCGAAAGCTCAGGTTCTCCTCGATGGAGAGCGTCGCATCGGGAAACTCCTGGCGAAACGCCAGCACCAGATCCGCGGCAATCACATGTGCCACGCGCGGCGGCAAGCCGATGCTGATGCGCCCGCGCGGGCTGCGCAGGCGCTCGGCCATGTCGGACTGCGCCTGCGCGGCCAGTGCGAAGATGCTGTTCGCATGTTCCAGCAGCGCCGTGCCCGATTCCGTGAGTTGCGCGCCGCGCCCGGTGCGCTCGAACAGGCGCTGGCCGAGCTCGGTTTCCAGCAACAGCACCTGGCGGCTGAGCGCCGGCTGCGACAGGTGCAGGGCCGCGGCGGCGCGGCTGAAACTGCCGGCCTGGGCCACGGCCGAGAAATAGCGAAGACGCGTCAGATCCATCAAAAGCTCCGCAGGTGGTTTGGGCAAAGCCATGAGTATTGCTGATATCTGATATCCAATACATTTCTACGCCAGGCACGCTCGTGCCACCCACAATGGCAGCACTGCAACCCGCATGACCATGAATTCCTTCTGCCCATCGGCCCCCTCTGCTTCGACCGTGCCCCCGGCCACCGCGCTGCCGCCCGGCGCCAGCGACTGCCATGTGCATGTGTATGCGCCGCGGCATGCGTCGCCTGCGCACGCGCCGGCACACCCGCTTGCGGGCCAGGATCACCACCAGCTGTTTGCCTTGCACCGGCGCTGGGGCATAGAGCGCTGCGTGGTGGTGCAATCCACGGCCTACGGCGTCGACAACCATTGGGTGGCGCAGGCGCTGCAAGCCGGAGGCGGCCAATATGTGGGCGTTGCGCTGGCCCGCGCCGATGCGCCCGATGCGCACCTGCAGCAGCTGGCCGCAGCGCACTTTCGCGCCGTGCGCTTCAACTTCATGCACCATCTGCCTCCGGCCGCGAGCCTGGATGACGCCATTGCCATGACGCCGCGCCTGGCCGATGCGGGCCTGCATCTACAGCTGCACTGCGAAAGCGATCTGCTGGCGCAACTGGCCGCGCCGCTGGCGCGCAGCGCCGTGCCGGTGGTGATCGACCACATGGGGCGCGTCGCTGCCCGACTGGGCGCCGCGCACCCGCATTTCCAGGCATTGCGCGCTTTGCTGCGCCAGCCGAATGTCTTCGTCAAGCTCAGCGGCATCGACCGCATCGACCCGACACCGCCGTACGCCGCGGGTATTGCGCTGGCGCGCCAGCTGCTGGCCGAGTTTCCCGGCCAATGCCTGTGGGGCACGGACTGGCCCCACCCCAACCACAGCCATGCGCCCGACGATGCGCAGCTGATCCACAGCCTGGCCGCGATCGCGCCGAGCGCTGCCGCCTTGCAGGATCTGCTGGTCGACACGCCCGCGCGGCTCTACCAGTTCCCGCCCCTTACCGAGCCTTCCACGCGATGACCTTCGATACCTCCACTCCCATGAACCCCCAGGGCCGCCTCGCGGGCAAGACCATCTTCATCACCGGCGCCGGCTCGGTCGGCCCGGGCTGGGGCAATGGCCGCGCGATGGCGCTGCGTTTCGCGCAGGAAGGCGCCAATGTCTATGGCGTAGACCGTGACGCCGAGCGCCTGGTGGAAACCAGCGCGATGATCGCGCAGATCGGCGGAACGTTCGTTGCCGGCACCTGCGACGTGACCAGCAGTGCCTCGATTGAACAGGCGATCACGGCCTGCCACGAACGCTTCGGCCGGCTCGACGTGCTGGTCAACAACGTCGGCGGCTCGGCCAAGGGCGGGCCGGTGGAAATGAGCGAGGAAGTCTGGGATGCCCAGGTCGACCACAACCTCAAGAGCGTGTTCCTGACCTGCAAGCATGCGCTGCCACTGATGCTGGCCCAGGGCAGCGGCAACATCATCAACATCGCCTCGACTTCAGGCATACGCTGGACCGGCTCGGCGCAGATCGCCTATGCCGCGACCAAGGCCGGCGTGATCCAGCTGTCGCGCGTGCTGGCGGTGCAATACGCCAAGCAGTCGATTCGCGTGAACACCGTGGTGCCCGGCCAGCTGCACACGCCGATGGTCGAAGTGCGCCTCGCCGGCCAGCGCGCGGGCGGCGACGTGCAGGCCCTGCTCGAGCAGCGCCAGTCGCGCATTCCCCTGCCCTTCATGGGCGACGGCCGCGATACCGCGAATGCCGCGCTGTACCTGGCCAGCGATGAATCCCGGTTCGTCACCGGAACCGAAATGATCGTCGACGGCGGCATGTCCGTGCGCTGCGACTAGAGAGCTCCCCAACCTCCCCTGCAAGAGGCCCGCGCCAGACGGGCCCGGGGATTTCTGCGCCCAAGAATACCTATCAAACCAAGGAGACAAGCATGAACCACCCCTCTCATTTCCTCAGCCGCCGCAGCCTGCTGGGCGCCGGCCTGGCCTGCGCCCTGCCCGCGACCATCGTGCATGCGCAGAACCCGGCCTGGCCCTCCAAGGGCCGCACCGTCAAATTCATCGTGCCGTTCGTGCCCGGCGGCACCTCGGACATCGTTGGCCGCACCGTGGCCCATGAACTGACGCGCATTTTCGGCACCACGGTGATGGTCGAGAACAAGGCCGGCGGCGGCGGCGTGCCGGCGATGCTGGAAGTCGCGCGCTCGCCCGCCGACGGCTATACGCTGATCCAGGCCCATGTCGGCTCGATGGCCGTGAACCCGTTCATCTACAACAACCCGGGCTACGACGTGAACAAGGACTTCGTGCCCGTGACGCTGTTCGTCAAGGTGCCCAGCCTGTTTGTCGCCCACCCCAGCGTGCCGGCCAAGACCCTCAAGGAGCTCATCGAGTACAGCAAGCAGAACCCAACGATGCTCAACTACGCCTCGGCCGGCAATGCCAGCGCCGGCCATCTGGCCATCGAATACCTCAAGCTGACCACCGGCCTCAAGGCCACGCACATTCCCTACCGAGGCACCGGCCCGGCGCTCAACGACCTGCTGGCCGGGCGCATCCACCTGTTCTCGGCCGGCACGCCGGCACTCGCCAAGCACATCAAGAAAGGCTCGCTGCGCGGCATCGCCACGGGCACCAAGCAGCGCCTGCCCTCGCTGCCCGACATGCCCACGGTGGCCGAGTCGGGCTACCCGGGCTTCGAGTCGGTGCAGTGGTACGGCATGCTCGCGCCCGCAGGCACGCCGCCCGAAGTCGTGCAGCGCCTGCAGGAAGCCTGCGTGACCGCGCTCAAATCGCCCGACGTGGTGGCGCGCTTCAAGGAGGAAGATGCCGTGGCCGGGGGCGAGACCCCGGCGCAGTTCGCGGCCTTCATCCAGGCCGAGCAGAACCGCTGGAAAGACATCGTGGCCAAGGCCGGCATCCGCGCCGACTGACGCCAGACCCAGCGTGCCGTGTGGCGCGCCCGTTCACCCGCGCCGGCAGGCCGCGGGCCGCAGCACGGTTTCCCTTTCGCCTGCCGCAGATCGTTGCTTCATGAGACTCTCCCCCATTCTTCCCGGCACCCGCCCCGAACTGGCTGCGCAGGAAGCGCAGATCATTGCCGAGCGCGGCCGCATCTCGCCGCTGTACCAGGTGCTGCTCAACAGCCCGGCCATGGCCCATGGCTGGGAGCAGATGCTGTCGGCCGTGCGCAACCGCAACAGCCTGGACGCAGGCCTGCGCGAGCTGGTGATACTGCGCGTTGCCGTGCTCAACAACGCGCCCTATGAGTTCGAGGCCCATGTGCCGCATGCCGAACGCGCCGGCAAGAGCGCCGCGGCCATCGAAGCCCTGCGCAGCGAAACGCTGGCGGCAGATGCCCCATGGACCGCAGCCGAGCGCGTGGCGCTGGAACTCACCGACGCGATGACGCGCAGCATCGTGGTGCCGGACGCGCTGTTTGCCCAGGTGCGCGCGCATTTCGACGACCGCGCGCAGGTCGACCTGGTGGCGACGATTGGCGCCTACAACATGGTCTCGCGCTTTCTCAGCGCCTTTGAAATCGGGCATTGACCGGCCCTGACAAATTTCGCCGGCGCAGGCATTCACAGTCGATAGATGGAACATTTCCAATCATCCTGACACATAGTTATTTCATATCAAATCGCTTGGGCGAAAAAGTTTGACCAATATCTATCTGAAAGATTGAGCAGAATGACAACCAAAGAAGAACTATCGCTGGAACTGATGAATCACGATCGCTTGATCGAGGCCCATGTGGAGAAGATGAAATTCATGCACATGTTGCGTGGCCAGGGATTGGTGAACATTGTGTACGCCATGAATACGAGCCATCCCGAGCTGCTTCAGCAGCTCAAGGAGTCACAGAAAGCTTATGGGCTTTCACTCCCTCACGCATTGGAGTTCCTGCAGCAAGAAGTGCTGCCGTACCAACTGCAGGGCCTGTTCAAGCACAAGCAGCAGTTGGAGAACCAATTGAAGCTGCTGCACGAGCAGGAGCAATCACCGGTACAAGTGCACGAGGCTGATGACGACGGCGATGGCGTGGACAGCAGCGAAGCACAGGAAACCACTGCAATGATCATCGGCTCGCCAGCCCAACAGCTCGATTACTCAGAGTGATGGGGCATGCCCTGGCTGACGACGCCCGGCATGAAGTGCGCTACGGGCCGGCTGGCTTCAGGCTGGCCGGCTCCAGATACGGCGCCACAGTTCGACCAGCGCCGCGCGCACCGGGAAGTCCAGGGCCTGCTGCTCTATGCGGACCCGGCCCGCGGCGACATCGGCGGCGCTGCCCAGCAGAAAGCGGAAGCTGTAGCGGCCTTCGCTGCCCATGCGCAGATCGCTGAGATACAGGTTTTCACCCTCCTGCTCAAGCTTCACATAGCCATGGGCAAAGCGTGCGAGCTGCTGCACTTCGGGTGCCTGCGCGGCGTACTGCGCCTGCAGCGCCGTGCCGCGTTCATGGCGCGTCCAGGTCATCTCGCGGTCCTGATCGAACACCGAGTAATAGCCTTCCCAGTAATGCGTATCGTCCATGGCCACGCCGCGCCACAGCAGTGTGTTGAGCGGCGTGGGCGTGACCAGCAGCTGCGGCGCAGCAATGCCTTGGGAGGCCAGCGAGGCCTGCGCAATGCTGCCCACGTACTGCTGAGCCAGCGCGCTCCAGGCCAGATACAGGCAGCTGAGCAGCAGGCCGATCTGGTTGGCGCGCAGGCCTGCAAACGACTTGCGGCACAGCGCAATGCCGACGCCGATCAGTAGCGGCAACGTATAGAGCGGATCGATCACAAACACACTGCCCAACCCATAGGCCTGGGTCGAGAACGGCCGCAGCAGCTGCGTGCCGTAGATCGTGAACCAGTCCAGGATCGGGTGGGTGACCAACACCAGGGCCATCGCCAGCCACCAGCGCCGCCAATGCGCGCCTTCGCCGTGCAGCCGCGCTATGCCCCAGCCCAGCAGCGGCGCGAGCAGGAACAGGTAGAGCAACGAGTGGCTGTTGCCGCGGTGGTTGACCATGTTGGCCAGCGCATTGCCATGGTCTATGACCACATCGAGGTCGGGCAGCGTGCCGGCCACCAGGCCCCAGAACGCGGCTTTCCAGACGGCGGTACGCCGCCCCAGGGTGGCAATGGTCAGCGCCGAACCCAGCGCGATCTGTGAAACGGAATCCATGGACGTCCAGGCTCAAAAGGCAAATTCCGCCATGGACGCATGACGCACCCATGACCGGGCGCGGGGTTTATTCCACGTCGAAATCGAGCAGATAGTTCTGCGGGCCCTTGCTGGCGATCTTCAACGCGCCGACACGGTTGCCCAGTTCGGCGCAGCGCACCAGCGACCAGCCCTTTTCCAGCCCGAACAGCAGCGCGCCGCGCCAGGCATCGCCGCAGCCCGTGGGGTCGACGACCTGCTTGGCCACAACCGGCGGCACCAGCGTCTTCTCGCCCTGCTCCCAGACTTCACAGCCTTCGGCGCCCAGCGTCACGACCAGGCCCCGCACCTGCTGCGACAGCGCCGCGAGGTGCATGCCGGTGCGGTCGCAAAGCACCTTGGCTTCGTAGTCGTTGACGGCAATCCAGTCGGCCTGCTCGATGAAGACCTTGAGCTCTTCGCCATTGAACATCGGCAGGCCCTGGCCTGGATCGAAGACAAAGGGAATGCCGGCTTCCTTGAACTGGCGCGCATGCTGGACCATGGCTTCGCGGCCATCGGGCGCGACGATGCCCACGGCGGCGCGTGTTTCATCCGTGATCTGCAGCAGGTGGGCATGCGACATCGCGCCCGGGTGGAAAGCCGTGATCTGGTTGTTGTCGACGTCGGTCATGATCATCGCCTGCGCCGTGTAGATCTCGCCGCTCTCGCCCACATGGCGCGTGGAGATACCGAGATTGCGCATGTGCTCCCGATAGCTCTCACCATCGCTGCCGAGCATGGCCATGGGCAGCGGCTCGCCGCCCAGCAGCTTCAGGCTGTAGGCGATATTGCCGGCGCAGCCGCCGAAGTCGCGGCGCAGCGTGGGCACCAGGAACGAGACATTGAGAATGTGCAGCTGGTCGGGCAGGATCTGGTCCGCGAACCGGCCCTCGAAGGTCATGATGGTGTCAAACGCGAGGGATCCACAAATAAGGGCGGCCATGGTGGGTGAGGTTCCAGGAATCAGGGATAGAAGACAAGCGCACGATAACCCGCGATGCGGGTTGGCGTGGCGGTGACGGTCAGTGGCAGGCGCACGCTCCACTCGGCCTGGGCGCCCAGCGTCGGCGGGGCCTGCAGGTCGGCGGGCAGCAGCACGCGGCGCAGCACGGCCTGATCCTGCAGATCGGTGAGCGTGAGCTCGACCGAGGGCATGGCCAGCTCGGTGGCGGCCTGGTTTTCAATGGTCAGTGTGAGCAGGTAGCCGTCGGCCTGCGCGGTGCGCGTGAAGGCCGAGCTCGAAATCACCACCTGGGCGATGTCCTGGCGCGCCGACAGCGTACAGCCGGCCAGCGCACACAGGCCTTGCAAGGCGGGGCGCAGCGAGGGCTTCGAGGCGGCTAGCGCATTGCGCTCCTGCAGCGTGACCTGCAGCGCCAGCACCAGCAGCAGCGCGGCACTGCCCGCGGCCAGCGCCAGGCGCACGCCCGGCCGCTGCCACAGCGCCTTGCGCCGGGCGGTGCGCACAAAACCGGGTTCGGCTTCGGGCAGCGGCGCCGCGGCCGGGTACGGCCGTGCGTCATGGTGCGGCAGTGCAAACGGGTCTTCGGTCGCGGCAGGCTCGCTGCCGGCAAAGGGCGAAAATGCGGCGTGCGGCGCTTGTTCAGGCTCCGGCTCGGGGTCTGCTTCCCGCTCCGGCTCCGGCTCCGGTTGGGGTTCTGGTTCTGGTTCTGGCTCTGCTTCCAGCTCCGGCTCGGGAGCCGTGGCCCTGTCCGCTTCGATCTCCAGCGGCAGATCCTCATCGTCGTCGACCGCCGTGGGCAGCGCATAGCCTGCGGCCTCGGCAGGCGCGGGCGCGGGCACCGGCGCGGCAAGCGCCGCCGGTACCACAGGTGCGGACGGCTTGTCCGGCGATTCCAGCGTCAGCCTGGCGTCGAACACTTCCTCGCACTGGCCGCAGCGCACCCAGCCTTCGGAGATGCGCAACTGGTCGGCCACCACCTTGAACTTCGTTCCACAAGAAGGGCAGCGCGTGGTCTGGCTCATCGGCAGTTCCTGGAAAAAGTGGGGCGACCGCAGGCCAAGGGCTCAGCGCGCAGCGGTCATCAGAATCCAGCCGTCTTCGCTGTCCGCGACTTCGAGCTGGACATAGGGCGCATAGGCTTCTTTGAGTTCGTCGGCCTGGCGCTCCAGGATACCGGCCAGCACCAGATGGCCGCCCTGCGCCACATGCGCGCACAGCAGCGGCGCCAGCACCTTGAGCGGTGACGCCAGGATATTCGCCAGCACCGTGCCATATTCGCCGCGCGCCTGGTCGGGCAGGCCCGCGGACAGTTGCACTTCGTTGGCCTCGGCGTTCTGCAGCGTCGAGTCAACGGCCGCGGTGTCGATATCGACGGCGTCGATGTCCACGGCACCGAACTTGGCGGCGCCAATGGCCAGGATGCCCGAGCCACAGCCGTAGTCGAGCACGCGGCCCAGCGCTCTCTGGGGCTGGCGCGCGATCCAGCGCAGGCACATGCGGGTCGTCGGGTGGGTGCCGGTGCCAAAGGCCAGGCCCGGATCGAGGCGGATGCTGACCTTGGCCTGTTCGGGCATCTCGTGCCAGGTCGGCACGATCCAGAATTCGGGAGTGATGTCCACGGGCGTGAACTGTGATTGCGTCAGGCGCACCCAGTCCTGCTCGGGCACGTTGTTCACGCCCAGCACAGTGCAGCCTTCGAAGAAGTCCTGCAGGCTCAGCAGCTGGCGCGCTTCCTGCGCGAGTTCCTCGCTGGGAAACAGCGCGACCACGCGGCTGCGCTGCCAGCCATCCTTGGGCGGCGGCATGCCGGGTTCGCCAAACAGGGCCTGCTCGGCCTCGGTCTGTGCATCGGCGTCTTCGACCGACACGCTCAGTGCGTCCAGCGCATCCAGCGCATCGCTGATGGTTTCCACCCGGTCTTCCGGGCACAGCAGGGTCAGTTCAAACATGACACCGTTCCTTTTAAAAATGAAAATGCCGGCCTCCGTCGCCAGAGGCCAGCATGTGCGGTCACAGCCTGGCGGCCTGACTCATCGCTTGGGGTTGCGCAGCTGCAGCCACTCTTCCAGGTAATGGATGTTGGTGCCGCCTTCCATGAACTTGGCATCCACCATCAGGTCCTTGTGCAGCGGCACGTTGGTGTTGATGCCTTCGACCACGGTTTCCAGCA
>Ga0308163_10000205_pt1 | contig 152043 bp, 123 predicted proteins | sample PhyTR1_FD_201037 | JGI IMG/M metagenome (GOLD analysis project Ga0308163, IMG submission 201037) | Phyllosphere microbial communities from UC Gill Tract Community Farm, Albany, California, United States - DLSLT.R1 | ecosystem: Host-associated > Plants > Phyllosphere > Unclassified | place...
CCTGGTATAACCGTAAAAGGTTACATTCTGCCTTGGGATACCAGTCCCCGGAAGAATTCGGTAAGAACTTAAATAAACAAAAAAATGCTGCTTAACTAAATGTCCACTTTAAAGTTGCAATTCCAGACTCAATAATGATTTTATTAGCAATTTTAACTATCAACGTCATACTTCCATTCTAAGCATCGGTGTTGCCTATAAGTTTTGGTACGCAAGAAAGTAGCAGAACGCTGAGAGCTCCAGAAACCCTCCAGCTATTTCACAATTTTTTCCTGATCAAATTTCATAGGATCATGCGTTATCCAATGGCCTGTTTCTTCGCCCTCAAAAGTTCCCGGTGTGACGTAAGCACCACAAATGCCTGCCGGGCTGAAGTCTCGGGAATTTAGTCGCACATATCGGCCAAGATATATATGATAAGACATTAGGAAAATGCTTGCAACGCATAAACAACCATTCGGAACCTCAAAATTCATATCTAAATTTCCAGTTTCTGTATTATCAAGGGTCAGTTCAAGCATCTGTGTAATTGGATGAAAATTATATTGACCTTCTGAAAGTTTAAATAGTGCGACGCTTACAATCAAATCACATATTTTGGCCTTATTCGGATACTTAATTTTCAGCAAATCGTTCTCTCCCATACTCTTCACATTCAGTAAGCCATCCTTATAAGTCACCTCAGTCAGGAAGCCTAAAGTTCTCATTAATGGAGATTCGATATTGAAGTCCAAACCTTCCAGATATTTAAAGCTATGGCGCTCAAATCTGTACCTTCCTGTCTCATTATTTCTGCAGGGGCGGATGGAATCCAGAATCCGGGTTCCGAGTCTGGTAGTAAGCTGAGAGTCTTTCGTACCATCAAGGTATTCATCGTAAACCTTTTTTATGTTGTTGCTTAATGCGCTAGCCATACCGAAGGTATTTGAAGCCTTTTTTGTGGCCTCAGTTTGATTCACTTTACCTTTACCAGGCTTAGTGGAAACTATCTGTTGCTCATTCCTCTTACTTAATTTTAAGAGACCGATTATTCCGCTCAAAAATTTTCCTTTTTTTGTAGCCATGATATTTTTGTTTAAAATCTTAAACAAAAGTATAGGACAATGTATGCTTAGCAAAATGTTTGAGGACGGGATGTCCACAGATGTCCGCAATTGTCTGCAGATGTCCGCAATTGTCCACTCAAAAAATGATATTGGTCTTAATACGTTAACAAGCGGCTGATAAATAGTCGTTCAGGTTTGGCTAAATCCATTACAAAAACGTCTTAAATAAATACCAAATCCGCACTTTCTACCTAGTCGAAAATTCTGCTTTTCTCTCGCAGTTGCCCCGGATTTGACCCTCTGTTGCTTAAAGCAGTACTGCTGGTTATGCCAAGATCTTTTGCTAAAGAATCTAATGATATCTGACAGGCTCTGATCATTTCGGTAGATATTTAGTGAGTACTTTTCCATTTTTATAGGTAATAGAACCTTCCCACTTCAGCGCTTTTTGTTCTGAGAAGATGGCAAGCCCTTTGCCAATCGCAACTGGGGTGGTAAAGATGTAAAATTCATCTATCAGGTTAAGGTTGATCAAAGAACTTACAAAGCTCGCTCCGCCATAAACCATTAAGTCTTTACCTTCCCCAGCTTTTAACGCCCCTACGGCAGTAGCCAGATCGCCGTTTTCTACTTTCAAATTTCTGCCATTCATCTCACTTAAGGTGTGGCTAAAAACAATTTTTTGCATGTTGACCATCCGCTGTGCCAGAGGTTGTTCAGCACTATCAAGAAGATGATCAACTACATTTTCCCAGTAATTGACAAAACCAGGTGTCATTTTTCGCCCTAGCAGGATTGTATCACAACTGTCGGCAAGCTCGTTTACCTTATCAAAAACGGCTTCATCGCGTTCCATGCCGTTCCACATCCAATCTAATTCTCCTTCTGGCCCGGCTACAAAACCGTCGACCGTCATTTGTATCTGTAACTTCAGTTTTCGCATAGTATTGATTTTAAATAAGTTTATGTTTCCCTGTTGACGAATATCAAGAGAATATAGCTCATAAGAAAGGTGCAATCACGACAACTTGTAGGGCGATTTGAGCAAATGTTACAATGATCTTCAATTTGGAAGTGTGAAAAGTGTTTCAAATTCTATCAACGATAGACTGTCTTAAAAAAGAAGTTATCTTTTAGTAAGATCTATGTTAGAAAAAGCGCTGTTTTAGCAGCGAAAGTACACTGTTATGACAGGTATCTTCAACAAGTAACATTACATTTCTCAATTTGAAAATACTATTTTTCCTGCGCCAAACAAGGCCCATGGCGTTACAGTAGACCTTGCCTTAAAAATATTTAGTAATTTGAACTTTTGCTGTAACGTATCGCAAAATTGGCTACTAATGAGTCAAATCAGAATCTAAAATCATGAAAACTCCAAACAGACCGCTCTTTATCAACTTTACAATAATTATTATCGCATTGCTATTTTCTGGCAGGGGAAACCTCTTTGCTCAGGATGTCAAAATACAAAATTCCCTCTTATGGAAGATTGAAGGAAGAGATTTAACCAAACCTTCCTATCTTTTTGGAACTGTGCATATGATCTGCGAAGATAAATTTGTGATGCTGCCAAAGGTTAAAAATGCTTTGGCACAAACCCAGCTGAGTTATCTGGAAATCGATTTGTCGAGCCCGGATTTCACTGCCGAGGCCATGAAGTTTATGAAGAGTGAAAAAACGATATCGAGCCAGATTAGTAAAGAAGACTTTGCCTATGCCGATTCCATCGTCACTGCGAAAGTTAAAGTAAGCCTCAAAAAGCTGGACAGCATTAAGCCAGCAATGATTATGGCCTACCTGATGCAGGCATCCTTCCCCTGCAAGGTGAAGAGCTTTGAGAGCGAAATTATCAAAGAAACTTATGCAGCGAATAAAACGGTATCTGGCTTATCCTCCATTGAGGAGCAGTATTCTTTCCTTGATAAAATATTTTCTGCTAATGAGCTGGCACCATATCTCAAACAATATGGTGATATGGAAATGCAAAAAGTTGCCTCAGCAATCGCAGAAGCGTATCAAAAAGAAGATATTACACTGATTGATAACTTACTTCTGGAATTTAGTACCACCAACCCTGAGGGGTACCGACAACTATTGCCGGTGCGTAACAATTTATGGATCAGTAAAATGCCGGAAATCATGAAAAACAAGTCGACCTTTTTTGCGGTGGGCTGCGGTCACTTATCCGGCAAAGAAGGTTTGATAAGCCTGTTGCGTAAGAAGGGATATAAAGTAAGCCCAGTTTATTAACCCTGCATGTACTTCGATGCATATTGATTTCAAAACATGAAGGAAACAACTGAACAGATTTTTTTGAGGCAAATAAATGAGAACAAGGCGATCATATACAAAATATCAAAAATGTATATGGATCGCAGTGAAGATCAGGAAGACCTGTTTCAGGAAATAGTAATGCAACTATGGAAGGCTTATTCGGGATTTAGGGGCGACAGTAAATTTACCACCTGGATGTACCGCGTATCATTGAATACAGCATTGATATTTTTGAAGAAAGGAAAAAGACAGGTGGCTGCTACTTTTCTGGATGAAAATATAGACCTCATTGATGTGAGCGACAGTGCCGAGAAGGAGAACAAAATAGCATATCTCTATAAGGCGGTGCAGGAATTGAATGCTATTGAGAAGGCCCTGATTTTTCTTTTTCTGGAAAATCAATCCCATAAAGAAATTGCCCATAACCTCGGTATAACCGAAGGAAATGCCCGTGTAAAATTGAACCGAACTAAAGAAAAATTGCAACTCATTATAAAAAAGTATGGCTATGAATTTTGATGAACTCAAAAATGACTGGAATAAATTGGATGCAGGCCAGTCAGATATATCTACAGAAATGCTAAGTATTAAAGCGGCCCAAACACCGGTAGATAAAATCAGAAGCAAGATGAAACACGAATTTAAATATCAGCTGCTAGGACTTTTAGTACTTGCTTTCACCCCACGTATTTTCGGACTAAATCCCGAAATAAAGCCTGTATTTGTGGCCTTTTATTCGGTTGGCTGTGGATTCACTGCCTATTACTTTGCGCGGTTTTATATCTTTTATAAGAGTTCTTATGATATGAGCCTGGACACGAGAAAAAATCTGCTATGGTTTTACTATGAAATGAAAATCAACATTGAGTTATATAAATCGCTGACATATATCCTGGGTTTTATCTCACTGTCTTTTTTTAGCACCTACATGTTTGTGACTAAGGGCAGCTCATTACTTTCTATCACCAAATATTCTATGGTATCAATTATCGTATTCTGTTTCTTCGGAATTTTAATAATGGGACTGATAACAGAGTTATGGGTGAAGGTCTGTTATGGTAAACAAGTAGCTAAGATCAAAGAAGTTTTGGATAAGCTGGATGACGAGTAATGCAGTCTCTTTTTTTGTAATGGTCTTATACTAAGAAAGCCGGGGTGATTGCCGGCTTTCGTTTTACAACTAAACTTCTTCTTTAGAAATCCACTTACCGACAGCAGGGGCTTGGTAATTGGCCATCTTATCGAGTAAATCATTAATGTTATCGCTGGTAATCAGCATGTCTCTATTTGCTGCTTTTAAAAAGCCTTTTTTTACCATTGTTGCAACCAGTGCGAGCAGCTCATCGTAAAATCCGTCGATATTTAGAATGGCAATCGGTTTCTGATGTAATCCCAGTTGTGCCCAGGTGAGCATCTCAAAAAACTCCTCAAGTGTACCAAAGCCACCTGGCAGCGCAATCACGCCATCACTAAGCTCATTCATCTTGGTTTTGCGCTCATGCATCGTTTCTACTAAAACCAATTCTGTCAATCCGGTGTGGGCAATCTCCTTGTTCTGCAGGAAGTGGGGTAATACCCCAATCACTTCACCCCCTTGTTCCATTGTGCCATTTGCTACGGCGCCCATAAGGCCAACATTAGCACCTCCATATATTAAGCCGATGTTTCTTTCTGCGAGGGTTTTCCCTAACAGGTAGGCTTGTTCCTCAAATTGTTTTTCGGTCCCAAAACTCGAACCGCAAAATACAGTTATCCTTTTCATGTTTGTTCTTATTAGTCGATTGAAGCTGTATCCGAAGTTTTTTTGTTTCGGTTTCAACAAACGATGGCAAGCAAAATCTATCTTTTGCAAAGTAAAGAAACGCTAGTGGATTTTTTGTTAGAATCCACTGAGAATAAAAGGGGTTAATAAATATTTAATCCTTATAAGGAATAATATAGAATGATCATGAATTGAAATTAATTGATATTTTTTGCTGTATTGATAGTATGTATTAAATAATAGTAAATAATTGTGTAACAAAATAATAGACATTTATGAGTTGAATGTCTGATATTTAGTTGTTTAGATGAAGTCGTCAAGGAGTGATAGATGATTTGCGAAACAATTAATGTTAAGGGCAGGTTGGTAGCTAGTCTGCTATTGGACAAATTAAACAGCTGTTATAGAGGATAATTGATTAAAATCTATAACCATTAAAAAACATCATTATGAAAAGGATTACTTTCATTGCGCTTATCGCCATCTCGGCCTTTAGTTTCAACGCAAGTGCGCAAATTCAAAAAGGAAATGTATTTGTAGGAGGAAATTTTGCCGACATTAATCTGGGCCTGGACAATCCAAGTATTTTCAGTGTAGACATTACACCAAAGGCCGCATGGTTTATTCAGGATAATATTGCTGTGGGTGGATACGTGAATTTTGGGTTACAGACTCAAAAGAATGCACCTACAACAACTCGTTACGGTCTAGGTGCATTAGGACGTTATTATACGGGATCTGATGTAGAGGTTTTACGTCACGGTCGCATCTTCGCTGAAGGTACAGCTGGATTTGGAGGGGTAAATGTGAGCGACAACGGAGGGAAAACAAATGGTTTGAATCTTAGTGTGGGTCCGGGATTTGCCTATTTCATCACACCAAATATTGGTCTGGAGACATTGTTGAAGTATAATGGCTTGGTGGGCTTTGGTAGTGCCACTTCTCAGAATAACTTAAGCTTGTCTTTTGGTCTGCAGATTTACCTGCCGGGACGCGGAACTGCGAACAAGGTCAAAGGAGATTACAATAACTAATTTATTACTCTTTGGTTAGAGAGAAACCCTGATCGGTCAGCAATTTGCTGATTGGTCAGGGTTTTATAGTTATAGGCCAAAATTGAATTGTATTATTTCAGGATTCTATAGAATAAGTTACTGATTTTATAATTTTAATCATTTATTTGTATTATTGATAAATAAATGTAATTTCAAATAAAATAAAGTTTATGAATAATTCTTAATTACACTTAAAGTTACTATATTTGCTTTTCGATATTGTGATTATGGTTCCTGCAGTTGTAAGATATATAGATCCACTTTTTGATTTCAGTTTTAAGAAGCTGTTTGGCAGCAAGGAAAACAAGGCATTCCTTATTTCTTTCTTAAACGAGTTGTTTGAGGACAGAAAGGACATCACCGATATTGTATACGGGAAGAATGACCACCCAGGCGATATCAGAGAGGAGCGGGGTGCGATATTTGATGTTTTGTGTACAAACGAAAAGGGTGAGAAATTTTTGATTGAAGTTCAGCGTGGAAGGCAAGAAAATTTCGGAAAGCGTCTCTTGTATTATGCCTCTCGTCAGATTAGTTCTCAGGCTGAAAAAGGTATGATTCGGGAAGATTGGGAATATGAATTTACGAAAATCTATGTGATAGCGATCCTTGGGGATTTTACAGTGACAGATGATAACAGTTGTGTAAAGCGGATTAGCCTCTGCGACGAGCATACCGGAGAAATTTTCAGCGACGATTTTGGTTTTATTTTTGTAATTACTTAACTTTACTAAAACGCAAGAGGAGCTGGAGACTAAACTTGATAAATGGCTTTTTTTGTTAAAAAACCTTGGCATAATGGAAAATAAACCCAAAAATTTTAAAGGCCCCGTTTTTGAAAAGTTCTTTAGTGTTGCTGAATACTGTAATTTGAGTCCCAGGGAGAAGTTGCGATATGATCGACGACAAAAATACATATGGGATAACAAGAATGTAAATAATTATGCAATCAGACAAGGAAGAGCTGAAGGTGTACTCGATGGTGAACACAAGAATTCTTTAAAGATTGCCCATAAGCTAAAAAATAATGGAATGAGCCTTGAAGAAATCATGGAAATAACTGAGCTCTCTCAAGAAGAAGTAGTGCAGTTGTTTACCTCTGCGCCGAAATAATACGGAGCAAACAAGTAGAGAAGGAACTAGGGATAGCAAAATATAAACCATACACAAGAAAAAGCCCTGCTCAATTAGTATTTCTCTAATTGAACAGGGCTTCATCAATTAAGTTTAACTAAGCAAACAGGGTTTATTTGCCAAATGCTTTTTTAAGTTCACCAACGGCATACATTTCTGCATCCATCGCTTCAGGTACTACTGCACCCATCCCAAAGAATTCGTGCGTCACACCATCATAGTTTTTACTGGCAACCGTTACACCAGCAGCCTTTAACTTATCTGCCAGTTGCATACCATCGCTCTGCAATGGGTCGTATTCTGCAGTAATAATCGTAGTTGCAGGTAATCCTTTCAGGTTCGCGGCAACAAGATTAATTCTTGGATCTTTAGCCTGTGCCATACCATTCAGGTAGTTTTTGACGAACCATGCCATCATCGGCTGATCAAGTGGTTTCGCTGAAGAATTTTTAACATAAGAGGTAGTGGTCATATCTGCACCCGCTACCGGATAAACCGCCAGCACATGTTTTGGTGCAGCTACACCTTTATCTCTAGCCATGATGGCCATATTCACTGCCAGGTTACCACCCGCACTTTCACCTGCCACGGCAATCATTTTTGGATCACCTTTGATGGTAGAAGCGTTGTTAACTACCCACTGGTATGCGGTAAATGAATCGTTGTGTGCAACCGGGAATTTATGTTCCGGAGCTAATCTGTAAGCTACAGACACGACTACAGCACCTACTTTATCTGCCAGTACTTTGGCCGAGGCATCATACACGTCGAGGTTGGCAATTACAAAACCACCACCATGGTAATATACGATTACCGGGAAAGGTCCGCTACCAGCTTTTGGTGTATAAATACGCAAGTGAATGTTTCCTCCATTGGCTGGAATATCACGGCCCATTGTATCTACATTGAATACTGGTGCTGGAATATTGTTGTCTTTCATTACATCCATTACTGCGTCTGTTGCAGTATGGTTTTTACGTGCTTCTGCAGCAGTAAGTTCTGGAATCGGTCGGTCTTTATAGCTCGCCAATTTCTCGATTACCGCTTGCATCTGAGGTTTGAGGTTTGCTCCCCATGCCGGAGCTGGCCCTGCTGGTTTGATTTTACTAAGGTCTGGCGTTGCCGCAGTATCCGTAATTGTTGTTTCTGTTGTTGTATTGGTACTGTCTACCGTACTTGTTTGGGTAGAGTTACCACATGCCGCGCAGCCAATAGCTAATATCGTTGCGTAAGCTGAGTTTCTTAAAAGATTGTTTTTCATAAGTAGATGATCTTATTGTTAGATAACTCGTACTACAGCATTGCTTCATTCATTGTTTGAAACTGCAATTGAGAATGGACATTTTTCAAACAACCTTGTGGAATAACCTTTTATGATTAAAGGAAAACAGCCGTCAAAAGTTGTGATACTCCGGACGGCTGCGCTGTATGATGAGGCAAGTTAATTTTGCCACGAATAAATTTCCTGGTATAGTCTATAACTTAGAGCCTATGTTTAAAGGCATGACTTGTTTTGAGCTTAGCTCAAACCTGCGTAGTGCTTAAAATCTTCAGATTCTACGTAGAGTTTGAAATTCTGAACATCTTCGCGAATCATCTTTTCGAACAAGCCAGTAAACAAAGATGCGATTCCCCGGCCAATGGTACCGGCAGGAGGGAAATAGTCGATCTCTATGTGAATTTCAGTTCCAGTACCGTTAAGTGAATCTTTGAACTCTATTTTGCCTGCGTTATCTATCATAGATCCTTCTACAGATTGCCAGCCGATGTAAGTGTCATCTTCCTCTCGGGTGATCGCGGCGTTCCATTTGAGACCGATGAGATTTCCTGGGGTATTGGCAATCCATTGTGATCCGCCGTAACCGGTTTCTTCCACACTTTTTAAATGCGTCATAAACTTCGGGAGGTTTGCCAGCTCCCTCCAAAATTCATAAACTTTGGTTCTTGGTGCATTTACAACAATGTTTTCTGTGATATTTATAGCTTGTGGATCCGTAGTATCTTTGCCTATTTTTGTATAGATAGGACATACACCTGTTGCGCCGCGGTAGATCAAATATCCACCAGCGGCAATGCCATGCAATCCCATCAGTGGGTGATTAATAATATTTTTTAAGCTTTTGTATACCAGGTAAGACCCTGTTGCCAGCGAAATGGCGCGCTCGCCCTGATCTATATTTTTTTCTGCCCTGGCATCAAAACCTAGCTTTTTTAACACGGGAGTATGCGTAGTTTTAAATTCGTTTGTCATGTTTTCTGGTTTAGTAGGTTAGCAACAATGAGGAAATCCGAAAGTTTTAAAAAAACGTATTGTAAAAAGTTGAAATTTTTAAAACAGTAAAGGGATTGAAGTGTTTTGAGTACGACTGCGGAGTCAGATCAGATTGATTCTGACATTCTTCAGTTGAAATAACAACTACCTACGTTTATTTTATTAAGAAACCGAGAAAAACATTATGATCAGTTCACAAAACAGTTCCCGCCAGCTATTTACATACGTACAATTCAATCAGTTAGAGAATTCCAATCAGAAAGACAGTGCTGAGAGCAAAACTATGAAGAATAAAGGACGAGCTAATTTAACTACTCAGCTGAATAAAGTAGAGCATCAGCTGGATCAGGAGAATATTTAATTATAACGCTACGCTCTCCTATTTTTCAACGCGAACTCGAGGTTTCTATCTGAAACCTCATTTTGACTTTTACCTCTCCGTTATCTTCACCATCATTAATTTCTTTCCTGATCAGGTTATTTGAAAACATCATTCCTCAAAGGGTTGCTGTGTTTTGATTTTCCTGTGGCAAATTCATACGAACAAAATAACATTTACGTTTGTTACTCAATAAAACCAGGACGATATGTATAGAATAATTTATCTAAATGATCAGCTTGTTTATGAAAAATTTGATTCCGATAATTATAATGTGATTGCAGATTATCACATGTATTTGAAGAAATGCAGCTATAAGATCATTTGTATAGTAGATTATAAGATAAAAGTGATCTTAAATAAATGTATAGACTATCAATCTCATATCAATAACATCGATAGCTATACATTCTAATTTTCTAATAACCCCCATTTTGCGGGAATGCGGTTATGCCCCCATCTGTTCGGTCGATCTGCGACTGTGGAATAGGACGTAACATATGGAAATCCATGATATTTGCTGCACCCAGCTGGTTATACAGCTTTACCCTGTTCACCAATTGTTTTGTACGCACTAAATCAAACCATCTTTGATGTTCACCATTTAATTCGCGCATCCTTTCATCAAGGATAAAGTTGAGGTCGAGTTGAGACTCCGTGATTTCCATGGCTGATTTATTTGCCGTAGTCTGTTCAGCAGTGGCACCTGTTTTGGCAGCGCGACGTCTCAGGGTATTGATGAAAGTCACTGCTTCCCCGGTTTTTCCGCTTAGCATTAACGCCTCAGCGGCAATGAGGTAGGTTTCGCCTAGTCGGAAAAGGATAAAGTCGCGGTTTCCGGGAGCATCGTTAACATCCTTTCGCAGCGGATCGAGGAATTTTGATAGCGTGGGGTAAACTACTTCAGTTACTTTACTAGGTGGATATACGGTATAGTTTTTCTGAGCGATTTGCTCTGCCGTCCATTCTGCATCCGGGAAGTAAACAGCGGTATCACCTACATTCAATTTCACCTGGCGACCATTGATGGTATAATCTCCCGCGTTATTGCATAAATACACACGCTTGAAGGTTCTGTCGTAGCGGCCATCCAGCTGATGATTGTAAACCGTATTAAGGTTATACGCCGTAGGCCTGAACCTGCTGAAGGGTCTTCCGTTTGCAATATCACGCTTCATGCCGGGCTGTAAGTCATAACCGAAAAGGAAAAACAGATGCAGCTGGTTGCCCTCTCCATTAGTCAGCACATTCTGGCTATATTGTACGGAGAATATCACTTCATTATTTTGCTCTCCTGCACCCTGAGCAAAAACGTCTGAGAAATCGTCCAGTAATCTGAAGGAGTAATTGCTGATCACACCTTTTGCCAGCTCAGCTGCTTTTGCATAATCTGCCTGATCATTGGCAATCCCTGCTCTGGTTAAGTATACTTTTGCGGCCAGGTGTTCTGCAGCAGGTTTAGTGGCCCTTCCAAAATTTGATGCTACAGCAGGAAGATTTTGCATCGCAAAGTCAAGGTCGTCAATGATAGTCTTGTAAACATCAGCCACTGGCGTACGTTTAGCAGCAGTAATTATGGTTTGTGTTTCAGTTAGACTAAGGTGAACAGGCCCGTACATCTGTACAAGCAAGAAGTAGAACTGGGCACGCAGAAAACGGGCTTCGGCAACACGCGTGGTTTTCAGTGCTTCATCCATTCCGGTAATGTTTGGTGCCCGGTTGATGATGGCATTACAATTATTGATTCCTGCATAGAGGTTATCCCAGGCGGTGGTGAAGTTGATTTTCGTAGGATTGAGGTTGCTGCTGTAACTGTTATAATCTTTATCGGCAGACATGCCAGCGGTATACTCATCGGTTCCACTAACGCTAAGGTTGCCGCCGAGTTCTGTTCCGTAGTATTTACGCAGGAAACTATAAGCCGCGTTAACGTTGCTCTGTAGTCCATCCGGAGTGTTTAAATATTCGTCAGTAACCTGACTGCGGCTATCTTCTTCCAGTTCTTTTTTACAGGAAATGGTGAACACGGTCGCAAGGGATAGGAATAGGTAAAAATATATATTTTTCATTAGCTTATCTTTTGATGTACTTGATATAATTTGTGCTTACAATTTTCATGCTCGTTCAGTTTAAAAAGAAACGTTAAGCCCCACAGTATAGGTTACCAACGCTGGCCTGCCCGGGATTTCCGGATCAGTTCCACCAAAATCTCTTACATAAGGTGCAAATACAAATGGATCGGTTACGGTACCAAAAACACGCAATGTTTTGGCTGAAATCTTTTTGGCGACGTTAGGGGCAAAGGTATAGCCGAGGCTCAGGTTTTTGATTTTCACAAAAGAACCATCAAAGTACTGCAGCGAACTGGCAAACAGAGGAGTTGAATTAGCATAGTTAGGTTGCGGGAAATCGTTGGTAGGGTTTTGTGGCGTCCAATAGTTAACATTGAGGTTGTTGTATCTGCCTTGTAATGCCATGGTGTTGTTTGATGTACCATAAAGCTGACTGGCAAACATATTTCCGAAGTTGGCAATTACCAGTGCGGATAGGGTAAAACGTTTGTAACTAAATCTATTGGTGATACCACCGGTAAAGTCTGGTAGCTGTGTACCCAGAATTACGCGGTCGTTAGCATCGATTTTGCCATTACCATCAGTGTCCTGCACTTTTACCTGGCCTACTGCAGAAGAATACTGCGCCGCTTCGGCTTCCTGTCCCTGTTGCCAGATCCCGGTCTTTTTATAGTCGTAGAAAACGGTAATTGGCTGACCGATAAATCTAAGGTTCCCAATATCGTCCAGCGCTCCCTGCGAAAGGGAAGTGATTTCTTCTTTGCTCATCGCAAAATTAAGGTCGGTACTCCAGGAGAATCCGGTTTCGTCCTTTGCCATGATGTTTTGGGTGGTGATATTAAATTCTATACCCTTGTTTTCTGTAGAACCCACATTCTGCAATACAGATCCATATCCTCCGGATGAGGGAAGAACTTTCTGCAACAGCAAGTCTGACGTTTTTGATTGGTACAGCTCAATGGATCCGCCGATTCTATTGTTTAGAATTGCAAAATCCAGCCCAAGGTTGAAGGAGGCAGTGGATTCCCATCTCAGGTCGTTGTTTCTAAGGGATGCCAGCTGATAGCCAAAGGCATCGGTACCACCAAAATCATACTGGCTGCGGGAAAGTAATCCCTGTGTTTGGTAAGGATCGATACCGGTATTTCCGGTTTTACCGTAACTCAGCCTAAGCTTTAAGTTATTGATGGCTTTGATATTTTTCATGAAACCTTCGCTGGTAATGTTCCAGGCAACGGCCGCAGATGGAAAATATCCCCATTTGTTATCTGAACCAAACCGCGACGAGCCGTCGGCACGCATCGTAACTGTCACCAGGTATTTATCATCGAATGAGTAATTGGCACGGCCCATATAAGAAAGGATTGACCATTTTTGATAAGAACTGTTAATGCTGGTGATGGTGCTTGCTGAACCCAGGTTGTAATATTCAAAAGATTCCAGCGGCAGGCCCATGGCTGCGGAGCCGGTAATTTCGCGGGTCTGAGAAGATATACTGTATAAACCTGTGAGGTCAATTTTGTGCTTTTTGGCGAATGTCTTCTTGTAATTGACAATGTTTTCCCAGGTATAAATCATTGTGAAATCATCTTCTACAGCTGCGGTGGATTGTCCCAGGTTTCTGTAGGTGGTATTGGGGCTGAAGTAATTTCCCGATCTGCTTTCTGATAAATCAGGACCGAAGTTCATGCGGTAGGTTAGTCCTTCGGCAATCTTTGCTTCTCCGTAAATACTGCTGAGTAATCTGAATCGTTTGTTTCTGCTTATTGCGGCACCATCTACTAAATCCGACAAAGGATTTGGCATCAGCGCATCGGTGGTTGGCAAAAAGATAAGGTTGCCAGCTGCATCATAGGGCTGTGAAAGTGGATTGGCAATGAGTGTATTGTTGAAAGAGTTTGCATTGTTAGCCTGGGAAAAGGCACCCAGCATCGAAATACCTACTTTGAATCGCTTGCCTAGGTCCTGGTCAATATTAATACGTGTGCTATAACGACGGTAACTTTGAGCAGGATTATATCCTTTATCATCATTAAAACCTAGGGAGATGGAATATCTGGTAGTCTCAGTTCCTCCATTCACGTTAAGTTCATGGTTTTGGCGGAACTCATTTTTAAGGAACATACGCTGCCAGTCGGTGCTTCCCCCACTGGCAATAGCGGCAAGTTCTACTGGTTCAAAAAGATTATTGTCGGCCTGCGGGTCTGCATCGTCATAGGTTCCTGCAGCTCTGCGCGATTCCCTTTTATAGGCTGCAAATTGCTGCCCGTTCATCGTGTTAACATAACGGTTGATGGCACCTATGGCTGCGTAGGTATTATAGTTGACTGTCGCCGGTCCGAAATTTCCTCTTCTGGTGGTTACAATAACAACACCATTGGCACCGCGGGAACCATAAATTGCGGTCGAGGAAGCATCTTTTAATATGTCGAGGGAAACGATATCATCGGTATTGATATCATTCAATCCACCATTGATAGGAATTCCATCTACAACATAGAGGGGGTCGTTTCCAGCAGCTATTGAGCGTTTTCCCCTGATAAAGATGGAGGGCACTGCTCCAGGCTCATTACCATTATTTGCGGAAGTACTGGTGGTGACATATACTCCTGCTGCTTTACCTTGCAGTGCCTGTACCAGATTGGTAACCGGACGTTCGTGCAAGTCTCTTTCTTTTACAGAGGTGATGGCACCTGTGATATCTTTTCTGGCCTGACTACCATAACCCACAACAACTACTTCTTTGAGATCTTGCTGCGGTTTTACAACTGCCTGTGCGTTAGCTGCGGCTGGTGACTGCTGACCGGGTTGCACGCCTGGGCTTGACTGTGCAGCTTTTGCAGCAGTATCTGGTTTTGCAGCAGTATCTGGTTTGGCAGTTGGTGGAATGCTGTCCGCTTTCTGCGTGGCCGCAACGCTGTCAGGTTTTACAGTTGCCGTTACTGACGGTTTTGGGGCTTCAGGTTCAGGCTGATGACCGGAAGGAAGTTTAACGTTAATTTGTTTTCTATTAGTGACAGGGATCTCTTTCGTGTCCATTCCTTTAAAAGAAAATTCCAAAATATCGTCTCCAGAAGCACCGCTAAGTGCATAATTACCGCTGGCATCTGTAGAGCTCGCGGCCTTTTTGCCTTTTACTTTTATGCCCACGCCGGAAAGTGGTTTCCCCTCATCATCGGTCACTTTGCCGGTTATAATGGAGTCTTGATAAACGATTGTCTCAGTGGCAGATGAATTGAAATTTAGGCCTAATATTAAGGCAAAGGTGAGTTTGAACAAGAGGAAAATCCTTTTAGGGGAGTTGCTCCTGACCATGTCGCTTTGGATCATGTAAAGTTTTTGCATTTAATTTGTTTTTGGTAGGATTGGCAGCGATACTTGCTCGTTTTATCGCCTTAAGGGGTGATAAATAAGGTTTATATTTAGTGAATTAACCATACTGATATTATATAGTTACATTCTTTAACGCCTTAATGTTTTTATTTGTTGTAAATAAATTGGCGTAACATTTATTTTCGTGACAGCAGGACGCTGTAAAATAAATGCCGACGTGCTTTAGAAGCTGCGAATGGATAATAAAAGCCGGAAAACTGTAAAAAAATTGTCTACAGGTTTTCCGCTTTTTTTACGATGTTTCGAATAATCTGGTCAAGCTCGTTAGCTGACGATCTGAAGGGTACGAGTAGCTCCTCGCTCATTTCTTCGGAACTGATTAACTCTGCGAGGGCCATTAACCTGGCCAGGGGAGCCCGCACAACGTGTGATTGCATCCACGAAATTTCTTTGAGCCGGCCATTCTGTGCTTCGATATCCTGTATATAGCTAACCTTTTCTGTGATATCCTGTAATGCACCAATCATTCTGATAGGCTGATGATCCTGATCGTAGATCAGAAAAGATCGATCAAGTACATATTTATAGGAGCCGTCTGCACATTTGAACCTGTATTCAGCCTCAACTCTGGGTTCTCTGCTTGCAATCATGCGATTGTAATTATCAGTCACCTGTTTGATGTCTTCTGAGTGTACGCGGCAATGCCACCAGTCCATATTAAGGTTCTTCAAATTTTTGAAGCCAAAGATACCATAGATCCCGCGGTTCCACTTCAGTTCATCTGTGATGATATTATAATCATATATTGCATCGCTGGTAGCTTTGGAGACAATATCGAAACGTTCAATACTTTTGGCCAGTTCGATTTCGCGTTCAGTAATTTCTGTTACATCACGTGAGTTGACCAGGATGCCCATTACATTTGGATCGTCTCTCATGTCTGTCACTACGGACTCCATCCATCTGAATCCGCCTGGTTTTACCGCAAACCTATAGGGTGATATTTTTACCCGTTTGTGTACAGCCACCTCATTAAATTCCCGTGTTACCTGATCCAAATCGTCTGGATGTACGTAGTCGAAAGCATTTTTGGAGATCAGATGTTCCCTCTTTGTGGCAAAGATCTTTTCATAAGTGGGGCTTACATACATATACTTGCCAGTCCCATTCACGATACCGATCAAATCTGAACATTCCTGGATGAGTGATCGGAATAGCGTTTCACCTTTCATGAGGATTCTTTCGGCCTTTAGCTTCTCAGTGATGTCTATCGCTGTAACAATTCTGGCCGAACGACCTGATATATCAATAGAGTTACCTTCAGTAATCACGGTGATCAGCTCGCCATTTTTTTTGATGTGACGGGATGTAGTTCGGTTAAGCAGTCCCATCTGAAGCTTATTTTTAATGATATCCTGTATGTAAGGAATATCTTCGGCCGGTCTGATATCCAATATCGTAATTGACAGAAATTCTTCTCTGGAATATCCGTAATTTTCGACTGCTGCGTTATTTACATCCAGGTACCTTAAGGTGTCTACATCAAATACAAAGACAGGAATATGGATCGAATTGAAAAGCTGCTGATATTGATCTTTAACTTGTTTTAGTTCCTGGTTTGCCCTGGTAATTTTTCTGATCCTGTTTTCGGAATGGGCAACTAAACTTGTGGAATATACCAGGTAATCTACGTCGCCATCTTCATTTTTAATGGGATAAATATTGGTTTCAGAAATTGCTGTGTCTGGAGGAAGAATTTTGAAAATACTTTTTCCATTGAGGTGGGCGTGACTGCTGTTTCTTAAAGTGTCGAATGCACTGTTTACGTAAACGATGGTAAAAACAGGTGCATCTGGAAGAACTACTACCGTTGGTAGGGGCGAGTATTCGAATATGCTTTTTAGATATTCGACGTTTATTCCAGTTTGTTTTGTTTCTGCTAAGCGCTTCATTCCTGTGTTTTATTGTCTGGCTAATTAACACATTTACTGTTCCAGATTATAACTCAGCAGGAGATTGAATAAAATGAATAATATAGCTGAGCTATCACAACATCTTATTTTGTAAAAGTCGGCGAAGTTGGCGCATTTTTTTTCGATAGATCAATCCGCTAGGCTGAGTTCAAAGGTAATATCAGCTCAGGGTTATTGTTATGCATATTATTCAGCACAGTGGAATTGACTGCTGTAGATACTCTAAAGCCATTCATAAGTTCGTCGGGGTAGGGATTGCATAGACTAAGCAAATCAGGCACGCTCAGATCTTTACTTAACCAAAACTGTTCCTCGTTTTTGTCAAGGATCACCGGCATCCTGAATTTCGGATCATGCACACGACCAACTATATCATTGGCCACAGTAGTCATGATGGTGAAGGACCGATAAAGCTCTCCGGAGAATTTATCTTTCCATTGGCTCCATAATCCCGCAAAGGCAAATAGCTCCCGTTCTTTGAGCGTAAAACGGTAGGGCAGCGGTTTTCCGCTTTTCTTATCCCATTCATAAAATCCATCTGCCAGCACCAGACAGGTTTTATGGTGTTTGAGGAGGGGTGACCATGTTTTGTTGCCAGCAGCTTCTTCACTTCTGGAATTGAGGGTAGAGAAGTTTAGCTTTATCGTCTCTGCCCAATGGGGAACCAGTCCAAAATGCATTTTCTGTGCAATATCTGGCTCATCGGCAGTGATAATGAGGCCTTCTTGTGTAGGTGCGAGATTAAAATTCGGAATATAATCCGGCGGTAACTTCACCTGATAAGCTTTCAAAATCTCCTTCTGTTTTTTAGTCAGGGTATATCTCGCACACATAATTTTCCGCTATTAATTAATCTGCCTCAAACAGATAGCCACTATACGCCAATCCTTTCGCTACGCTGGTAAAATTATCTCCAGAGGTGACCGGTATATGTGGAAACCTGGACTGGAAGAGATTTTTAACTGCTGCAACCAAAGACGAGCCCCCGGTTAGGAATAAGCTATCGATCTCATCAGGCTGGATATTATTCTTCTGCAAAAACTCGTCCAGATAAGCACCGATTCTCTTGATGTCTTTCTGGATGATCACTTCGTATTGGTCTTTGGCGATTTGCTCTTTAATTTCTATTCCCATGTTATCATAGGCAAAAGTAGAGAGCTCATTATCGGAGAGCTCAATTTTAGTTTCTTCAATTTTCTGGAAAACGGAATAACCGAGGTTATTGTCAATTAAAGTGAGCAGATTTTTAAATTTTGCATTCTTTTTGGAGTAATGATAATACTCTTCCATATCTTTTTTAATGCGGAGACTATTAAAAAAGTTCATCTGGTCCCAGGTACAGATATTGGCGAAAAGAGAGATTGGTACGGTAAGCACTTTTCCTGGAGTAGCTTCGTACTGTGTATTTTTGCCGAAATATGGCGTTCCTCTGTCCCACATAAATGCAGAATCGAAACTATCTCCTCCAATATAAATACCACCGCTGGCCATCATGTCGTTTTTACGGTCTTTGCTGCCAGCTTTTTCCGGATCCAGGATCAGGTAAGTAAAATCTGTGGTTCCGCCCCCCAAATCGGCCACTAGTACTTTTTCTCTTTTTGTGATTGTCCGCTCATAGGCAAAAGCAGCTCCGATCGGCTCAAACTGAAAGCGCACTTCGCTAAAGCCAGCATTTTCTGCGGCCTTGCTCAATCGCGTTTGTGCCAGTGTATCTTTAAGTGTACTGTCGTCATCAAAAAAAACAGGACGCCCGATCACAGCCTTCTGACAGTCGTAACCAATAATTTCATCGGCCTTTGCCTTAAGATCTTTTAAGATCAGCGTAACTAAGTCAGACGCATTATACCTTTTGTTTTGTATCCGGGTTTCGGTAAAGCTTGTTCTGGATAAAATTTGCTTGATAGACTTGATAAACCTCCCTTTCATACCGTCGCTGAGGTAGGCAGCAATTGCATCGTCACCTACCACATAATTTTTTTCGTCAGCCTGCGAAAGCTCATGCTGAAAATAAATCAGTGAAGGTACTTTGATCGTTGCAATAATTTCTTTGAGCTCTTCATTATATATGCAAAGGGCGGAATTTGTTGTTCCGAAGTCAATTCCGTATAAATACTTGTTCATTATAAAAGGGAAATGCGTTGAAAATTGATAGCCCGAAAATTAATCCGGCATCAAATTTATCAAAAAAAGAGGAATTTACAGGTTGTTTTGCGCGGAACTGGTAATTGATACTGCAGGAGCGCTGCTTAAGTAAAATAGGAGATAGGAGGATACAGAGCGCTATATCAGCTTATTTGATTATTGGTCATCCTAATCCTCGAAAATAATTTACCGGAACCAATGGTGTGCATTGGCTCCGGTAAATAGGTATTATGGTTTTTTATCAGGCGCTTTGTCAATCAGTTCCATAAACTGATCCAGTTTAGGGGTAATGATGATTTGCGTCCGTCTGTTTTTAGCTTTACCAGCATCGGTATCATTCCCTGCGATAGGATTGTATTCACCACGTCCGCCTGCGGTAAGTCGTTTTGGTTCAACACCATAGGTGTTTTGCAATGATTGTACTACTGATGATGCTCTTAAGGCACTTAAATCCCAGTTGTTACGAATGTTAGGCATTGTGATAGGCACATTGTCTGTATTACCTTCGATCAGCACATCATAGTCTTTGTAATCTTTAATGATTTTGGAAATTTTATTCAGTGTTTCGCCTGCTTTTTCAGAAATTTCGTAGCTTCCTGATTTATATAACATATTGTCTGAAAGTGAAATATAAACCACACCTTTCAATACCTGCACATCGACATCTCTCATCTCTTCTCTGCTGAGTGAACGTGTAAGGTTATTGGTTAAGACCATATTCAGTGAGTCGCTTTTGTTTTTTGTATTCACGAGATGCTGAATGTATTTATTAGAGGTATTGATTTCATCTACCAGTTTAGAAATATTAACATTTCCCTGGCTGCTGGATGTTAGACATTTATCCAGTGCTGCCTGCAATGCGGTAAGGTTATTGCGTTCTGCAGCGAGCTGGTCCTCAAGACTTTTAACCCTCGTGTTTGCAGAGGATAGCCCATTTTGACTGTTCTGATATTTTCCATTCAAGTCTTTGGTACTAGATTGCAGGTTATTATAGCTGGTTTGTAGCTCATTGTATTTTTTATTGCTCACACATCCTTGTGATAAAAGGACGATGGCGAGCAGAGCCACAGGCAAAATTGATAGTTTCATAATTCTGATTTTTATTTTAATAAAGCAATTGTGATGGCTGATTATTACATAGATCGTGCCATATCAATGATCTGGGACATCGTCAATAGTCCCAAAGTATGCATAAAGAAGCGGCTTAAGTATACAAATTGAGGGAAAAATACCTGTTTGGAGGTAATGCTACATAGTTTTGTGTTACGTATAGATTAAAAAACTATGTAAAACATTTCCTTGTGTAATAATTTGATAACTGGGTCAGTTTTTTGAGAATTTCATAAATTTTGTGACGTTACCGGCGATAATTATTATCAATTTATAACAGTTGATCAGTCAATCAAGGAGGGTTTGCGGTAGGTGAATTGAGTTTCCTTGGAATAGTACTGCGTATTTATACAGGTTGTAAACCCGTATTTACACCTCCTAAAAACCGTATTTATCCATATAATATAAGCGTGTGTAATAAGTAATTTTGGATTACATCACTCTTTTGTGTTAAAGTTATATCTTCTGTAAACAACATTTAACTGTGGTAACAGCAATCATGACTCTCTTAATTTATTACCTATATGGCTATTGCAACAGAAATATTGAAACCGGACCCCATCGAACAGTATGTGATCGAAAAAGTCCGAAAGCTAAGAGAGGAAAAAAACCTCCGGCAACGCGATATCGCAGAGATCCTCAATATCACAGCTTCCTTTGTCGGCAATGTCGAGAACACCAGAAACCCTGCGAAATACAATCTTAAACATATTGGTATGTTATGCAAATTTTTCAGGGTACCGCCGAGTTATTTTCTGCCTGAAAGTTATTTTGATCTTTAACATCTGATATTCATTGCCCTACCGCCATCTTACGACTGATCTTTTCAAAATATAAGTCCCCAAACCCTTAGCTGTTAGTCAGATTATTCTATTTCATCACCATAACGCAATAGGTGATTCCTATCTTACGACTTTATATGCCTGATTTCTCAGTGACTTATATTTTCGACTGGCTTAGCTGATTTGATTTGTATTTCGAAAAAAAATACTGGCGCTTGTTTAAAGGTTGGGATTGTAAATACACTGTCATATATAATATGGTATCTTTGCGCCGCAGAATCCTTATTGATTGCAGGAATGATAAAAAAGAGTTTTTTTAGTTTGAAAAAATCATGGTCCAAACCAGGGGAACTGTCACGTTACCTGCGTAAGCTTTTTATCATCTTTTTATGCTTTAGTTTCATCATAGGTATCGGGGCGCTCATCCTGCGGGATTCTTTTAGTAATAAGCTGAACGACCTTAGCGAGCAGGTAAAAGATCTTGCCCAGCCACAAGAAATTACAAATGTATTACTCGAATTAAACAGTGCCGAGAACGATTTCCAGAAAGCTAGTTTGTACGGAAACAATGATAACCTGGAGGCTTACAAAGCTAAACTAAAAAACATCTTCAAAGAAATAAGCATCATCTTAGATGATTACCATTCGGATAGTAAACGTTATTTTCCTGACGGGAAGGCTGAGCTCGAAAAATCACTGAATAACAAGCTGCGGTTATCGGAGCAGATATTTTTTCTTAAGCATAATTTTGATTCCCTTTTACTGGTTACCAATATTACTGGCATCAATAAGCAGATTAAGGAAAATCCAACGGTCAATTTCCGTTTCAAACCTGAGCGAAGAAGACAATCTGTAGCCGCAGATACTCTGGTTACTGAAGTTAAAGTTGGAACTAAACGAGGCTTTTTTACCCGCTTAAAGAACGCCATCATTAACAAAGAGGAAGGGCAATCCTCTGTTAAGACCATGACCGTTACACGCGAAAAGCAACTGAGGGACTCAATTTCCAGATCAGTAATCCGAAAACAAAGTATTTCTACTGATCAGATGCTGAGGAAGCTGAACGAGGAAAACAAGTTACTTATGCAGTCTAATAAGGAGTTGGTTTCTGCAAACCTTAACCTGATTATTCAACTGCATCACGTAATTGAGGAACTGAAAGATGTTCATTTGACTGTATGGGAAAAGAGAAGGAGTGATACGCTTGCGGAATATGAGGTAGCGACCAGTGAATTGAATAGCTTTACCGGACTGGCAATTTTTTTCATCCTCATCTTTATTGTATTGCTGTTAATTTATATCCGGAAAGCGGGCAAGGCAGAGGACCAGTATCAAATTGAAAATGAGCGGGCAGTGGTACTTGCAGAGCAGAAATCTGAAATGCTCGCAATTATGAGTCACGAGATACGGAATCCTTTAACCACCATTACCGGGATGATCTACATGCTGAAGAAATCGGATGTTACCCCCGATCAGCAAAAGAAGTTAAGTACGATTAGTCATGCTTCATCGATGTTGATGGACACTGTAAATAACGTACTTGATGTTAGTAAAATCAATCATCAAAAGGCCGAAGTGCTGAATCTGGTGGAATTTGAGCCTTGTAAGGAAATCAGGGAAACGATAGGGGTGATGACCTATATCGCGGAGAACAAAAATATTTATCTGAAATCTGAATTTACCGGCAGTGAGGATTGCATGGTTAAGGGTGATGCCTTCCGCTTAAAGCAGATCATGATCAATTTATTAAGCAATGCATTGAAATATACTGAAACTGGGGGTATCACCGTCAAGGTAAACTTTTCCCCTGCAGATGGTGATGGCATCAATGAACTTGCCGTTCAGGTAATTGATACCGGAGCGGGAATACCGAAGGAAAAGCAGGCAAAGTTATTTACCCGCTATTATCAGGTTGGCCGTTCACAAGACAAACAGGGAACTGGTTTGGGGCTGTATATCTGTCGCCAGCTCATTGACTTGCAAAATGGTACCATCAGCGTAGATAGTGATACAGGCAAAGGGAGTATTTTCCAATTCAGAATACCTTATCAAGGCTTAACTGATTCCATTCCCACTCCGCGATAAATTCCTCTTTTTCTTTGATGTCCTAAAGAATTTACTTTATGGGAGCTGACAGAAATGTAAATCTGTGGAAACCTTATGCATTTGTAAATGTTATTCCAACTCACCTATGATTTATATTTATGGAAAATCTAAAAGAAAACTACGACAGACATGACAGCATGTATGTAGAAGATCCGAACGAGAATAAAACTGTACTGCGCGCTGACGATGATGAAAGAAAGGAGAATGAAGCAGCAAGAGCAAATGCAACAAATCTTAACACCGAGAGTCCGGACGCTGAAAGCGCTGGGGCTGATCAGTTAGGTGGCGGGATAGAAACTCCGGTTCCTGCAGCCCAGGAGCAGGAAGCTGTAGAGCTTCCGGATGGTGAGGATCCTGATGACGATCTGGAGGACGACGAGATTCCGGAAAGTGAGGATATTGATGATGATCTGGATGATGCCATTGACCTCGATGATGAGGATGATGACGTTGCGCTGGACGATGAAGTACTGACGGATGAAGATGTCGCCGATGATGATGAGAGCGATGACGATTACCTGAAATAACAAAATATACCGGCGGTATACAGATCGCCTGAAAACACAAAACGCTGGTAATTTTATTACCAGCGTTTTGTGTTTATAAGGTTTTTGAGGATTACGTTATTGTATTGATGGTGGTGGTACTTTTACTCCCCAGGAGGTATTTGGTTTAGCGCCCATGGTAAATTCCAGATGTCCGCCATTCATTAATTCGTTGCGGTAGAGCCAGCAATTGTGGAGTGGCTTACCGTTAAATGAAGCAGATTGAACATATACATTTTGCTTGCCCGAATTTTTTGTTTCAATAACAAGAGTCTTCTTATTGCCCAAACGGATCGTTGCTTTATCAAAAAGCGGACTTCCAAGTTCTACGATGGGGTTTTCATCTGTAAAACCTTTCACATCAAATAATCCGAGGGCGCTCATTACATACCAGGAGCCAAGCTGTCCCTGGTCTTCATCCTGGCCGTAGCCATAACCATGAATAGGTTCAGTACCATAAAACTGATCGCCAATGGCCCTCGTCCATTTTTGGGTAAGCCATGGTTTGCCTGAAAAATTAAACAACCAGCTGATATGCAGGCAAGGCTGATTGCCATGGTTATAAATGGATTTGATTCCGGCGAAAGCGTCGATAACTTTACCGCCACCAAAACCATCTTTTTCTGAAGTGGTAAAAATACTGTCAAGACGTTTGTTGAACTGGTCTTTTCCAACGGCCTCAATTAAGCCAGCTGGATTTTGCGGGACGTAAAAAGTGTACTGCACGGCATTTCCCTCCTGAAAACCTCTCCATGGTTCGTATGGATCAAATTTATCGATAAAGGTACCATCTGCATTTTTAGGCTGTATGAGCTTACTCTGTGGGTTTAAAAGTTTCCTCCATCCGTTTGAATAGCCGATTAACTTTTGATAATCTTCTGTTTTGCCCAAAGATTTTGCCATTTGCGCGGCAGCAAAAGCACTGAAACTATATTCCAGGGTATGTGAGGCAGAGGCACGGGTACCATTAACATCAGTCTTATCCTGATCTTTAAAAGGTACAAAACCCTTGGTGACAAAAGCTTCCACATCGGTTTTACCGGCACCCGGAAGCTTGTTCTTCCAACTCAATTCGTTTGCTTTTACTGCCTCATAAGCCAGGTTTACATCATAATCTCTGATACCTAGCTGGTAAGCAGCAGCGATGGAAAGTCCCACGAAATTAGTACCTACGCCAGAAACATACTGGCTGTTGGCAATCCCGTCGGCAAACCATCCCCTGTCTTTATATAATTGTAATTCTGTATTCACATAATTTGAATACCATTCCGGATAGGATAAAGCCCAAAGTTGTGTAAGGTTCCAGTAACCTCCCCAGATGGCATCAGAGTTCATAAACTCAGGTCTTGAGCCCGATTTGTTGGTTGGTAATTGCCCTGTTCCGGCACTTTCAGTAGGATAGGCACCATTAACATCGCTGGCGATTCCTCTGCCAAGCAAGGCATGAAACAGGCCAGTATAAAATTTAGTTTTGTCGGCCGTATTTTTTCCTTCTACATTTATTTTTCCCAGTTCCTGCTCCCATACTTGCTGCGCTTCGGTTTTAGCCTCATCAAAAGATAGGCTGGCCGCTTCTTTGATCAGGTTATTTTTTGCATTGGCGATGGAGGTGTAAGAAAGGCCAACTTTAATTTCAATCGCTTCTTTTTCGCTGGTTTTATAATTGAGGAATAACCCTGCACCTTTGCCATTGGCAGAAGCAGTGTTTTTCAGGATGTCCTTAGGTGTAAATGCGCCAATACTTTCTGGTTTTTTGCTCAGAGTGCCGTAGATATACATCGCCACTTTTCCTTTGGGATCATCGTGACGGAGGTACTGAGGATAAGTAACCACAAAACCTTCGAAATGGGTATCGTCTACCATTTTTATTCCGGCGTCTGTAACCTCACCGCTTTCGCCCTGCTTGTTTCCGATATCAAGAATTACGTGTGAGCTATCTGATTTTGGAAAGGTGTAGCGGTGGAAGCCCACCCGTTTTGTGGCGGTCAATTCTGCCGTAACCTTATATTCATCCAGTAATACTTTATAATATCCCGGTTCCGCAACTTCATTTGTCCTGTCGAAATGTGAGCGATATCCTTTTTCTTTTCCTTCCAGGTCGCCTGGTTTCACCCTAAGCGTGCCAGTAGTGGGCATAAAATTTACGCCTCCAATTTGCCATTCATGGAAGTGAACAAAACCTTCTATGGAGTTTTGTCTGGTGTCATAACCTACGGCTTCCCAGCCTGAAGCATTGCCGTAATGGGCATTTGTGGAAGGGGCAAGTTTTGCCATTCCATAAGGAACCGCCGCAGGAGTATAGAAAAACCAGCGGCTGTGGGCTGTTCCTATATTGGGGTTAACATATTGAATTAGATTGGTTTGCTTTACTGTACAGGCGCTAAAAAGTGCGGCGACTGAAAAAGCAGCCAGTTTAAAAGATATCTTCATCAGGTTTAATTTGTATGTCCGGCTAATTTGCAAAAAAAATGAGTCAAGCCGGGTATATAATCCAAAATCTATCTCTAAACAGGTTTAAAAAGCCAGCTGGTATCTATTTCCCCTGCCTTGATCTGGTTTGATGACAATTACTTTTTTATTTCTTGGCGGACGTGTAAGAATATCTGTCACCTTGCTCGGGAGAATGGTTTCATCGAACATATCGATATAATCCGCACAGATTTCCATAGCTGTCTTGGGCTTTATGAGGAGTTCTGTAACCAGGTATTTATCCATGTTACGCGCATAATTTGGTGTTACCCTATCCAGGTAGCTGGTATCAATACCTGTGGACTTTACATACTCCCTGATGCTTTTGTGCAATTGTTTTTTGGAGGGGATAGCAAAGCGCGGGTTGGCCATCTCATAATATTTTACACCAAAGCAGGTGCTGATTTCATTCATAATGTCAATGCCTATCCCATGGTCTCCTTTTTCAATGGACACGATGTAAGGCTGTTGTTTTCCGAGGTATTTGGCTAGGTTACCCTGCGAAACACCTGCAGTTCTGCGATAAGCTTTGAGCTGTTCGGAGAACTCGTTTCTGGCTAATTCCTTTCTTTTTTTCACGAAACAAATAGAATATTTAGTTCAATATTAATCTATAGGAAATTCAGTATTTATAGATAATTTACGTATATTTTTGATATAAATTATACTTAAAATACTAAGGTCATAATTTATTATTAAGATTCAGCGTTAAATATAGTCATAATTGAACGAATGTGTAAAATGATAATTTTTGATACTTTGGGGTTTATCATTTGTATTTATCAGTGCTCTGGAATCATTGATTTTATTGAGTGAGGCTGTTTGCCACGCATCGTAACGAATGATCAATTGATAAGGTTGAGGGAAAATAGTACAGGTCGACAGCGCTTTGAATGGTACATCGATGCGATGGATTACAGGAAAAGTTTTGAAGGGGAGGTTCGATTTTTAAAATTTTTGTTTGATTCCTTTGAGTTGCTAAAAGCATTTTCTAATATACTTTGATCAAATCGATAAAACTAAATCCTTTAATGATTCTTGTATGTTGTGGAATTTATATAATTTTAAGGTTAATGGAGCAAGGACTATTGGATTGGGATCCTTATTTTCCTACATTGGGAATTAGATTATTTATATGCTGAAAGTAGACAAGCAAGCATTATTAAGAGATACACATGTGGATATACGCGGTATTTACAATAAATATGCAGGTATGTTGCTGGGTTATATCTTCGAGATCGTAAAAGACCATGATTTGGCCGAAGAATACCTCGTTCGTATTTTTAACGATCTGAACAAACAGTTTAGTGAAGTCGATTGGGATGATACAAATACCTGGTGTCAGTTGCTGCGCTTTGCGAAAAAGGTATTAGCGGAATATCATATGGCCTCACGAAATTGTGCACCGCGATCCCCAGCTGTTCTGGTTGTACATAATACACGTCATGAAAATTTTAATCATTTGAATGATGAACAAAAAAAGGTATTTTGCGATGTTTATTATAACGGGAAGGGGATTACTGAAATCTCTACGGAATTGAATCAAACTGAGGCTGTAATCAGGAAGACTTTAAAAGAGGCTTTCGCTATAATTAGAAAAGGTGATTAAAATAAACGAATACATAGAAAGCGGAATACTGGAAACTTATGTATTGGGGTCGGCATCTGAGGCAGAAGTTAGAGAGTTGCTGTACTTCAAAGAGAAGTATCCCGAGGTTGAACAAGCCCTTTTTAGTCTTGAAACGGATTTGGAAAGGATCGCCCTGCGTATGGCTGTTCCGCCACCCCCTCATGTGTGGTATAAAATCGAATCAGAAATCAACGAATTGGTGACTGCTCCGCATGCGGATGCTTTAACGATAAAGTTACCTCCCGGAAATAGCAAAGGAAAAGAAGGCAAAAAGAACTCACAGTTTCTGGACGTTGATGCTTCTTCAAGCCATATGCGGATTCACAAAATATGGCGTTTAATCCTGATAGGTCTATTTGTTCTGGGCAAGATATTTTTAGGATTTGCAATCTTCTTTTTCCTGGAAAACCGCAAGCTGAAGGAAGAGTTGCAGGAATTAAAAACCGAACTGAAGGTTGAAAAAAGCGTTAAATAGTTTCAAATTATATACTAATCCCAGAGTAGCGTGGCAAGCGAGATTCCGGGATTTTTTTTGCTCGTTGAATTTTCAATATGACAGGTATTGCCTCATATCTTTAGGCTAATTTTATTGAAAACTTATTCTGATTATTAATAATGAATCTAGGATCCAAGAATTTTTTGTTTAAATCTTTCTTTAAAGCATGGCTAATCGGCTTTTGAGGCTAATCGTGCGGCTAAATGGATTTTTCTGCATTTATGTTTCATCAATTATTTTTAAAATAATTGCCTAAATTGTTTTAAATGTGTGTCTTTATTCCGAATATGCCGATGAATTACGGCTTATGTTCTGGTATTTCCATTTTTGACTCAATTAAATTGGTTAGGGCCTATTAAATTTGATTGATTACCTAAAAAAATGCACAATACAGGGCTTTTATGCCAGTTTCTAAAGATCAAACAGTTTAATAAATGGAATAAAAACTCAACCACACAACTTGAAAACTAACCTAAAAACCATTCTTAACTGTCGGATTCCAAAACTCTCTTTGGTATGTTTCCGACTTTTTACCCTCTCAATGGCCTTTTATTCTTGTAAACCACCTGGCGGCTTACCATCGGCAGACAAAGATAATGGCGGACTTGCACTACCTGACGGCTTTAATGCCGTTGTAGTGGTAGATAGCTTGGCGGGTCAGGCCAGGCACCTGGCTGTTAACGACAACGGTGACATTTATGTAAAGGCCCGAAATCACGAAAAAAACGGAGGCTTTGGAAACATCGCTTTGCGGGATACCGATAATGATGGGAAAGCAGATGTTATCGAACCTTTCGGCCAGTATGAAGGTCATACCTATGGTACGGCAATGCGTGTCCACAATGGCTACTTATACTATAGTTCGGAATTAGTTGTTTACCGCAATAAGCTTAAAGCTGGCCAACTGGTTCCTGACAGTAAAATGGATACGATTGTTATTGACAACCCACCGTATCACGAGCATCAGACCAAACCGATAGCATTTGATGATAACGGTCATATGTTTGTAGGCTGGGGCGCAGGCTCTAATGCCAGTCAGGAAAAAAACAGGCAGCCCGAGTCTCCCGGAACAGGAGTGGTAGATTCTGAGACTGACGGCAGTGCATTTCTGGTAGACCATGGCGGAATATGGATGTTTGACGAAAATAAACTGAATCAAAAGCAGGAATCAGGGCTGAAATATGCCACAGGCTTGAGAAGCATTGTGGCACTGGAATGGGATAAAAACAGCAAATCTTTATATACCATTAATCACGGACGGGATGATTTGAGAATGTTATGGCCTAAAATATACAGTGCCTGGGAAAGTGCGGTATTGCCGGCAGAAGAGTTTTTTAAGGTGAAGCAGGGGATGAACGGTGGATGGCCTTATTACTATTATGATCAGATAAAGAAAAAGAAATTACTGAATCCCGAATATGGTGGGGATAAAATTAAAGAGGGTAATGGTGCTAAATTGATTCAACCATTGATCGGTTTTCCGGGACATTTTGCACCCAACGATTTGCTGTTTTACAAAGGGGACCAATTTCCTGCCCGATATAAGCATGGAGCTTTTATGGCCTTCCATGGCGCAACTAATCGCGCACCTTATCCTCAGGCGGGTTATATCATCGCTTTTGTGCCTTTTAAAAATGGTGCGCCATCTGGACCATGGGAGGTTTTTGCCGATGGATTTGCAAAGGTAGACCCAATCGTGAATGTAAGTGATGCAATATATCGTCCGATGGGTCTGGCCGAAGGTCCGGATGGTTCATTGTATGTAGGTGATACGGAAAAAGGAAAAATCTGGCGCATCATGTTCAAGGGGGATAAAAAATCCTTTGGTGCGACGCAATTGGCTGCGATGGCAAAACGTAAAGTGACAAGGTCAAATATCAAAACACCCGACGCCCTTGCAGATGATTTGGATAAGGGTAAGCTACTTGCGGCAGCAAATATCTATAATACCTATTGCAGTTCTTGTCACCAGCGGAATGGTAAGGGAGACGGCAATCGTTTTCCGCCTCTGGCCGGTTCGGAATGGGTGAACGGTGAAAAAACTAAACTCATCGGGGTGGTCCTGAATGGACTACAGGGACCGATAACTGTTAAAGGTCAACAATACAATGAGGTAATGCCAGGTCATGGTACTTTCCTGAAGGATGAAGAAATCGCACAAGTAGTGACTTATATCAAAAACAATTTTGGGAATACGCCCGGAGTGGTCACCGCTCAGGAAATAGCTGAAGTAAGAAAAGCGACCGTTAAATAATGCAAATAAAAACATCATCAATAGTTAGAAAATTTTATCTTACGACGCTATTGTAACATATTAATTAATAAAATGCAATCAACACACATTTCTCCGCGTAAATGCGGAAAAGGTTTATTAGTACTTTCGCTGCTTTTTACCGCGTCATTTTCGGTAAACGCGCAAAAAAATAAATCTGAATTATATAAATCGTCGGTTTTGATGCCCGTTAATAGTTTTACCGGTGGGGTGGAAGGTCCCGGGGTTGATAAAAAAGGCATACTTTATGCGGTTAACTATGACCATGAAGGAACAATAGGGATGATCACTCCCGAAGGTAAGGCGAGCATTTTTGTGGAATTGCCAAAAGGAAGTGTAGGCAACGGGATCAGATTTGACAGTCATGGGAATATGCTGATCGCCGATTATACGATGCATAATATCCTAAAGGTGGATATGGCCACTAAGAAAATTACTGTGCATGCTCATGAAAACAAAATGAGCCAGCCTAATGATATCGCAATAGACAATAAAGACCGCGTTTATGCAAGTGATCCCAACTGGAAGGGAGGCACAGGGAGGATCTGGAGAATAGATACCGATGGAAAAGTTAATCTTTTAGATAGTATGGCTACGGTGAACGGTATTGACGTAAGTCCGGATAATAAGACCTTGTATGTGAATGAACTTTTGAACATCTGGGCCTACGACCTGTCTCCACAGGGTGAAATCAGCAATAAGCGTTTGCTGATCAAATTTCCGGATTTTGGGATGGATGGCCTGCGGGTAGATGTTGATGGAAATATCTATCAAGCCAGATACGGTAAAGGTGTAGTGGCTAAAGTTTCACCGCAGGGCAAGCTGCTAAAAGAAATTGTGTTGACAGGTAAAAAACCTACAAACGTGGCTTTTGGTGGTAAAGACGGGTGTACAATTTACGTTACTTTGCAGGACCAAGGAAATATTGAATCCTTTAAGGTGGAAAAACCGGGAAGAGAATTCATCATGACAAAAAAGAGTAAATAAAACTATTATTTAATATCAAAAACCCTAATTAAATGAAGACAGAAAGAAGATCTGCCCTGAAAAAACTATTTTTATCTGCTGTAGGTGTTACAGGATTTGGATTATTCGCGAAAGCAGGTTCGAAAGATTTAGCACCTGAAAAAGAAGCAGGAAACATCACGTCAGTAGATGATGTACCATTGTTCTCTGGTCACACTAAACTGGGAAACATGATTTTTGTGGCTGGAAAAGGCGCCCACGTGGAGCCAAATACTATTGAGGCACATACAGAAATTGTATTAAAAGAACTGGAAGCTGAACTGATTAAAGCAGGGTCGTCAATGTCCAAAGTATTGAAAGTTTCAGTTTTTCTTAATGATATTGCTGATTATAAAGGCATGAACGAAGTTTATAAAGGTCGTTTTGGTAAAAAACCTCCTGTTCGTACCACCGTTGCCGTAGCAAAAGGTGGTGTGCCGGGAGATTCTTTGGTAGAGATGGATTGCATTGCATATATCTAGTCGCCAACATAAAAAGCTAATGCGGGATGAACCTGCATTAGCTTTTTTTATTGTTCTTATTTCATAGAGGCGGTTCTGTTATTACCATTTGAGGCTGCTGGTCATCGGCTTTATCTGCCTTAAAATATCCCTTTGGGTCTATTTTGATTTTATTTCCTGTCTTTGAAGTCGGTTTTACTCGCTGGTAGTTATTGCCGTCAATATCAAGCGTATCAGGTAATGATAACTGCTTTAAGCTCTGATTTACTAATTTTTCATAATCCGCTGGAAGTTCCTGTTGATGGGCAAACAATTGAGTTGTATCCTCGCTATAGACGTATAAAGCTTTGTCCTTAAAAACGAATTCGATATCCGGACCAGGCTCTTGTTGTCTCTGATACTGGATTTTAAAGTCGTTGGTCCCAACAGGACGATCAAACTCCAGGATCTGGTATTGATCATTTGCTTTCGTTTCATTTGGTAGAGCAAAGAAGATATATTGATGATTATTCAGTAAAAGCTCATTTTTTCTTTTACTATTTGCCTGCCCTTCGGTGAACAATAATTTTAAGCTATTAGGTTCATTAACATCCTCATAGCTAAATGCAATACCTTTCGTTCTTCCAAAATCCCGAAAGGTAAAGCTAGATTGGTTTTTTGTTTCGGGCTTGTTTCCAGCGTAGATTACGATTGGATCTACCGTGACCTTCTTTTCTTTAATCACCACTTTGTTTCCATCTTCTCTCCAGGTGCCAGTGCTGAACTGGTCAACAGCCCCGTAGCTGATGTAAAAAACATATTCATGGTTAGGCATTAACAAGAGCTGGGAGGCAACTTCAGGTCTTGTCGCATTATAAAATCCAACAACAGAAATTTTCTGGGCATGAAGTGAGCCGCTAAACATAAAAAGCACAGCGCTACTGATAATAATCTTTGAAAACATATCGGATTTGTAGCAATAATTGAGCCTGAGTTGTTAGGGAAGGGTAAAATCTTTTATTGTCATGAAATTGTCTTATTTATAATGAGTATGAACAAGATTGTTACAATGTAAAATCATATTGTATGTTTGTTGTCTAAAATTAATCTAAATAAATATGTTTAATTATACTTTAAGAATCAGTGCATGTGTTTTTGCTCTGGTAATGATCGTTTTCACGTCATTTGGACAGTCGAATACTGGAACAATCAAAGGAACAGTGAGAACATCGGATGGTGCTCCTGCAGACATGGTAACCCTTTCCATAAAAAATGTGGCCAGTGCAACTGCCGACAGGAACGGTGAGTTTACGTTAAAATCTATTCCTCAGGGAGATTATACGGTGACTGCCCGTTTGGTGGGTTTAAATTCCGTTTCTAAGCAGGTAACTGTAGTTGCGGGGCAAACCACATCACTTGAAATCTTTCTTCAGGCCTCCAATGAGCAATTGAAAGAAGTTGTAGTTAGTGGAGGCAAAACAAATAAGTTTTCTGTCAAAGAGAGCGAGTTTGTATCGAAAATGCCCTTAAAAAATCTCGAAAATCCGCAGGTTTATACGAGTGTATCGAAAGAGTTGATCGCAGAACAATTGGTAACCAATTTTGATGATGCCTTGAAAAATGTACCTGGTCTGGATAAATTATGGTCGTCTACGGGACGTGCCTCGGATGGTGCGGGTTATTTTTCTCTTCGGGGTTTCTCTGTACAGCCAACGCTGGTAAACGGACTTCCGGGTCTTACAAATGGAAGTCTGGATGTATCTAACATCGAACGGATTGAGGTCTTGAAAGGTCCGTCTGGTACTTTGTTTGGCAGCAGTCTTATCTCCTATGGCGGTTTGATCAATACAGTTACCAAGCAACCTTTTGATGCTGTATCCACAGATGTGAACTATACAGCAGGTAGTTATGGTTTGAACAGAGTAACGGTGGATGTAAATACCCCGCTAGACCAAGACCATAAGGTGTTACTGAGGGTAAATGCAGCCTATCATGATGAAGATAGTTTTCAGGATTTCGGGTTTAAAAAAACCAGATTCTTCGCTCCATCGTTATCTTACAAAGTAAACGATAAGCTCTCATTTTTAATAAATGCACAGTTTTTAAGTTCGGAAGGTACCAATCCGACAATGTTATTTTTCGACAGGGCTTCGGCTTTGAAAACAACTACACTGGCCGGACTGAATTACGATCCTAAGAAATCCTATACCAGTAATGATCTAGCCTTGAAAAATCCTGTGACAAGTATTCAGGCGCAGATGAATTATAAGATTTCTGACCGTTGGAACTCACAGACAGTAGTGTCCAGAGGAACATCGAAATCACAGGGCTATTACTCTTATCTATATGAGGATACCTTAAGCGCGCCAGGAGCACTTTCGTTTGGACGCTCAATTACGAGTATGAATTTTATCTCACAAACTACTGATATTCAGCAAAATTTTGTGGGTGATTTTCATACAGGCCCACTTCGTCACCGTTTAGTAGCGGGATTGGATTATTATAACAGGACATCTATAGACAATGGTTCTGCTTATGTGTCTGCCGGCACAGTGGTCTTAGATGCTCAGGGAGGAAGCGATTCGCAACTTTTAACCCGCCAAAGTATTGATGCACTAATTGCTGAAGGCACTTATAACAGTGCAAGTAAAACCACGCAAGAGGTTTACAGCGCGTATGCTTCGGATGTCATCAATTTCACTCCTGCTTTATCAGCGATGCTTAGTTTACGTGTGGACCGTTTTCAGAATGGCGGGTTGACTGTTGCAGATGAAGCCAAATTTGGGCAGACTGCATTTTCTCCTAAATTCGGACTGGTTTACCAGGTATTCAAAGACAAGCTATCTGTTTTTGGCAATTACATGAATGGATTTACGAACGTTGCACCTGTTAACGTTAATGATAATAATATTTCAAGAGTAGTTACCTTTGATCCTGAGCATGCTAACCAGTGGGAAACCGGGGTGAAGACAGACTTGTTTGACGGGAAATTAACGGCATCATTGAGCTATTATGATATTCGGGTATCCAATATTGTTTTGGCATTGGGCTTAAATCAATATACTCAGGGAGGAAAGAATTACAGTAAAGGATTTGAGGCAGATATAAATGCAAATCCTGTTCCCGGATTCAATATCGTTGCTGGCTACAGCAGAAACAGCAGTAAGTTAACCGCGGGGGATGCCGATTTTGAAGGCCGAAGGTCAGAAGGTGCTGGACCGAAAGACCTGGTAAACGTTTGGTTGAGCTATAAAATACTTAATGGATCTGTTAAGGGACTGGGATTTGGCTTCGGTGGGAACTATGCAGGCGAAAACGTTATTCTTAACAGAGCTACAACAGGTGTATTTACCTTGCCATCTTACACTGTGCTGAATGCATCAGTAAATTATACAACCGGTGCATTCAATTTTGGGGTTAAGTTAGATAACCTGACCAACAAACAGTATTATAAAGGATGGTCAACCATTGAACCAATGAGACTACGTACAGTTGTGGGATCTATTGGTTATCATTTCTAGAAGATACATTAAAATTACTCAACAACAGTGGGCCGGTCATCTCAATGAGGATAGGCCCATTGTTGTTTTCAGACATATTAACCACAGGATTACCGTTATTGACGTAAAATAGTTGAGCCTCGTTTAATAATGTGCTAAGTTAGTTTCATAAACAAATCAAACGCTTATGAGACTACTTTACTACTATCTACAAATTTTCCTCCCAATTCCACTGTTTGCCATTTTCTTTCAGCTGGGCATGAATAAAACCTGTATTCTTGGCATCATTTTATATTTTCTTATTTACCGTCCATTTATTGATGGCCATCGGCTGATCACCATGGGGGCGATGAGAAAGGAAGACTTTCATAAGATATTTATACCGTTTTATAAGACTCGCTATCTTTATGAAATGTATTTTAAAAGATGATTTTATACCGACTGCTAAGTTTTTTCAAGTTAATGAAATAATATAGTCGGGGCATATAAATTTATTTTATAAGGGATTCTTAAATTATCCTGAAAATCGTATGTTTATTCAGGCACAATTAATAAGTCATTATGCCCTACTGATTAAACGGTATAGTAAAATAGGTATTTATGCAACAACTCCCAAAGCGTCTTTTATCGATCGATGTACTTCGTGCAGTCACTATGTTTCTGATGATTTTTGTTAACGAAGTAAGTGGGGTAAAAAATATACCCCTTTGGATTGAGCATACGCCTGGCAATGTTGATGGAATGGGCTTTGCAGATACTATTTTTCCGGCCTTCCTTTTCATTGTTGGCTTATCCCTGCCTTTCGCAATCAATAATAAACTAAAAAAGGGAGAGTCTTTCCTGCAGATTTTAACCTATATCCTCAGCAGAAGTGCGGCAATGCTGATTATGGGTTTTTTCCATGTAAACCTCGAAGAATATAATTCTGCTTTGGCCGTGTTGCCAAGGGCGTTATGGGCTATTATAGTTACGGTTAGTTTTTTTCTGATCTGGCTAGATTATCCGGAAAGCACCAGTGTGAGACAAAAATATACCCTCATAGGAGTGGGTATTGTAACACTCATTGGGATGGGATTGTTATTTCAGGGGGGATCCGCTGCAGATCCCGTAGGCATGAGACCATATTGGTGGGGGATTTTGGGAATAATTGGATGGTCTTACCTGGTTTGTGCAGTTTTATACCTGGTAACAGGTGGAAAATTAAACTGGCTTATCATACTATGGGTTATTTTCGCCTCAATCAATATTACATCACATTTGGGCTTGATCGGGGCGATTCCTATAATCGGGGATGGGGCATCCGTTACACTGACGTTGGGCGGTATAGTCATCTCTCGTGTTTATTCGTCGCTGTTTTCACAGCAAAAATCTGGATTGCTTTGGGTCACATTTGGTCTGACAGGCATATTGTTGATTGCCGCGGGCTTGCTCATCCGTCCTTATACGGATGGTATTTCAAAAATTCACTCTACTCCCGCGTGGGTTTTCATCTGTAGTGGCATTACTATTCTGGTTTTTGAAGCCTGTATTTATTTGATCGATATTAAAGGAAAGCGGGATTGGTTTTCTTGGATCAGCCCCGCGGGAACAAGCACGTTAACTTGTTATTTGATGCCGTATTTTTATGTATACCTATTAGAGTTGGTGCATGTGAAATATCCCGGGCTAATCAACTCTGGTATTATAGGAATTATACGGGCTTTTGCACTGTCATTTATACTTATAACAATAGTCGGGCGTCTGCAAAAGAAGAGTATCAAACTGAAAATATAAGGGAGAATTACGCTCAGCAAAAAATTGAAATAATTACTGTTTGATATTTATTGATAGAATACGATAGGATATATAGAAAATATGTATATTCCGCTGTGGGCCGACAGTGGCTGTCTGGTGAAGACAGATACTGATTAGCCGTAGCGGTATAAAGAACTTTTCGTCAGGAAGTCAGCAGAGGCCTACGTGATGCTTTATAGGGGTTCTTGAGTTACCCTTTGTAGATATCATGTAGGTTCATCTCTGTTGAGATTCCGATGTTATAACGCATAAATACCAGTGAAAATTGTAACACCGGAAAATAAATCTTCCTTTTTCACCTATCTACCCTGTAAACCCTCTTCGAACGCTTTTGAGAGGCAGTGAAATGTAATCTCTTTGTTAAGGTATGTTAAAAATGCCCGAATATATTGTTAATAGCCTATTCTTGCACAAAATTGAAAGATAAGGCTCATCGGATCACGCAGATCCGGAAAACCTGATCGCCAAAAATCAATAGTCAAGAAATGAAAAAAACTATCTTTGCTGCGGCCTTACTTATTATTTGTAGCCTCGCTACATTCGGTCAATCGCTGAACAAGCCAAAGTTAGATAGTCTGTTCAATGAGGCGGCGGTGAACAACCGGGCCATGGGCAGTGTTGCCATTTCGCAAAATGGAACTCTTGTATATCAAAAGGCTGTAGGTTACAGCACTATTGCGGGACCAAACCGTACAGCAGCGAATTTGAAAACACATTACCGCGTTGGTTCTATCAGTAAAATGTTTACTGCAGTAATGATTTTTCAGTTAATGGAGGAGGGGAAATTAACCCTGGATACGAAATTATCGGTCTACTATCCAGCAATCCCGAACGCAGAGAAGATTAGTGTGAGCGATATGTTAAATCATAGAAGTGGCCTTTATAATTTTGTGAAAGACACTACTTACCAGCAGATGATGACCAAACCGCATACACAGGCGGAGATCTTGTCGGCATTTGCAAGTCAGCCATCAGATTTTGAACCAGGCACCAAAGCAGAGTATAGCAATACCAATTACGTGTTGCTGGGTTATATTGTTGAGCAGCTTACTAAAAAAACTTATGCCGAGGTTTTGAAATCAAAGATCACCAATAAATATGGGCTTCTGGATACGTATTATGGCGGTAAGATTAATCCGGCAAAGAATGAGGCCTATTCTTATCAGTTTGAAGACAGCTGGCATCAGCTGCCAGAAACAGATATGAGTTTGCCCGGCGGGGCTGGTTCAGTGGTATCTACCCCAGCAGATCTGGTTAAATTTATTCATATTTTGTTTGCCGGTAAATTGATAAATACGGAGCACCTCACATTGATGAGAACCATGACTGAAGGTTACGGTATGGGGATGTTTCAGATATCACTTGGAAAAAAACGTGCATTTGGACATAATGGAGATATTGACGGCTTTTCTTCAGTAGTTGGATATATCCCGGAGAATAATGTTGCCTATGCATATTGTGGTAATGGGATTGACTACGCCGTAAAGGATCTTGTTAACGGTGCGCTGAGTATTTATTTTAAGCTGCCGTATCAACTACCCGTTTTTAAGACCCCGGTGCTGAGTTCGGCAGATCTGGACAAATATGTGGGCAACTATTCGAGTCTGCGGATCCCTATAAAAATCAGTGTTACTAAAAAAGGAGCTACCTTGATTGCACAGGCAACCGGACAGCCTGCTTTTGTACTTAAACCGCTTGATCAGGATAAGTTCGGTTATGCGCTTGCAGGTATTGTAATGGAGTTCAGGCCTCTTTTTGGTGAGTTTACATTGAAACAGGGGACTGGCATTTTTCCCTTCACCAAAGATGAAGACTAAACAGCGAGTCAACGTACTTGGAACAGGTATTCAAAATTCTCAACTCAGTTTCTGACGAATTGCTATTGAGGGATTGAAAAAGTGATTCAAGGGGCCGTTCCCAGCACCAGTTTTGACTGCGGCACCATATTTAATTGCATTAAAGACATATTTCCTGGCTTTCTCGATCGCGGTCGTTAAACTATAGCCCAGGGTGATATAGGCGGCAATTGCCGAAGATAGTGTACAGCCTGTGCCATGGAGATTCCTGGTTTCGAGAAATTCGCTTTCAAAACTTCGTCCGTTGCCCGCCAGATCGTGGTAAATATCAAACACTTTATCTCCCTTGAGGTGGCCACCTTTAATCAAAACGGCATTACATCCGGTCTTAAGTAGGGTTTTGGCAGCCTTACTCATTTGCTCCGGATTGTTTATTCGTTCCAGAGTCAGGACTTCAGCTTCATCAAGATTTGGCGTTATCAGGGTCATCAGTGGAAATAACCTGGTTTTAAAAAGTGCGATAGTATCGTCGCTACTTAGTTTTTCACCACTTGTGGCTGCCATTACAGGGTCAAATATTACTGGAGTATCTCTATAGTCCGCCAAAATTTCGGCGATGGCGATGGCAACTTCTGCACTATGGACCATGCCCAGCTTGATGGCCGCAGGTCTGATATCTTCCATTACTGCTTTGATTTGTCCGTAAACAATTTCAGGAGGAATACCATGAGTGGCTTTCACCCCCAGGGTGTTTTGGACTGTTATTGCGGTGATGGCCGAGGTGCCATAGCAACCCAGGGCTGAAAAAGTTTTAAGGTCTGCCTGAATGCCAGCACCTCCACCGCTATCTGAGCCTGCAATAGTTAAGACTGATGGATATTTATACTTCAATTGTGTTTGTTTGTTAGGTGTTTGAATTTACGCTGGCCAATTGCAAGTGTAACGATTTTTTTGGATTTGCCTGCGTTTTCGGAGATGCGAATTAAACTTTGATAAATATTCTTATCTTTCGATGCAATTTATTTGATAATTGATTTTTGTTTCCTGAAGGTGGGGCAGACTATTACTTAACCTGGCAGGTTCATCTTCATTAATGAACCGGTCTCCTAAAATGTAAAGACCATGGCAGCAACAGTTCTGGAAATATAAAAGCGTCACTGTAAAATTATGTTAAAGATCAGCAAGTCTATCTTAATCTTCTTTGTAGTCCTCATCACATTGCCGACTGTTATTTTTGGCCAGGCGCATAAAAAGGAACATATTCTTTCCTTTCACTCTGATATTCGTATTGATAGTACCGGTGAAATTGAAATTAGTGAACATATTGTTGTATTTGTTACTGGAAAGAAAATCAAACGGGGCATAGTGCGTTCGCTGCCATTATACCGGCAGGATGCTTTCAGGAATAAGGTAAAAATTGATTTTGTGATTGCCAAAGTATGTTCAGGGGGCAAAAGTGCCGAATATTTCACGAGAGAGGAGAGCGGAACGCGCTCAATTTATATTGGGCGCCAGGGTGTGCTGCTAGATACCGGAACTTACAATTACGATATTGTTTATCGAAGTAAAGGCCATATTGGGTTTTTTGCGGATTACGACGAACTGTATTGGAATGTGACGGGTACTGACTGGATTTTTCCGATTGATAATGCATCGGCCACCATACATTTCCCAGCTGGCGCTATCGCTGGTAAAACATCGTGTTACGTAGGGGCTTTTGGAGCCAATGGCTCTGATTGCTCAGCGACAGTAAATGCTGATCAGTCGGTGACTTTTAGAACCAATAAGAGAATCAAAAAAAGGGAGGGGCTAACTATAGCTGTGGCATTCAGTCCTGGTTTTATAGCCCGGCCTTCGGCAGCAAAATCGGTGTTCAATGACTATGGGAAAATCATTTTGACTGTTGTGTTGCTAGTTGTTCTCGCAGCCTATTTTTATAGCAGCTGGTCGGCTTATGGAAGAAATCCAGAAATGCCGGCAGTATTTACCCGAGTTAATGTGCCGCGTGATTTTTCTCCTGCTATGTTGAGGTATTGTTATAAAAAAACTATCGATGATAAGGCATTTGTTGCGTCGGTTATGAATATGGCAGTAAAAAAGTTGATCAGAATTTCGAAGGAAGAGGGAAAATCCAACCTATACGCTGTCGAAAAGATATCCGACGATACTACATTATTGACCGTTGATGAAAAGGAAACCTTCAATGTATTATTTGCTGCTAAAGACAAAGTCAAGATTAACGCTTCGAATGGCAGCTTGATTAACAAAGCCAAAGTTGCTCATCAGAAACAGCTTAGTGATGGTATAGATCTGAAAGAATTTTTTGTACCCTATAGCAAGCCTTTGTTAAGAGCAGTAGTGCTGACTATTGTGGCACTTTTGATTTTTATGGTCTTTGTTGATCAGAAGCCTGCAGTAATCTTATTCTTTATCACTTTATTGATTGTAGGTGGTGGATATCTTTTTTGGTACGCACTCCGATATGTCCGCTCCACTTATGGTCTATCTTTGATTTTGGCAGCTGTTGGAGCGGCGATTTCCGGGAGTTTACTCTATTTTGTATATGATCATGATTATACCTTTGTGCCTGTAACGATAGCATTTATATGGCTCACCGTAACTATGTTTATTGCTTACGTGTACCTTATACCGGCACCTACGGCAAGCGGGGCCTTGCTTTTGAGTGAGATTGCTGGATTTAAAATGTACCTGGAAAAAGCTGAAAAGGATAGCGCTAGTTTTTCTGCACTACCCCAATCCGGCCCTGAGTTGTTTGAGCGGCTTTTGCCTTATGCCCTGGCCCTTGATGTAGAAAATGCCTGGGGAGCCAAGTTTGAGAACTTATTTGCCGAAACTGCCTACAAGCCGGAGTGGTATTTTGTAAGTGGTGTCGGTTACATGAGCCTTAATGCTACATTTTACAGGAGATTTAATTATGCCATTCAGACCAGCATTCCACATTCAGGCTCGGGCTCTTCTTCCGGAAAATCCGGTAGTTCAGGCTGGAGTTCTGGAAGCAGTGGAGGTGGTTTTTCTGGCGGCGGCGGCGGCGGTGGTGGCGGCGGCGGCTGGTGAGCGCGCAATTGCAATTGAAAAAAAGAAATTTGATATTATAATGTATAAGTTATTTGAGACAAGCTGCCGTAAAGGTTTAACACTTGCAGCACTATTTTTAGCTGCTGCCCAAAACCCTGTTTTTTCACAGCAAACTGAGTTTGAAGGTGAAGGGAATTTGAAATTTATTGATCCCAGAATTGGGAACGTTGGTCAGCTGTTGGAACCGACAAGGCCGACGGTGCAATTGCCGAACCAGTTAATCAGGATGTTTCCCATGAGGGGCAATGATCTCGATGATCAGATCTCCAGTTTTCCTTTAACAATTGTTTCGCACCGTTTGGGTGAGGTATTTAGCCTCAAGCCGGCGGTTGGAGAGGTAAATGAGGCAAGCTGGAACCAAAAGATTGCCTATGATCAGGAGATTTTACGTCCCTGGTACTATGCTGCTTCACTCCTTGATGAGGATATCAAGGTCGACTTTGTGCCAGGAAAGAAGGTAGGTCACTATCGCTTTGAATTTCCTGAAAAAACTGAAAAGTCCTTGTTGCTGGGTGTATACAATAATGGCAAAAGCCAATTCAGGTTTGTATCTGCTACTGAGATTGAAGGAATTGAAACCTACCATGGCAATATAAAAGTTTATGTTTATGGTGTTTTTAGCACAGGGGCAAAAATAGGAACTTTAAAAAATGGGAAGTTGATTGCTGAAAAGGAATCAGTTGGAAAAGGCATAAAAGCCTGGATACGTTTTCCTCAAAATTCGCCATCAAGGGTTGATTTTAAATATGCGATATCTTATGTAAGTGCCGCACAGGCGCGTAAGAATTTTGATCATGAACTTAGTGAAACAGATTTTGATCAGCTCCGCAAGAACGGAGAAAAATCCTGGTCGGAAGTAATCAATCAAATACAAACAGTTGGGGGAACTGAGGCACAGAAAAGATCGTTTTATACTGCGCTTTACCGTACGCATGAACGTATGGTAGATATCACCGAAGACGGGCAATATTTTAGCGGATTTGATAATCAGGTTCATCGCAGCCAGCGTCCATTTTACGTTGACGACTGGGCCTGGGATACTTATCTGGCACATCATCCGCTACGTACAATTCTGGCACCTGCTCAAGAGGAAGATATGCTGGATTCTTATGTTCACATGTATGAGCAGAGCGGCTGGATGCCAACTTTTCCGGTATTGTTTGGCGACCATGTGTGTATGAATGGCTTTCATTCTACGATCAGCTTTTTGGATGCCTACAGAAAAGGCTTAAAGAATTACGATGTTTCAAAAGCTTACGAAGGGATGCATAAAAATGCTGCGGAGGCCACCATGTTACCATGGAAGAATGGCCCAAAGACAGCTTTAGACGATTTTTACCATGCTAAAGGATACTTCCCGGCGTTGAAATTAGGAGAAAAAGAAACAGTAGAGGGTGTTCATCCTTTCGAGAAACGTCAGGCAGTGGCCATCACTTTGGGTGCGAGCTACGATGACTGGGCATTGGGAGAACTGGCAAAAGAATTAGGGAAAACTGACGATGCTGCAAGATTTTCAAAAAATGGCCAGAACTATAGGAAGTTATGGAGTCCGACGGAGCAATTGTTTATGCCGAAAGATAACTCAGGGAATTGGATTAAAATTGATCCTAAGTTTGATGGTGGTATGGGTGGCAGAGATTACTACGACGAAAATAACGGATATACCTATGTTTGGCAGGTTCAGCACGATTTGCCAGGTTTGATTGGCTTATTCGGTGGCAAGGCTGCATTTGAGGATAAATTAGATCAGCTTTACAGAGAACCCCTGGGAAGAAGCTTATATGCATTTCACGCTAAGTTTCCTGATGCCACAGGTATGGTGGGTCAGTTTTCGATGGGTAACGAGCCTAGTTTCCACATTCCTTATTTATATAACTATACAGGTTCTCCCTGGAAAACGCAGAAGCGTGTGCGCTTTTTGCTGGATACCTGGTTTAAGGACAATGTCTTTGGTATTCCAGGAGATGAGGATGGTGGAGGTATGACTGCTTTTGTGGTTTTCTCGTCCATGGGTTTTTACCCAATCACTCCCGGTGTGCCTATATACACCATTGGCAGTCCCTTGTTTGAGAAGGTAAATATAGATTTACCAAATGGGAAGAAATTTCAGGTGATTGCGCATAATGCATCGGTAACAAATAAATATATTCAGCAAGCTAAGTTCGACGGGAAGGCACTTAATCAAACATGGTTTACCCATGAGCAATTAGTTGCCGGGGGAACACTTGAGCTTGAAATGGGACCAAAGCCAAATAAAAGCTGGGCTGTGATTAAATAAGATTTCACTGGGTATGACAAATGTTATACCCAGTTCATTATTTCCAATACCCTTTTGAATTCATCCTGAAAATCTGCTTTGAGGTGAACATTTTCCTTAGTTACCGGATGGGTAAATTGCAGCTCTGAAGCATGAAGCAGCATGGTAGTCATTTCCCATTGTTCTTTGAATAGTTTGTTCTGTTTATTGCAACCATGTTTTCTGTCCCCAATAATCGGATAAAATATATGGGCAAAATGTTTCCTCAGCTGATGCATCCGTCCAGTTGTTGGTGTTGCCTCGACAAGTGAATAGCGGGAGGTAGTATGTTTGCCAAAAGGTACTGCAAGTTCAGCCCGGTTCAATGTGATAAAGGAGGTGTAGGCCTCCTGTAGTACCCCATTGTCCTTTGCCAGCGGATAATCAATATCCTGGCTATCTGGTGCAAAACCTCTCAGAACCGCTTTATACTTTTTCTCTACCAGACTTTCCTGAAATTGCATATGCATAGCTATTTCCACTTCTTTTTCAAAAGCAAACAGCAACAAGCCACCGGTTTTTCTATCCAAACGATGTACCGGACTTACTTTTTTGCCTACCTGATCTCTCAGTAGCTGTAACGCAAATTCTTTCGCATCATTTGCTATGGATGAACGATGCACAAGCAGACCGTGTGGTTTATTAATGGCAATTAAGTGCTCATCCTGATATACAATTTCCAGCATAGGTGTTTTTTCTGCGAAGATAACCTTTTGTAAGCCCAATGTTACGTGCATGGACTGACAAATTTCAGATGCGTTTGTTTTCGTTTTCCAGGCCATTGGACGGTAACGGGTATATCATTTCTTAATTTCTGATTAAAAAAAGAATACTTAAAAACAACATTTTATGCTCTTTTCTATTTAGTATCATTATAAATAACAATTATTCATTTTTTGTACTATCTTTATAAGCATTAAAAACCGTCTAGTACTTATCGCTAAAACGTGCCTGGTTTATCTTGCAGCTTCGAGAATGTTCCAGAAAGGTGACCAATATCATTAAATACTTGGTTTGATGATAGTACCTTCGAGTTCATTTATTGGATTGAATATAAGATATTAAAAGTTATATATGACATTGACCCACACCAAATTCTCAGAATTTCTTAAGGATTTTGAGAATACATTGAAAAACTTATTCCACGAAAAAAACGACATTAATCAATTAAGTCAGGATAGGGGATTACCTCCATCGATAATGAATGCAATCTTAGCTGAAAGACCGCTTTCCGTAGCAATACCGGAAGAATTTGGTGGCCGTGGCAGCATCGTTAAAGAGTGTTTAGGTATTCTTGCAGCAGCGTCATACGAATCTTTGCCTTTATCGCTCACCTTTGGCATCAACATCGCTTTATTTTTGGAACCAGTTTCCAAATATGCTGATGAGTCTGTAAAAAAAGGAATTTTTGATCGTTTTCTGGAAAATCAGCATATGGGTGGATTGATGATCACTGAGCCGGATTACGGCAGTGACGCCCTGAATATGAAAACCATGAATCAGGAAACTGAAAATGGTTATAAAATTAAAGGTACCAAACACTGGCAGGGACTTACAGGCCTGGCAGATTTTTGGATTGTGGCCTCCAGAAAGGCCCTGGAAAATGGAGAACTGGGAAGAGACATTGATTTCTTCATTACCGACAACTCAAAACCAGAACAAAAGATTGTAGTTGAAGAGTTGTATGACAACGCAGGTTTGTACATGATCCCTTACGGTTTAAATCAACTTGATCTGGAGGTACCTGCCAAGCATAAATTAACACCTGAAACAACAGGAATAAAGATGATGCTGGACATTCTTCACCGAAGCCGTATGCAGTTCCCGGGAATGGGAATGGGTTTCATCAAAAGAATGATGGACGAGGCGATTAATCATTGTAAAAATAGAATCGTAAGCGGAAGCAGCCTGCTTGCTATTGATCAGGTGCAGTTTCAGATCTCAAGGATACAGTCTGCATTTACTATCTGCTCGGCTATGTGTGCGAAAAGCAGTGAGATTAGCGGTATTGGTCATAACCTGGCTACAGAGGGGCTGGAAGCAAATACAATGAAAGCAGTGGTGACGGATCTGATGCAAGAGTCGGCAAATTCTCTCGTACAGCTTTCCGGTGCTAATGGTTACAGGACCACGCATATCGGCGGACGCGGAATTATGGATAGCAGACCTTTCCAGATTTTTGAAGGATCCAACGAAATGTTATATGCACAAGTGGCGGAAATGGTTACCCGAATGATGAAAAAGCAGAAACAGTTACACCTGTTTGATTTCCTTAAAGAGTTTAGACCAACAGCTGCTGCTTGCCATCATTTTAAAAATGAGTTTAGCTTCACTTTAAACAGTGTTTTATCACAGCGTAAGCTCGTGGATCTTGGAAGAGTAATCTCCAGGGTAATCTGCGTTGGCTATGTGATGGAACTGGGAGCTAAAGGGTTCAGAAACGATTTGGTACAGAACTGTATAGATAATGTGAGACAAGAGGTAGCCGCATTAATGTGCTCATTTAAATTCGAAAATGCCACCCAGGTTGTAGAATCCTACGAGGATCAGAGTTCATGGCTTAAATTCGTTTAGACCAAACTGTTATAAACATAAATGAGCAGAGGTAAGTAGTCTTATCTCTGCTTTATTTTTTTATAGCTAAATCAAATTATTAATATTTGTATAATATAATTTTATCTAATTTAGCTTAATAAACAAAAGCTATGAAGAATAAAATTAAAAGGATTGTTATACTTTCTGTTTTTCTGCTTTCCTGCTCGGCAGCCCAGGCCCAGTTTGGAGATTTCGGCAGGAAAATGCTTGATAAGGGAACAGAAATGGCATCCAATGGGATGTTAAAAAAAGTCTTAAAGCAGCCACAGGCGATCACCACCAGCTTTGAGGATGTCAACAGAACTAATTCTAAACCACCTTCGTTTCAGGAAGGCTTGAGCGCTCAGCCACTATATTTATTGCCTAAAGCACCAACTGGCGGATTCAAACTCTGCGCAGGTTTTTATGAAATGGAAAACAAGAGTTACTGTTTAAAGGCAGGAACCCGGGGACCAAGTACTGGTGATGGATATATGCTGGCGCCGGTATTGGGTCCTAAAAGTGAGGTTGTAGTTTTGATTTTAAAAAATGCAGAAAAGCATCAGGAAGTTACACAGCACGATATTCAGATCTTGCTTTGGGCAATAGTAGCCCGTACAAGGTTCGTGGACTTTGGAAATGATATCAAACTAACGGCCACTAAATTGCTGACTCCGGAAGATCTTTTGAAGTTAGAAGGCGGCGCGCTGGGTGTACTGCCTGGAAACGTAATGGAGAAAGCTAAATCTCAGCTGCCTTTAGCCGTTCAGCGTGTTTTTGAAGCAGAGAATAATATCAGACAGCTGGCTGCATCAGGAAATGCTTCTTACGAAGAAATGGAGCGTTATGCCATGCTTGCCGGATTAGCCGCTACTCCTGACCCGGATGTACCTTCAGGTACCTGGTCCTTGCATCCTGATGGCTACTATATCAGATTTTTCCCTCACGGTTATTCCAGAACTACGGTACAAATTTTTGTAACTCCAGAAATAGCTGCAAAAAATATCAGCTACGATGCTGTAAACCATATTGCCTGCCCTGCAAATGTGGGTGCACAGCGCCTTGCACAAACAAACGAGCCGCTTGATCCTGATTATACAAAGAAGATCAAAACGGCTTGTTTTTAATGATTATGAGGTAATTGTCTATGCATCTATGGCATCATAGACAATTACTTTCTCCCACAGATGACTGCAGTTTTTTATAAATTCCAGGTGCAGGGGATGAGTTTGATATACTTCCTGCCCGGCCAGGTCACTAAAAAACATAAGTTCCGATACAGCCCAGCTAACATCAACAACATCTCTTTTTTCTGTACTCGCAACTACACCTACGCGAAGTTCGCCTACGGTTTCGATTTTTGCCAGTTTTTTAACACCAGCAACCAGCTGATCGCGGTCTTCTTTAGAACCAGGATTCTTCAACCAGAAGAATACGTGATGTACAACAGGATATTTTTTTTCCATAGGAATTGAAGGCATGGCCGATACCGCGGTTCCTGCAGCCAGAATTGCTGCGGTTCCAATAAATTTTCTTCTGTTAGATTTGCTCATCGTCTATTTAATTGCGGCTTTAATCAACCTGTTAGAAATTATTAATTCTTCTGTAAAATAGGTAATAATATCAACAAATTGAAGCAAGCGTACAAATAAGGCGATGTGATTATTTCAATTGCTCCTCTGCAACGGACGCAATCAGATATCTTGATTTGATTTTCAGGCTTGGTCCCTTTTTCAAAAATTTCGGATAATCTCTATGCTGTTTGATACCTTTTATGGCTTCAAAACCGTAAGTTGAACTCCTGATCTTATTGAGTATAAAGGTATCATCTTTTAACAGGTCGGTTTCTTTGATCTCCCCGGTTTTAAGAAAATTTCTGATAATTAGTGCGAGGTGCTGGTTGGCATAAACATAGAGTGGGGCATTAAAAAAATCTTTGTTTAGTCTTTCAAAAGTATGATTGATCCATGCAGCGTTTGTAGCGCCATTAACTACAATTTTTCCATCCTGCGTCGAGATTGTATTGATGAAAGACCGGGCGTGCTGACGCGTAATCAACTTTGCATGGATAGAATCTCTTAATGTATAATCTAATCTGTCGGCACATAAGTGAGGCAGCGGTTGCTCTAACAGCTCAAAACTACCATTGATGAGCTGATCAATATGATATCCATATTTTTCTAAGATGACAGGAATTTCTGAAGCTTTGATTACAGATTCAAACAATTGCTCATGGTAAGTTTCTTCAGCGTTGTCAAATATATAATCACCAACATGTGAGAATACGGTATGTGAAATATCGTGTACCAGCCCTGCCACTTGTTCCAGTTCAGATCCGCCAAGCACACGTATGAGCAGCATAACGCCAATAGAATGTTCCAGTCGTGTATGGGTAATCTCTGGATTAACCAAAAATATAGCACCACTATGGTGGATTTTTCCCAGTCTTTGTATAGCCGCAGTATTTAACAATTCATCAAATAAAGCTGGCAGTTCAAAGGTGCCGTAAACAGGATCATTCACTTTAATCATAGGACAATAATACTAATAATATTAGTATTATCAAAAGATAATTGTTGCTTTTTTTAGTTTACAAATATACCCGAAGTTGGAAATTGCGTATCATTATATACTTTCTCTAATATTTCTGGTCTGGAGACCTGGTCAAAAACCATAATAGATCTTGCCCTTGTCTGATACCAGGACCAGTCGTATTTGCCCGCATGTCCGGGCTTTTTCCCTTTAATAAAGTTGACCCATTTTTGGTGCACCAACCTGGCTATATCCAGTTCTGTTTCATTTAGTTCAGGGTTTGATCCCTTGAACCATACGTAGGGCATTTCCTGACCGTGATCTGATCCCTTATTTTCGCGGTTGTAGTTAAAGCTGTATACCCATACCGGATTACCATTTTTTGATAACACATCGGCCAGACGATAAGAGTGCATAATATACATATACTGGGACAGAATTTTTGTAGCGGCAGAAAGGGTATCGGATTCTATCAACTCTTTTTGATAAGCATCATACACATGCTGACCATTAGTACCAAACCAATCAGTGAGTGCTTTCAAGTCTGGATGATTTAATCGGGGATCCATTCTCATGAATAATCTGCTTTCAGCGGTGTTGGAACCAATCAACACCCTGATAGTTCTATCAGGGTTATTTTTTATAAACTGATAAGGGTCTTCTGTAAACATACTTTTGTGATCACTAACTGGCCCAAAATAGTTTGTTCCCTGTGCACCACCCAAAAATTTCTGCTGAGCTTCGATCAGCCGGGCGGTGGATAGGTCTTTCACTGCGGTGGGACGAGTGACATGAAGGCTGTCAAGGAAGCGCTTCCTCAACGCAGTGGCGGTTTCTACGTTTCTTATACATTGAACGCCTCCGCTCTCTATGATCAGCTGATTAAAATAACCTTTAGCCTCCGGGGTGGCTAACAAAGCACTTACCAATTTTGCTCCGGCAGACTGTCCCATAACAGTAACCCTGGATGGGTCGCCACCAAATGCACTGATATTTTTTCTGATCCATTTTAAGGCAGTAATGCAATCTGAAAGTCCGTTGTTACCTGAGTTGCTAAGGTTGGGATCCTGATCGCCAAGGTAAAGAAATCCGAATACGCCAAGCCGGTAATTTATCGTTACCGTTACGATGCTGTCTCTGTCAGAAAATGCATGACCATTCTCATTGCTTCCTGTTCCGGCGGTCATACCCCCTCCGTGGATCCAAACCAAAACCGGACGTTTTGCTTTGGTATTCACATCAGGTGTATAAACATTAAGGCTGAGGCAATCTTCACTGCCCCTGGCAGTTTTGGCTGTATGATCATATTGGGCGGCAACGTTTCCGAAATTCTCGCAGGACAGTGTGTCCTTCCAGTCATTTACTGGTCCTGATGGGTAAAAGCGCTGCGCGCCAGTTTGAACGCTCGCGTAGGGTATCCCTTTGAATACAAGCGATCCTTCTTCCTGAACACCTTTGATTAGCCCATTGCTGATTCTGGTGATGTTTTGCTGTGATTTACAGGCAAATGTTGTACAGATTAAAAAGATCAAAGCAACCGTAGACCGGTAACTGGCGGGAGTAGTTCTATGAAGATAAAGCATCGGCTTTTAAAGGATTTATAAATAATTAATATCTGTTATTAGTTTCTTATCTAATAGCTTGACAAACATCAGTAGATTTTAAAGATAAATATTTTGTAATTTGGTCTGCTATTGTTTAATGAAATTTTTTTATTAGCAGATGATCTACCTAACGTCCAAATTATAATAATATGTCTAAATCATTACCACTATTTTTAATCTTCACAGGTCTTTGGGCACAAGGCTTTGCACAAAAATCAGACAATGGTGTCTTAGCGCGTCATCAGTTTTCTGATAGTGTGGTGGTAAAGGTACATCCCTCTTATGCGGATGTAAGTGGTATTCATTATTTGTTTTTCGGAAAAAATTACCGCAAAGAATGGTCTGCCTCAGTTAAGCTGCCGCTGATTAAGATTTCTAAAATTAATGGTGGAATGGTTCCCGTAAAAGAAGGTGGCGGGATGCAGTCTAAATCTTTGCGACTGGCAGATAAAAAAGGACTGGAATGGGTGATCCGAAGTGTGGAGAAAACACCTGATAAGCTGTTGCCAGAAGGTCTTCGCGGCACTTTTGCGCTGGACTGGGTAGATGATGCCATGAGCAGTCAGCACCCTTTTTCGGCAATGGTAATTCCTCCACTGGCAGAGGCGGTAGGACTAAGGCACGCAAATCCAATTATTGGGGTAATTGCTCCTGATGAGGCATTAGGGGAATACAATGAAAAATTTTCTGGAATGGTTGTACTGCTGGAAGAGCGCGAACCGGGAGGTGAATCAGATAATTCTGTAAAAGCCTTAGGAAAACTGCAGGATGACAATGACAATCATTTCGACGCGAAGCAGTTTTTAAAAGCGCGCTTACTGGATTTACTTACTGGCGATTGGGACCGTCACGAGGACCAATGGCGGTGGTTGGATGAAAAAAAAGGGAAAGGTAAATTCTATGAAGCCGTACCACGCGACCGTGACCAGGTGTTCCATGTTAACCAGGGACTTTTTCCTTCAGTTGCGGCGCTGCCATGGATAGATCCGCTCTTGGGGGATTTTGAAGGAGATCTATCCGGTGTAAAATACTCCTTAGCCAAAACAAAGTTTATGAATGCTTTTCCTGATGCGCAGCTGAGTGAAGCAGAATACCAGGAAGTAGTAGATGATTTTGTCCACGCAGAAACCGATGCAGTGCTCGAAGCAGGCCTAAAAAGACTGCCGACTGAAATTTACCGCCTGAGACATGACGAATTGTTTGACAAGATGAAGCAGCGTCGAAACAGTATTCCTAAGGCTATCGAGGACTATTACCATTTTGTTAACCGTATTGTTGATATCCGGATGAGTGACAAAAATGAAAGGTTAACCATCACTGACGCGCCGAATAAGGGGCTAAAGGTTGTTATCGAAAAAATCAACAAAGACGGAGAAGTAAGAGACCTGCTGCTGGACAGGACATTCGATTATAAAGTCACAAAGGAACTTAGGTTATATACTTCCGCAGGGAATGATGAGGTGAAAATCAATACACCATCGGCAGCGATAAAAATAAGAGTAATAGGAGGACAGGGAAGTAAATCCTATGCAATAGAAAGCGCTGGCAAAAAGATAAGGCTTTATGATAAAAAAGACAGCCTATCATTTACCGGTAACACAGACAGGCTGCGTAAACGTTTGTCAGATGATACTTTGAACACTAAGTTCCAGCCTACAAACCTGTATAACCTATGGATGCCCCTGGCAACTGCTGCCATCAATGCTGATGATGGTTTCTTACTAGGTTTGGGTGTTAAATTTTATAAGAAAGATGGCTTTCGTAAAGTCCCGTATACCAGCATGCAGCAGGTAATGGTCACTCATTCCTTTGCGACAGACGCTTTCCGCATCCGATATAATGGGGAGTGGCTACAAGCGCTGGGAAAAGCCGATATTACCATGCATGCCTACATACAGGCGCCAGATAATACGCTCAATTTTTTCGGCAGAGGTAATGAAACACCTTTAGTCAAAGGTGATAACTATCGGAGGTATTACCGTACGAGGTTTGATACTTATCAGTTTGACCCTGCGTTGCGCTGGCATCTTGGTGAGGGAAACACTTTGAGTGCCGGACCTTCATTGCAATTTTACCATCTCAATCAGGATGATAATAATGGCAGGTTTATTAACCAGACTGCCATGATAAAATCTTATGATAGCCTAACGGTAAACCGTGATAAGGGGCACTTGGGTCTGCTGGTGAATTTCAATAGTAACCATAGAAACAATAATATTTTACCCTCCTCAGGTTATTATATCAATGTTACGCTGCAAGGTTACGACGGATTAAATCAATATTCCAAATCATTTGCACAGCTACGGCCTGAGGTTACGTTTTATCAAAAATTAAATGAGAAAGGAACATTAGTATTGTCTGATCGTGTTGGCGGGGGCATTACAATTGGTAAAACGGCATTCTATCAATCGATGTTTCTTGGAGGACAAGGTAACCTGCTTGGTTTTCTTCAAAATCGCTTTGCCGGTCAGCACATGCTGTTCAATAATTTTCAGGCGAGGCTAAAGCTGCTGAATGTTGCCAGTTACATCCTTCCGGGCCAGCTGGGTTTAACAGGTTTTTATGATGTCGGGCGGGTTTGGGAAAAGGGAGAGGATTCTGAGCAATGGCATCAGGGCAAAGGCGGAGGTATATATTTTGCTCCTGCCGGATTAACTATCGTGCAGTTAATGGCGGGCCATTCAACAGAGGGCTGGTATCCTTATTTTTCAATGAATTTCAGGATCTGAGAGGATCATTCTTTATCAGCGGTGATGAAATTATACTTACTGATTTTCGTACGTATATATCCTCTCTTCTGAGCAGGTTTACGTTGGGCGCTATAAATGCCCGAATGCCCACTAAAAAGATACGCTGTAAAGCAGGCAATCGCAAAAAGAAGAATATATGCTGTACCAAAAAGTTCAGCGCCCATAATTGTACAGGCTAGCGGGGTTTTGGTGGCTCCAGAAAAGACTGCGATGAATCCCAATGCAGCAAACAAACTTACCGGCGCTGTAAGCAGTTGGGACAAGGTATTTCCCAAAGTAGCACCTATATAAAATAAAGGAGTGACCTCACCGCCTTTAAATCCGGATGCAAGGGTGACACTGGTATAAATCGTTTTCCATAGCCAGCTCCATGTGTCTGCACCATTGCTATGGAAAGCAGATTGTATAGTTATTGCTCCGGCATATTGAGGGTCTACCCCTAGACTGAGATAATCTTGTTTTCCGTTGATGTAGCTCAGAGCGATGATGATAATTCCGCCGGCAACTGGAATCAGCCAGGGATTTCGCACGATCTTGACAAGAACTTCCTTAATTTGCTGCACAAGTACGGTAAAAAGTGCGCTGGCCAGGCCGAAGGCAATGGCAGCGATAAATACTTTAGCGATAAGCAGGAGTCCTGATAAACCATCAGTGAATAACTGCTGCGCTGGCTGATCGATACGATAAATGGTGTGGTGCATACCCCAGGCAGATACAGTAAGGTCTGCAACCATACTTGACACCAATACGGGGATTAGAGCGTTGTATTTTACCTTCCCTATTGTCAATACTTCTAAAGCGAATATAGCACCTGTTAGAGGCGTGCCAAATACAGCGCCAAAACCGGCGGCTATGCCGGCAGTAAGCATGACTTTTGAATCTGACGCTGTTAACTTAAACCAGCTGCTAAACATCGCAGCAATACTACCACCAATTTGAACTGCAGTTCCTTCACGACCGGCAGATCCGCCAAATAGATGTGTGATGACAGTGGTAGCGAGAATAATGGGCCCCATTCTTTTGGGCACCCCATTGCCGGGTAAGTGAATTTCTTCAATGATCAGGTTATTACCTTTTTCAGCATTTTTCCCGGCGAGTTTATAGATCAGATAAATAAAAACCCCTGCCAGGGGCAGCAGAAAAAGTAACCATGTATGATTGAACCGGTAGTGAATGGCTACGTTCAAAATCCAAAGAAAAAAGGCAATAGCGCTGCCAGTAACAAGGGCAATAGGGAGCACCAGGGCTACCCAACGAAGATATTTTACTGAAGTTGTTGTGATTAATGTGTTTTTCACCGCTGTATTCAAAAGTATATAAATTATTCCATATGCATTGAAGTTTTAGATGTTGAAGCCATTGTAGTATACATTTAATATTAGTTACATTTGTGATACCCCATGTTTATGCAGCTCAAAAAAACACTCCAGAAGATCCAGTTGTTACTGATTGGGAGTGTTGCGGACTTTTCACTTGAAGCCAGGATTTATCATTCCATATGTATTGTGGCATTCTTTGCCATGGCCTACAATGTACCCTTTAATTATCTTGTCGGGCTTCCAATGGTAGCTCTCATAAGCCTGATCGCATTGACTGGATTTGTCTGGTTATACTACCTTTCGCGTTTTCGGAGGCAGTTTACTGTCAGTGTGATAGGCCTTGGCATACTTGGTAATGTGTTTTTTACGGCAGTTTATTTTTTGAATGGCGGTATCAATGGTCCTACGCTTATTCTTTTCGCTTTATTTTTTTATCTGCAGTCTTGTACTGCACCAAAAAAGCAACAATGGGTCTGGCTTTTGATAAATATTGTCATCGTAGGAAGTATTTCGGTTATTGAGTTTCTTTATCCATCCTTAGTTCCCGGAATATATGTTACGCTGCTTAGTCGGTTCACCGATGAACTGTCTGCCTATATTGTTGTGATTATGTCAATGTTCTTCTCCTTGAAATATATCAGGAAAAACTATGACCAGGAGAAGAAAACGGCTGTTGACCGTGCGCTTGACATTGAACTGAAAAACATTCAGCTGGAATTGGTCAACGGAGAGAAGAACAAGTTGTTTTCCATTGTGGCTCACGACCTTCGCAGCCCTCTCGCCTCTATTCAAAGTTACCTGGAACTGCTGACAACCTATCCCTTAAATGAAGACGAGAGAAAGGAGATTGAGCTAAAATTATTGGCGCTCACCAAAAATACTTCCAATATGATGAGCAACTTACTGTCCTGGTCAAAGTCGCAAATGGAAGGAGTACAGGTTAACATACGGCCCTTGAATCTTTTCCATACAGTCAGAGAGATATTTGATGTGGAAGCTAACATAGCCAATGAAAAGGGTATTGAGCTGTCTTATGAAATTGATAAAGGGACATATGTGTATGCTGATCAGAACATGCTTATTTTGGTGATGCGTAATCTGATCAGTAATGGGATCAAATTTACTCCAAGGGGCGGTTATATAAGGATTACCGCTACGGTAGATGACAATTGTCAAATCGTGGTTACGGATTCTGGGATAGGTATAGCAGCAGCAGCACAGAAAGAGGTTTTTTCTTTAAGAGCGAAATCAACCTTTGGTACTAATAATGAGAAAGGTGTTGGGCTTGGCCTGATTTTGTGCAGGGAATTTATAGAGCTTCAGCATGGTTCCATTTCTTTCATGAGCAGGGAAGGTGAAGGAACTAGCTTTTATGTGAATCTTCCAACCATGAAAAGTGATACCCAAAACTCTTATCAGCAAAATGAATTGAGTGACCAACTCGATTAGAGGTGATGCTACATGGCTTATTTTTTTTCTGGTTTTCTACGCTTTAACTTATTATATCTCTTTATGCTAAAAGCATTTATCTATACTACTATTGTCATTACTACGTTTAATATTTAAGATCTTGCTTGATTCAAAATTATTTTTGCACATATTTTATCAGATGCTTTCACCCTTTGTCAAAAGCTAAAATGCCCTTTCTAGTGTAGGATGTACACTTAGTGGTCTTAGAAAATGTTGAAGATGTTAACATTCAGGTAAATAGCCGTAGAATTGTTGATAAAAATCCGAGTGATGACAATGGAAATTTCCTATATTAGTAATATCAAAATATAAGTCGAGTAAAATCAAATGATATATTAAGTTTTAATCATGGAAAACAAAACCACAGAAATTCCTTTATCAGCTGACCCGATATTGGTAGATGCAATTATTGAAGTTCTCTCGAAAGAAGTAGAAGCCGTTAAAGAGCTACTTGATCGTAAAAATCTACTGGAAAAGAATTAATCGCTATCAGGCTAAACTGATGCAGGCTATATTTAATTTTATAGACTTGCAATTTTCAGAAATAAATGCCTGATTAATTCTATTTATCCCCCCTCTGCTTCATCATTATTAACAATTTCTGGAAATTGAATAAATGACAAATAGATCATTGATCAATTTGTTATTTATTCATGAGAATGAAACACAAAATTAGGTGTTCTTAGGCTCGATTTACGTTTATGAGTGTATTTATTCATTGATATTTAGGAGATTACGACTCTTATCCGAACTCTGAATCTAAATAACTTACATTAAAACGTTATGCAAGTTTTCACAGGCCATTCCAGAAAAAACGTTAAAGAAGCTCCTGATTAATCAGGAAAGTTTCTGCAGCAGGCGAGGAATTAGGTTGGTTAATACTCAGGGCCTGCTGCATTTACAGCCAGTAATAATTTTCGCTTTATCATTCATCCACCTGCCTGTGAATTTTTCTGATAATATCATCCAAATCAAAAGGTTTACTGATAAAATCATTCGCACAGGAAAGTTTAAATATATTTTCTGCTTTAGCGTGAGCAGACATTACGATTACTGGAACGTCTCTCATCAGCTCAGTGGTTTTAATTTCTTTACACAGATCCAGTCCGTTTCCGTCTGGAAGCATTACGTCTAGTAAATATAGGTCGGGCTTTGTGCCGTTCATGCCTTGGTGAAAAGAGTTAACGTCCTGAAATAACTTCACACCAAAACCTTCCTCCTCTAATATTATCCCAATAATATCCCTAATATCCTTGTCGTCTTCGACAACATGTATCTGCTTGTTCATAATCTTCATATTTTTTGTAGATGCTCATTTTTAAGTACTTATGAGCATTGTTACAAAGGCTGTACCAAATCTGTACGATCTTATCTTTAAGCAGATAATAATATTTGAATACGAAATAATAACAAAATGTGATGATGTTTTTTGTAGCAATTGCCAGGGGAAATTCAGCACTTAAAAAGGAGATATTTTGCTTGAGCGCTACAGGGTGGAAATTAATTAAAAAAGAAACGGGGATATATCTCCGACATATCCCCGTCATCTAAATTAACGCTCTCATATACAAAGACGATTAAAAAACCAATATATTGTATCTGAGTTCTTTTTTTAGCAGATTATTTTTTTGAGCATGGCTCACAATCAAAAAATTAAGTTGGAGATTGACCAGGGGTGTTTTTTTCCTGGAAACGTCTCCCAAAAAAATTACGCTCATTGTAATGGTCGTGCTCATAGAATGTTTGCTCATCATAAACTTCTGCATCATCAAAATTTCGCGTCTGAAAGGCGTCCCTCACACTGCTTTCATAGGCGTAGCTGACAGGATCGCCCTGATAGTAGGGCGATGAGGCCAGCTGCTCAATAGTGATATCTGGAAGGTAAACATCGTCATCGCTTTCATGCAGTTCGGCCAATCCAACAGGAATCAGCGTCTTTCTGTTTTCTACGCCAAATACACGTTCTTCGAGATGAGCGATAAGGTATCTAACCTTTTGAGAGGCGGGATTAAATAACAGTTCCTCAACCTTTCCTAGTTTTGCTCCCAAATTATCTCTGATCGCCCATCCTTTGACATCGGGTTCCCCTTCGGCCATTTCATAATTACTGCCGCTCAGTTTAATGAGCTGACTGTATTCATTCACATCTTCGTTTTCCATAATTTTTAGGGTTTTACCACCGCAGTATCAGTTGCATTTATAGTTGTATCTGTAATCACGGTAGTAGAGTCTGTGATGATTTTATCGCTGGTTTTATGATCGTCTTTGTGGAGGAAGAAATATAAAATCACACCTGCGACAAGTATCACGATTAGCCATAACCACCAAGAACTTTTGCTTTTTGGTTGTACATTTAAATCTGCCATAACATTTGTTTTGGCATATAACCCGCTCTCCTAGAAAATGTTTGCAATAACTAAATTATGTGACAAAGGCTACTCCCTCATTTAATCTAAATTATTGTTTAGTTTTGATTTTCTTATCCTCAAACATATGGCTAACAATGTAAATATTACCTCTGGCGGAATCCAGAAGGTGCTTAAAAACTACAATGAAAAACAAGCACTTGCGGAGTATTTATGGAACGGTTTTGATGCTGGCGCTGATACGCTCGAAATCAACTACACAGCTAATTCCCTGGGATTTATAGATGGTCTTGAAATATGTGATAACGGCTATGGCATCAATTTCAAAAACCTGAAGGTCAAGTTTGATCCTTTTTATGAATCCGAAAAAGCATTGCAGCTGCCGGTTAACAAAAACAGGTCGGTAATGCATGGTAAAAATGGGGTAGGTCGCTTAACCTTTTTTAAGTTCGCCAATGACGCCGAATGGCAGACCACCTTCCTGCAAAATGGTTATTTAAAAAGTGGTAGAATAAGGATTGGGGTTTCGGCGCTAAATAATTATCAGGCAGATTTATTGGATATTCCGCTCAGGGACAAAACGGGTACACGCGTTCTGTTTTCCAACCTGAAAATTTCTGATGAAAACCTGGAACAGGAGATTATTCCTTTCCTCATGGGAGAGTTTTGCTGGTTCCTGGAATTGAATAAAAAAAATGGTTATCGTATTTTACTCAACGGAGTGCCCCTGGATTATAGTGATTATATCCTCGATTATGAAGAGGGCATTGAACTCCGTCACGACGATAGCCGGACGATTTTTAAGCTTAAATTTGTTCAATGGAGAGAATCCTTGCATAAAGAACTCTCAAAAGTTTATTATATCAATGAACGTGGAGAGGAGTTGTACAAAGAATATACAACACTGAATAAAAAAGCTGATGAATACTTCCATAGCGTATTTATAGAGAGTGAATTTTTCACCGACTTTGATTTTAGTGGTACTGAGTTTGAAACACAGGTAAAGTTATATAACCGCTCCAAATCCTCTCCTGAATTTAAGTTTCTTCTCAAAAAGGTTAATGAGCTTTTACGTGCCAAAAGAAAGGTTTTTCTTAAGGGATATTCAGCAAAACTGTTGGAACGTTATGAAAAGGATGGAATTTTGCCTCAATCACCAGAAGATAACATCGATCCGAAACGCAGAAAGGATCTTGTTGATACTTTGAAGACCTTTTATGAAATTCAGCCTAAGCTTTTCAGCAACCTCAGTATAGACCAAAAAAAGACTATGGTGGCGTTATTGGACACTGTATTATCATCAAACCAGCGACAGCACGTGGTCGCGATTCTGGCGGAGGTGGCTGATCTTGAAGAGGAGGAAAGAGCAGAACTTTCTGCTATCCTTAATCCTTGAATGTAGTGGCTTTTTTATATTGATTTTTGGTTAAAATCCGCAGGGTAAATTTTACAGGTTCCAATGGGAGGTCATTTGGATTTGTTGCAACTGCATTGATCGCTTCGGCTACATTCAGACCAGATACCACTTCCCCAAAAATGGTATAATCACCATCTAGTTGCGGAGTGCCACCAATTGTTTTATAAACCTGGCGCTGTTCTTTGCTGAAAGGCCTGCCTGTTTTAGCCTCAATGGCGTTTAATTCATCATCTGTCTTTATCTTTCCCTGAACAATATAAAACTGGTTAAGATAGGATTCCTTTTTAGGGTTGTCGTTCCTGCCAGCACCCAAAGCTCCTTTTTTGTGGAAAAGCGAAGGTTTAATTTCTGCGGCTACACGCTTTATCGGAACATCCGGATGAAGTTGTTCTCTATCCAGAATAGTTTCGTCAAGTTCACCAGCCTGACTGACGAAGTTTTTGATGACCCTGTTAAATTCGTTACCTTTAAAAAGGCCTGTTTTGATGGCCTTTAAAAAATTATCTCTGTGGAGTGGGGTAGTGTCAAAGAGCATCATGGTGAACTTACCTTTGGCTGAGCTCACCTCTACAAAATAGGTTTGTGCTTTAACGGAATATAAAAACAGACAAAAGAAGAGGGTGACGCAGAAATTTTTCATAACATTAATTTTGCTTAACGCTGTTTTGTGGACCTACATGTCAGATTCCGTTGCAGGAAGAAGACGCTTGATATATAAATTAATAATAATCATGATCATCCCGATCATGATAGAGACGTCGGCCAGGTTAAATATTCCCGTTTTGATGACAAAAAAATCTATATGAAGAAAATCGGTTACAGACCCGAAAATAATGCGGTCATATAAATTCCCCAGTCCGCCACCGATCACAAAACAAATACCCAGTACTAGCAGACGAGGTAATTGACTATGTGTGAGCAAATAATAGATTCCATAACACAAGGCAATCAATGGTAAAATGGACAGAAAGAGAAATTTCACGGAGCTGTCCAACGAATCGCCGGCACTGAGGAAGGCGCCGGTATTCTCTATTTTTGTTAAGATCAGGTGTTCGCCAATAACATTGACCGTTTCATAATAGTCCAGTTGCTCACGGGCTACGTTCTTTGATATCTGGTCGCATCCGGCATTGGCTAATACCAAGAGTAGAATAAAGCTGTTCCTGATTTTTTGTTTCATTGGACTAATTAATTCAGCTATAAACATAACCTGTTTTCGTTGTATTCTGAAATAAAACACCAATGCTTCCTCATTAATTTTAGGGGCAATGGCATTATGCAAAATTCACAAACAGAAACAAGTCTGTATTGTTATCAAAGTTCACAGAGATCAATACACTATAATCCGGAAACAATGCAAAAGAAGAAAGATTCATTTTTTGAAACAATGTCTACTAAAATTACTTGCTGGACAGGGAGTTCTCCCGCTTTTGGTATTGCTTTCGGTGTCATCATTATCTGGGGAATCAGCGGGCCAATATTTAAATATTCTGATACCTGGCAATTGGTGATCAATACTGGAACAACTATCATAACTTTTTTAATGGTCTTTCTGATTCAGAAAAGCCAGAATAAAGATTCGAAGGCAATACAGCTTAAATTAAATGAGCTTATTGCCGCAAGCAGGCATGCCAGTAATAGAATGGTTGATATTGAGGATCTGACAGAATCAGAACTTGATGTATTGCATAAATACTATCAGCGCCTGTCTGATGTAGCAGAAGAAGATGGTGATATCCATAATTCCCATTCAATTGATGCCGCCGAAGATCTGCAGGAATTTAAGAAAACAAAAATTGGCGGCCCTAAAGCAGAGTAGGGCTGCCAGTATTTGTTAAGTAGAGCGTTTCTACCTATTTCTACTTAGCCTGATCCAGCTTGTCTTTGGCATTCGCTGTGGTATCATTTATTTCAGTTTTGCGATTAACAGGCTTGAACAAGAGCTTCGACATTTTTAGGTCGTGACCATATAAATCGTCCCTGAAGTTGATCATTCCGTCTTTATCTATCCAGGACGTGAAATAGGTAATAAACACCGGGATTCTTGGTTTTACTGTAACCCATACTTCAGTTTTTGACTGCATAGCCTTATCGATTCTAGCCGGAGTCCATTCTTTGCGGTCGGCCAAAATGTATTCCGCCAGTTTGCGCGGTTGAGAGAGTCTGATGCATCCATGGCTAAATGCGCGTTTTTGCTCTGCAAACAGGGATTTTGCAGGAGTGTCATGCAGATAGATGTTATAATTATTTGGAAAAAGGAATTTCACTCTCCCCAAAGAGTTGCTGTTTCCTGGTTTTTGTCGAATCTGGGGTAATCCGTCACTTGTACCATATTGCTCCATGTTTTTCTGAGCCAGATAATTGCGGTTTCTTCTCATTTCTGGTAAGATCTCAGCTCTGACGATACTTGGTGGAATATTCCAGTAGGGACTGAACACTATATTTTGCATTTCGTTGCTAAAAATTACAGTCTGGTTGGCGGCTTTTCCAACCACAATACCCATATTGAAGACCTCTTTTTTCTCCTGAAAAACATGTAACTTATATTCCGGAATGTTGACGAGGATAAACTGGCCTTCAGGCAGCTGCGGGGTCCACCTCATGCGCTCCAGATTGATTAACAGTTGCTGTATTCTGGATTCGATAGGGACATTAAGTGATTTGATTAATGCTGTGCTGACGATACCGTTTTGTGCCAGACCGAATTGTTTCTGCACCCTTTTGACTGCAGCACTTGTTAAGTCTGTGAAGGCAGGGGTAGTGTCTGCCGTATCCAGGGCTCCAAAATCGGCTAATCGCTGTTTAAACTGTTTTACGACGATTCCGGAGTCACCTGTCTTAAATTTCTTGGCGCTAGCTGGATCGATTTGTCCCCAATCTGCTCTTTGCTCTATAGCGTACCATCTGGCCAGCTCCTTATTGAGAGTTTTATAGTATCTGTTTACTGGTTCCCATTGCTCTACACTGGCACCTTTTTTTCGGATCAATGAATCGAGTAACCCTACAGCATCGAGTTTTTTTCTGGGAATAAACCATTGCAAGGACGCTGGATCAAGTTTGCCGGCATAGGCATAACTCACAAAATTGAAAAAATGCTGCGTAAGCGCCAGCTCCAGTCCAATCAAATCAGGAGTAACTGCTTTAATTACTGTATCCTTGTTTAATAGTTCTCCCAATCGTTTAGCAAGCCGCTGGTCGTTGCCCGTACTATCTTTAGAAGAGTAGATATAATTTTTGTCAAGCTCATAAAAAACTTTTGCTTGTTCTGCTAAGCCTGTCTCTGCCAACCAGGCAAACTGAAAGTTTCTGCTATTGTAGAAATTTCTCAAACGCAGGGCAGCACTATCTTCCAACTGCTGGTCAGCGATATATGTTTCCATTTGAAGACTATCTACAAATAGCTTCGTTACTGCATTTTTTGGCGTGATCGTGATATCCCTTTCCACTTTTTTCACCTCCTTAGGTCTACATTGGGTAAAGGCGACAGCAAAAAAAACCAATAGAATGAGGCATCGACTGAAAGAAAGGTGTTGGTTCGGCAAAGTAATTTTCATGGTTCAGATCGTATATTAAAATATTGAAAGGTAGGAATAAATTACATACCGGTGTTTGTTACTGGCCATTTTTGGCTTGTGTTAATGTTTAAATATTAACATAACAATTACTTATTGTTAATTTTAATCACAATTTAATGCCTGATATACCTTCCAGGCGGAAATCTAATATTATATTTGTTGCTCCCAAATAACTGGGGTCATAAAAATGCAGTCAAAACAACTCACCTGGCGATTTGCCTGGGACTATCCGGCTTTCCGGGTAAAACTTATTCTGGGGGTTATTTTATTGGCGTTGATTGCCTGCTCTTTACAGCCTTTTTTTAGTTATGTCCAGGGGAGAAGCGGGCTTCTGTTGAACGATTTTGTTTTAAATTTGCTGCCTGCGCACGATGTGTCTGCCTATATCTTCCTGATTTTATATCCTGCATCCGCGCTGCTTGTCTGGAGAATGAGAAAAAATACGGATTTATGTATCACATTTTTATGGGGATATATCTTCCTCTGCCTGGTCAGGATGTCAACCATTATCCTTATTCCCCTGGATGCGCCTAAGAATCTGATTCATCTGTCTGATCCCTTTTCAATTATCTTTTATGGAACCAATCAGATAACTAAGGATTTATTTTTCTCGGGACATACGGCAACCTTGTTTCTGGTAGGCTTATGCCTGGACAATAAAACTGAAAAGATTATCGTTTTTTGCGGTACTGCTGTGCTGGGATTGCTCTTATTGATTCAGCATGTTCATTATACGGCGGACGTGCTCGCTGCGCCATTTTTTAGCTATATCTTCTGGCACCTGGGTAAAAGAGTTACCCGTATCTAAGCATTAATACTTATTTTTGGCGCAAATTAAATTTACTTAATGGAAGTCAGAAATTTAGAACCTCAGGGACTTTGGCAAAGTTTTGCCGACTTAAATGCTATTCCCCGCGCGTCGAAAAAGGAAGAAAAAGTAATTGCATTTATGATCGGTTTCGGTAGTGGTCTGGGACTTGAAACCATCAAAGATCCATCAGGAAATGTAGTGATTAAAAAGCCGGCCACTAAGGGTTTGGAAGATCGCAAAACAGTCATTCTGCAATCGCACCTGGATATGGTCCACCAGAAAAACAGTGAGACGATTTTCAATTTTGATCAGCAGGGCATAGAGATGTTAGTGGAAGGCGACTGGGTGAAAGCCAATGGCACTACATTAGGCGCCGACAATGGCATTGGTGTTGCGGCCATTATGGCTTTGTTATCCTCATCTGAAATTGCACATCCTGCACTTGAGGCAATGTTTACGATTGATGAAGAAACAGGTATGACCGGTGCCAAAGAACTTGATCCGGCAAATTTTAGCGGAACAATTTTGTTAAACCTGGATACTGAGGAAGATGATGAACTCACCATCGGCTGTGCCGGAGGTATAGACACCAATACCAAATACCATTATAAAGAAGAATCTACTGACCAATCAGGCATTGCCTTTGAAATCTCTATCAAAGGTTTGCAGGGAGGACATTCCGGTATGGATATCCATAAAGGTCGTGGTAATGCCAATAAGCTGATGAACAGGTTGTTTTACACGCTGCTGCCAACAGTGAACATCCAGTTGCATCGTGTAGATGGGGGTAGTCTTAGAAACGCCATTCCCAGGGAATCTACTGCCACCATAGTGGTTCCTCAAGAACAAAAGGAGCTGTTTACTTTGTTATTCACACAGTTCACAGCAATGCTCGGCGAAGAGTTTTTGGTTTCGGAGCCCTCTTTAACAATTACCATCACTGAAACTGCAGTTCCCGAAAAAGTAATGGTAAAGGAAGATTTTGTTAAGATCATCAATGCCATTTATGCTGTGCCAAATGGCGTTTACAGAATGAGTCCTGATATTGCTGGTCTTGTTGAGGCCTCTACTAATCTCGCGCGTGTTAAGATTGAAGACGGGGAGTTTACTACAAAATCTCTGCAGCGCAGCAGCGTTGAAAGTACCAAAACAGATGTTTCCAATGCTTTCCGTGCCGCCTTTGAAAACATTGGTAGCCATGTAAAACAATCCGGGGATTATCCTGGCTGGAAGCCTGATCCCGATTCTGCAGTTCTGCGCTTGATGAAAGACCTTTACCAGGAGACCTTCGGGAAGCCTGCCAGAGTAGAGGCCTGCCATGCTGGTTTGGAATGTGGTATTTTAGGCGCACACTTCCCCGTGATGGATATGATTTCCTTCGGACCTACGATCAGGGGAGCACATTCCCCGGACGAACGCGTGCAGATTTCTTCTGTACAGAAGTTCTGGACTTACCTGCTGGCAGTGATGAAAGAGATTCCAAAAGCTGATTAATAAAAAGAATTGCCTATTTTAGGCCCTCTATAAAGAACATAATATGATTATTGCACCAAGAATACGTGGGTTTATCTGCCTTACTGCTCATCCAAAGGGATGTGAGCAAAATATTGTAAATCAAATTAACTACGTAAAATCAAAAGGAGCTATTGCCGGTCCTAAACGAGTGCTGGTTATTGGCGCCTCTACCGGATTTGGACTAGCCTCCAGGATTACGAGCGCTTTTGGATCAGATGCTTCTACCATTGGCGTTTATTTTGAAAAACCACCGGCACCGGGTAAAACTGCTTCACCAGGATGGTATAACACTGCTGCATTCGAAACCAAAGCTCATGAAGCAGGATTATATGCTAAAAGTATCAACGGAGATGCTTTTTCTGATGAGATTAAACAAAAAACAATTGAACTGATCAAAGCTGATCTGGGTCAGATTGACTTAGTTATCTATAGCCTGGCTTCGCCAAAAAGGGTACATCCTAAAACGGGTGTGGTTCATGGTTCGGTATTAAAACCGATTGGTCAGGTATTTAGCAATAAAACGGTTGATTTTCACACTGGTGTTGTATCAGAAATTTCTATACAGCCAGCAAATGAGGAGGAGATCGAAAATACGGTTGCTGTAATGGGCGGCGAAGACTGGGGATTCTGGATGGAGGATCTAAAGGCAGCTGGTTTGCTGGCAGAAGGTGCAACTACAGTTGCTTATTCTTATATCGGCCCATCATTAACTGAAGCTGTTTACCGTAAAGGTACGATCGGTCGCGCGAAAGATCATTTAGAGGCTACAGCATTTAGCATCACCGAAAAATTGAAAGACCTGAATGGTAAAGCTTATGTATCAGTTAACAAAGCTTTAGTTACACAAGCAAGCTCGGCGATTCCGGTTATTCCGCTATATATTTCATTACTTTATAAGGTGATGAAAAAAGACGGTATTCATGAAGGATGTATTGAGCAAATGCAGCGTCTATTCCAGGACAGATTATTTGCTGGCACCGATATTCCTTTGGATGAAAAAGGAAGAATCCGTGTAGACGACTGGGAAATGCGTGAAGATGTACAAGCAGAAGTGTCGGCCTTATGGCCTGAGGCAACAACTGAGAATCTTCCTGAAATTGGAGATCTTGCCGGCTACAAGGCAGACTTCCTTAACCTATTTGGATTTGACGTTGCTGGAGTTGATTATGAGGCAGAAGTTGATGAAATGGTTCAGGTTCCTGGATTAGTATAACCTTAGATTAATATAATCACAAAAAAGAGGCTGTATCATTGACATAATGATCAGCCTCTTTTTTGTGATATCTTTCTGCCTGGTTTTTCTTGATTTTTTGACTGTCCGGTTTTAGCCTTGATTTTTCAGTGCAAAAAGCATAATGCAGCTTCCTTAGAAGTGTTTGTTGATGTAGCGCAGCTCTGCCTTCACAACCGTTGATTTTATACTTTCTTTATTGATAACAGTCGCACCAGGTGGTTCTGGCATCAGATCTTCATTAAACAAATTTATTTTTAAAAAAAAACGATAAAATGCCTAAAAAATAGCCACTGACAAATTGTGCTAGATGAACAGAGGCTGATACCATGATTTATGATACAGCCTCTATTTAAATTTTGATGGATCTTAGAACTGTTCAAATCTCAATCCCCCCATTTCTACCCAGAAGAAATCATCCGTTGGCTTGTATTCGCCCGGGATGTTTTTTGCCGCGCAAATAAAGCCTGGGCTAAATCTTTTGTGGTTGTATACATGTTTAAAAGTTCTATCCAAAGCATAAAATTTCAAGAACATACTTACAACACATAAACAACCCTTCAGGGCAGGCATAGTGAACATGATATCCTCTTGTTCAATACTCCCCTTCGTCATTTCCGGCTTCTTCACTTCCCATGTTTCACGGTAGGGCGTAAACACGCGTAACCCATCAGAAATATTGAGGTGGGCTACAGCAATAGTAACCTCGCAATGCGTTGTTCCACGAGGATATTTGATCGGTGCCCCTGCTGATGTGCCGGGAACGCGAACGTTGATTATCCCGTCCTTGAATGTAGCTGCTGTTGCTCCGTACAGGCTAATCGTACCAGGAGACCATTTGTTAAATTCCAGGCCATCCAGATGGTTGAAGCTTTCCTCATCAAAATTATAAGATCCTGAATCCAGGTCTCTTGATGGAATTAAACACTTCATTAACGCGCTATGCAAGCGATTGACCATGTCACAATCATACAAACCCTCAATCCAGGGTGCAAACATCATCCTGAGCTGCTTAGACAGTTTACTAGCCGATCCGAACGTATTGTTTGCTATTTTCGACCGTTCAGTCTTTTTCACCCTACTTCTGTCTGGCCGGGCGGATACGATCTGTTGTCCGTTTAGTCTTCTGAGCATTACGGGTCCCAGAATCCCGGTTAAAAATTTTCCTTTTCTTGTTGCCATGATATTTTTTTTTTGTGAGCAACAAATGTATATCAGTTGATTGCAAAAATTAAGAGTCAGTCGGTCACGTGACCGGATTTGACCGAATATGACCGAATTTGACCGAATTTGTCCACCTAAAAATATCGATTGATGAGAAGTTAAGCCCCTAAATTACACATATAGATATGTGGGACTAGGCGAACGGTAATGAGGTTGTAGACAGAACCAGGGATAACAGGCCGTCAAACCGTGATGTAAAGGAGTGTTTTCAACTAGTTCATTTTACACGGCTGCACCACGGTTGAACCCCCTTTGCACCTCCTTTCCATACTAGCCTTCATTAACTTTTGCTATCGCCCGAAAAAGCCAAACCTTCGAAAATGATGCAGTCAGAATTAAGCTAACTTAAATTGTGATTATAGTGAAGTTTACTGGTATTATTAGCCTGTTTACGCCTATGAATCATGCATGGAAAAAATAGAATGCAAAAAGACCCAACTTATGCCGCTAAACTGATATATGAGATAGAAGCTTACGTCATCTAATTTAAGTAAGAAATTTACTCAGTTTTGTGGAAGATGCTGATCCAGTTTATTCGCATGACGTTTCTGAATTCTTCAGCGCACATTTCATAGTCTCTCTCTCGATAGTCTCTTTAGATGCTATCTTTAAGTAAATGTACAAACATCTAAAAAAAATGGTAATAAAATTATTTTGAATTATCGCCTGAATTATTTACTTTCGTTTATGATTAAATACGTAATGTAAACACAAAACACATACAATAACATATTTATTTAAAGTCTTACACCTAGCATCTCAGGGCGGTACCGTAGGGCAGCAGAACACACTCACAATCTATGTGCATATATGCTATATTTGCATATGCAGATAGATTTGGGATCTGCTGTAATACCGTGGTACTGTAAGTCCTGAGAAAATTTGCTAGGTGCGGTTGGCAGATCCCAAATTTATCGATCCCAGCTTTAGAGACTCATTTAATTTGTACACAATTAATGAGATCAATATATGGAAACGCATAGGCTATCAGAAGATGAACAGGGTAACTACTTCAAGTCCTTTGTTCAGGCACTCGTACAAAAATTCAAACTCTTATCTATTTTCTGCTTCTGCAGAATGATCCATCTTCTGGAAATTTCTGGCTGTATCAAAAACCGGCGGTCCATGCATTATTGCCAGGATCACCTGTTGATGTTTCCGCAACCAGGTTTTTCCATCAAGTTTACTCTTTCCCACTTACAACACACCGCTGTCCCGCCCTGAAACCGAAATAATAGTTTCACCATATAGTCTCGCTAACAAATTCACCATCCCTCTAAAACGGGATGCGCTCTCCAATACTTAAAACTATTATTAGCAACAAATCTTTATGACAGCAAAAACCGCACAATCGCCATTAAATATTCCGCAGTTAAAAGTTAGCTACCGTCCCAGGGTAAAAGCAAGTGAACTGCCACAGATTCTAGACTCAGAATCTGCTTACAAAATTTTTAGAAGCCACTGGGATATGGACACCATTGAATATCAGGAACAATTATATATAATGTTGTTAAACTACGCTAACAGGCTAATTGGCATTAGCAAGATAGCCTCGGGTGGTATGACCCAGGTAGGTGGTGATGCAAAAATCATTTTCGGCATAGCGCTTAAATCAGGTGCCAGCTATATGATCCTTGCGCATAACCATCCTTCGGGCGAAATGATAGCCGGACCAGCTGATATCGCGTTCACAAACAAAATGAGACAAGCGGCAAAAGTATTGGATATGGCCGTGGTTGATCACCTTATTATTGCTAAAGATTCTTACACTTCATTCGCTGACGAAGGTCTGATGGATTAAGTAAAGTTATAATGAATGAAACAACGTCAACAAATTTCGAAAACAAAACATGGTTAAACGATAGCTGTGGCTTGAGCGCAGCATTCAGGTAAAACAAAAAGAAGCTGATCATAATGATACAGCCTCTTTTTGGTTAGAAAGCAAATTAATTAGCACATTTTAAATGCTGGCTTCCTATTGTACTATTGCTTGCGGTGCGCAAGCAGAGTTTCTATTTCTGATAGTGCCTGTCTGATGCCTGCCTGTTGTTTTTGAAGCAATCCCAGGTGATCAGCATGGTCAGTATAGTCTTTAATGTATTCGGCATACTTTTCAATGGCTGCTTTCTCTCCTGTAACGATTGCGTCAAGGATAGCAGCATCTTCTTTACTGCTCAGTGCCTGTTTGATATCTATCCAGGTACGGTGTAAAACACCTAGTATTCCTCCGCTTTCGTTGTCGGCTTCTGCACCATGCACAGCGATGTGTGCCCTTAATTCTTCAGCAAAGCCCGCACGCTGCGCCGAGTATTTTAAAAATACACCCTGAAGCTCCAGCGTATCAGTAACTTCGCTTGCAGATTCATAGCCTTCTTTACCGTCATTTAAGATGGAAAGTAGTTCTTTCAGGTCGCTTACAATTTCTTTATTATTTTCCATAGGTAGATGGTTTTTAAAAATCAAATTCCTGCTTATAACCAAGCGAGTTCCTTAATTGTTTCCATTATTTTTAGATCGCTTAAAACTATTTAGTACACCCTCGGGTTATATATAAAGGGATTTAAATAGATCATCCTCAAGAAAAACATGAGTAAAATAGAAAAATTATATACAGCCGAAGCGACTGCCACAGGAGGCAGAAATGGACACGTAAAGTCTTCAGATGATGTATTGGACGTTCAGGTAAGAACGCCTAAAGAATTGGGTGGAAGTGGCGGAGCTTATACCAATCCAGAGCAGTTATTTGCTGCTGGATATGCCGCCTGCTTTGACAGTGCCTTAAGCCTGGTAATAAGAAACGAGAAAGTTGAAGCCGGTGAAACCTCGGTAACTGCAAAAGTGAGCATCGGGAAAAACGGCGACGGCGGATTTGGGTTGGCGGTGTCGTTAGCAGTTTCCATTCCGGGCGTAACTCCAGAGGTTGCAAAGTCCCTTACAGAGAAAGCACATCAGGTTTGTCCTTATTCCAATGCCACACGCGGCAATATAGAGGTTGCATTAGAGATGCTGTAAGCCGCTTAAATCTAATAAAAAAAAACAGAGAGGGCCTTTCAATGAAGGGCCCTCTCTGTTTAAAATCTATCCTGCTACTCTGGTAAATGTGTTATAGCGTTAGTGGATCAACGCTAAGTTTGTAGCTGTGTTTTACTTCTGCTGCACCGTCAATGGCTGTTCCATTAAATGAATTCTTTAGTATCTATAGTATTGTTCTAATTCGTCTGTAATAGCATAAGAAGATCATCTGAATTTGGGATTTACATTCATTCACGTAATAATTCTCAACGTTGCTTTTTATTACAAATTAATAGGAAAAATGGCTTATATTTAGTAAGTTATAAACATTGATTTTAGAATGTGGATAAGTTATCCACAGGAATATGGCATTTCCTGATTGTATTCCTTTGCCAGTTAATGACTTACAAATTAGCTCAGATTTTATCCTTTTTTGTTAGTAATTTTTTGGATATTCGCACTCCCAAAACGGCCAGTCGTTTGGTCGTTGTTTAAGTCGAAAACCTTTAATTTATTATAGATATATGCAAAGAACTTGTACCGAAGTATGGAATAACTGTCTCCAAATCATAAAGGATAATATTCCGGCCCAAAGTTTCAAAACTTGGTTCGAGCCTATATCTGCATTGAAATTGGAAGGGGAGGTTTTAACCGTACAAGTACCAAGTTTATTTTTCTACGAATGGTTGGAAGAACACTATGTAGGATTATTGCGTAAGACTGTTAAACAACAATTGGGTGAAGAGGGCAGGTTAGAATATAACATCGTGGTAGATAAATCGTCTAACAGCGGTTCTCCTTATACTACCAGCATGCCGTCTAACGGCAACGGCGGAGCATCAAAAATTCAGTCTATGCCTGTTCCGGTTGCGATCAACAAAGACATCAAAAATCCTTTTATCATTCCTGGGCTGAAAAAGTTGAATGTTGATCCACAACTGAACCCTAATTATACTTTTGAGAGTTACGTTGAAGGAGATTCAAACCGCCTTGCACGTTCTGCCGGATTCGCCGTGTCTGCAAAGCCAGGAGCAACCTCTTTTAATCCACTGATGATTTACGGTTCTGTGGGCTTGGGAAAAACGCACCTTGCACAGGCGATCGGAAATGAGATCAGACGTACTTTACCGGATAAACTGGTGATTTACGTATCCTGCGAGAAGTTCTGCCAGCAGTTTGTAGAATCCCTGAAGAACAATACGATAAACGACTTTGTGAATTTCTATCAGGCAATGGATGTGATTATCATGGATGACGTGCATAATTTCGCCGGTAAGGAGAAAACACAGGATATATTTTTCCACATCTTTAACCACCTGCATCAGTCGGGCAAACAGATTATTATTACTTCAGATAAGGCACCCAAAGATCTTTCAGGTTTGGAAGAGCGTTTGCTGAGTCGTTTTAAATGGGGATTATCTGCCGATCTTCAGGTTCCTGATCTGGAAACCAGAATTGCCATCCTTAAAAAGAAGATGTATGCAGATGGGATTGAATTACCTACCGAGGTAATTGAATACGTAGCGCAAAACATTGACAACAATGTTCGTGAACTGGAAGGTGCAATGGTCTCACTATTGGCTCAGTCAACATTGAATAAAAAAGATATCGATCTTTCACTGGCCAAATCCATGTTAAAGAACTTCATCAAAAATACTACGAAAGAAATTTCTATGGACTATATCCAGAAGTTGGTATGTGAGTATTTCGAAGTGCCAGTGGAAATGGTGAAATCTGCGACCAGGAAACGCGAAATTGTTCAGGCCAGGCAAATATCAATGTATCTGTCCAAAAGTTTAACGAAATCCTCTTTAAAGAGCATCGGCGCTTTTTATGGCGGTCGCGATCACTCTACTGTGATTTACGCCTGCCAAACAGTAGAAGATCTTATTGATACAGATAAGAAATTCAAAGGTTATGTGAACGATATTCAGAAAAAGCTGAAGATGAACTAAGTTCATCCTCAATGCTTTTTAAAATTCCTCTAAGAACTACAGGATAACGTAGAACTCCCCGGCTGGTCATTTGCCCATTCCGGTCTTAACTTGAAAAACTCATCATGTTCCTTTGAGTAGGGGGTCTTCATGGCTTCTTTCAATTTCAAAAACGGTTCATGATTTCCCTTTTCCAATTCCTGGATAGCCTCATGAAGCATGTAATTGCGTAATATAAACCGAGGGTTTGTTTTAGCCATTAATGCTTTAGACGCTTTATCGGTCATGTTGCTATGCTTCAGCCGACGCTGATAAGAGCGCAGGACGGTGGTCAAAGATTCAATTGCGTCATTGGCAGGGCTGGAATAAAAAGAAGGCTGGAAATGTGATTGGACCTGGTTGAGCACATTTGCATCCAATTGCCCATCTCCAAGGTCAGGCAGGCTAATTAACAGCTGGAAAAAGATTGTCATATCAGGTTTGATGAGCGTGAGCAGCTCTTCAAATTGGTCGATCAGCTGCTGATCTTCCTCACGTATCTCGTCTAATCCCAACTTGTTGCCCATCATGGTAAAATACTGATCGAGATATACGGTTTTATATTCATCCAGTGCAGCTACCAGTGGATCTGTGTTATCGAATAATGGCGCGATTGCACTGGCCAAACACCCGAGGTTCCAGTATGCGATGGTATGTTGACGACCAAAGGCATACCTTCTTCCAGGCAAATCAGTCGTGTTAGGCGTAAACTCCGGATCGTAGTTGTCCATAAAGGAATATGGACCATAATCAATCGTCAGGCCTAAAATTGACATGTTATCTGTGTTCATTACGCCGTGCACAAATCCAACTCTCAGCCATTCCACCATCAGGGATGCTGTTTTTGCAACGATCTCTTTAAACCAGTCAATAATTTTGTTCTCCCCGCTGAGCTGTGGATAAAATTGGCTGATGGTCCAGTCTACCAATTTTTGGAGCTGCTCATTGTCTTGTCTGGCGGCTAGCATTTCAAAGTTCCCGAAGCGCAGGAAACTGGGCGCCACACGGGTAACAATAGCACCGGGTTCATAGGCGGCTCTGCCATCATAAAACATATCACGCATTACCTGATCTCCCGTGCTCACCAGGCTTAGCGCCCTGGTGGTAGGTATCCCCAGGTAAAACATGGCTTCACTCATCAGGTATTCACGAACGGATGAGCGCAGTACTGCACGACCGTCGCCCCGGCGCGAATAGGGAGTGGGACCCGCGCCTTTAAGCTGTATTTCAAAGGTTTTTCCTGAGGTTAGCGGCCATTCGCCCAGCGTGATTGCCCTTCCGTCGCCAAGCTGACCGGCCCAGTTGCCAAACTGGTGGCCTGCATAACATGCCGCGTAAGGGTACATGTGTTCCGTAACCAGATTTCCGCCCAGAATGCTGACATCCTGTTCATTGGGTTGGCTGATGCCGAGCTCCTCCGCGAGGTCGTCAGACCAGGCTATCAATTCAGGTTTTTTTACCGGTGTAGGCAATGTTTTACTGTATAAAACTCCAGGGGTTTGTCTGGGTTGAAGATTTCCGCTATGGTCACCATCAAATGCCGTGATAAATTCGTTCTTGAAGTTTTTTGTACTTAAATTTTCCATAATACATGTTTCTGCCACATCCAAAGTCTGTTGTCTATTCCTTATCAAAGCGCGCATGCTGTTCAAAGGGAATATTGGCTACGATTGGTCAAACTCATAGGTAAATCACATTCCGACCAAATGTTGCTCACGAAGGTAAGCGCAATTCTATCGGATAAAGTTATTTTTCTGTAAAATCACTTGCTTTCATCATCTGATAGAGAAGCTGCCAGTCAGATTCATTCCTTTTAGACCCCTTAATTTTTCTATAAATCTGATCATAAGACTGATCGAAGTAAATGGCAAGGGCTAGCGTTTTTAAACCTTCCTCTGGTTTAAACAGTACGCCTGTCTGGTAGGCCGCCTCTCCGTTTTCCGCTCTCTTGCGATCGAAAGCCACGGTGGAGTGAACATATTCCTGATGTGATTTGACACCATTAAGATAAGGGACGAGCCATTTGACTGACTTCTTTAATGACGATCCGCTTTTGGTTTGATAGCTGTAAAAATCACCGCCCCCGTTTTGTTTTATTACAATGGCTAATTTGAGCAGGGGTTCCAGATTGTAAACATGATAGTGAAGTGCGTCTCTTAATTTGAAATCTATACTCGAGCCCTCAGGTAATAAATTACGTTCAAGCTGTGTTTTGAGCTGACTGATGACGAATTCCTGATAAGAAGGTTCCTTAATGGCATAGCCAATCTGTCCGATGATCTTCAGTCTGTGCGAATTCCAGTTGTTATTTGCTATTTCCTTTTTTTTGCTTAACGGTATACTTTTTATTTCGGCATCCGCAGTATTCCGTAGCCAGCGCACGATGATATTTGCGTCCCTGCCAGGCAAACTAGTTCCTATTAAATCATAAGCATCAATCATCATATCCAGATTGGTATCATTGATAGGATTCCCTTCCGATTGATTAACATGCGCCCAGGCAAGCATAAACTCACTTGCTTTTTTAAGATATTCCTGGTTCCCTGTCACCTTGTAGGCAATGGCTAAAGCATAAGTTTTCTTAAAATCCCTGATCGCTGCAACAGTAGCTGCCTTTACGGGATCGCCCTTCAGTCTCCCCTCAGAACTGATCGTTTTTACAGGGGACGGCTTTTCCTTGAGTGCTGCATCGGCAATCCGGCGGCATTCCTGTATGGTGGCCGACAAATTTCGGGATAGTGAAGTGACTGCTTTCGCCTTACTTATTCTTTCAGTCATTGTTTCCTGCGACCGGGCATCCGGCAAAAACGTTACAATCAGCAACGCGATGAGGTAATATTTTTTCTTCATTTTATTCAGTCCTATAATGCTAATATAGTCCTTTAAACGTAGTTATGCCACTTTATGAATATATCTATGAGTGTTTTAATTCAAGTCGGTTCTCTTATCTGAAAACTGAATAAAATGAACAGCAATTTATTTATGTTGTAACTGTTATAACGGGTAAATTGGCTAAGGTTAAATTAATTAATAATTTAATATGATAGTAGTAGCAGAGATCACAAAATCAGAATTGGTTGATTCCATGTTAGAAGATACAGTGAATTACAATTGTTTCACGAAGGATACACAGGAAAATATCCGCATGATTGATAATTTAACATTCAGGGAATTATATATTTCATATTCCTCACCATTGTTAGGTATCATTATGAGAGTTATTCCTGCGAGGGAAATTGCTGAAGATATTTTACAGGATTCCTTCGTCAAAATCTGGAGATCTATAGACACTTATGATCCTCAAAAGGGTAAACTTTTTACCTGGATGGCCAGGTTGGCAAGAAATTCTGCGATAGACTATAAGAGGGGCAAATCTTTCGCTAAAAGCGTACTGAACGACGACATTGATACTGCTTTTATGAAAGTAGAAAGTGCTTATTTTGTGCCTGATCAGACAGATTCAATCGGCATCAGGGAACTCATGGGGGTGTTAACTGAATCACAGAAAAAAATCCTCGACCTGGTGTATTTTCATGGATACACACAAGCCGAGGTTTCTGAAGAGCTGCAAATCCCTCTGGGAACAGTAAAATCTAAAATCAGAATCGCTGTCAAAGAGTTGCGTCATTATTTTTTATAGCCTATTGATAAACTTCAATTTCTGCAATACGAAGGATCGATTTCCCGGTCTTGTCTGCAACAGACTGTTTAGATACCAATTTGATATACCTGGCCATATTGTTTTGCGGCAGGCTGATGCGCTGAAGAATAGGGTTTGCCTTGATGTTCGAAAACTCACCCTCGCTAAGTTTTTTCCATTCTTTGCCGTCAACGCTGGCAAAGAGTTCATACTTTTCGATAGCACCGTCAGATGATTTATCCTGTGCCGGCAAATAACCTACAGCTGAAAAAGTAATCTCCGATCCTAAATCTACCGTGATCTCATTTCCCTGAGTCTGATAGGTTGTGGTCGGCTGGTTATCAAATGCATATTGAGGATTTGCAGCTGTTCCTGTAGCTACAGGTTTCCAAATCGTTTTGGAGTAGGCCTTAGCGCCGCTTTGTATACCGACATTTTTGATCTCCGGTGCTAAAAATATGCCAATCTCACTTAGGGCAATGCTCACTGGGGCATAAACATGCAGACGCACTTTGCCGGTTGTTTCTGGTTTTTCCAGACGGATGATTCTGTTAGCGCCTATGCTTGTAGCCTTTGCGATTTGAACCCAGGCATTTTGTTTATAGGATTCTACGGTCACACTATCAACGCGCTGTCCAAGTTTGATATTTTCACGAAGCTGGATCAGGTTAAATGTGGCAGGTTTACTGAATGTCAGTTCGGCTGTTGCATCATGGGTATTGTCATCGGTTGCCCAATAACTGTAGCGGTCGCCGTCAGTTAAATTGGCTGTGCCGAATGCTTTTTTCTGTTTCCCACGTAAGTTTGATACCGTAATGCTGGCTTCCTTCGCCAGATCTCTGGCAAATACCTGCTTGAGGTAAGCACCAAATTCTGACAATGCTTTCACGTCGTTCTCATGCAGTCTGCCTTCTGTAGTTGGAGATAGTCCCAGGTCTAATGCCCCTCCATGCCCTACAGAATTGCAGTAGATGGTAAAAAGTTCCGCTGTAGATTTCAGTAAATTATCTTGTTCAGGATGGTAAAACCATCCTGGTCTCAACGCAACGTCGCCCTCAAATGGAATCCATTGCTTACCATTGCGCGTTCCGCTGCCCAGGTTGGCATCGTCCATAAAGCCGGGCATTGGAGCTTTGCCGTCGTTACCTTTGAGAGTTATGGTAGACCAGCTGGTTTCAGGACCTTTGCCCTTCTCGTTGCCCACCCAGCGTACATCAAGACCAATGTCGCTAAAGATTGCCGCATTAGGCTGCAGCTTGCGGGTAATGGCCCAGGTGTTCATCCAATCGTAGTAGCTGGACTGGTCAACTTTTCTTTTTTCATTCTTACCACCATAGTAGCCATCACCACCATTAGCCCCATCATGCCAGCTCATAAACAGGTCGCCATAATTGCTATATAGTTCGGTTAGCTGGGCGCGGTAAACTTTCACATATTCCGGAGTGCCATAACTGGTATTACTTCTGTCCCATGGCGAACAATAGATGGCGAACTTCATGCCCTCTTTTTTTGTGGCCTGCTGAAATTCTCTTACCATATCGCCTTTACCATTTTTCCATGGGCTTTCGCTGATGTTATATTTGGCGGTTTTTGTTGGCCACAGCGCAAAACCATCATGGTGTTTGGCCACATAAACGATCCCTTTGAATCCGCCCGACTTTGCCGCGCCCACAATTTGCGCTGCACTAAAATTGCTGGGATTAAATATTGAAGGATCTGCATCCCCGTAACCCCATTCCTTATTTTGGAAAGTTGTTGGCGTAAAATGGACGATGCAATACATTTCAGTTTCCTGCCATTTCAGTTGCCTCTCGGTAGGCAGGGCACCATATGGTTCGGGTGCTTTGGTTTGCGCCTGGCTGAGAGTCGAAATAACAAAAGAGGAGATTAATAACAGGTTTTGCCTGGAGAATAGGTTCATTTTAGGATAAATTGATGAATTAACATTCTAAAGTACAATTTTTTTGTTTCTCTTGCCCCGAATACAAAGATTAGACTTCACCTAATCCATTATAATTCTTTCATCTGTAATTTTTTAAATCCTGTGCAGATTAAAACTAATAGTTCGGTATTTTGTTAGTCTACCATTAAAACAACCTAAATATAAGACTGTTATGAAAAAGATCAAGATTTTTATGCTAATGATTGCTGCAACTGTTGCTTTGGGAGCCTGCAGCGGCAACAAAACTGAAGGGGATAGTGATTCCTCAACTATGGGTACAATGGAAGACAGCACCGGCATGGCCACTGATTCGCTGAGTAGTGATACAACAGTTAAACCTGCCGACAGTACAACCTCTTATCGAAACGACCGTGGTACGGATAGTGTTTCTGCAGGAAAATCTGTTCCTCAAAAGCCTTAATAAACAGAAAGTTAGTCTCATTATCATCCATTTGTCACCTTTGGTAGATTTTATGCAGGCGAGTAATCCTTTTGGACTATTTATTGTCATAAGTACAAATGCACAAATGATAATAGAATATGAAAACACTAAAATTTAAATCGGTAGTTGTTGCAGCGGCACTGTTAGTTAGTGCTATGGCTGCAGACAGTGTTGCTGCTCAGGGCCGCGGAGGTCGTAGCGGCGGCGGCGGCGGAAGAAGCAGCGGCGGCGGTGGCAGCATTTCCCGCGGAGGTGGCGTAGCGAGCGTTTCGCGTAGCAGTGGTTTCTCTGGCGGAGGTTCAAGAATGTCGGGTACAGCACCCTCAAGAAGTTCTGGCTTTTCATCGAGAGGAGCTCAGAGCAGCGGCAGACCGTCATCATCGTTCAGTCAGGGCCGTTCATCAGGAAACAACAGGAGTGCCTATAGCGGCAGGAGTGGGTCGGTCAGTGGCAGAAATAGTGCTGTCAGTGGCAGAGGGAATGTGCTAAACAGCAGAAATGGATCCTATAGCAGCAACAGATCTTCCTATAGCCGTGGAAGAGGTGCTTACTACGGCAGAGGCTCCAGTTACAATTACAGACGTGGAGGATATTATGGAGGTCGTCCCGGCTACCATGGCTTTTATGGTCACGGTTATGGCAGACCATATTATGGATATTATAATTATTACAGGCCTTATCTGGGCTTTGGAATAAGTATCCTGCCGTTTGGTTATTATCCGTTTTACTATGGAGACACACAGTTTTATTATTCTGGCGGATTGTATTACAGACAATACGAAAATCAATATAAGGTAGTAGTTCCACCGGTGGGTGCCGAGGTTCCAAGCATCCCCTCCGAAGCAACAGAGGTAACTGTGAACGGCCAGACTTATTATGAATATAAAGGCGTTTATTACAGTGCCATTCAAAAAGAAGATGGTAAAACGGCTTATTTGATTGCAGGTAAGGACGGTGTGTTAAATACAGATGACGGTGACATCAATGCAGGCAGCGGTGTGAAAATCGGTGATGTGGTGAACGAACTTCCTGAAGGATCAAGAGAGGTGATGGTGAAAGGGGAAAAATTGTATCTTTCTGATGATGGTGTTTACTACGAAGAAGTGGTGGACGGTAATACCGTAACTTATACCGTAGTAGGTATTTAACATCGGCTCTGGTATCACTTATCAGCTCCGGTATTATATTATTAGTGGCGTTTCCTATACAATAGGAGACGCCATTTTTTTATGCTTTTTTCTTGGGCGGCTCAACCGGACCAGGCTGTTACCTGGCTGATAAACAGATTGCTTTCGGGAACGATTGCGTAAAATCCCCCATATTAATCCCCCTGAATGCTGCCATTAGTCGTACTTTAAACTGCCAAATGTAATGTTATGAAGTTAAATAATTTTTTAAACTATATTCAGGTAGATGGATATATGCTGCATGAAGACTGTCGCCAGAAGCTGAATATCTGCGTGATGTTTAATAAACTCAGCAACCATAAAAAAATCATTTACGATGCTTTTGTTCAGGCACTCGGGGAAAATGTAGCAATCGATTTTTATATCTATAACAATAATATCAAGGTATTTAAAGAATTGATGACTGCCAGAAATAAAGCCTATTCCCACTATGTGATCATGCCCCATTTTATTGAAGCTGATGAGGAAGCTTATGAAATCATCAACAAGCTGCCGAAAGATAAACTTATCCTGATGGACAAGATGATCCCGGGCCTTGAGGGGGATTTTGCGGCGGCTTATGAGAACTTCGAAAGGGATATCTTCCTGGCCCTGGAAAAAGCTTTAGCACCACTAAATAAATACGATGTCCTAAAACTCGTTTTCCCGGAGGGCAGTTATTTCCCGCAGGAAATCAAACGGGGGTTTTCGAGATTCTGCCATCGCTATGGTTTTACGGAGAGGGTAGTGACTGATGTTTCCAAGGAGTCCATTGGCGAAGGGGAGGTGTTCATAGTGCTCCGCGAAGAGGACCTGGTGACACTGATCGAAAAGGTGCAATTGCTGAAGCTCAGCATAGGGCAGGAGGTGGGACTGATCTCCTATAATGAAACGCCCTGGAAGAAGGTGATTTTGAAAGGAATCACAACAATCTCTACCGACTTCCAGCAAATGGGACAGATCGCCGCGCGACTTATTCTCGACAATTCCAGAAAGCAGGTGGAGGTCCCATTTCATCTTACCCTGCGGCATTCGCTGTAAATTGGCTCCGGTAAATCAGCGCAAACTGCTACCTTTGCCGAAATGGAATATTTCAAAAACCTGCTCGATCTCCTCAAAATCGAGAAAGAAGAAGATCAGAATGCCTACCGTAAATTGACAGAATCTTCTTCTGTGGCAGACCGAAGGGCGAATGGTTTAGCCTGGTACCCGATTGCCATCAGGGGTTCTGAAATGAGCAGGGGAGATTATATCACTGTAGAAATCGAACGTACTACACATCTCGACATCAACCATCAGCTCCGCTTCGGGGCGGCGGCGGTTTTGTTCTCTAATCATGATCCCAAAAACGACCGGGTGGAAGGGGTAATTGCCCACCAGAGCGGTAATAAGCTAAAGATCACCCTGCGCACAGATGAGTTGCCGGATTGGACCCGTGATGGTAAACTTGGTGTGGATGTGCTTTTTGATAACAACAGCTATGACGAGATGCAAAACGCGCTCAAATCGGCTATGCTTATCGCAGATAAAAAGGAAGAGGGACGTTTGGTGAAAATCCTGACCGGAGGATTGTCACCTTCTTTTAATGAGCTGCGCTTTGCTTATTCCATATCATCACTGAACACCGTGCAGCAGCAGGCTGTCGATAAAATCCTTGCTGCCACTGACCTGGCAATTGTTCACGGTCCGCCGGGAACTGGAAAAACCACAACGCTGGTGCAGGCCATCAAAGCACTCATCAAACAAGACCACCAGCAGATTTTAGTTGTGGCACCAAGTAATACCGCAGTCGACCTCCTCAGCGAGAAACTGGCTGACGAAGGGTTAAATGTATTGCGCGTAGGCAATCCCGCCCGTGTGTCCGAGCGCTTGATGGCCCTCACACTCGATAGCAAAATGGCCGATCACCAAAGCATGAAACAGATCAAAAGCCTTAAAAAGCAGGCCGCTGAGTATAAAAACATGGCACATAAATACAAGCGCAACTTTGGTAGGGCAGAGCAGGAGCAACGCAAAGCGCTGTTCAACGAAGCCTATAAAATCATGAAAGAAGTAGGCAATACCGAACAATATATCATTGATGATCTGGTGGCCAAAGCACAGGTGATTACCGCTACGCTGGTAGGCGCCAATCACCATACCGTCCGGGGCAGAAATTTTCATACCGTGGTAGTTGACGAAGCCGGACAGGCCTTAGAACCCGCCTGCTGGATTCCCATATTGAAAGCCCAAAAGGTAATCTTTGCCGGCGATCATTGCCAGTTATCGCCCACCATAAAATCTACTAAAGCAGCAAAAGATGGGCTAAGCACCACCTTGCTTGAAAAATGTGTTGCCCTGCATCCTGAGGCTGTTGTGCTGCTCGAAGAACAATACCGGATGCACGAAACCATAATGGGCTATTCTTCACAGGTATTTTATGAGGATAAGCTCAAGGCCAATAGTGCAGTCGCCACCCAATTACTCTTTCCGGATGATTCCCCACTATCCTTTGTTGATACTGCCGGATGCGGTTTCGAGGAGCAGCTTGAAGGAACTAGCAGCACCAACCCCGAGGAAGCAGTTTTTCTGCTCAGGCACCTGCACCAGCTGGTACAGCAGGTGCTAAACAATGTAAAGAGTGAATTTCCAACTATTGCCATCATCTCCCCTTATAAACAGCAGGTTTACCTGCTCAAAGAGCTATTGTTGAACGCTCCGGATCTGCAGATTTATGCAGATAAAATTTCTGTGAATACCATTGACAGTTTCCAGGGACAGGAACGGGATATTGTTTATATCAGTCTCACCAGAAGCAACGCGGAAGGAACGATTGGTTTCCTGTCTGATATCCGGAGGATGAATGTCGCCATGACACGTGCAAAGAAGAAACTCGTAGTGATTGGCGACAGCGCCACCCTTTCCCGCTCCGATTTTTATGCGGGTTTTATCAGCTATGCCGAACAGCACAATGCTTACCAAAGCGCCTGGGAATTCATGGAGATTCCTTGACAAAGCTATTACACCAGACTTAGGGTACAAATAAATAGATCAGTATCTTTAAAAATCTTTTAAAGCAGACTTACCAATTTTTTACGATTAACAAAATGCAAAACTTACAACACCTCGCAGATAATTTTACTTTAGTTATTTTAGACAGGCTTCCGGCTTTTTTCTTTGCGCTCATCACGCTACTTGCAGGGATCTGGATCATCAAAAAATTTATCAAATTTCTACACCGCCGTTTTCATAAAAATAGTATCGACGTTTCGCTGAGCGAGTTTCTGCTCAGTATTATCAACGTGGTACTCTATGTGCTGCTGATCATCTCCTGTGCTAATATGGTAGGGATAGGAACCAGTTCATTTGTGGCGGTATTGGGTGCTGCGGGCCTGGCTATCGGTCTGGCGCTACAGGGTAGCCTTTCCAATTTTGCCGGTGGTGTGCTTATTCTCCTATTTAAACCATTCAGGGTTGGGCATTTCATCACGTCCAGCAACAGCGTATCTGGAACAGTGTTAAAAATTGATATTCTTTATACTACGCTTAAAGCTGGAAACGGTACCACTATTTATGCACCAAACGGTCCTCTGGCCAATGCGGTGATCAATAATACGTCAGACAATGCTACGCGACAGGCAGAATATAAGATTAACTTATCTTTTGATACCAATATTGATAAAGCGAGAAAAGTTATCCTCGCCGGGATCGAGAAAAACGAACAGGTGTTGAAAGATCCAAAACCAGCCGTACTTGTCGGATCGCTCAGTGAAACGGCGATCACACTTGTAGTAAGGGCATGGGCGTTGAACAGCGAGTTCTGGCCGGTTTATCACTCAAATTACCAGGCGATCATTGAGGCACTGGAAGCCAACGATATCAATTTGCCCAGCACTGCGCCACAGGTACACGTGATTGCCCCTCCTGCCAATTAGTTTTTTATAAAAAGCCGATATTTCATATTTTAGTCGAGATGAACGAAGAATTTTACCTTCATATATATAATAAGCAGAACCATATCGACGCAATTCCTTCCAACGAGGAGATTGCGGCCTGGGCAGTGAACCTGTTGAACCTTGTTTATCCTGAGCGACTCACCGAGCCAAATTTTACACAGGCAGAAATTAAGGATAAATTTGGGCAGTCTCAAACCGGCTTGCTTCACATTCTGAATGCCACCAAGGCTTGCAAAGATTGTAACAATCATTCTATTGCCGATACTTTTTACCATGGCCTGCCAGAGTTATACCGAAGGATGAATACCGATATCACCGCTACATTAAACGGTGATCCGGCGGCAAAGAGTGAGTTTGAGATCATCAGAACCTATCCGGGTTTTCTGGCGGTTTCATTGTACCGTATTGCACATGAGCTGCTAGTTTTGGGCATTCCACTGATCCCAAGGGTGCTCACGGAGTACGCCCATTCCGTAACAGGAATTGATATCCATCCCGGGGCGGCTATAGACGAATATTTGTTCATCGACCATGGCACAGGTATCGTTATTGGCGAAACAACCGTGATCGGGAAACATGTGAAGCTTTATCAGGGTGTTACCTTAGGAGCATTGAGTGTAGAAAAGTTTATGGCGAATACCAAACGTCATCCCACAATCGGGGATCACGTGATCATCTATTCCGGTGCCACCATTCTTGGTGGTGATACTTTCATTGGCGATCACAGCGTTATTGGTGGCAACGTGTGGCTAACCAAAAGTGTAATGCCAGCGTCCACCGTTTACCATCAATCGGCCATGAAGGTGATTGAAACAAAAAACAAACTTTAACATGGGAAATATCATAGACACGATAGGGAACACCCCGCTGGTAGAAATCAGAAAGCTCAATCCTAACCCCGCTGTGAAAATCTTCGCTAAGCTGGAAGGGAACAACCCCGGAGGAAGCGTAAAGGACAGGGCGGCTCTGAATATGATCCGCAGTGCTATGGAACGCGGAGACATCAAAAAAGGCGACAAGCTGATTGAAGCAACCAGCGGCAATACGGGCATCGCACTTGCAATGATTGCGAGTTTATACGATGTGGAAATTGAATTGGTGATGCCTTCAAACTCTACGAGGGAGCGCACGCTGACCATGGAAGCTTTTGGTGCTAAAGTAACGCTGCTGGATTCAATAGAGCTTTGCCGTGATTATGCTGAGGATAAAGGATCAGGCGCGGGTTATTTCCTGCTCGATCAGTTTGCTAACCCGGATAATTACCTGGCGCACTATAAAACCACGGGACCTGAGATCTGGAGGGATACCAATCAGAACATCACCCATTTTGTGAGTTCGATGGGCACTACAGGCAGTATCATGGGTAATTCTATGTTTCTGAAAGAACAGAACCCGCAGATACAGATTGTTGGCTGTCAGCCTACCGAAGAATCTTCAATCCCGGGAATCAGAAGGTGGCCGAAGGAATACCTGCCGAAGATTTTTGATGCTTCTCGCGTAGATCGGGTAATGGACGTATCCCAGGATGATGCATCTTTTTACGCCAGGGAAATGACAAAAGCTGAAGGTATTTTTGCAGGAATGAGCAGCGGTGGGGCATTGGCCTGTTCACTGCGACTGGCTGCAGAGCTGGAATCCGGACTGATCGTTTTTATCGCCTGCGACAGGGGAGACCGTTACCTGAGCAGCGACCTCTTCAAAAGCCAATAGCAATTTCACGAAATGTTATCCCATAAAAAATGCCGTATCAGCTAATGATACGGCATTTGTATTATATAGTTTAAATAGACTATTGCGCGTCTACAACCGCAATGGTCACCATGTTTACAATTTCCCTTACCGAACTGTCCATCTGTAAAACGTGAACGGGTTTGTTCAGTCCCAATAAGATCGGCCCTACGGCTTCTACATTACCCAGCTCTTGTAATAGTTTATAAGCAATGTTACCAGATTCAAGGTTAGGGAATATCAAAGTGTTTGCCGGACTGCCTTTCAATGAAGAAAATGGGTAGTTGCCTTGCAATAAATCAGCATTCATCGCAAAGTTAGCCTGCATTTCTCCGTCAACAATCATGTTCGGGAATTTCTCTTTAAGCATTGCGGTTGCCAGTCTTGTTTTTTCGGGAATTGTTCCATTGTTGGAGCCAAAGTTTGAATAAGACAATAGGGCAATTCTAGGTGTAACGTTGAATTCTTTCACCGTATCACTGATCATAGCAGTAATGGCTACCATCTCTTCGGCTGTAGGATCTGGATTCACAGTCGTATCTCCCATAAATACCGGGCCTTTTTTAGTCAGCATCATGTACATACCCGCAATTTGCTTTACACCTGCTTTTGTGCCAATAACTTGCAGCGCAGGTTTCAGGGTTGATTTATAGTTCTTAGTCAGACCAGAAATCAAGGCATCTGCCTCTCCAAATTCCACCATGCTTGCTCCATAATAGTTACGGTCGCGCACCAGTTTACGTGCTTCATACAGCGTAATACCGCGACGCTGACGTCTTTGGTACAAATGTTCAGCATACTTTTCAGACTGCTCCGTTCCCTGCCAAGGATCAATAATTTCGATATCACCAAATTCAATACCATGCTCCAGTACAATCTGCTGAATCCTTGCTACACTACCCAATAAAATAGGTGTGGCAATACCTTCATCCTTCACAATCTGTGCGGCTTTAAGGATTTTATAGTTATCTGCTTCGGCAAATACCACACGTTTAGGTGCTGATTTGGCTTTGCTGGCCAGATTTCTCAATACTTTATCATCAGCCCCCAGTCTCACTTGCAACTCTTCCTGATAAGCATTCCAGTCGGTGATATGCTTGCGCGCCACACCAGAGTCCATAGCGGCTTTTGCCACTGCAGTGGAAACTGTACTGATCAATCTCGAGTCAACCGGTTTAGGAATGATATAATCTTTACCAAACTTCAGGTTTTTCGCTTTATAAGCCAGGTTCACAATTTCAGGAACCGGCAGTTTTGTTAAGTCGGCAATGGCTTTAACCGCCGCAATCTTCATTTCCTCATTGATTGATGTAGCGCGTACATCCAACGCTCCACGGAAAATATAAGGGAAACCCAATACATTGTTCACCTGGTTAGGGAAATCAGAACGGCCTGTGGCCATAATAATGTCTTTACGGCAATTGATCGCCACGTCATAGGCAATCTCCGGATCAGGATTGGCAAGTGCAAAAACGATAGGGTTCTTGGCCATTGACTGCACCATCTCTGGTGTAAGTACATTGGCAGCAGAAAGTCCGAGAAACACATCTGCGCCCTTCATCGCCTGGGTCATTGTTGTCACGTCTTTTCTGGACGTGGCAAAATCCATACGGATTGGGTCAAGGTCGGTACGGTCCATATTCACGATACCGTCCTTGTCAAAAACCAGCATGTTTTCTCTTTTAACACCCAGTTTTAAGTATAATTTGATACAGGAAACTGCTGCGGCTCCCGCGCCGCTAACCACTAGCTTAATCTTTTCAATCTTTTTATTCTGCAATTCACAGGCATTCAGCAGCGCAGCACTGGTAATAATCGCGGTACCATGCTGGTCATCGTGCATCACAGGAATATTCATTTCCTCTTTTAATCTGCGTTCGATTTCGAAACAGGCGGGCGCACCGATATCTTCCAGGTTGATTCCGCCAAAGGTCGGTTCCAGCGCTTTTACCACCGTTACAAATTCATCGATATTAGCGGCATCAACCTCCAAATCAAATACGTCAATATCAGCGAATATTTTAAACAGCAATCCTTTACCTTCCATTACAGGTTTACTTGCGGCAGGACCGATGTTTCCAAGACCAAGAACCGCAGAACCATTACTGATTACGGCCACCAGGTTTCCTTTGGCAGTATACTTATATACATCCTCAGGATTTCTATAAATTTCCATACAAGGTTCCGCTACCCCGGGGGAGTAAGCAAGTGCTAAATCTCTTTGTGAGTTGGTGGGCTTGGATGGTACGACCTCAATTTTACCGGGGCGTCCATCGGAGTGATAATCTAATGCGTCCTGCTTGCGATTCGTTGTATTGCTCATGTTTTTTTATTTACTAATATTATTTTTTGTAGGTAATTACGAACCCAAAAGATTCGTTTAGGCGGTCGAAAGTAGGCATATGTTTAAAATAATACTAGCAAAATGTACTTTAATTACTGAGAACTGACTCAATGCAATATTAAATTTTGAATTATTTGCATTTATGTGCGAAATCAAATGTATTTTCACCCAAAATATACCTCTATCCACTATGAAATTTATTGATGTAGTATTAGACCCTCCTTCATATGGATGGGCTGATGCTAATGGCAATTTGACCAAGCCAGGCCCTGCAAAGTTGTTCAGGGAATTCTTCAGCAGACTTAATATCTTTAGAACAAAGAAAAACTGGCTTCCTTTTATGAGCTGGTCTAAAGTGGCTGTTTCGGTTCCTTTTTTGTTCTTTTTTATCTTCGTGCATTTCAGCTGGGCAATGCTGGCTGTAGCTTTTGTCTATAGTATGATCATCATGGGCACCCATGGTACCATATGGCACCATCGCTATTGCACACATAATGCCTATACTTTCAAAAATAAATTCTGGCGTTTTGTAACGCAAAACCTCACCATCAGCATGATTCCCGAGGAGATATATGTGGTGTCACACCATGTTCATCATGCTAAATCGGATCAGCCCGGAGATCCTTATAATGCTTCTGGTGGATTTTTGTATTGTTTCCTGGCGGATGTTAACCATCAGCCTATTGCAAAGGACCTCACGGAAGAACATTATCAACGTGCCGCGGGTTTGATGTGTAACACAGGGGTGAAAATAAATAGTTATATCCAGTATCAAAAATGGGGTTCACTGGCCCATCCTGCAAGAACAGTGCTGGCCTGGATACTCAACTGGGGCTTCTGGTATGCTGTGCTTTACTTTATTGGCGGTCATGCGCTAGGCTGTACGGTATTTGGTGCTGCGGGAGTTTGGGCAGTAGGGGTCAGGACTTTCAACTATGAAGGCCATGGCAAAGGTGAAGATAAACGAAGGGATAATTATGATTTTAGTCGGGATGATATGTCTATCAACCAGCTTTGGCCAGGACTAGTGGCTGGGGAGTGGCACAATAATCACCATCTCTATCCGGTAAGTGCCAGAACGGGTTTTCTACCGCATCAGGTGGATATTGCCTGGGGATATATCAAATTAATGCATATTTTAGGCCCTGTAACGAGCTATAGAGATTCCAAAGCAGAGTTTCTCGAAAAGCATTTTAATAAACGAGACTAAAAACAACCTATGTATTCAAAGGAACAGGCTTCTAAACTCAAAGAGTCTTTCTGGACCACATTCGGACAATATATTGCCCCGCATCCCTCTGCTGAAGGCGAGAAGATCAACTGGATCAATTATAAAACCGGGATCAAACATTTACATTTTAAGATGCAGGCCGATAGCCGGTCTGCATATATTTCCATAGAGATGTCGCATCCCGACCCTGGGATGCAAACCCTTATTTTTGAGCAATTTCAGGCCTTTAAAAACATCCTGTCCTCCTACCTGAATGAAGATTGGGATTGGCAAATGCACGTTAAAGATGAGCAATACAAAACGGTCAGCCGCATCTCCACTACCATTCAGAATGTCAGTATTTTTAAAGAAGAAGACTGGGGAACGCTCATTTCCTTCTTTAAGCCCCGGATTATTGCGCTCGACGAATTCTGGAACGATGCTCAGCATAGTTTCGATCTTTTCAGATAAATGAGTTCATCCAAATTTTCTACCTTTGCGGCGCAGTTTATTATTCTATAGCTGCATATAATGATATAAATACGCATGTACGATATTTGCTGCATTGGGCACATCACATTAGACAGGGTAGTTACCAGCACTACAGATAAACATATGGCAGGAGGCACGTCCTTTTATTTCTCCAAGGCCCTGCGCAACATGGAACTTAATCATGGATTGGTTACTGCTATTGCTGATAGTGAAATGTCTTTTGTGGAGGATCTCCGTAGCGAAGGCACCGCAGTGATTGTTTTTCCCAGTGCAAAAACCGTTTATTTCGAGAACATTTACTCTGCCAAGCTCGACCACCGCACGCAGCGGGTGTTGCAGGAGTCGGACTCCTTCACTGTAGCCCAGCTAGACGCTATTGAAGCTCAGATTTTTCACCTGGGACCCTTGCTGGCGAATGATATTTCCATAGATCTGATCAAAAGTTTATCTGCAAAGGGCAAAGTTTCTTTGGATGTACAGGGCTACCTGCGGGAAGTAAAAGACCAAAGTGTGATTGCCGTAGACTGGGCAGCTAAGAAAGAAGCGCTGGCCTATGTTCATATCGTAAAGGCCGATGAAGCAGAGCTGGAAGTATTGACCGGTATAAAAGGAATTCATGCAGGATCGAGAGAACTGGCAGCCTGGGGCGTAAAAGAAATCGTGGTTACCCGTGCAAGTCTGGGTTCTGTAGTTTATGCAGATGGAATTTTCTATGATATCCCTGCTTTTAAACCGGAGGTGGAAGTGGATGCCACAGGATGTGGGGATACTTATATGGCAGGATATCTTTATAGCCGGGTTAATGGAGCCGGGGTTCAGGATTCAGGAGAGTTCGGTGCTGCCATGGCGAGTCTGAAAATTCAATCTTCAGGACCTTTTAACGGAACTAAAGAAAATATTTTAAATTTATTATCTTTAGCAAAAGAATCCTGATAGCCCTTTTTGATAGCATAGGAAGGCTTTATTTTATTTCCCATGGTTTTATTCGTCATAGGAATGTTTTTTTGAAAAAAAATTGTTAGTGTAGTTTGTACACTATTAAAATGTTTGTATATTTGTATCAACAAACAGACATAAACGCTTAGAATGCTTTGCTAAAACAATATAGCAGCATCAAAAGCTTAAAGAAAAACCCGTTCATACAGGTTTATATTTGGTTAGAATAGGGATGCTTCGTGGATGCGACAACCCTTTCTTTTTTTTACAGCCTTTTTTTTCTCAGGCATTCACACTGTTTAACTCAATCTCTTTTTACCTTCTCGAATTCATTGCTACTATATCCTTGCTTTGCGGGCTACTCAATATTATAATATAAATTATAATTTACAAAACGAGCTCAAGCCATCCCTGATCTGTAAACAGCAAAGGGCAAAGACATCAATGCCTTCACCCTTTCCTGCAAAATACCGCGCTTAGTCAAAAACACAATAGCTGAAGATCATCAGCGGTTATGAAAAATAACAGCCGTTCTCACTGCACAACTGTTAGTTTATATGGATGTACTTATCGTACGTTCCTGTGCCTGAATCCAGTTATACACATATTCAGCAACTTGTTCCCATCCAGGCTCATTGCATATATAATGACTCCTGTTGGGGAACTCTACAAAGTCTGTCACACTGCCTTCATCTGTATAGGCCTTATGATTTTTTTCTGTCAATGAAGCAGGAATAATCTCATCCTTCTCGCCTGCAATCAGCAGCAGCGGCGCATGTGGTATCTCCACATTCAATTCTCCAGCTGCTCCCATGCAGTCGCGCAATACATTGCGACTATCGTGTGTAGCCGTTTCTTCAAACGCCAATAGCGCTTCAGACTCCGACAAAGTATTCGCAAAGGCCGAATGGAACATTTCCGGATCGGTATAAATAGGTTCGTCACCTTTCAATGGATTCGCGATAATCGCGCTGTTTTTTAAGAATCCCCAGTCAAAATCCAGCATCATATTAGGTGCTACAGAATCGATAGCTACACCAATTCCGGCAACGTCACGGTTTACCAATAACTGTGCGATTAATCCGCCTACAGAATGACCTATTACTATAGGCTTATCATGTTTAAGCGCCAGAATTTCTATCGCCGCTGTTACCTCATCCAAACTTAATGTCCCCAAGGCTGCCGGTGGGTTGGCTCTTAGTGCTGCCGGTTCGCCTTCATGCAAAGGCCAGGCCGGTGCAATACAGTTATAATCGCGTTCACTAAAGTAGTTTACCCATTTTTCCCAGCTCTTGGGATTCTGAAACATTCCGTGCACAACAATTATATCTTTCATAGTAGGTGTATTTATTTATTTGTTACAACATCCTCAGCCAGCAAGGGTTTTTTTATAAAATGATTCACTAACAACCCAAGGTTGTATGATATAATTACACTCTATGGTAAATACTAAATTAATTAGTACTAGTTTTGCTTGCTTAAGCGTATTACTAAATTATTTAGCCTATACATGGAGGGGACATGAGCGCGAACAAGGAATTGATAGAGAAATTGCGGGAAGATATTTTGTTATGGCAGGGATTCAAACCTGCCCTGGCAGCACAAAGTGATGCTATCGGCCTTGGAGAAATAGAAAATGCTTTTCCTAACAAGGTGTTCCCCAGAAAAGCGATCCATGAATTCATCACTATTAGCCCCGAGCAAACTGCTGCCAGTGATGGTTTCATCGGTGGACTGTTAGCTGTGCTGATGCAGGATGGTGCTGCCTGCGTATGGATCAGCACTTCCCGGAAACTGTTTCCCGTATCTCTCCGTTCTTTCAATGCAGATCCTGAGCGTATCATTTTTATGGATGTTGCCAGCGAGAAAGATGCACTCTGGGTTATGGAGGAAGCCCTGAAATGCGAGGGCCTCGCCGCCGTAGTTGCGGAACTCAGCAACCTGAGTATCATAGAATCGCGCAGGTTGCAGCTGGCAGTGGAACAATCCGGTGTAACCGGCTTGCTGCTGCGCAAAGATGAGCGTAAAACTACTTCCAGCGTAGCCACAGCGCGCTGGAAAATCAGCCCTATGCCAAGTGAAACGGAAGATCAGATGCCTGGTGTGGGTTTCCCCAGGTGGAAAGTAGAGCTTACCAAAGTCCGCAATGGCAATCCCGGCAGCTGGACAATGGAGTGGGGCGGAGATCGCTTTGTGGAAATTGCGGATACTCAAAAACCAGATGTTTGGTTAGACAGTGAAGAAAGACAAATTGGTTAGCCATGCAAAAACGATATGTCTCCCTTTGGTTCCGCTACCTGCAGGCCGACTGGCAAATACTTCGCCGGCCTGAGCTTAATGATGCGCCCTTTGTTTTTGTGAGTCCCGATCATGGCCGTATGCTCATCACTGCCCTCAGTCCGCAGGCCGCTGCGCATGGCATTGAGAAAGGAATGGCGGCGGCCGATGCCCAGGCAATTTGCCCCGGTTTAGAGATCATTGACGATAAACCGGGCAGAGCTATCAACCTGCTTAAAGGCATCGGAGAGTGGTGCATCAGATATTCGCCAATCGTAATGGTAGACGATTTCTCAACCGAGGGCTTGTTCCTGGATGCGAGTGGTTGTAGCCACCTCTGGGGAGAGGAGCGCGATTACCTGCTGGAAATCATATCACGCCTTAAAAGCAAAGGTTATAACGTACGTGTGGGAATGGCAGATACGGCCGGTGCAGCATGGGCCATATCTCATTTTGGTGTCAAAACACCACTAATTCGTAGCGGTTTGCATACAGAGGCACTGCTGACGCTACCTCCCGAAGCACTGCGTTTAGCAGAAAATACCCTCCTCAAACTGCAGAAACTCGGCTTTTACCAAATCAAAAGCTTCATCGGCATGCCACGCTCAGTCCTCCGCAGGCGCTTCGGCGAAGATTTCCTGGAACGCCTAGCACAGGCACTCGGCAATGCAGAAGAGATCCTTCCACCCATTAAAGTACCCGTGCCCTTCCGCGAAATTTTGCCTTGCCTGGAACCCATCAGAACACGCAGCGGGATAGAGGCGGCCATTTCCAGACTACTCGAACACTTGTGCCTGAGTCTCAAAAATGAGGGTAAGGGATTGCGTATCGCCATACTTACCTGTTACCGTATCGACGGAAAGGTAATCCAGGTTAATATCGGTACCAATGGTGCCACCCATAGTGTAAGCCATTTATTCAAACTTTTTCAGCTCAAAATTGATCAGATCAGGCCTGCCCTGGGGATTGAACTTTTTTTAATGGAAGCACCAAAGGTAGATGATATTCAACCAGATCAGGAGGCGCTGTGGACAGCTAAACCCGGACTCGATGATGGAAGTGTGATCCGCTTTCTGGACAGGGTAGCGGGAAAAGTCGGCGCTGCGGTCATCCGCCGTTATGTTCCAGCCAACCATTACTGGCCAGAGCGTTCCATCAAAATAGCTACTCTGCTTACAGAAAAACCTATGTCTGAATGGCGGATAGATAAACCACGCCCCACTGAGCTGCTCAAAACGCCAGATCCTATTGAAGTGATGGCCCTGATCCCTGATCATCCGCCCAAGTTTTTCATCTATAAGGGGATCAAACACGATGTTACCAAGGCCGATGGACCTGAACGCATCGAGCGCGAGTGGTGGATGGACCAAGGTGAGCACCGTGATTATTATCAGGTAGAAGATATTCAGGGACAGCGTTACTGGGTCTACCGCTCGGGCCATTATGGGAGCAAGCAACCGTTCAAATGGTTTATACATGGATTTTTTGCCTAAAAGATGATGGAATACAGCGAATTGCAGGCTACCTCAAACTTCAGCTTCCTGCGTGGGGCATCACATCCTCATGAACTGGTGGACCAGGCTGCTGCTTTGGGCTACAGGAAAATAGCTATCACCGACAGGAATACCCTCGCCGGTATTGTCAGGGCCCATGCCGCCGCCAAAGAAAAACAGATCAGCATCATTCCCGCCTGCCGTCTGGATTTGCTGGACGGCCCCTCGCTGCTGGCTTATCCCACCGACCGCGAAGCCTATGGCAGACTTTCTGCTTTACTGTCCCTTGGTAATCTGCGCGCAGAAAAGGGGGCTTGTCACCTTCATAAAGCCGATGTTTATGCACACAGCCAAGGTATGTTATATAGCATGGTGATGCCCGGCCAGCTCAACCGCCAATTTAAATTCGAAGCGACTTTCCTGCAGCAAATAGAAGAATATAAAGATGCCTTAAACGGGCAGTTGTATCTTTCTGCCACGCGAAATTACAGGGGTAATGATGATAAACTCATGTTCCGCATCCAGCAGCTATCCGGCAAATACAATATCCCGGTAGTGGCCACAGGCGATGTATATTACCACGACCCTGCGAGAAGGGAATTGCAGGATATATTAACCTGCGTGCGTGAAAAATGCACCATACAGGAGGCTGGTTACCGTCTCCACCAAAATGCGGAGCGCTACATGAAACCTATGGAAGAGCTGTACCGGTTATTCCGCCATTGCCCCGAAGCCCTCTACCATACCTTGGAAATCTCCGAGGCTTGCACTTTTGCACTCACCGAGCTGAGTTATGAATACCCCGCAGAAATCAACCAGAACGGTAGGGCCCCATTGGAGGAACTGGAGCACCTCACCTGGAAAGGTGCACATGAGTTTTATGGTGCGGTAATTCCGGAAAAAGTTACCCAGATGATCCTCCATGAAATGGATTTTGTTAAAAAGATGGACTATGCCAATTACTTTCTTTTTGTAGAAGATATTGTTCGAGAGGCACGCAGTAGGAGTATACTTTGTCAGGGACGCGGTTCTGCGGCTAATTCTGCGATATGTTTCTGTCTGGGAATTACTTCGGTGAACCCAATGAAATTTGATCTGTTATTTGAACGTTTTATTTCTCCTGCAAGAAACGAACCGCCAGACATAGATGTTGATTTTGAGCATGAACGCAGAGAGGAAATCATTCAGTATATCTATCATAAATATGGTCGCGATCGCGCCGCGATTGTCGCCACGGTTACGCAGCTACATCAAAAAGGGGCCATGAGGGATGTAGGCAAAGCGATGGGATTGTCCGTTGATACTATCAACCGCCTGTCGCGCTCCATCTGGGAGTTTACCAATGAGTGGTTTGAGGGTGATCGGGTAACCGAGCAGGGCCTCAACCCGCAAGATCCGCATTTGAAGAAAACGCTGGAACTTACCTCTCAGATGATGGGTTTTCCGCGACAGCTGGGTCAGCATACCGGAGGTTTTGTAGTCACCCAGGGTAAGCTGACGGATCTTTGTCCGATCCTCAATGCGCGAATGGACGACCGTACGAATATCGAATGGAATAAGGACGATATCGATGAACTGGGATTTTTGAAAGTGGACGTATTGGCACTCGGGATGTTAACCTGCATCCGAAAAGCCTTTACTTTTTGCAAAGAGCATTATGGTAAAGATTTTACCCTGGCCAATATTCCTGAAGATGATACAGCGGTATATGACATGATCAGCGTTGCCGATACCCTCGGCGTATTCCAGATAGAAAGCAGGGCACAGATGTCAATGTTACCCAGACTTAAACCCAAATGTTTCTATGATCTTGTCATTGAAGTGGCCATTGTAAGGCCCGGGCCCATCCAGGGTGATATGGTGCATCCTTACCTCCGCAGGCGTAATGGCGAAGAACCAGTGGAATATCCTATGCCCGAGCTCGAAGAAATACTGGGGCGTACCCTCGGTGTGCCGCTTTTTCAGGAACAGGCCATGAAAATTGCCATTGTAGCGGCAGGCTTTACACCAGCCGAGGCGGATGGGCTGCGTCGTAGTATGGCTACCTTTAAATTCAAAGGGCTAGTGAACCAGTATGAGCGAATGCTCATCGACGGCATGATGAAAAAGGGGTATACCGAAGAGTTTGCCAAACGTATTTTTAAACAGCTCGAAGGTTTTGGAAGTTACGGCTTCCCTGAAAGCCATGCCGCAAGTTTTGCACTATTGGTCTATGTATCCTGCTGGCTCAAGTATCATTATCCCGATGCCTTTGCTGCCTCTCTGCTCAATAGTATGCCAATGGGCTTTTATCAGCCCGCCCAGATAGTGATCGATGCCCGTAAACATGGGGTAGAAGTTCGCCCACCGGATATCAATCATTCCAAATGGGACAACCTGCTGGAAGAAAAAACGGCAAAATATTATGCCATCCGCCTGGGTTTCCGCCAGATCAATGGTATCCGGCAGGATGAAATGGATGCATTGGTAAACGGACGTGGCAGCAGATACGAAACTATCACTTCACTTCGTGATGCGGGAATAGCCATTTCTACACTGGAACGACTGGCAGATGCTGATGCTTTTCGTTCTATTGGGCTCGACCGGCGTAAGGCGCTCTGGGAAGTTTCCGCTCTGCAGGATATGCCCGTAGAAATATTTAAAGGCCAGCCTTCAGAGAGTGTTTTAGAAACACAAGTGCAGCTGCCATTGATGACCCAAGGAGAGCATGTGGTGCAGGATTATGCAGCCACAGGTTTATCGCTTAAAGCCCATCCTGTCAGTTTCGTACGCAATCAGCTGGAGATGCTGCGGATTCTTTCTTCCAAAACGATCAATACAGAATCCCAAAACGGACAGCTGGTAAAAGTAGCGGGTCTGGTCTTGGTACGGCAACGCCCGGGAACTGCAGGTGGGGTATGTTTTATCACTATAGAAGATGAGACGGGGACTGCTAACCTGGTGCTTTTTGAAAAGCTATTCGAAAAATACCGCAAAGAAATCCTGCATGCCAAACTGCTGATGGTGGAAGGGCGACTGCAGCGGGAAGGGCAAGTGGTACATGTTGTAGTAGGTAAATGTGTAGACCTGACCAAGTTGCTCGGTAAACTTGTGGAGCGTGAACAAGACGATCTGCCCCTGCTCACTTTATCTCGTGCAGATGAAAAAAATGCCCCTTATCCGGTGAAAAATAAAAGAACCCAGGTGAGGGAAGAAGTAGCGAAAGAAAGTTTTCACGGTGGCAGGAACTTTCGCTAGGTAGAGAAAGAGCCCAGCCATCCTTGATTAAAAAAACCGCTCAAAGGTCAATCCATAGCTCATCAGCAAATTCTCCCGGTCAGTTCTGGAAATGCGGTTATAGTTTAATGCCGTTGTAAGGCTCAGCCAGCGGTTGACTTTGAACGACAGGGCTGAACTTGATTTGAAAATATAATCTTCTTTTCGGTTCATCGAAGGCTGAAAGAAAGTAGAATTATCCAGCACAAAGAATTCTTTGAATACAAATTTAAAGACAAGTCGCAGTGAATTCCGGTAGGTTTCATAGATTTCCCGCTCCCCTGAATCGAGGATCAGGTCACTGCTATCAAACAGAAACCCATCACTTACATTCAGATAAGCGTTTTTCTCGTCTATAAAGCTATAGGCAACACCTGCACCAGCCAGCAGTTGGTTATTGATTTTGAGCGACCTGCTGGTGGTGTAACTTGCCAGTCCCCAATAGAAAAAGCGGGGATTGTGACTATATAAATTAAAGTCAAGTGAAGATAAAAAGTCATTGTTCGTCAGCTTCCTGTCCTGCTTGCCATAGATCCAGGAATTGTTGAAATTCATGTTGAATGTCTTTTTACGCACGGCAAACTTAGCAGCGTTATTCAGCAGATAGCTCTGACCGTCGTTGGTTTTATTGATAGAACCTGTAGATGTATATTTTATGGAGTAATGTGTAGAGTCGGTAAACTGTGCATTCGCAACTCTATTGAGCAGTGAAAAGAAAATTGTAAATAGTAAGAATTGAAATGATTTGTTAAACTGCATAGGCTGGATCAAGTACCTATTGCTAACATTACTTCCTGAAATTTTGTTTGCTGCAATCCTCCGGAATGAATTTCAAAGGTTGAAAGAACTTCTTTAAGTTACTGAAATTATTGTGTAGTAGTAAATATTTATATTGTTGAGAACAATATTCTCTATATGAGGCGCAATACCCATATATGTTGTATCACTTTTTTGTGACATTAAGTGTTAAAATCTCTTTTGATTTAAGAGAAAACTTGTACTATTGCATATTATTTATAATTAGTCTAATATAATATATGAAATCAAAACCTTTACCCAACCCGGGATTTAACTTCTTATCAGCAATCATCTTAATTTCTTGCTGTTTTTCTTTCTCCTCCATTTACGGGCAAAACCATTATGGTACGATTAAGGGCACCGTAAAAACCTCTGATAACAAAGCAGCGGAATACGTTAATGTGTTTATTAAAGAGTTGAACAGAAGTACCAGCACTGACGAGTATGGTAAATATGAACTTGTCAAAATAGAAGCTGGTACACAGACGGTAACGGTGACTTATGTAGGTCTAAGCACCAAAAGCCAGTCGGTTGAGGTTGTTGCCAATAAAACAACCACCAGTGACTTCAGTCTTGAACAGAGCAAAGGCGAGCTTCAGGAGATCATGATCAACGCCAGTAAAACGAATAAATACAAGAAAACCAAGAGCGAATATGTTTCTAAAATGCCACTTAATAATTTAGAAAATCCTCAGGTTTATACCACTATCACCAATCAACTTTTGCAGGATCAGCTGGTTTATACCGTTGATGACGCCATGCGTAATGCGCCGGGTATAGCAAGATTATGGGAAGCTACAGGACGTGGTGGCGATGGAGGTTCGTATTACAGCTCACGTGGTTTTATCACCCAGGCTAAGCTTCGTAACGGTATCGCTGGTAATGTGACCAGTGGCATTGATGCAGCCAACGTAGAACGAATTGAGGTGATCAAAGGCCCTTCGGCTACCTTATTTGGAAATACCCTGACTTCCTATGGAGGTTTGATCAACCGTGTTACCAAAAAGGCATATGATAGTGTGGGTGGTGAAGTTGCTGTGAGTGCAGGTAATTACGATTTCTTCCGTACCAGCGTTGATTTTAACGCTCCGCTAGATGCAGAGAAGAAAGTATTGTTCCGCTTAAATTCGGCCTACAATTACAAAGGTAGTTTCCAAGATCAGGGTTTTAACCGTAATTATACCATTGCCCCAACAATAACTTATAACGCTACTGACAGGTTATCGATTACTTTGGATGCTGAAATCATGGCCGGACGATCACAAATCTCTCCTTATTATTTTATCACTTCAACTGATGGACTGGGTACAAACAGAGCCGATGAACTTGACTTCGACTACAAGAAATCATATCTGGGTAAGGACTTAAGCATGTTTTCGAGAAGTGCCAACTTCTTTGGTCAGGCTACCTATAAAATCAGCGATTCATGGACGTCAACCACCAATGCTTCGGTGACCAATAGTTATAGCGATGGTTATGCACCATACTTTTATTTACTGTCTAATGCTGTTGGGTCAGGCGGTACAGATACATCCCCTGGAAGTAATTACATTGGCCGCTATGATCAATCTACCGCGGATAGTAAAGATCAAACTATAGAAATCCAGCAAAACTTTAATGGTGACTTCAAGATCGCTGGCTTGAGAAATCGTCTCGTTGTAGGCCTGGATTATACGAGGAGAAACTCAGATCAGCATTATCTCGGTGCTGCTTTCGATGTGGTGCCCTTAAACTCCACAACAATTGACTATGCAGCTTTCAATGGCGCAAGTCTGGCTGCAATCTATGCAAATACCAACCCAGCTGAGTATCCTTACATTTTTAAAACCAGTACCTATAGTGCATATGTTTCTGATGTCATTAACATTACAGATCAGTTTATGGCTTTGGCAGCATTACGTGTAGACCGTTTTAAAAATCAGGGAAGTTTATTTCCACCGGCAACAGAAACCACGGGTGCTTATAATCAGACCGCATTCGCCCCTAAATTCGGACTGGTTTATCAGCCAGTTAAGGATGTGGTTTCGATCTTCGCCAATTACCAGGATGGATTTACCAATATCACCGGAGTGGATTACCAGAGCCGTACTTTCAAACCTGAAAAAGCCAATCAGATTGAAGGTGGTGTGAAGTTGAATGCCTTCGACGGTCGTTTAAGCTCTACTATCAGCTATTATAACATCAAAGTAAGAGATATTGTGCGTTTTGACAATACACTCCCCCCACCTAATCAGCAGGTTCAGGACGGAACGCAGGTAAGTAAGGGTATAGAGGCAGAGATTACTGCCAATCCTTTAGCAGGACTTAACATCACCGCTGGCTTTGCCTACAATGATTCCAAGTATGAGAATACCAATGCTGACCTTAATGGGTTAAGGCCAGGAACTGCAGGTTCTCCTTATTTGGTTAACTTCTGGGCAAGCTACAGACTTCCTGCACATATTGTTAAAGGAGTAGGTTTTGGCATTGGCGGAAACTATGCCAGTGATAATAAAATCATCAATTCCCGCGCTACCGGACAGGGTGTATTTATCCTGCCAGCCTTCACTATCCTGAATGCTTCTGCATTCTGGGATGTCAACAAACACGTAAGGCTTGCAGTGAAAACAGATAACTTTACCAATCAGAAATACTTTATCGGCTATTCTACCGCTAATCCTCAGCAGTTAAGAAGCGTTATTGGGACGGTATCTTACAAGTTTTAAACTAAATCACACATCATCAAACAGGGAGGCCCGGGATTTATTCCGGGCCTTCCTGTTTATATGCCCCGGAGTCAATTGATAGCAGTAAATTAGATGATGTCAAGCAAAACCAGTAAATTCAATAAAATTCACACCTGATGTGTCAAGTATTATCAGTAAAGGACAATCCCATACAAGACCTTGTTGGCATATTGAAGAGCTTATATTGTAGTGTTACTTGGACTACCCTTAGACTACCTTTGGACTACCCTTGGACTACCCCTTGACTACCCCCTTGGTAGTGAACAGGTAGTACCGAGGTAGCCCAAGGGTATAGCAGCCTATAGCACACTCAAAACTCTTCAATAGTACAATAAAAATTCTTATCCTGTAACAATGCTGTCTGTCTGATCGTCAGATAGTTTCACTTTTAAATAACTAAGATTATGGCATCCAAAAAAAATGGACAGGATTTCACCGGGAAGCTCGGTGATTCCGTAATGTACTACTTGAATAACAAGTTAGTAAAACGAAAAATTGGGTATCCTACAGGTATACCCCAATTGAGGCAGCTCGCGAGCAGAGAGCCCATGAAGTTAATCAATAATTTCATAACACCGCTACGGGAATTTATCGATGTTGGCTACGCACTTAGGGCAAAAAGAAAGCAGCTTAATACGCATAATGCGATGGTAAAAACATGCCTTCCGGCGATCATCAAAGGAGATTACCCGGATCAGGAAATTGATTATAGCAACGCAATCCTGGCTAAAGGAAAAATGCCGCTACCCCTTCAATTAAGCGCTGCATTCAGCAGTGGGAAGCTTGTATTCACCTGGGACACTCAATTAATCAATGAGCTGACCAAGGTCGATGATCATGCCATGCTGGTAGCCTACTGTCCCGCAAAAGACCTGGCCTATTATGTTATTCACGGGCCCCAACGCAGCGAAGGAAGGGCAGAACTTGTATTGGCTATAGCTGATGAACCAGTAATCTGGGAGACCTATATCGCGTTCATTGCAGACAATCATAAAAAGATCTCTAATAGCGCGTACTTAGGGCAAGTCGTTGTACAAAAAGAAATTTGAGCGCTAAAAACAGTTGTTAACATTTTAAATTTTAAATTATGTCTAAAGTTACACCAGGAGGCCTTGGAGCCTTCCGCGGAAAAACAGGGAACGTAGTGATAATCAAATGGCGAAAAAAGCTATATGGTAAGGCTGCACCGAGAAAATCAACAAAAGAGCCAAAACTTGAACAGCGGGTTCAGCGGGCAAAATTCAAAACGGTCATAAGTCATGTAAGTATCTTTTCCGATGCGATTGCCATAGGCTGGCAGAAGAAAACGGGATCATTAACGCCTATGAACCGTGCGATGCAATATGCCTTCAAAAACGCAGTGATTGGAGAATATCCAAACTTTGAATTGGATCACAGTAAAATCCTGCTTAGTAAACCACAGGTCAAGTTTGCTATTGAGGAGGTCTATACCTTGGCCGCTGTAGCCATTACAGGCGGATTAATAACCGTAAGTTGGTCTAACCTGCCTTTTGCCACCTCTACAGATACCGCGCGAACCGATAGATTGTATGCCGTCTTTTTTAATACCACTACGGGCTACGCGTTTTCTGAAGGTTTCAGGTCAGTGGACAGGGCCAGCTTGTCATGCACCTATCGCTTCGAAAAGAGATATGCCGGCAATCAAATTCATGGTTACGTCTTTTTTGTCTCTGAAGATGGTCTACGAACCTCCATCAGTCAGTTTTTACCACCAGTTACCTTACTTGCTTGAGGGGCTTTTTAACGTGGCAGGCAATTCCTGCCACGTTTTTTTTAGGGCATCTGCACGGATAGATCTTGATACTTTTGATCCTGAATTGTAAACTTAAGGGTAAATCGCTTGGCTATAAGCAGCTTGCTCCGGAGCATTACTAAACCAAAAGTTCTCTGTAATTTTTGATACCTGAGCACCAACTATTTCAAATACAAGCGTTACGGCGCCATTAGGCAATTGCACATCCCCGCCACCTTTACCGGCAAACCAATCAATATTAGTTTCATTACCGGCCAGCAGACTGGAGGTACCATAGGGCAAAGAACCATGTCCTAGACACCTGCAATAGGTATAAGTCTCAAACTCGGCGCTGTTAATGCTTGCAGGAATCACAACCGGCGTGGTATAGACAATACCATTGTGAACATGGCCCCAATACCAGGCATAGGGATCTCCGCCCAAAGATTCACTCACCTGTCCCCAAAAATTAGTGTATACCGATTGTTGCTGGGGATCGCAGTTATAATCGAAGGCATTGTGATGTGTTAATACGATGGTCTTTGCAGCAGTAAGACCAAGGCTGCGGATCCATTGCGTCTGGCTTACATAATTCTTTGGTAAATTACCTTGTTGTGGATCCAGGCTGCCATTCATGAATAAACTCGAAACATCAGCATTATAGGCAGAATCCAATCCAAGGATAGTCCAGTCGGCAATCTTTAAAGCAAAAACGGTGTAACCTCCCTGGCTGTGAAAGGCTGAGTCCAGTGGAAGCAATATATCATTAAAAAGGCCATTCGCACCGCAATACATTTCGTGGTTGGAGTTGAGGGTAAAGGAAGTTCCATGCCAGGCCTGAGGCCAGATATTAAGGAAATTATTAACCTCTTCGCCTAAGGAACTATAGTCATATCCCTCATCGTCATACGGTGTGCCCGAATAATATACATCACCCAGGTGGATCACACAATCCGGCGTCGTATTCGCAAAACAGTTCAATGTCGCCTTACTTAGTTCTCCACCTGCTCCCCAATCGGCAAGCAATCCTACAACAATTTGCCCGGATTTCGGAGGAATAACTATCGGTGAATAGGGCAGGGCAGGAATGGGTAAAATGCCGCCATAAAAGGCGCTGTATTCTATAGTTTTTATAAAATTGTGCAGGGCAATCATCCAACTTTGGTCGTACAGCGCATATTGGCTCGTGGCAATGAAGCTCCCGTCATCGTAAATGAGGGTGTCATCGATCAGTCTTTGGTACTGTGATGCTGTGATATTAGTCGCCGGCAAATTTATTCCAACTGCAACCAGTATCAAGATGATGATTTCCATGGCCAGCCTGACTTCACTATTGCTGATATAACCAGGATTGTTGAGCCAAAACAGGAACAGGCTTTCTTCTATGCTCCCCGTTAAATAGTAATTTGGAGGGGGCGGGGTTGATGGGGCCTGCCAGCGTCCATTTTTAACCATAAACATGATCAGCAGCCATTCGCTGTCCTCAAATTTGTCAAAAATGTCCAGTAAGATTTCAGGGGTCGACTTTACCAATTGCTGGTAATTCTCCAGATCGTTGAGTTTGTCCATTGGGATGGGTTTTAAATAGGTAAATTATTTTTCTTAATTACTTAAATCTACTTAAAACAAAATAAATTCAAAAAGCTGAACTTCAATTAAATACAAAATATCAATACTGTTACAATTAAAACACATCAGTGTGTTTTCTTAAAAGATAAGCCTCAGTGTTTGATGTTGTAATTCTTGATCTGCATTTTGATCTTCCCGGTTTTAGTTTCCATGCTGCGCATTTTTTTACGGTCGATAGTCGTGCCTTTACCCATAAAGTTCAAGGGTATTTTTAAGCGTTCAATGGCAAAGGTAGCTTCCACATAACTGGGCAAAATGTCTTTCAGCTGCGCATAATTCATCAGCAGTGTGTAGGAACCTTCTTTACGGGTATTTACTTCCGACTGTACGATACGCACTGCTTTGGTATCCATATAGAGGGTGGCGAGGGCCAGGTCTGACTGGTTGGTGGTAGGGATAATATTGATTACTTTCAATAACCTGCCGTTTAGCTTCTCTGTTCCCCTGTCTACCGTGATAAAGGGATATTTGAAGATTTCAGAAAGTGAAAAATCAAGTCCTCTTTTAGGCAACATTACAAAATCCTTCGAGGTAAACATCATTTTCTTGCCCTCGGTATAAGTTATTTTGGCGGTTTTGGTAGGCATCTGAATAAAGGGTACATCCAGATCCAGCACCAGCGATGCGGAGAATTGTTTCACAGAATCCATGCGTTTTTTGATCTTCAGCAAGTCCTTGTCCACCTGTTGGGCCTGAGCAAAGACGGTTGTGAATAAAAGCAGGGTGCATATCAATAGTTTTTTCATTATCCAATGTCTTTTTTATGGAATACATAGGTACCTACCGCTGCAAAAGCGAGCGTATATAATATAAGTATAGCGTTGTTGATTAAAATCTGCGTCCAGTCGGGCACATAATAAAAGAGCTGTTGCCAGCTGTCAATAAGTTTGGGGAAGAAAAAGCGGTTAAGCGCCGGAATCACGAAATCAACTTTCAGCAGGAGGGTAGTAATAATCAGGAACAAGGCTGCGGCAATCCATGTTTTTGCAGCCTCTTTGATAAAAATAGACAGCGTTAAGCTCGCTACGCAATAAAATACCATAGAGATAGCCCCCGAGGCAAAGGCCCAGCATATGCGATGAAAGGCATCATTCGCCTCAAAAAAGTTGAGGGTGTTCAGGTAAACCACCAAATCTCCATTGCCAAAGAGAGAATAGGCCAGGATAAAGGTCGTCAGCATCATAAATCCGATCACCAAAAGGGTGAACAGTACGGCTATGATGTATTTTGCCAAGATAAACTTCCACTTATGTACTGCCTGCAACATTACCGTCTGCATGGTGCCATCCTTATATTCATCGGTCACTATTCCAGAAGTAACAATCATCAGAATCAGAGGTACATTAAACCATAGGGAGTTGAGAACGATGTACATGATCAGGTTGCCGTTTAACAGGCTGCCTTCGAAATAAAAGGACTGTTTGAGGTTATCCAGCAGTAGATCAAGAATGGTACTTCCCTGGAAATAGGCAGTAATCAGGATCAGCAGCTCTATTACCAGGATAGCCCCCAGTGCATAATAGGTCTTGCTTTGTTTCAATAGCTTTAAAAGCTCGGCCGACAGCAGTAATCTCATTAAATATTCTTGTTGATGAGTTGTTCTAAAGTTAATATGGGAGTGCAGGAGCTTACTTCAATTCCTTCCTGCAGCAATTGGTTGAGTAGCAGGGGAATTTTACCGGCGGTGCATACTACACGTGCATCATTGATACCTAGCTCAACACTGTAATCTTTTAACGTGGCGGAGGCCGCAATACCCTTACCTGTGATACTGAAACTGGTAATGTGCCGGTTGATGAGTTCGTTGGTATTGCCCGAATTGACGATTTCGCCTTTTTCGATTACATAAATATAGTGGCAGCACTTGCTGATTTCGGCCATCATATGGGAGGACAACAGAATGGCGATGTTTTCTTCTGCTGCGAGTTGTTGGATAAGTGCAATCAACGAAGCCACTCCAATAGGGTCGAGGCCCGAGAAAGGTTCATCCAGTACCAAACACTCGGGGTTGTTAATGAGGGCGATGGCAATTCCCAATCGCTGTTTCATACCCAGAGAGAAGTTGGCCACCGGATCTTTACGGTCGAGGGGCAGGCCTACCTTGAGCAACGTTTGCTGGATGGAAGCCTTGTCTGTGGCTGCACCCTGTATACCAGCAAAGATTTTGATGTTGTCATAGGCGTTGAGGTAGTTATACAATCCGGGGCGCTCAATGATCCCGCCGATAGGTTTCGATCTTTTGGAGTCTATCACTACCTGTCCCTGATCTGGCTTGACAAGTCCACATAGAATTTTGAACAGGGTGGTTTTTCCCGCACCGTTTCTACCCAGCAATCCGCAGATTTGTCCGGCTGGAATGTGAATGCTGACATTGTCCAATGCTTTTCCGGAAGAATAGCTTTTACTTAAATTATTTCCTGCAAGCATTATTCTGCTATTTTATAATTGAAACTCCGTTCGCGGAAGTTGAATTTCGGATGGTAATATTTTTCGAGAAAGGTACGGGAAACAAAGGATTTCCGGAACAGGAATAGCGGATCGGCAATCATAAAACGGGGGATGAAGTGGTACCACTTGATACCTATTCGATGATAATAAGCGGTTACTTCTTTCTCTAAGCCCAGTTCTTTGGCGGCCACCATGAAAGCCGTGCGCTGGCATTTGGAGCCGATGTATGGATTGGCAATTTTTGCACTGAACCCATGTATATAGAGGTTGTCTTTTATTCTTTTGTAGTTCTGGTAGCGCGACCAGGCATCCATCACTACCAGGAAGATATGACTAAAAGCAAATAACACGGAGCCGAACCAAAAAACTGTAAAAAAATAGGATTCTTCAATATAGGCATCCTGCAGTCTTGTCCAGTAAAACCAGGACTCAAAAATAAATATCAAGACAGAGAAATGTAGTAAAACACCAACGTTCCAGTAGGATACGGATGCTGTGGGTTGCTTGGGTAATCGGCTATGATCTACCCTTATCTGACTGGGGGCAAGTTGACGTCTTCGGTGCATTACCTAAATATACTCTTTTTATTTTGAAAATATAGCTTAGAGGAGCTATTTAGGCATATTAGGCGCCCGAGGATACAAATCTGATGTTGAAATTACATCGACTGATGGAATCACGTTTTTAATATTAACTTTGGAGATATGCTATAATTAAAATATGAAGAAAGTTACTCTTATCATTTTATCACTGCTGTTTACCACAACGGCATTCTCCCAGGGCATGATTAGCCTTTTTGGCCGCTCCAACGATTTTTTTCTGCTGCTGGACCAGCAGAAGTTTGCCGAGGCTCAGGCGCAGTTTGATCCTGCGTTCCAGTCAAAGGTATCAGCAGATGACCTGCAAAAAATATGGGGACAGATTACCACTAGGTTTGGTAAACTGCAATCGGCCGGGGCGGTGCAGGGTAAAAACGAAGGTGAATTTTTTGTGGTGACCGTAGATGCCACATTTGAAAATGCGGAGCAGTCTTTTACTATTGCCTATAATAAAATGGAGAAAATGGTAGGCTTTTTTATAAAACCACCTTCAAGGGAGACGGCTTATCTGAATCCCGCCTATGCCGATAGTACCTTATATAGTGAGCGCGAAATTACGGTAAAAACCCAGGGGCATGATTTGGTTGGCGTCCTCACCACACCGAAAAAGTCCACCAACTACCCGATTGTAGTATTGGTGCATGGATCCGGTCCGCAGGACATGGATGAAACCGTTGGTCCGAACAAAACCTTCAAAGACCTTGCGGCAGGACTCGCTGCGAAAGGAGTGGCCAGTATCCGTTACGTAAAACGTACACTCATTTATGCCGGAGAGTTTGGCGGTGCATTTACGGTTAAGGAAGAAACAATAGACGATGCCGTGCAGGCAATAGCGCTGGCAAGGACGGTGCCTGGTGCTGATAAAAAACAGATCTACCTTTTCGGACATAGTCTGGGCGCAATGCTTGCACCAAGGATGGTAGCACTGGCTCCGGATTTGAAAGGAATTATTATGGCTGCGGCCCCGGCAAGTAAGTTTACCGATGTGCTAGTAGATCAGAACAAATATATGTTTGAAGCAGCAAAAGACACTACCCAGGCTGGGAAAAAACAGCTGAACGACATCCTTACGCAACTCGAACGATCACGCATTACCTCAGCAGGAACCATGAAAGCGGATTCCAGCATTCTGGGTTTGCCAGTTAGTTACTGGGTCGATCTGAATACCTACGATCAGGTAGAAACTGCCAAAAAAATCAGCAAACAGCGGATTCTGCTCTTACAGGGAGGGAACGATTTTCAGGTGCCCGCCAAAGAATTTGATGTTTGGAGTGCGGCATTGAAAGGGAAATCCAACGTTACGCTAAAGTTATACCCCGACCTTAATCACCTGCTCAGCTCACAGCTTGAAAAAGGAACGCCGGCACAATACCAACAGCCTTCGAGTGTATCGGAATCACTGATCATCGATATTGTTGGCTGGATCAACCAGAAGTAGATTGCTGTGGCGACGCATGTTATAAGGATGTAAAAATAACAGGAGAAATGAGGGGCGACCCTCATTTTTTCTATTTTTGGCCAAATGGCAAAATTTAAAGCACTACTCTTCGATTTAGACGGTACACTTGTAGACTCCGAGCACTTTCACTTCAATACCTGGAATGAATTACTGGCCGAATCAAACATTCAGCTCGAATACACAGATTTTCTGAAAAACTATGCCGGTATTCCTCTGCCCGGTAATGCAAAACGCCTGAAAGAACTTTACGACATTGAAACTCCGCTGGAGGTTTTGATCTCCCGCAAAGAAAATCTGACGGTGGAACGATTAAAGACCAGCGTAATTGAGCTGATGCCTTACGTACAGGAAACACTTGACTTCTTTCTGAGCAAAGGTTTGACCATGGTATTGGTTACTGCCAGTAAAAGACCAGACGTAGACGAGATGTTTAAGAAAAATGGATTGGGGAAATATTTCAGCTTCCTGGTCACCCGAAGTGATGTACTGAACAGTAAACCGGATCCTGAATCTTACAACCTTGCGGTACGAAAACTGGGCTTGCAGCACTCAGATTGCCTCGTGTTTGAAGACACGCTCAACGGTCTGCGCGCCGCTAAGGCTGCTGGCCTAACTTGTTTTGCTATTCAGGCACATCAGGATGACCATGCTAAACTCGCTGCGGCAGATCAGATTATGCTCAATTTCCAGGAAGCAAAAAGCTTTTTAATAGATTACGAATTGATCTAAGCGGAAGGATCCTTCCGGCTTTACCAGGAAAAATGGACTATAAAAGAAACGGGGATAAGTAAAGATACCTATCCCCGTCATCTAAATTAACGCTCTCATATGTAAAGACGATTAAATAATCGCTTTATTGTATGTGGTTGAATTATTTTTTTAGATTTTCCAGATATACAGTCAGAATATTCTTTAAATATATTTCAGGTTTCGGCATAATAATCACTGTTCCAGGATCTTTATCCTGTGAATGCTTGATGTAATTAGCTTTTATTTTTCCCCAGTCTTTCGAATATAACTGGATAAAGGTGTCAACAAACTGTTTATCTGTATAATCTTTTGGAAGCTTACTCAATACAACTTCAATTTTCTCTTCTTTTTTATGCAGTACTGCCATAATGATTTCTTAATCTGTCTGCAAAGCTACCAACTAAAGTCGGTTTACATAAACTTTTCTATACCGCAATTGTTTAAATGACGTTGGGAAATTTCATTTTAGAACTAAGGTATCATTGATATGGCAGATGAATTGAAAGAGGGAGGATTGCTGAATTTTTTTGTACAATGTTTACAGGACTTGTATGGTGCGGAAAAGAAATTCATTAAATGTGCGGCAGCGTTATCTATTGCTGCGTTTACAGAAGAACTCCGTTCAGCATTAATTTCACAGTCGCATGAAGCAGAGAATCATGCTGAGCGGCTGCAACTGATATTTAAGCGTCTAGAGAAACAGCCTGGGGCAGGCGGGTGCAAGATTGTTGAACAACTTAGCGACAAAGCAGCGGAAATTGTGAAAACAGTCGAAACAGGAACTGCCTTGAGAGATGCGGCTATTATCTATGCCGTGCAGCTGATTGCGCACTATAAAATTGCCTGTTATGGTTGTCTGATCTCCCTTATCGGAGAGTTGGAGGGCGACGATGTTCAGGTTTTATTGGAGCGTTGTTTGGCGGAAGAGAAAAATGCCGATGCCTATCTCACGCAGATTGCAGTGAACTTCATCAATCTGGCAGCAAAAAAAGAAGATTAGCGCCTGCGCCTTTTATAATCTTCAGCTACCTTTTCTGCCAGCTCCAGAAAGCGGTCGCGCCAATAGTCGCGGTCCTTTTCCATTTCCTCAAAAGTCTCTATTACCTTGCTCAGGTAATCGACAGGATTATTCAGCTCCGGGTAGTCGACCGAGAAATCGTGATTCAATACTTTTCCGTAACGGGCAAGGATCGCAAAGGACAGATTGGGTGCCTTGATATGATTGTAAAATGTAGATCTGTCGTATCCAACCGCATCGGTAAGATTCTTGATTTTTATCCCTTTTTTACGGACAATCATCTCCAGATACTCACCCTTATGTTTCTTAAAGTCCTCGTTTTTCACTAGAAACAAGGTAATTCATAAACGTTTAATATTTTTCTACATATTATTTCAATTATTCTACATAAATGTAGATATTAGTGTTTTAATTGTTGAATATTAGTCTTTTTTTTTAAAACACTCTACATTTGTCAGTATCTAACCAAGTAATCCTTTCATCGGTAAAATGTTAATTTGATTTAGCACGGCCGATAATTATGAATAACAGTTTAAAAAATAGCGCTCATGAGTGAATGATAAACAGGATTAACACAAAATTTTTATTTTAGCAGTTCTTCAAATTGAAATGAAGCACTGCTTGACGAAGCTCGTAACAGAAATCTGGTAAATTTCCACACCCTGCGAGATAAGTCAGGCAGCTAGATCCTATATCTTATAGGGTCGGTTGCTTGCTTAAGTTTATTGTAGGGTATATTTTGAGAAAAATATAAGGTTTACCAGAACCTCTGTTACAAAGACGAGCAAGCAGCCGGCCCTATTTTTATAATAACTTTTCCGCTAAGGGGCTGGTGGCACAATTGTCTGATCAATAATGGCATGCGGTCGGTTGGTATTTCCGGGCAGAATTATACATCTCAACCGGCCGTCATGTCCATATTGGTTATCCGCTACATAAGTTTATAAGACATAAGCATGAATAACAATGTCAAAGGCACCACTGAAGCCACAATTTTCCGACCTGCAAAGTATCACTATTGGATCGAGGGACGTTACGAGCAATCCAGAAATGAAATGGGACTGATCGAAATTCGCAAGCGGCTCTGGGTAGATGGTATTGAGGTTTTGCCCGAATCAGGTTTCAACATCAGGAGTTTTTACGACCTGGGGTTCGACTGGGGCGAAAATGCCGGGAGTTCTTCCTTCACTGCCGCACTTGCCATCTGTCTGGCCATCTTTAGAGATGAACGTATTACAGAAAACCTGTTTAACTGTTTTCGGGAAGAATGGGTGATCCGGTTTCCGGGCGGAGATTTTGAAGTTGATATTCCGCTGCATGGCTTTTTAGAAAAGTATGCTCAAAGGCTAAGGCCAGGTTTATATAGCCGTTTCTGCTTTTCTTCCTTACTCAACGCCAGAGAAATTTACATGCAGATGGACCCAATCAGCAGTGAAGTGCTAGTCGATCTGGCAGAAAATTATGTGCTGCACAATCAAACTATACAGCATCCGGAAGGTCGCCGGCATAGTGAACGGCGCCAGCAGTTGTATTGCAGGATGTTCCATCATAAAGACTGCATTTTGCGGGGTGCCGACTTTGATGAAGTTATGCTGCGTGTGGAAGTAATCATGGCGAGGTTCTACTGGCGTTCTATGGAAAGAGTTCTCAGAAGAAATTATGACGATAAGTTCGGTTGAAACCGGCTTATTCAGAAGGGGAATTACTAATTTGTGATTACAGGAGTTCCTGCCTCTAACTGTCTTGTCTTTATATAAATAACACTGGTATTCAGTGTTTTGAATAATACTACTAAATTAGTAGATTAATTTTTATTTTGATTTTTCCTTCCTATCTTTACATTCATAATAATTAAAGCATCAATCAATACGCTCTATATGACACCCAGCAAACAACATAAAAACCCTTTGTTTTACTTTTGCCTGAACAGGCAATTGTATTGTTGTTGTTAACATAAACCATCACGCTGACCACCTGATAAAGGTAATCCTCTCTTGCATATTCTAATTAAATTCTGGTACCCCGGGACGGTTTGATAGGATATTATGGTGGTCATATGTTTTGGTCAATAAGTTACCGGGGTATCAGGAACGGCCTAACTAATCACCACCACTAGTTAGGTTTTTACTCTAATTAATTACCACCCATGATTGTGCATAATTAAAAGATATAGTAAGGGGATCCATTGCCTGAAATGACTAATTTAGCATGAATTCCGGTAACTACGGGAGCTATTATCCCATTTGAGAAGATTTGAACGCCCAATCAACCAATACTGATTTTAATGAAGAATTTACTTTTACTGCTATTATTCATCTTTTTCGGTTATCGGGCTATCGCACAAACGCCTATACAAATCAATACCAAATCAGCTACGAGGCATGGCCCCGAAAATGGTTCTTTGCTCATTATCGGGGGAAATGTAGGTAACACTCCCTCCATCTGGAACAAGTTTGTGGAGCTTGCGGGTGGAAAAGAGAATGCCCGGATTGTGGTGGTTACCGCTGCCCTGGGAGATTCTGCTGCCTATGACCAAAAGGATATCCTGCTGATTAAGAAGATCACCGGAATTAAAGAGGTTACCTTATTGCATACCAAGAGTCTGAAAGAAGCCAACTCGGAGAAATTTAATGAGCCACTCAAAAAGGCCACAGGAGTTTACTTTATGGGCGGCAGACAATGGAGGATTGCAGATTCTTACTTGAATACACTTACCCACCATGCGTTTTTTGAGGTGCTGAACCGTGGCGGAGTAATTGCTGGCAGTTCTGCAGGGGCAACTATTCAGGGCTCCTTTTTATGGCGCGGGGATACCAAAGGGGCAGAAATTTTAGTGGGTGACCATCTGCAGGGCCTGGGTTTTCTTAAAAATGCGGCCATCGATCAGCATTTACTGAAACGGAACAGGCAGTTTGATCTGGTAGACTTTATCCGTTTTTCACCTCAGCTCATCGGGATTGGACTGGATGAGGCTACTGCTGTATGGATCAGCAAAGACAAACTGGAGGTTATTGGCAAATCCTATGTGGCGATTTATGATCAGGAGACTATCGTGAAGAGGAACATCCCTTTTATCCTGCTCAAAGATGGGGAGCAATATGACCTTAAAAACCGTGTGATGCTGACTGAAAAAGCGCCCGAGAATTAATGAGCGCGGTGATGAACATTGGATAATATAGTTTTAGATTTATTTATTAATCACAACTAAAAATTGTAAGTTTAAAGTTTATAGCTAACCAATATAAACTTGATGTTTTACCGCAAACTTTTTCTTACCCTTGCTGTCTGCATGCTGTATAGCCTGCTTTTTGCGCAACAGGAACAGATTCAGTTTTCACGTATCAATATCTCCGGCGGACTCTCTCATAACCAGGTAAATGCGATTCTAAAAGATAAAAAAGGTTTTATGTGGTTTGGTACCCTTTCGGGATTAAACCGTTATAATGGTTATGAATTCAAGACTTTCAAACATGACCCGGCTGATACAAGCACCATATCTGATGACTTTATCACCCGTATTTTTGAACTTCCGGACGATCGTTTGTATCTCGAAACCAAGAGTGGTGCGAATGTTTATGACCCACAGTCGGAGCGTTTCATAAGGGATACGCGTCCTTATTTTAAAACACTGGGCATCAATGCTCCACTGATTCTTGATGTCGTTAAGGACGTAAATGGCGATTTTTGGTTCAATGCGGATACTGAGGGTATCTATAAATATAGCGTGGCTACCGGTAAAACACTACATCTGCCCTGCGATGGAAAGAAACAGCTCGCCGTTTCCAGGGTATCAGCTATTCAAAAGGGGATCAATCACGATATCTGGGTGATTCACCGTGATAAAACGCTGGAAGTGATCGACAGCCGGAGCGGTAAGGTGAGTCGTAGATTAACACTTTTCCAGGAAAAGCAGTCCGATGTTAACAACGATTACCGCTTATTCGTTGACCGCGCCGGTTGTCTTTGGATTTATGCACTCAATTCTCTTAATGGCATTGATTTCTATAACCCTGCTACCTGTGAAAAGAGGTTGATTAATAAACGTAACGGTGGTTTGAACAACAATCTGATTTACAGTGTTATTCAGGATCCCAAAGGCATGATCTGGATTGCTACGGATCATGGCGGTGTCAACCTGCTGGATAAAAAAGATTTTACGATTCGTTACCTGCTGCATCGGGAGGACGATCCTAAGAGTATAGGTCAGAATAGTGTGCTGAGCTTATACAAAGATCCTTCAGGTATCATGTGGCTCGGCACCTTCAAACAGGGTGTCAGTTTCTTTCAGGACAAAATCCTGAAATTCCCGCTGTTCCGGCATCAGGCCGATCATCCTGAGGGACTTGGTTATGAGGATGTGAACCGTTTTGCGGAGGATGACAAGGGGAATATATGGATTGGAACCAATGGGGGAGGACTGTTTTACTTTAACCGTAAGACAGGGAAGTTTAAGCGTTACCGCCATGAAACGGCCAACCCCGCCAGCCTCAGCAATGATATCATCGTTAGTTTATACATAGATCGCCAGCAGACACTCTGGATAGGGACCTATTACGGTGGACTCAATAGCTTCGATGGCAAGAAGTTCAGGACCTACAAACACACTGAAACCGACCCTTCGAGCTTGACAGATGACAGGGTATGGGATATTTTGGAAGATAAAAAAGGAAATCTTTGGGTAGGAACACTGCGCGGTGGCCTGGATCGGATGGATCGTAAGAAGGCCACTTTCATTCATCACAAGGCAGGGGGACCGAACAGTATCGGCTCCAATAACATCTCCTGTTTGCTGGAAGACCGCGACGGAAATCTCTGGGTGGGTACCTCTGAGGGGGTCGACCAGATCAGTCCATCAGGAAAAGTACATCATTATCAGAATCGTCCGCAAGACATCAAATCTCTGGTTAACAATACAGTATACGACCTGATGCAGGATAGTTATGGTTTTATCTGGGTAGCCACCAGAGACGGACTCAGCAGGCTTGATCCGCAGACAGGAGATTGCCGGAATTTTGATCAGAAAGACGGACTTACTGAGCGTGCAACACTCAAGATTGTTGAAGACCCGGCCAAAAATCTATGGTTGAGTACGGCGAACGGTTTATTCAATGTTCTGGTACAAAAGGATCAACATGGCGGCTTCAGCTACGTTTTTAGAAGATATGATGCCGCGGACGGTCTACAGGGGAATGCCTTCAACGCCAACGCTGGCTATAAAACCAGGGCGGGGGAACTGATTTTCGGAGGGGCTAATGGTTTTAACATCTTTAAGGCCAGTCAGATCCAAAATGACAGCAGTAAGCCGTTGATTGTGTTGACCGAGCTTCAGATTGCCGGAAGAAACGTAGGTATTGCTGAGAAAATTGGCGGCAATGTATTACTGAAAAGCGCTCTCGTTGTTACCAGCAGTATCAAACTCCACTACAATCAGAACGGTTTTACCCTGGCATTTGCGGCATTGAATTTTTTTAATCCGCAAAAGATAAGGTATAAGTATATGCTTGAAGGTTTCGATCAGCACTGGCAGGAACTTGGAAGTGATAACCGGCGGGCTGCCTATACCAACATCGATCCTGGGGAATACCTGTTTCGCGTAAGGTCTAACGATGCTTCCGGCAACTGGGTTGACAATGAGACTCAACTTACTATTACCATCATGCCACCCTTTTGGCGGACCAACCTGGCCTACGTCATATACCTGTTTACAATTGGGGGAACCCTGCTGTTGATCAGGCACCGCGGCATTCAGCGGATTAAAAAGGAATTTGTATTTGAACAGGAGCGCCAGCAGTCACGCCGTATGCATGATCTTGATTTGCTGAAGATTAAATTCCTCACCAACGTGAGTCACGAGTTCAGAACGCCACTCTCGCTGATCATCACCCCCATGGAGAAATTGATTAGAAAGGCCTCAGAGACAGATAAACATGCGTTGCAATTGATTCACAGGAATGGTCGCCGGCTGTTAAACCTGGTCAATCAACTGCTGGATTTCCGGACAATGGAAGAACAGGAACTGAAACTGCATCCCAAAATAGGAGATGTGATCAAGTTTATAGAGGAGCTTTCTTATTCTTTTAGTGATGTTGCGGAGCGTAAAAGCATTTCCCTAACTTTTAGGACGGATATACAAAGCCTTATTAGCCATTTTGATCATGACAAACTAGAGCGGATTTTGTTTAATCTGCTGTCTAATGCCTTTAAGTTTACCCCTGAAAGTGGGTCGGTGAAGGTGGATATTCATGCTGCTGCGGCGGAAGAAGGACAAGTGAAGCTGTTGCTGCAAATCACAGATACGGGAATCGGGATCCCGGAGGAGAAGCAGGATTTGATCTTCGAGCGTTTTTATCAGCATGATGTTCCGGACTCTATGGTTAACCAGGGGAGTGGCATAGGTTTATCCATTACGCGGGAGTTTGTGCGTCTTCATGGAGGAACCTTAGTAGTAGAAAGTACGGAGAATGAGGGGAGTTGCTTTACCGTAACGCTGTTTCTGCGGACTGAGGCAGGTTTTGATCTGTGTTCGGATCCATCAGGTTTGAAAGTAGAGGAGGCTAAAATTTTGTCTGTTCCATTCCAGCCAGTAGCTCATTCTTCTGCTGATCGCAGTCCGGCAGCTGCGGCCTTCAACTGGACAAGCAAAAAGCCAGTCGTGATTTTGGTAGAAGACAATGAGGATTTTCGCTTTTACCTTAAAGACAATCTGCGGGAACATTACCAGATCGCAGAGGCTTGCAATGGAAAAGAAGGCTGGCAAAAGATACTCTCACAGCATCCGGATCTGGTAGTGAGTGATGTGAGTATGCCCGAAATGAATGGGATAGACCTCTGTAAAAAGATTAAAAACGATAAACGGACGGCTCACCTCCCGGTGATTCTGCTCACTGCCTTAACTACTGAAGACCAGCAGCTTACAGGGCTGGAAACGGGGGCAAGTGATTACCTCACCAAGCCTTTTAATTTCGAAATCCTGCTCTCGAAGATCAGGAACCAGATTCAGCAGCAGGCAGTGGCAAAGAAAACCTATCAGAAGCAGCTAACGCTCAAACCGGCGGAGAGTGAAATTGAATCACAGGACCAGAAGTTTATCCGCCAGCTGAGTCTCAATATAGAGCAGCATCTGGCCGATCCGGCTTATAGTGTAGATCAGCTCAGCAGCGAAATGAATATGAGCAGAGTGGGCCTGTATAAAAAGATTCTGCCGCTCACTGGCAAATCGCCGATCGAATATATCCGCCACTATCGCTTGCAAAAGGCCAAACCCTTATTGCTCAAATCTCAGCTAACTATCTCCGAAGTGGCTTATGCGGTAGGTTTTGGCAATCCCAAACACTTTAGCCGCTATTTCAAACAAGAATTTGGGATACTTCCCTCGCATTATGCGGCAAGGGAAAGCGCCGAAAACATCAATTCCTGAAAAAAAAGACTAAATCGTTAACATTCGGATACCCAATTGTTATCATTTGGATACCCTTTCGTTTTTCGTTTTCTGATAATTTTAGAAATAAATAACCAAATACAAACCTTATTTATTTCTATGCGCAAGAGTGGGATTTGCTCCGTAATTTTTATCTGTGGGATCTGTTTACAATTAAATGTAAAGGCTCAGGAACCCGGTCAATACCTTAAAACCAACACTGGTATTGATATCCAAATTCGCCATTCCGCCTCAGGAATCCGCAAGATCCGCCTTCAGCCAGTTTCTGACAAGATTATCCACGTAACTGCTATCGCCGGTAATGATTTCCCGGTCAACCGCAGTTTGATGGCTGTTGCGCAATCCGACGCTGCCGTCCCTTTTTCTGCTGCTGAATTAAACGGTCTGATAGTACTGAAAACGGCAGCGTTAAAGGTAGAAGTATCCCCGGAAACGGGTCTGATTAGCTATCGTGATGCCAGGGATAAGCTTATTCTGGCACAAAGTAAGGTGCCTTCTATAGCGCTAGTGCCTAAGGTATTCAATGGAGAATCTTCCTATCAGGTTTCAACCTTGTTTGATGCACAGGAAAATGAGGCTTATTATGGTCTTGGTCAGCATCAGCAGGGGGTAATGAACTATAGAGGGAGACGAGTAGATCTGGTACAATATAACACGGATATTGCTGTCCCCTTTTTTGTTTCCAATAAGGGATATGGTGTATTATGGGATAACTATTCCATTACCCGGGCAGGGGATACGAGGGATTATGAACCCCTCAGCGCCTTAAAACTCTTTTCTAAAGATGGCAAGGAGGGTTGGCTTAGCGCGAGTTATGCAGACAGGAAGTTCCCCGGTAAGGTTGTATTTACCCAGCCGGTATCAGAAATATCCATGAACTGGCTCACAGATCAGCACAAATTTCCGGCGGTAATTAAACCTGCAGACGCCGTAGTGAACTATGAAGGGACCCTAAGCAGCGACCTAGCCGGCCTGTATCAGCTGCAGCTGAAATACGCAGGATATATAAAAGTGTGGTTTGATGGTAAGCTGGTGGCCGATTACTGGCGTCAGGCATGGAATCCGGGGGCAGCCACCTTAGATCTGCAACTGCAACAAGGTAAAAGGGTGAAAGTGAGGATAGAATGGATTCCTGACGGTGGGGAATCTTACCTGGGCTTAACCTGCTTAACTCCAGTGCCAGAAAACCTGAAGAATACATTTGCGCTGAGTTCAGAATCAGGACAGGCGGTAGACTACTATTTTATACGGGGTGATACGGCAGATGAGGTGATTAGCGGCTACCGCCAGGTTACGGGTAAAGCAGTATTGATGCCCAAATGGGCAATGGGCTTTTGGCAGAGCAGGGAACGTTATAAAACGGAAAACGAAATCCTTACTACCGCTAAAACCTTCCGTGATCGCAAGATTGGACTAGACAATATCGTATTGGACTGGTCGTACTGGAAACAGCCCGAATGGGGCAGTCAGGAGTTTGATCCTGAGCGCTTTCCTAATCCTGATCAAATGATCAAAACGCTTCATCAGCAGCACATTAACCTGATGATTTCGGTGTGGCCCAAGTTCAATAAAGGCTTTTCTACCTATGATGAATTCAATAAAAAGGACTTTTTATATAAAAGGAATATCGCTGATGGCCGCGTAGACTGGATTGGTAAAGGTTATGCAAACACGTTCTATGATGCTTTTAATCCTACAGCGAGAACAGCCTTCTGGAACCTGATGAATAAAAGGCTATATAGTAAAGGGATAGATGCCTGGTGGATGGACGCAACTGAGCCCGATTTGCATTCTAACCTGCCGGTGGAGATCAGGAAAGAGCTGATGACACCTACCTATGAAGGCTCGTCGACCACTTATTTCAATGCTTTTCCCCTGGTGAATGCGAAAGGAGTTTATGAGGGGCAACGCAAGACCAACCCGGTAAACAGGGTATTTATCCTCACCAGATCTGCCTATGCGGGCCTGCAACGATACGCCGCCGCAGCCTGGAGCGGCGACATTGCCTCGCGGTGGGAAGATATGAAAACGCAGATCAGTGCGGGCCTGAACTTCTCTTTATCCGGTATGCCGTACTGGACAATGGATATTGGCGGTTTTTCGGTCGAAAAACGTTATGAAGAAGCAAAGGGAGCTGATTTGGAGGAGTGGCGTGAACTGAATTCCCGCTGGTACCAGTTTGGCACTTTTGTACCCTTGTTCCGCGTTCATGGTCAGTTTCCCTTCCGCGAGATCTACAATATCGCACCGGAAAACCATCCTGCCTATAAAAGTATGCTGTATTATAATCAGCTGCGCTATAGGTTGATGCCTTATATCTATTCCCTGGCAGGAAAAAGTTACCATGAGGATTATACCATTATGAGGGGCTTGATGATGGATTTTCCACAGGATTTGAAGGCGGCAAATCTAAATGATGAGTTTCTGTTTGGTCCTTCTCTGCTGGTAAGTCCGGTGTTGGGCTATAAAGAGAAGAGCAGGACGGTGTATTTGCCTGAGGGTGAGTCTTGGTATGATTTGTATTCAGGGAAGTATTTTAAAGGTGGCCAGGAGATAAATGCTGCAGCGCCTTATGAGCAGATCCCTGTGTTTGTAAGGGCTGGGGCTATTATTCCAACTGGGCCTGCTCTACAGTATACGTCCGAGAAGCCGGCAGATCCTTTGACGGTATTCGTTTATACCGGCAAGGATGGCGCTTTTTCATTATATGAGGATGAAGGAACGAATTACAACTATGAGAAAGGTGCCTTCAGCACGATAGACTTTAACTACGTTGAAGCGAGCCGTACGATGACCATTAAAGATCGCAAGGGAAGTTTCAGTGGAATGCTGCAAACGAGGAAGATCAACTTCGTCTTTATTTCACCGAAAGCTGGAAAGGGATTGAGTTTTAGCCGCAAGGCAGACCGTTCCGTAAGCTATTCAGGGAAGCAGATTTCCGTAAAAATGTAACCAATAACCAAATATATTATGATTTCAGTATGTACAAAATTGTATGAACAGGCAGTTTTTAGCGCTGCCAAAACACATAGGAGCTTATGAAAGAACATTTGAAACTAAGTAAAGTGAGGCATTTCGCACTGTTATTCCTTTTACTGCTGGCCTCTAATCATTCGCTTTTTGCACAGCAGCGACAGGTTTCTGGCAAAGTAACCGGGGCGGCAGACGGACAGCCTATTCCGGGAGCGGTGGTGAAGATTAAGGGCAAAAACGGGGGTACAAGTACCAACAGCGGCGGATCATTTGCGATCAGCGCACAAACCGGGGATGTGCTGCAGGTTAGTTCTGTAGGCTTTCAGCTCAAAGAGGTGGCGGTTGGAGCAGGAAATAACGTCAATGTAAGTTTGACGGAAGACAATCAAAACCTGGAAGAGGTGGTGGTTGTGGGCTACGGCGTACAGCAGAAAAAGCTGGTTACTGGTGCTTCAATTCAGGTAAAGGGCGATAATTTGCAGCGGCAAAGTACCACGAGTCCGCTGCAGGCCTTGCAGGGACAAAGCCCTGGTGTGCAGATTACTTCCTCTACGGGACAGCCGGGTGGTAATATGAAGGTCGTGATCCGCGGTTTGGGAACTATAGGCAATTCCAGCCCCTTATATGTGGTGGATGGAGTGCTTACCGGTGATATTTCTTACTTAAATTCCGCCGATATTGAGTCTATAGATGTACTTAAAGATGCGGCATCCGCAGCGATTTATGGTTCCCAGGCTGCAAACGGGGTTGTGCTGGTAACCACACGCACCGGGAAAAAAGGTCAGTCGGGACAGATTACTTTTGATGCTTACCGTGGAACGCAGACAGTAGCCAATAAGATTAAGATGCTCAATTCCAGGGAATATGCCACGATAATGAATGAGGCAGCGATCAACAGTGGTAAGCAGCCGATTTTCACCAATGCGCAGATTGCTGGTTTGGGAGCAGGAACGGACTGGATTGACCAGATGTTTGAAGATAACGCGTTGACAGAGAATTACTCTGTAGGGGCTTCGGGTGCTTCGGAAGCTTCTGTATATTCTACTGGCTTGTCTTATACGGGGCAGGAAGGTGTGGTAGGCGGAAAGGATCTTTCCAACTATCAGCGCTACAGTTTCAGGATCAATACAGAGCATAATTTCTATAAAGATATCATCAAAATTGGTCAGCATTTAACCTATACCGATATTAAAAACAACGGCGTCGCGGTCGGAAATCAATACAACAATACCCTGCGCGGTGCCTTTAACGCTAGTCCTTTTTTACCCATCTACGATCAGAACGGCGGTTTTTATGATAACAGCCAGTCTACATGGAACAATGGCGAGGCCAATCCCTATGCTTTGATGGTGCTCAATAATCAGGGCAGAAGCAATAGCCAGCGTTTGCTCGGCGATATTTATGCTATTGTACAGCCTTTTAAAGGACTCACCTTCAGGACCAGCCTCGGCATGGACTATAATTCGGGGGAGAGTCACAATTTTACACCGATTTACAAACTATCTGCCTATGCTTTTACCACTACAACAAAGGCAAATCAGACGATGAATAAGGGTAAGTCGCTGATATGGGATAACTTGCTGACCTATAAGTTTAAGCTTAAAACCAACCATAGCTTCGAAGTGCTTGCCGGAACTTCTGCCTATCAGGCTGATGGTACCAGCATATTTGGGACCAATACTAACCTCATTTTTGAAGATCTGGACCATGCCTGGCTGAGCAATGCCACCAATAAAAACAGCACGGGTATCATTATCGGCGGTGGACCAATTGATCCGGACCGGAGATTATCTTATTTTGGCAGAATCAATTACAATTACAAGGAAACCTACCTGCTGAATGCTACTTTTCGTGCTGATGGTTCCTCACGTTTCGCCTCAGAGAACCAATGGGGATACTTTCCGTCTATTTCTGCCGGCTGGGTAGCTACCAATGAGGCGTTTCTGAAAAGCCAGTCCGACTGGCTTGATTTTCTGAAAGTACGTGCCAGCTGGGGACAGGTAGGGAACCAGAATATCACTGCTTTCCAATACCTGGCGCCAATAACGCTCACTAAAGTAAACTACATTTTTGGGCCTAACGAAGGCGAAAACACTGCCGGTGGTTATCCTAGTCGCCTCAGTAATTTTGGGTTGCAATGGGAAACTTCCGAGCAGACCGACTTTGGATTTGATGCCAACCTGCTCAAAGGAAAGCTGGCGGTAAACTTTGACTGGTACAGCAAAACCACTAAAGACTGGCTAATTGTTGCTCCTATTCTGGCCACGGCAGGGGCTGATGCGCCTTATATCAATGGTGGGGATGTAAGCAACAAGGGGGTAGAACTAGCAGTGAACTACAGCGATAAAATTGGAGATTTTGGCTACAGTATAGGCGTGAATGGCGCCTACAATAAGAACAAAGTAGGTAAAATACCTACCACAGACGGAATAGTGCATGGTGCCGACAAACAGCTTTATGATAACTCCATGGAGTTTTACCGTGCACAAAACGGGATGCCGATTGGCTATTTCTGGGGTTTAAGGACCGGTGGAATCTTTCAAAATGAGGCCGAAGTAACCAATTATCGCTCCGCTGGAGGTAAAGTTATCCAGCCTGCAGCGCAGCCTGGTGATGTGAAGTACATCGACATCAATGGGGATGGAGTGATTGATAATTTGGACCGCACCATGCTCGGCAAGCCCAATCCCGACTATACCTTTGGTATTACATTGTCTGCCGATTACAAGGGCATTGACTTCTCACTGGTTGCCTCCGGAGTTTCAGGGAACGACATCGTACAATCCTATCGTAACCAGTCGGGCCAGTTTGGAAATTACACCTCGGCTATCCTCGATCGCTGGCATGGAGAGGGATCATCTAATACCGTTCCGCGGGTGACGGAGGACAACAGAAACCTCACGAATTTCTCTGATTTATATATACAGAAAGGAGATTACCTGCGCATCAGTAATATCACCGTAGGTTATGATCTGAGTCGCGTCATTAAAAAGGAATACTTTAAAAAAGTCAGGATTTATGCCTCAGCGCTAAACGTTTATACTTTCACCAAATACGATGGTATGGATCCCGAGATTGGTTATGGAAGTGATACCGATCAGTTCGCATCAGGAGTGGATGTTGGTTATTATCCACGTCCGAGAACTTTCATGCTGGGTGCAAATATTAAGTTCTAATCTTAAAAAAAGAGAAAAATGAAGACAATAAAAATATATACCATAGTCGCTTTGCTGTTGCTCTCGGGGGCCTGCAAAAAGAACTTTCTGGATGTAGAGCCTATCACCACAGTGACCGAACAGAACTTCTACAAAACTCCTGCAGATGGCTTTAAGGCATTGGTTGGTTGTTATGACGGATTACAGCTGATCTGGTCGGACGGAGTAGCCCTGCCGGTCGCGTCAACCGTGTTTTCCGATGATAGTTTTGGAGGGACAGGGAATTCTGACGGTTTCGCCTATCAGATGCTGGATGAATTTGACAAAGCCCGGTCCCCATCAGATCAGAATGTTTTCGGAAAAAACTGGGAGTTATACTATAAAGCTATCTACCGCTGTAATGTATTACTAGGTAAGCTGGACCAGATTGAATGGGGTTCCAACCCCGATTTACGGAAAACCTACGAATCGGAAACCAGGTTCATCCGCGCCTTTCTATATTTCGATATGATGCGCCTCTGGGGTCATATACCGCTATTAACCAGTCCCTCAGCAGAAAACCTGCCGCAATCTGATCCAGAGGCGGTTTACAAGGTGATTGCTGAAGATTTGAACTATGCTGCAACAAATCTGACTGGCATCGCCTATGCGGCACAGGCCCCCGCAGACCATGGAAGGGTGACCAAATATGCTGCGGAAGCCCTTTTGGCGCGTGTTTACCTGTTTTATACCGGTTATTACAACAAACCCGATCTTGCCGGTATTGCCGATAAGGCGAAGGTATTGGCGGGTCTGGAAGACGTAATTTCTACCGGCGGATACGGTCTGGTTGAAAATTATGCCAACCTCTGGCCTGCTGCCTCGCAGGATAACTATGCGAAAGAAGACAATAAGGAAACCCTTTTTGCTATCAAATATACATTTACCAGCGATTATGATGGGAACATTGATGGTAATTACTGGATGGTAATGCTGGGCATCCGTGAGCAATTCAGCTTTCCTTACGGAAATGGATGGGGCGGTGCCACAGTGAATCCCAAGCTCTGGAACACTTATCTAAGCACAGATACACGTAGAATAGCGTCTGTCATATCCATTGGTGATGAAAACATTAATTTCACCAACCAGGGTAAACAACGTGAATATACCGGCTATTATGTCAAAAAATACAGCCCCATGGTGGATAAAAATGGCATTCCATTGCCTCAGGTGAATGGGAATCCTGAGTTCCAGATTGGGCAGTTCCAGGATTATGTATCCATTCGTTATGCCGACGTATTGCTGATGGCTGCGGAGCTGGGCAGTGCGAATGCACAAAGTTATTTCGATCAGGTGCGGCAGCGGGCTTACCTCACCGCCTTTGCGCCACTTGCGGTGACCAAGGATAATATCCTGAAAGAAAGACGATTGGAGTTTGCCTTTGAAGGTCTCCGATTTTATGATCTCCTGCGTCAGGGAGTGGCTGTGGCCGCCGCACAGATAGCTGAAAATACGACGGTGCTGAACGGGGGAGTGAGTACCGCAAAGAGCATTTCTGCGGCAAAACTAATTGAAACACAGGGTTTGCAACAGATCCCCGCTACGCAGATTACTTTATCAAACGGGACGCTCAAGCAAAACGCAGGATGGTAATTGGCTGAACATATTAAATCATAGCAACATGAAATACAAGATTAGAATAGCAATGCTGCTTTTACCGGTGCTGTTGATGGCATCCTGTAAAAAAGACAAGCATTCATTGGGCAGAATGCCTGATAAATCGGAAATAAAATATGAAGTGACACAGGATTTGGTGGCAGATCCGGGTGGAAATACAGTGATTCTGAGGAACCTGACGCCGGAGACCATTTCACTATGGGATTATGGCACCGGAACATCCAACAGGAAAACAGATACAGTTCACTTTGCTTTTTCGGGCGATTATCCTATTAAGTTTTCTGCAGTAACCGCGGGTGGGGTTGTACAGATGGACTCTGTAGTGGTTAAAGTAACGAAGGAAAACCTGAGTTATGTGACTGACCAGATGTGGTTTGATATCTCCGGTGGACCGGGAAAAGAAAAATCATGGGTGCTGGATACGGAAGGAAAGTTCTTTGCCGGTCCGCTGACATTCTATGATCCTGCTAATTTTAGTACGGTCTGGTGGGATGCCGGTCAGGGTATTTACCCGGATAATATGGCCAGGGTAGATTATGGGGTGATGACATTCAGCCTTACAGGGGGACCGTATTTTAAAGCGGTGAAGCCCATGGAAGGTGGAGTGACGCAAACCGGGACCTATTCTCTGAATCTGTCGAAAAAGCGGCTGGTGATCAATGGTGGCTCTATTCTCAGAGGTTATAAACCTGCAAAAAATGGCATTTCTGGGGTGAACTGGACCTTTTATGAGATCATTTCGCTCAATGCGACTAGCATGCAACTTGGCGTTTACCGAGATAAGGATGTAGACGGTGAGGGTAATGCCTTGCTGGTTTACAACTTCATTTCAAAGGAATATTCCGATAATTATGTAGCGCCGTATAGGGCTGATTGATTCAATGACTAATATGAATATGTATAGTTTCCGATGCTTCTTTTTAAGCTTTATGCTGTTTGTTTTCTGTGCAGTGAGCCCTTGCACTGCACAGGAAATTAAAAACCCAGCAGTTGATTTTAACCGCGACTGGAAGTTCTTTCTGGGCGATGAGCCCCGCGCAAATATGGAAAAATATGATGACCACAGTTGGAGGAAATTGCATTTGCCGCATGACTGGGGGATAGAAGGCAGTTTCAGCAAGGCGCATCCTGCAGGATTTGGCGGTGGGGCTTTACCCGGCGGAACGGGTTGGTACAGGAAGGAATTTACTATTCCGGCCTCATCAAAGGGGAAGTATATCGCTATAGATTTCGATGGAGTGTACCGAAATAGTGAGGTTTGGATCAATGGGCATTTCCTGGGAAAGAGACCCAATGGCTATGTCTCCTTTCGTTATGAACTATATCCATTTCTGCATTACGGTGGGCGAAATACCATCGCGGTGCGAGTGGATAATTCCCGTCAGCCCAATGCTCGCTGGTATAGTGGTTCGGGAATTTACAGGGATGTGAAATTGATTACCCAGCATCAAATTCACGTGGAACATTGGGGTATACTTGTTTCTATTTCAGTGGTTAATGATTCAATTGCTAAAGTTAAAATTGAATTGAAGGTGAAGTCGGCAGGAGTTGCAGGAGAAACGATCGAGGTCAAAAATCTGATCTATGATCAGGATAAAAAACTGGTGTCGGCACAGCTGAAGACGCTAAAATTAACCGGCAGAATTACTACGCTGAGCGAGCAACTTCAGGTAATCAGTCCTGAATTGTGGTCTGACGAAAGACCTTATCTCTACAAAGTGAGAACGCAATTGTTGAAACGTGGAAAGGTAATAGATACATACGATAGCCCTTTAGGTATCCGGACATTTAGTTTTGATGCAGCCCGCGGTTTTATCCTCAATGGCAAGGAAGTGAAGATAAAAGGCGTGTGTAATCATCATGATTTGGGAGCGCTGGGCACTGCTTTCAATGTGCGTGCCGCAGAGCGCCAGCTGGAACTATTGAAGGCCATGGGCTGCAATGGGATCAGAACCTCACATAATCCTCCTGCATCGGCCTTGCTGGACCTCTGTGACCGCATGGGTTTCATTGTGATGGATGAGGCTTTTGATATCTGGGAGAAGAAAAAGTCTGATTTCGACTACCACCTGGATTTTACAAAATGGCACAGGAAAGACCTTCGGGATCAGATACGGCGTGACCGTAACCATCCTTCAGTGTTTATCTGGAGCGTGGGTAATGAAATTCAGGAACAGTGGGGCAAGGGAAAGGATACGACAGGGAGAGCAATCTCCAGAGAGCTGGTGCAAATTGTGAAAGAGCTGGATCAAAGCAGGCCTGTAACTAGCGCCAACAATGACGTAAACCTCTATAATAACCTCATCAATTCAGGGGCTTTTGAGCTGATTGGTTACAATTATAACCATGAGAAATGGAAAGATTTTGGTAAAACCTATCCCGGTAAAAAGCTAATTGCTACGGAAACTACCTCTGCGCTGCAAACCAGGGGGCATTATGATATGCCGTCGGACAGTATGCGCATCTGGCCCACTGCCTGGGATAAACCTTTGCTTACCGGGAATGCCGATCTGAGCTGTTCTGCTTATGACAACTGTTACACTCCCTGGGGTTCAACACACGAGGCTACCCTCAAGGCTTTTATGAATAATCCTATAGTGTCTGGAATGTATGTGTGGACGGGATTTGACTATCTGGGGGAACCAACACCTTATGAGTGGCCTGCCCGGAGTTCTTATTTTGGAATCCTGGATTTGGCAGGGTTTCCGAAGGATGTGTATTACCTCTACCAGAGTTTGTGGACCGAAAAGCCTGTGCTGCATCTATTGCCACACTGGAATTGGAAAGATGGTCAAGATGTCGATGTTTGGGCTTATTATAGTCAGGCAGATGAAGTTGAGCTTTATCTCAATAATACATCGTTAGGGGTAAAACGTAAGACGGGGGATCAGCTAAAGGTGACATGGCGAGTGAGTTATCAAGCCGGGACTTTGAAGGCAGTTTCCAGAAAGGACGGGCAGATAGTTTTGGAGCAGACAATCCGTACCGCTGGCAAGGCAGCGAAGTTGGTATTGACTGCCGACAGGTCTCAGCTGAGTGCCGATGGCAAGGATCTTTCTTTTGTAACGGTTAAGGTTTGCGATGCAAACGGTATTGTAGTTCCTGATGCTCATCCGCAGATTAGTTTCAAACTTAGCGGCGGCGCAAGCCTGGCGGGCTTGGATAATGGGCAGCCGACAAGTCATGAATCTTTCAAAGGAAATAGCCATCGGGCATTTAACGGGCTTGCCTTAGCAATCGTGAAAGCAGGGGATAGAAAGTCAGTTGTTCAGCTCAGTGCAACAGCAGATGGAATGGAATCCGGGGCACTTGAGATCGTGCTCAAATAATGGGGCTTCGCCACTATTTTTCAGGCAAAGAACACGAACGTTTTAACCTTCGTTAAACCGCAAAAAATCTTTAAAAAACGATGGCTGGTATGAAGATGGATTGTTAAGAAAAATATCCTAAATTAATCAAGATTTTATAGGGAGAATTAACAGTGAATTTTTTATTGATATATTGTTCGTACTTGTTTTGAAAAACAGTTTATTATAATTTATTTTTTTGTTTAGGAGCTCATGAAAATAGGCTGTCGAACTGGACTTTTATCAATTTTTTTAAGGCCAAAATCAGCGCATAAATTTGGCTATACAGCAAATTTTTAGAAGTAAAGTATTGGGTTAATCAGTGTTTGTTTTTGGTCCAGTCCAAGGTGAATTTCAGGCCTGTCGAAACAGAGAAATCCGGATGATATCCAAGGTCATTTTGGATCCTCGAAATGTCGGCCAGGGAATCATGGATGTCCCCTTTTCTAACCGGTCCGTACTGTATACCCGGGTCGGCACCTGTTAGTTCTTTGAGCAAGTTCCATACCTGGTTTAGCGAAATGCTCTCGCCACAAGCTACGTTGTAAAGGGAGTGGGGAAGCGCAGATGGATAAAGCATTGCTTTGACGTTTGCCTGCACCACATTCTCGATGAAAGTAAAGTCGCGGGTCTGTTTGCCATCTCCATGAATGAGGGGAGGCTGCCCGTTGATGATTGCCTGAACAAGCAAAGGGATAATTGCGGCATAGGCTGCGGCAGGATCCTGCTTTGGTCCGAAAACATTGAAGTACCTCAGACCAATGCTGTCTGTTTGATACGTTTTCCGGAAGACATCAGCATAAAGCTCGTTGACCAGTTTGGTTACGGCATACGGTGATAAAGGGTTTCCGATGAGGTCTTCCTGTTTTGGCAAAATGAGACTGTCGCCATAGGTTGACGAAGATGCGGCGTATACCATTCGTTTCACCTTTTGGTCTCTCGCTGCAATCAGAATATTCAGGAAGCCATCGATGTTGACCGTATTTGTGGTGCCAGGATCGATTATAGAGCGCGGTACGGAACCCAAAGCTGCCTGATGACTAACATAGTCGACTTCGCTACAGGATTGCTCACAAGTCTTTAAATCGCCTATATCTCCTTCAATGAATTCAAATGCCGGATTTGCTTCAAATTCGCGGAGGTTGTTGAACGATCCGGTGGAGAGATTGTCCAGTACCCTAACTTTCCCGGCACCATATTTCAGGAGGTACTCCACCAGATTGGAGCCGATAAATCCTGCTCCCCCGGTAACCAGGAATTTTAGGTGCCGAAGATCCTGGCTATGGTGAGGGGTCTGATACATGATTATTAAAGTCTTCCGTCGGTGATTGCTTCGGGCAGCATTCCCTTGATATCGTAAATTACGGTATTTTCTTTGCAAAGTTGCTCAATGTCGAGGTTCTCGAATTCCTGATGCGCTACGGCACCAATCACGGCGTCGAACTTCCGGTCTTCCACCTCTCCATTCTGACAGGTGATGCCATATTCCTGCAATACCTGTTCAGGATCTGCCCATGGATCCTGAATGCAAACGTTGACATGGTATTCCTTGAGTCGGCTCACGATGTCGATCACTCTCGTGTTTCTTACATCCGGACAGTTTTCTTTGAAGGTGAAACCTAGAATAAGCACCTCGCTGCCGGTCACCTGAATTTTTTTGCGTACCATCAGCTTGATCACTTCATCAGCGATATACTGACCCATGCCATCATTCAGTCGCCTTCCCGCCAGGATAATTTCCGGATGGTAACCTGCTTCCTGTGCTTTTTGTGCCAGGTAGTAGGGATCCACGCCAATGCAATGTCCGCCTACGAGTCCGGGCTTAAAATTCAGAAAATTCCATTTTGTGCCTGCTGCTGCGAGTACATCTGCAGTATCGAGTCCGATGAGGTTAAATATTTTTGCCAGCTCGTTAACAAAAGCAATGTTGATATCGCGCTGCGCATTTTCAATCACCTTCGCTGCTTCAGCCACTTTGATACTGGAGGCGGGGTAAGTTCCGGCGGTGATGATACTACGGTAAAGTTCATCCACCAAATTTGCCGCTTCGGGTGTTGAGCCCGACGTGATTTTTAATATTTTGGTCAGTGTATGTTCCTTATCTCCGGGGTTGATCCTTTCTGGAGAGTAACCGACAAAAAAATCCCGGTTAAAGGTAAGTCCTGAAATTTCCTGAAGTATCGGGGCGCATTCATCTTCGGTTACTCCGGGATAAACCGTCGATTCATAGATCACCAGATTTCCTCTCTGCAGATTTTTGCCTACAGTTTCGCTCGCGGCGTGTAAATGGCGGAGATCCGGATGATTGAACTTATCGATGGGCGTGGGTACTGTTACGATGTAGATATCTGCCTGCAGTAGATCTGCGGGGTTACTGCTGAAACAAAGATTGACTCCGGATTCCTGTAACTGCTCCTTGCTGATTTCCAGTGTACTGTCGAATCCCTTTCTAAGTTCGTCTATTCTGCTGGATTTCACATCAAAGCCCGTCACTTTGTAATATTTGGCAAAGGCCACTGCCAATGGGAGACCCACATAACCTAAGCCGATGATGGCAATTTGTGTGTCTTTGTTAATCCTCGTCATCTAAATTCTTTGTAAACAATGGTGCGCAATTTATTGAAATAAATCAGAATCTTAACACAAAATTACCCTCATATGTTCGCTTCGTTCCCCGAAACATGCGGTACAGTTACAAATTTTTGTAGATTTGATTAACTAACTTAATTTAAATATGACCGCTTTAAAACTTTCGATAGGTACACCGCTGGTGGCAGCAACATTGCTTGCTGCTGCAGCATTTGTTTCTATCCAGCAGCCCGACCAACCTAAGTCGGGGATCTTAACCGCCAATATGGACAAATCCGTTCTTCCGGGAAATAACTTCATGGAATACGTGAACGGTACCTGGATGAAGAAAACCGAAATCCCGGCCGATAAACCAGCCTACAGTGTAGGGGCGATGGTGAGCGACAAAGCTCAGGAAGATGTGAAGGCGATTATTGAAAAGGCATCTTCAGGCAAATTTGCCGATGGCTCCGATGAGCAGAAAATTGGCGATCTCTACGGATCTTACATGAATACCGCAGCACGGAATGCCATTGGTGTGAAACCACTTGCGTTAGACCTGAAAAAGATTGACGCGCTAAAAACTTACAAAGATCTGGCGGCCTATTTTGCCTATGCCAGTAAAATGGGAAACATGGTGCCCTTCAGTGTGGCCGTTTCCGAAGATTTCAAAGATCCTAAACGCTATATGCTCCTCACCTGGCAGAGTGGTTTGGGTTTGCCCGACAGAGAGTATTATTTCAATAAGGATGCGAAATCAGAAGAGATCAGGCTGAAATATGTAGCACATATTGAGAAAATGCTGACCCTCGCCGGCATCACGGGTGGTAAACCTAAGGCTGCAGAAATTATGGCTTTGGAAACCGCACTGGCTGCCAAGCAAATGAAAAAAGAGGAAACCAGGAACATGGCCGGTTTGTACAACAAGTTTGCTGTATCCAAGCTGAATACACTGATGCCAGATTTCGACTGGACAGGAATGCTTGCCGAGGCTGGTGTGAAAAATCCGGATAGCGTAGTTGTGGCGCAAGTTGAATATACCAAAGCGTTGAATGAAATTATCAAGGACAATTCAATTGATACCTGGAAAACCTACCTGAAATGGAGTTTGGTGAATGGTTCCGCTGCTGCGTTGAACAGTGCCATGGATGAGGAGAACTTTGCTTTCAATGGAACTATTCTGAATGGCATTCCACAGCAGCGCCCACAATGGCGTCGCGCGGTTGGTGTAGTAAACGGTTCGCTCGGAGAAATGGTAGGCAAGCTTTATGTGGAGAAACACTTCTCTCCGGAAGCGAAGGCTAAAATGCTGGTGCTGGTTGGCAATTTACTCAAAGCCTATGAGGTGAGCATCCAGAATCTGGAATGGATGAGTCCTGAAACAAAAAAGGAGGCATTGAAAAAAATCAGCAAATTTACCCCAAAGATCGGCTATCCAGACAAATGGAGAGACTATACGGCACTTAAAATTGTGAAGAACGATCTTTACGGTAATTTAGCAAGGGCAACTGCTTTTAAGTATAACCGGATGATGAATAAATTGGGTAAACCGGTAGACAGAACGGAATGGGGTATGACCCCACAAACGGTAAATGCTTACTATAATCCGCCACTGAACGAAATCGTTTTTCCGGCAGCAATTCTGCAACCTCCGTTTTTTGATCCTAATGCCGACGATGCAGTGAACTATGGCGGTATCGGCGCGGTGATTGGTCATGAGGTGGGACATGGTTTTGACGACCAGGGCAGTACTTTTGATGGCGACGGCGTAATGAGAAACTGGTGGACAGAGAATGATTTGTCGGAATTTAAAAAACGCACCGGTGCTTTGGTGGCACAATATAGCAGTTTCAAAGCTTTCAGTGACTTAAACCTTAACGGAGAATTTACCCTGGGTGAGAACATTGGCGACCTGGGTGGCCTGTCAATTGCCATTAAAGCTTATCACGCCAGTCTGAAAGATAAAGACGCGCCAGTATTGGATGGCTTTACCGGCGATCAGCGTGTGTTTATCGGCTGGGGACAAGTATGGCTGAACAAGTCGCGCGAGGCAGCTTTAAGAAAACAGATTGCTACCGATCCACACTCCCCGGCAGAATACCGGATCAATGGAGTGGTTAGAAATATTCCTGAATTTTATAGTGCATTCAATGTGAAACCGGGAGATTCTTTGTATCTGGCACCTGCGAAACGTGTGAAAATATGGTAGCCACTGGCTGGTATTTTCCATAAGGGAACATAATTGTGATTAGTAAAAGCCAGTTTTCTTATTGAAAACTGGCTTTGTCATAAACCTTCCTGATTTATATGAAAAAATGTAAAATTTATATATGCCAATATGTAATATAGATTCTGCTTTTTCTATTGTTTAATATATTTTTGTAATTGGAAACATTTCAGGGGCTCTTAATCCTTGGCTGTTTTTCTTCATCAGCAATGAGTCAAACATCAACACAATCAAAGAAAGCCAAAAACCATGATGCATCATTTCCTATTGTAGGGATGGGCGGTTCGGCAGGTTCTTATCATGCATTTGAACAGTTTTTCAAGCATATGCCTGCGAGCAGCGGCATAGGCTTTATCATCATCATGCACCTCGATAAATCCCATTATATAGACGTGGTGGCAACGCTGCAGCCTATAACGGCGATGCCGATCACCGAAGCTGAAGATGGGTTGAAAGTGGAGCCTAACCATATCTATATCATACCTCATGACAAAGATATGGGTATTCATAACGGGCGGCTGCTGATCATGGATGCCTCCCGCTATAAGGGAGTACATATGGCCATTGACTATTTTTTCCAAAGCCTGGCCGAAGATCAATGGAGCAACGCCGTAGGCATAGTCCTCTCTGGCATGGGGGCCGATGGAGAAACCGGCGTGAGGATGATCAAAGAGAAGCTGGGAATGGTGATGGTACAGGAACCAAGTACTGCGGAGTATCCAAGTATGCCAAAAACGTCGATCAAGACCAATATGGTAGATTACGTGCTGCCTCCGGGCGAGATGCCGGTTAAACTGATTCAATACCTGAATCATCCGGCAATCAAAGAAAATGCACAGCAGGATTCCGAACTTACATTGAATCAAACCAACCATACACATCTTCAAAAAATCCTGATGCTGCTGCGTTCGCATACAGGACACGACTTCAGTTTGTACAAAAAAAGTACGATCATCCGCAGGATTGAGCGACGTATTGCATTTTACCAGCTCAACGATTACGTAGAGTATACCAATTATCTGCGGGAAAACCCCAATGAACTCACTTTGCTTTTCAATGAATTATTGATTGGGGTAACCAAGTTTTTTAGGGACATGGCAGCATTTGAGCTGCTGAAGAATAAATTATACCCACTGATTGCCGCAAAAAAAGAGGGAGATCCTATCAGGATTTGGGTTGCCGGCTGTTCTACCGGTGAGGAAGCCTATTCAATTGCCATTCTGATGTTGGAATACCTGGACTCACTTGGAGGAATGAAGGTGCCCAAATTGCAGATCTTTGCAACAGACCTTGACCCGCAGGCCATAGACCATGCGCGTTCTGCCAGTTATTTCGCAAATATCAGGTCGGAAGTTTCACCCGAAAGGCTGGAGCGATTTTTTATTAAGGTGAACGAGGGTTATGTGGTCAAAAAAGAAGTTCGCGAGATGATTGTGTTCGCGCAGCATAACCTGATCAAAGATGCGCCTTTTACCAGGCTGGATTTGCTCTGCTGTAGAAACCTGCTGATTTACCTAACTTCGGAGCTGCAGCGAAAAATTATTCCCGTGTTTCATTACTCACTAAATCCTAACGCCCTGCTTTTCCTGGGGCCTGCAGAGTCGGTTGGGAATTTCAACGACAGCTACATCAGTCTTGATAACAAATGGAAAATATTCCAGCGCAAAGAGGGCACTTCATCGATGGGCAACATGCTTGATTTTCCATTCCATGTGGCACATCAGCACAATAAAAACTTTAAGAGCAAACTGCCAGTGAAAAGTATAAAAAACCCCCTGGTAGAAACTTTTCATAAGATTCTGCTGGAAGATTTTACGCCTGCATCGCTCCTAATCAACGAGCGTGGCGATATCCTTTACATCAATGGACAAACGTCCAGGTTTATGCAGATTAACTCTGGCGAAGCCATCTTCAATATCCACAGGCTTGCCAAAGATGAACTGAAATATGTGCTGGGCAATGCTATACATCAGGCCTGGGAACAGAAAGATAAAGTTGAAGTGCCGGAGATCAAATTAAAAGAAAACGGCCAGGTTTTTATTGTCGGTTTCCAGATAGACTACCTGACAGAAATACCACTGCAGGATTTGCTACTGGTTACTTTTCAGGACCATGGTTTGCAAAAAAAACGTCGTCCGGCTAAAAATAAAAATATTGAATTGGCAACAGCAGCCGCGGTAGATGAGCTGGAAAAGGAGCTTACCTATACCAAGCAGCAGCTTCATAGTACCATTGAGCAAATGGAGACTTCACTGGAAGAACTGAAATCCACCAATGAAGAGTTACAAAGCACCAATGAAGAGTTGCAGAGCACCAATGAAGAAGCACTGACGACGAAGGAAGAAATGCAGTCGCTGAACGAGGAGCTAATGACCATCAACCTTCAATACCAGAACAAAGCCGAGGAGTTGACCCAGCTGAATAACGATATGAGAAACCTGCTCGACAATACCGAGATAGGAACTATCTTCCTTGATAATCAGCTCAATATTCTGCGCTTCACACCTCAGGTAACCAAGTTGTTTAATGTGATTAACGGTGATATTGGACGATCAATTACCCATATTGTCTCCAATTTCGAATATCCTTCTCTGGAAGATTCCATCAGGGAAGTGATTGAGAAACTGATTGGGAAAGAACTGGAAGTGCGCACCAGAAAAGATGAATGGTATAACCTCAGGATTATGCCTTACCGTACGATGGATAATTTTATTAACGGCGCCGTTGTTACCTTCACCAAGATCACACCTTTCAAAGCGATGGAAAATAAGCTCAAGAGTCTGGTGGGTTTGGCTAAAGCTATGGTGAACAATCTTGGTTCTGCTGCTCTGGTTGTTGACAAAGACAATAGAATCCTTGTGGTAAACAACAGGTTCCTGCACTTATTCAATCTCAGGGAGGACGATGTCACTGAGCAGTCCTTACTGGAAATTGCCCATAATAAATGGAAAATGGATGCACTCGATGACCTGAGCCACTCATCTGATACTTCGGAGATTTCCCTCAAGCATAACTTCCCGGGTTTCGGCCCCCGGGAGATGTCAATTAAAAATGAACCAATCAAACTGGATGAAGATGGTCAACAGCTGATTTCTTTAGTCACCTTTAACGAACAAAAAAGTGAATAAGAACCCGCGTTCCGGCCAGGCCAAAACATCTGCAAACAACATCAACCTGAGCCCAGATCAAATTAATGTTCTGCTCAACGAGCTTCAGGTTTATCAGCTGGAGCTGGAAATGCAGAATGATGAACTCAAAACTTCATATGCTACACTGGATCAGGAAAGGGCAAAGTTTGTAGGACTCTATGACCTTGCCCCGGTAGGTTATTTCATTCTTGACTATCTCGGGATTATTGAAGAGGCCAATCAGAACGGAGTCGATCTGCTGAGTATGTCGAAGCACACCATCATCCAACGGCGCTTTCAAAGTTTTATCGCTGCTCAGTCCTGGGAGGATTTTTACAACTTTTTGCACCGCATGCAGAATGCAGATGGTAAGCAGAGTGCTGAGATTAAGCTGATGCTGAAAAACGAACAGATTGTGTATACGAGAATGGAAGGGATAGCCATTTCAAGCATGTTGGCCTCAGACATCAAGTATTATATCACACTCATAGATATCACTGAAAGCAGAAATGCCCAGCAGACGCTGCGGGAAGCCAAAGAACGGCTGGAAATGACATTGAGGGCCTCTTCGACAGGTACCTGGACAATTGATTGTAACGCTAACCAGGTGTTTATGGATGTCCATAGCTGCAACATCATGGGGATTGCCGGAATGGCCTTCAACGGAACAATTGATGAACTTATCGGCTATATCTGTCCAGAAGATCAGAACTACGTTAGAAACCATTTATGGGACGCTGTAAAAGGCGTTAAAATCATAGACATGGAATTCAGTGTTCCGGATGCTCGCGGCGGCATCAAATATATTACTGCAAAAGGACATGAAATTGAGGTGCTTGACGATGTGACCTATTTTGCTGGAATACTCACTGACATCTCGGAGAGCAAAATTATTGAACAGGAGGCAGAACTTTTAAAGAATGATCAGCAAAGGTTAGTGCTTTTTGCAACACTCACTGCCCAGGAGAAAGAAAGAAACAACATAAGTAGTGCGCTGCATGATAGCGTTTGCCAGTTGCTGTACGGTATACGTCTAAATATTGAAAGCATTCAGAAAAGCCAGGAGATAAAAAGCGACTTTAAAAATGTGAACGAATTGCTGGATCAGGCGATCAAAGAAACCCGGCAGTTATCTTATGAACTGACCCCATCTGTATTGAATGACTTTGGTTTTGTTGCTGGGATTAGAGAAATGGCCCAGCGTACCAGTACGCCCCACTTTCAGATTGAAACCTATATCGACGCCGCGGCTGACGCACTTCGACCTGACGTACAGCTCTATGTTTTCAGGATGATCCAGGAGCTGGTGAACAATTGTATCAAACATGCCCGTGCCACCCGTGCCGTTATTAAGGTGAACCTCCTCAAAAACCATGTAGTAATCAAAGTCTCGGATAATGGTACCGGATTTAAGATGGATATGGATGAGGCTGGGAAAAAGGGCTCCGGATTAAGTGGAATAAAAAACAGAATTTATTTGCTCAACGGGCACATTAAATTTAATACCACTGCTAAGGGCTTAGTAGTCACCATCAACTTCATCGTGCCAGACTAATGTTTCCTTACCAGGAAATAAGACAAATACATCTTACCTAATACTATGAATATGTTAAAATTAATGCTGGCAGAAGATCATAATATCGTACGCAACGGAATAAAGATGTTGCTGGAGACTTATGAGGAAATCAGTATTGAGGCTGAAGCCGTAAACGGTCGTGAGGCGTTGGATGCAATTACCCGTGGACTTAAAGTTGATATTGTACTCGCAGATATCAATATGCCCGAAATGGATGGAATAGCATTGCTGCGTGAACTGCGAAGTATCAGTCCTGAAACCAGGGTTGTAATTCTCTCCATGCTTGATAATGAACAATACGTTGCACAGGCCTTTGCAGAAGGCGCTTACGGTTATTTGCTTAAGAGTGTTAACTCGGACGAACTGGTTTTTGCACTGAAACATGTTCAGGGTGGTGCAAAATATCTTTGCTCAGAGCTATCAATCCGGATGGTCAATAAACTTATCCATGTGCCGGTAGAGCCAACAAAGCCATTTCTTGGAGCTGAATTTTCAATCAGGGAGATGGAAGTTCTGCACCTTCTTGCAGAGGGTTTAACCAATGCCCAGATGTCTGATAAGCTATTTATCAGTAAAAGAACAATAGAAGGGCACCGGCAAAGCCTTATCCAAAAGACCGGATCCAGGAATACAGCCTCATTGATTAAGTTTGCCCTGCAAAGCGGTATCGTACATTAGGTAAAAAAAGATATTTTTTGAAAGCGCCCATCCCATCGGAATGGGCGTTTGGCGTATCTGGCTGATTTTATTTATTTCATTTGGAGATGGTTGTGTAAATATTTCAGATATTATTTGTAATTGTTCTAAATAACTTCTTATACTTGTACTATTATTTAAACCAATTCTAAATAGATAGTTCAATGAAATCCGCTTTACTATTCATTACTGTTTGTGTCACGGCCGGAACTACTTTTGCTCAGCACAAAATCAACAATAGTAAACGGAAAACAGATTCGTTAGGACGCGCGCTGAAAGAGGTTGTGGTTACCGGCCAATATCAGCCTGAGTCCCTGAGGAATTCAGTGTACCAAACCCGCATTATATCCGCCGAACGGATCCGCTTGCGTGCCGCCACAAACATCCAGCAGGTATTGAACACGGAGTTGGGATTCAGATTCTCTAATGACCTGACTTTAGGAGTGAGTGATGTGCAAATGATGGGCATGGCTGGTAGGAATGTAAAAATCTTGCTTGATGGTGTTCCAATGGTGGACCGGGCGGATACACGTGAGAGCTTAAATCAGATCGATATCAACACCGTGGAGCGGATTGAGATTGTGGAGGGACCACTTTCTGTGTCCTACGGTACGGATGCACTTGCCGGGGTAATTAACATCATCACTAAAACACCGGGTTCAGCGACGCTACATGTCAATGCAAAGGTTCAGGAGGAAACGGCTGGCACGGAATATTCCCCCTTCACAAAAGAAGGCTCACACTTGCAGCACGCAGGATTAGCCTGGTCGCACAAGGGCTGGAATGCCTTGGGTGGAATCTCACATAACGAGTTCAATGGCTTCAATGTCCCCTCAGCTCTTGCCACTTCGGCAGAAATTGATTCCTATGTGAACCGCTGGAAACCCAAAGAGCAATGGCTGGCAAATACCAAATTGGGTTACCGCGGAGCAGATTTTAATGTCTGGTACCGCATGGATTATGTGAATGAAACAATCGACAGTCGCGGCGGATACAATCCCGGCAACTATAAAGCTACTAACCAAAAATACATCACAGACAGGTATACCCAGCAAATACAGGGAGAATATAAAATTGATGATAGGTTACAGCTGAATGCCCTTGTTGGTTACGCCAATTTAAAAAGGACAACGCGAAGTGTGATCCATGATTATTCTACAGGGACAGAGGAATTGTCTACAGCCGCTGGGCAGCAGGACATCTCCAAATTTCAGTCAACCAATATCCGCACAACAGCACAGTATACCTTGTCTGATCGGGTATCTTTTCAGCCGGGCGTAGAAATTAACCTCGACGGCTCGAGTGGTGCCAGAATCAGTGGCTCGCCCAAGATCAATGACTATGCATTTTTTCTGTCTTCGGAATTCAATGTTTTCGAAAAGCTTACCCTTCGTCCGGGATTGCGCTTCATCAGCAATTCGGTATACGATGCGCCACCCGTAATTCCCTCATTAAATGCGAAACTACGCTTAAACGATTTATTTGATTTGCGTGCCGGCTATGCCAGTGGCTTCCGCTCACCAGCATTGCGGGAATTATACTACGATTTTTTTGATGCCAGTCACAGCATCATGGGAAATGAAAACCTGAAGGCCGAACAATCCAATAGTTTTACGGCTTCCCTTTCCTTTACCGGCAAAGAAGAAAATGAACGCCGCTTTACTTCGGTGCTCAGCGCTTTCTATAATAACTTCAAAAATAGAATAGACTACGGTTTACTGGCCTCTGATCCCACGATCACTACTTTGCTCAATATTGCGAAGTATAAGACAACCGGTGGAACTTTTATCAATACGCTGGATCTGCGTAACCTGCAGCTTGCACTTGGTTTCTCTTATATAGGTACTTACAACCAATATAGTGAATCTGCGGAACTCTATGGCGAATCGCCTGAATTTGTATGGTCGCCAGAAGTAAACAGCAATATCACTTATACCTTTCCCAAGCTTGAGACCACAGTAAATGTTGCCTTTAAGTTTACCGGAACAAGACCTTATTACGAACTGGAAAGCGTAGAAAATGTACAGCAGGCCAGGCTTGCGAAAACTGGCTCCTTTAGCTTAACCGACTTGATGTTTACCAGACCATTCGGGAAAATGATCAGCCTGAATGCAGGGGTTAAAAATGTTTTCAACGTGATGACACTAAGCAGCACCGCCCTGGCGACAACTGCCGCCCACACTACATCAGGACCCGTACCATTGAACTACGGGCGGTCTTATGTACTCGGACTAACGTTTAACTGGGATAAAAAACAAAAGAATTAATCACCTAACATATCAAACTGAACATGAAAAAAGTTTCTAAATTATTCACTCTATTATGCTTTGTTGTTGCATTCACGTCGTGCAGCAAAGACGATGAACCGATTGTAGAGGTTGCCCCATCAGATGGAAGCACCCTGACCTTGAATGGTCTGATTGGTACTGAAGCCGGGACAAGCGCCGGGAACAGTGTATTCGTAGATTTCAGTGCCGACCAGCAGGCTGCTGTTGCACGTGAGTCATGGGATCTGGGATTTTATTCAGGATCAGATTTCAGGGTAATCATTAACCATTCCGTGGGTGCCACCGCAGTCGCGATCGATAAGACAGACCTTACGCAGGTAACTGCTGCTGATACCACTGCATTAACTTCGGTTCTGGCTTTAGGTTTGGGACAGGGAAGCTTCGCCAACCTGGATCCTGTTGATGGTAATGCATCTACTTATTTATCGGGCACAGTGATCAAGTCGGTTTCTGCGACAGATGCAGAAAATAAAGTTTACATCATTAACCGTGGTACTGGTGTTGTTGCACCGAATCGCGGATGGGAAAAAATCAGGATCATCAGAAACGGTACAGGTTACACGCTGCAATATGCAAAAATCACTGAAACGACTTTCAAGACACTAAACGTTCCTAAGGACCCAACCTACAATTTCAATTATGTGTCTTTTACAGGTGGCGCAGTAAAAGTTGAACCTTTGAAAGCAGACTGGGATATCGAATGGGGATATACTACTTATAAGGCAAATGCCACCACACCATATACTTATTCAGATTTTGTGATCATCAACTTTGTTGGTGGTGTAACTGCTGCGGAAGTATTAACGTCAACTGTAGCCTATGCAGACTTTAATGAAGCCAACCTCAGTGGGGTCACTTTTGTAGGCACAAGAGATGTTATCGGTAGCAACTGGAGAGCAACCACCGGAACCGTAGGTGTTAAAACAGATCGTTTCTACGTTGTAAAAGATGGTTCAGGAAATATATATAAACTAAAATTCGTGAGCTTCCATGCCAGCGACAGCGGTGTGCGCGGTAAGCCAGTAGTCGAATACAAATTAGTTAAAAAGGCATAAACTTGGTTAGTTTTGTTGTGAAAAAGGCTGGCTTCCAGGTGCTAATGGAAGCCGCCTTTTAAATTTTTCAGACCTTCCTGAAAAGCAGGGTTCAGGTCTTTTTATCCTTAAACATCCATTTTAATTTTATGAAATTATATCATCTGGCTATTCTGCTTGTTTCAGCGGGATTGACATCATGCAATAGCAATAGTGAAAAGAAGGCCGAAGGCCTTGCCGACAGTACTAAAATTGTTTCGCTCAGCGGATCCGTGAGTGAAGTACTTGCCGGAATAGGTTTGGGAAAAAATATTGTTGGTACAGACATCACCAGTAATTATCCAGAGGCAATGAAAGCAAAGCCGAAGGTTGGACATAACAAAAATATAAATGCGGAAGGAGTGATGGCATTGCAGCCAGACCTGGTGATTGGTATCAAAAAAGATGTGGCACCAGCACTTGCGGCGCAGTTCAAAGCGGCTGGCGTGAAACTGCTTTTAGTGGATCAGGATTATTCTGTGGACGGTACAAAAAAGCTGATCCATAACCTGGCCGATAGTTTACACCTCAGCCTGAAAGGTGATTCACTGGTCAAAGTTCTTGAATCAGATCTGGCAAAAGTGAAAGCAGAAGAGCAGCAGACAAAAGCTAAAGTGCTGTTTATTTACGCAAGGGGAACTGGCACAATGATGGTTGGCGGAACCGGAACACAGGTTGATAAAGCTATCGCACTTGCCGGTGCAGAGAACGCAGTTAAAGAATTTGCGGATTATAAACCGCTCACCGCGGAGGCATTGGTAAAAGCAAACCCAGATATTATTCTTCTATTTGACAGTGGTCTCCAAAGCCTTGGTGGTCCGACGGGACTATCCAAGGTGCAGGGGATTAAACAAAGTAATGCAGGTAAGAACAACAGGTTTATAACAATGGACGGTGAGCTGCTGAGCAGTTTTGGTCCGAGGTTAGGTGTCGCCATACAGGAGTTGGCAGCAAAATTAAAAAACCAATAGCCTTGCCATCCCATATCAACCATTAATCCATTCCTGTGAATAAAAAGACAGCGCCAATTTTAATTTTACTGTTTATCTTATTGATTGCAGCAGTAATGTTGTCGTCCTGTATCGGTGCCGTAAAGATCAGCCTGTCAGAATTGCTATCAATTCTGGCAAACTACGCCGGGATTTCTGATGAAGTGCATTTTAAATCCCAGCAGGCGGCGGTATTGATGAACATCAGGTTACCCCGCGTTGCCTTGGGCGTACTTATTGGTGCCGGGCTGGGAATCTCGGGAGCAGCAATTCAAGGTCTGTTCCGAAATCCGCTGGCAGAGCCAGGCTTGATTGGAATATCTTCTGGTGCTACCTTATTCGCGGTGCTGATGATTGTGATGGAAGTTGGAGTTTTTAAAGTGCTAAGCGGAATGATTGGCTTTTATGCTTTATCACTGGCCGCCTTCACCGGCGCTTGCCTAACCACAACAGTCGTCTACCGTTTGTCGATCCGCAATGGTAAGACCAATACCACTACTTTGCTGCTTTCTGGTATAGCCATCAATGCACTGGCTGGTGCATTTACGGGCTTGCTCACTTACCTCGCTACCGATGAGCAGCTGCGAACAATTACCTTCTGGAGCCTTGGCAGTCTGGGGGGCGCAAGCTGGCCCACCGTAAGTAGTCTGCTACCCTTTGTTATTATTCCCGTGGTTGGGCTGCCATTTATGGCCAAATCCTTGAATGCTTTGGCACTGGGCGATGCTCAGGCATTGCATATGGGCATCAATGTAGTTTTGGTGAAGCGAATTGTTGTGCTCTGTGCTACCATAGCGGTTGGTGCTTCGGTGGCCGTAGCGGGCATGATAGGTTTTATCGGCTTAATTATACCGCATATCCTCAGGATGGTTTTTACGGCCGATCATCGCCTGGTTATTCCGGGCTCGGCGCTGGCAGGGGCAATGCTCCTGACACTTGCAGATCTGGTGGCAAGAACATTGGTCTCGCCTGCGGAGCTGCCTATCGGAATTCTGACTGCCTTAATTGGTACGCCGGTATTCTTATATATTATTATCAAAGAGCGCAACAAAAATCTAATTTAAGTATGATCGCCGTAAAAGAATTGACCTATCAGGTTGGAAAGAAATATCTGCTTCAGCAGCTGAGCTTCGAAGCCCGGGCGGGAGAATTGATTGCCGTGCTTGGTGCTAATGGCGCAGGCAAAAGTACCCTGCTGAAATTACTGTGCCGGGAGATCAATCCCAGCAGCGGGCAAATTCATTACCGGGGAAAAAATTTACAGGAATACGGACTGTCGGCGCTGGCAAAACAGCGGGCAGTGTTGTCGCAGCAAAATACACTCTCCATATCATTTGTAGTGAATGAACTGGTAATGATGGGCAGGTATCCTCATTTTGACCAGGTTCCCGCGCAGCACGATATCAATATTGTTAAAAAGGTAATGGATGAAACTGGTATCACACATTTATCCGGCAGGGACTATAACACACTTTCTGGCGGAGAACAGCAGCGGGTACAATTGGCTCGCGTGCTGGCGCAGGTGTATGATTGCCCTGATGCCTGCCTGTTTCTGGACGAGCCAACCAATGGATTGGATTTATTGTACCAGCAACAGATGATGGAACTGGCGAGGCGACTGGCCAACAGAGGCTACTGCGTAATCTGCATCCTGCACGATATCAATTTCGCTTCACGTTTTGCAGATCAGATCCTTATGCTTAAAAATGGAATGAAGGTAGCGATGGGTAAACCTCCGGAGGTAATAAATTGTGAAAACATACATGAAACCTTCGGGATAAACGTTAAATTAATGGCATGTGAAGGATACAGCTGTCCGCTGGTGATTCCATCCACTATAGAATTATAGCTATACATATTAAAAGAATTGATAATGAAAGAAATATTAGAATTGAAAGCACTTTGGGAGACTTTCAAGGCTGAAAATCCGAAAGTGAGAATACGTGATGCAGCGAAACAGCTGAATACCTCGGAAGCAGAATTATTGGCTACCGGAACCGGCAGCACAGTTACCCGTCTAAAAAATATTTTTCCGGATATATTGAAGGGTGTAGAGTCGCTTGGCAAAGTGATGGCCCTTACGCGCAACGACTATTGTGTGCATGAGCGGAAGGGGATATACAGCAACCTGACATTTACGGGGCCGATGGGCCTGGCGCTTAATCCGGATATCGACCTGCGTTTGTTCATGATGAACTGGTCATCTGCCTTTGCAGTGGACGAAGCAGGAAGGAAAAGCATTCAGTTTTTCGGTAAAGACGGGGAAGCTATCCATAAGATCTATTTAACGGAAGACAGTAATGTTGAAGCTTACGATCAATTGGTCGGCACTTTTATAGCGGAGGATCAGGATGAACAGCTGCTGATCACGGCTGACAAAAAAGTAATTGCTGAAAAACCAGATACCGAAATTGATGCTACGGAATTTGCGGCGCAGTGGCTAACATTAAAAGACACGCACGACTTCCATGGACTGCTGAGAAAATTTGGGGTAACCCGTACGCAGGGTCTGCGTCTGGCTCCCGAAGGTCACGCGGTGCAGATCACCATCGACTCGCTTAAAACAATACTGCAGCAGTCGTCTGAATCAGATCTGGACATCATGGTTTTCACCGGGAATAAAGGATGCATACAGATTCATACTGGCAAAGTGAAAAAGCTACTGCAGACCGGACCATGGTTCAATGTGCTTGATCCTGATTTTAACATGCACCTTCGGGAAGATGCAATAGCCTCAGTATGGCTGGTAAAAAAACCTACAGAAGATGGCATAGTTACCAGCCTCGAGATCTTTGACGAGGCAGGGGAGATTATCGTACAGTTTTTTGGAAAGCGAAAGCCCGGGCAGCCCGAAAATGAACACTGGCGGCTTATGGTCAATGAACTCGCCATCATCGCTTAACACATAAAAAGGTTATCACCACAGGTGATAGCCTTTTTTAATGCCCTGTGGGTTCCAAATCTTAAGCTTGTAAATTTTTGTAGCACATTAGTTATTTTGTTTAATTTTAGCCGACCTAAAGCAACATTTACATTTTATACTTAAAATTTTGGATAAGCAACCCATTGATTCGAAAGACCTTGAAAAACAAGTAGCCGCAAAAGAGGCTGTAAAGTACATTGAAGACCATATGATTGTAGGACTGGGAACCGGCTCTACCGCCTACCACGCTATTGTTGAAGTAGCAGAATTGGTGAAAAAGGGTTATAGTCTTAAATGTGTACCAACTTCTGAGCATACTGCAGCGCTTGCTAAATCATTAGGGATTGAGTTACTGGATATGGATGAGGTTGATTATATCGATGTCACTATTGATGGTGCCGACGAATTCGATGATCAGCTTAATTTGATTAAAGGTGGGGGCGGTGCGCATTTCAGGGAAAAGATTGTGGCGTCGCTGACAAAAAAAGAAATTATCATTGCCGATGCCGCAAAAAAGGTTGAGCGTCTGGGCAAGTTTAAAGTCCCGGTAGAGATTGTGCCGATGGCATTGAATTATGTGCGGAAAGAGATGGCAAAACTGGGCGGCAGCGGTTCAGTAAGGATGAAAGATGGTAAGCCCTTTATTACCGATAATCATAATATTATTGTAGATGCCGACTTTGGCCTTATTACGGACACTGCGGCTTTATCAGCAAGCCTCAATCTGATTGAAGGTATCCTGGCTCATGGATTATTTGTTAATCTTGCTGCCATGGTGATCATGGGAAGCGGGTCTGATGTCACCATATATACGGCTGAGTCATAGAAATCAAATTTAGGGTAAAACTTGTCTCTTAAAAACCTACCTTTGAATATCAAAAATCACCTTGTAAGTGATTGATAATACATTATTCATTAATTCACATATAAATCATAGTTGTAGATGATTAACATTACACTCCCTGATGGCTCAGTACGTCCTTATGAACAGGGTACAAGCGCACATCAGATCGCATTGTCAATATCAGAAGGCTTAGCCCGCAATGTATTGGCAGCCGAAGTTAACGGCGAAGTCTGGGATTCATCCAGACCAATTGAAGCAGATTCAACAGTTAAATTGTTAACCTGGAATGATACGGCTGGTAAAGCTACTTTCTGGCATTCTTCTGCCCACATCATGGCAGAAGCTCTGGAAGCACTATATCCGGGTACAAAGTTTGGTATTGGTCCGGCTATCGAAACCGGCTTTTATTATGATGTAGATTTTGGTGATCACGAATTTTCTTCGGATGATTTCAAGGCTATCGAAGCCAAGTTTATGGAACTGGCCAAGCAAAAAGAAGTATTTGAACGCAGCAGTGTTTCTAAAGCCGATGCGGTAAAATATTTTACTGAGAAAGGTGACGAGTACAAGCTTGATCTGATCGATGGACTGGAAGACGGAAAGATCACTTTTTACAAACAAGGCACATTCACTGACCTTTGCCGTGGACCACATATTCCTAACACAGGGTTTGTAAAAGCAGTAAAGCTGATGAACGTGGCTGGTGCATATTGGAGAGGTGATGAAACCAAAAAACAACTGACAAGGATTTATGGCGTTACTTTCCCTAAGGCAAGTGAACTGACCGAGTATTTGCAGATGATCGAGGAAGCGAAAAAACGCGACCATAGAAAATTGGGTAAAGAATTGGAGCTTTTCGCTTTTTCAGAGAAAGTAGGCATGGGCTTACCCTTATGGTTGCCGAAAGGAACTGCTTTACGCGAACGTCTGGTGAACTTTTTAACAAAAGCACAATCAAAAGCGGGTTACGAGCAAGTAATTACGCCACATATAGGCCATAAAAACTTATACATCACTTCCGGGCACTGGGAGAAGTACGGAAAGGATTCTTTCCAGTCTATCAAGACCCCGCAAGAAGGTGAAGAGTTCTTATTGAAACCAATGAACTGTCCGCATCACTGCGAAATTTATAAAGTGAAACCACGCTCCTATAAAGACCTTCCTTTGCGTTTCGCAGAGTTTGGAACGGTTTACCGTTATGAGCAAAGCGGAGAGCTGCATGGATTAACAAGGGTACGAGGATTTACTCAGGATGATGCGCATTTGTTCTGTCGCCCGGATCAGGTTAAAGAAGAATTCAAAAAGGTAATCGATCTGGTATTGTATGTATTTAAATCATTAGGGTTTAACGATTATGTAGCCCAGATTTCACTTAGAGATCCTGAGAACAAGTCGAAATACATCGGTTCAGACGAGAACTGGAAACTTGCGGAGAGCGCAATCATTGAGGCTGCGGAAGAGAAAGGTCTGCCAACAGTAATGGAATTAGGCGAAGCTGCATTCTATGGTCCTAAGCTCGACTTTATGGTTAAGGATGCGCTGGGCAGAAAATGGCAACTGGGAACTATCCAGGTAGATTACAACTTGCCGGAGAGATTTGAGCTGGAGTATACAGGCAGTGACAATCAGAAACACCGTCCGGTAATGATCCATCGTGCCCCATTTGGCTCACTGGAACGTTTTGTGGCCGTATTGATTGAACATTGTGCCGGAAATTTCCCATTATGGCTTTCACCTGAGCAATTTATAATCCTTCCAATTTCAGAAAAGTATGAAGATTATGCCAAAAAAGTTTCAGATGAACTAAATAATTCCGATATTCGCGGTTTGATTGACTTTCGTGATGAGAAAATCGGGAGAAAGATCAGGGATGCTGAGGTCAAAAAGACCCCATATATGCTGATTATCGGCGAAAAGGAAATGGCGGAAGGGAAGTTATCAGTGAGAAAACATGGTGAAGGTGATTTAGGAGAAATGACCATCGCAGCATTTGGAGAATTATTAATTAAAGAAATAACAGTTTAAATAGCATATAAATTTGGCATTAGGCAGACCAGGATTTAATAGGGGACCACGTCCTCCTTTTAAGAAAAAAGAAGCAGAACATAATATTAATCAGTTTATCAGGGCCCAGGAGGTCAGATTAGCTGGAGATAATGTTGAACCAGGGATCTATCCTTTGGCAAAAGCTTTAGCCCTTGCCGATGAACTGGAATTGGATCTGGTAGAAATATCTCCCAATGCAGTTCCTCCGGTTTGTAGAATCATCGATTACAGCAAGTTTGTTTACGAACAAAAGAAAAAGCAGAAAGAGATCAAGGCAAATGCGAAGCAAACTGTTATTAAGGAGATCCGTTTTGGTCCTAATACTAACGACCATGATTTTCAGTTTAAACTGAAACATGCAGTTAGTTTTTTGGAGAACGGTGAAAAAGTAAGGGCCTATGTACACTTCAAAGGAAGGGCAATTGTTTACAAAGAGCAGGGAGAGATATTATTGCTTAAGTTTGCACAAGCTTTGGAAGATATAGGAAAGGTAGAATTGCTGCCTAAGTTAGAGGGGAAACGTATGTTCCTGACCCTGGCTCCTAAAGTGGTAAAAAAATAAATAAATTACATAAATAAGAACAGGTTATGCCAAAAATGAAAACCAATTCCAGTGCTAAAAAGCGTTTCTCGCTTACTGGAACAGGTAAAATCGCAAGAAAGAACGCATACAAAAGTCACATTTTAACAAAAATGTCTACTAAACGTAAGCGTAATTTGGGTCACACTTCAATGGTGTCAGCAGCTGATATGGGCAACGTTAAGCGTATGCTTGCTATCGGTAAATAATTAAATTTTAACCAGGTACCCGGTAGTAAGTTTGCTGAAATACGCAACACCGTTTATCAAAAAACAACAACACTATGCCACGTTCGGTAAACGCAGTAGCTTCGAGAAGAAGACGGAAAAAAGTCCTTAATA